>WBZP01002601.1_pt2 | contig 19081 bp, 10 predicted proteins | sample 5204301 | NCBI WGS metagenome assembly WBZP01 (sample SAMN12412401, study PRJNA552823) | activated sludge metagenome | isolation source: activated sludge from nitrification reactor of wastewater treatment plant... | place: USA: Pennsylvania | collected 2017 | reverse complement strand
CCAGTTTCTGCGCGCGCGAGATGCGCGGCACGCTGTCCATCGCCAGAACAGTGACCTGCCGAGCGGCAAGCTGCTGCAACAGTTCGGGGTTTTGCGCGGGCCAGATGAAACTCACCAGTGTGCTGCCCGCGCGCAGCAGCTTGACCTCGTCGGCGCTCGGTCCGCGCACCTTGAAGATGATGTCCGACGACGACCACAAGTCGGCCGCATGGTTGACGATTTCCGCCCCCGCAGCGCGATACACGTCATCGGCAACGTTGGCGGCATCACCCGCCCCCGTTTCGACGCGCACGGCAAAGCCCAGCTTGATCAGTTTCTCGACGACTTCGGGAACGGTTGCAACGCGCTTTTCCCCAGGCGCACTCTCTCTTGGCACTCCAATTGTCAGCGGCATTTGGTCCTCCATCATTGATTTCTCGTCTCTTCTGAAACCACCCCGCCAAACGGCGGAAACCCTCGTCTCACTCCCGATCCGCGCCGGCCACTCGCAGCAGTGACGCACAGACCATCGAGGTGAAGACAACGTCTTGATGATTCCGGGTACGTGCCCACAGCGGCACTGCCAGCGAGCTGCCGTACGCCAATTCCCATATGGTTCTTCTAGTACTTGCCGGATCCCATCTGCTCCGGACAGATCCACACAAGCCGGAGGCGCACTTTAGCACGGCAGAGGCGATAAGAAGAAGGAGAGCACGCTTGTCCGTGCAAGGAGCGAACGATCTTTGCCCACTGCAATGACGGCACAAATTTTGCTTTCGTTGTTGGTCGAGCGGCCGAATTCGGGTAAGCTTTGTCGTCGGTGATCGTTTTGCCCCTTGTTGATGCGGAGAACCTGGCCGCACGCACTTGCTTGGTGCAGTGCACCATCTTGAACGCCTTGGCTATTCCGAGTATAGTCGCCAGTCCCGCGAAGCGACCTGCGGGGGCAGATCTGCGGGCGTCTTTCGCGCCTTGCCCGACAGCGGTTCGCTGGGCAAACGTCTTTGTTTAGTGAGGATTCGAGTGTGATCGATGCAGCCATACCTGAGCGGCAGGGTCTTTACGACCCGGCCAACGAACACGACGCCTGCGGCGTCGGCTTTGTCGCGCAAATCCGAGGCAAGAAGAGTCACTCGATCATCGAGCAGGGGCTGCTGATTCTGAAGAACCTCGATCACCGCGGGGCGGTCGGCGCTGACCCCTTGATGGGCGATGGTGCCGGCATCCTCATCCAGATTCCCGATGAACTCTATCGCGAGGAAATGCTCCGCAAAGGGGTTCATCTTCCGCCACCGGGTGACTATGGGGTGGGCATGGTCTTCCTGCCGAAGGAGTCTGCTTCACGCCTCGCCTGTCAGGAAGAAATCGAACGTGCGGTGCATTCCGAAGGCCAGGTCGTTCTCGGTTGGCGAGATGTGCCGGTAGACCATAGCCTTCCCATGTCACCCACGGTGCGGGCGCGAGAGCCCGTGATTCGCCAGATCTTCGTCGGTCGCGGAGCCGACATCATGGTCACCGATGCGCTCGAGCGCAGGCTCTACATCATTCGGCGGCGGGCGGCAAACGCCATCCAGGCCTTGGGCCTGAAGCACGGCAAAGAGTTCTATCAGCCGTCGATGTCGGCGCGAACCATCGTCTACAAGGGTCTGCTGCTGGCCAATCAGGTTGGCGAGTACTACACCGATCTGCAGCACGTGCGATGTATTTCGGCAATTGCCCTCGTGCACCAGCGCTTTTCGACCAACACCTTCCCGACGTGGCGGTTGGCACATCCTTTCCGGATGATCGCGCACAATGGCGAAATCAACACGCTGCGGGGCAACTACAACTGGATGCGGGCGCGCGAAAAAGGGACTTCGTCACCACTGCTCGGACGCGATCTGGAAAAGATCTGGCCATTGATTTATCCCGGACAGTCTGACTCGGCGTGTTTCGACAACGCGCTCGAGCTGCTGGTCATGGGCGGCTACCCGCTGGCGCACGCGATGATGATGCTGATTCCGGAAGCCTGGGAATCGCACACCTTGATGGACGAGCGGCGCAGCGCCTTTTACAAGTACCACGCAGCGATGATCGAGCCCTGGGATGGCCCGGCTGCCGTGGCGTTCACCGATGGGCGCCAGATCGGCGCAACGCTCGACCGCAACGGGCTGCGGCCGGCACGCTACCTGATCACCGACGACGATCTGGTGGTCATGGCTTCGGAAGCCGGCGTGCTGCCGATTCCTGAGGAAAGAATCGTCAAGAAATGGCGCCTCCAGCCGGGCAAGATGTTTCTCATCGATCTCGATCAGGGCCGCATCATCGAAGACGCCGAACTCAAGGACACGCTGGCGCGCAGCAAGCCTTACCAGGATTGGCTGGGCCGCATCAACATCAAGCTCGATGACCTGCCGTCGCCCAAGACGCCACCGAGTCGCTCCGACAGCAGCTTATTGCTCGATCGGCAGCAGGCGTTCGGCTACAGCCAGGAAGACCTGAAGCTGATTCTCGATCCGATGGCCACTTCGGGTGAGGAGGCCACGGGTTCGATGGGCAATGATTCGCCACTCGCCGTCCTGTCGCAGCGGAACAAGCCGCTGTTCAACTATTTCCGTCAGCTGTTCGCGCAGGTGACGAACCCGCCGATCGATCCGATCCGTGAACAGCTCGTCATGTCGCTCGTGTCCTTCATCGGACCGAAACCGAACCTGCTCGGGATCAACGAGATCAACCCACCCTATCGCCTGGAGGTTTCGCAACCGGTGCTCGACTTCGAGCACATGGCCAAACTGCGGCGGATCGCGAGCTACACAGGGAACAAGTTTCATTCGGCCGAACTCGACATCTGCTACCCGATCGCCTGGGGCAACGAAGGCGTGGAGGCGCGCCTGGCGTCCCTCTGCCATGAAGCGGAGGACCATGTGCTCAGGGGATCGAGCATTCTGATCGTTTCTGACCGCCGGATTGACCGTGAGCATGTGGCCATTCCGGCGCTGCTGGCGACTTCGGCGGTTCATCAGCACCTGGTGATGAAAGGGCTGCGTACGCGCGTCGGTCTCGTCGTGGAAACCGGCGCCGCCCGCGAGACGCACCACTTCGCCGTCCTGGCGGGCTACGGAGCGGAAGCCGTACATCCCTATCTGGTGCTCGAAACCATCCAGCAGATGGTCGGTGGCGACGCCGAGAAGGGCGACAAGGCAATCAAGCACTTCATCAAGGGTGTCGGCAAGGGACTGCTCAAGGTCATGTCCAAGATGGGCATTTCGACCTATATGTCGTACACCGGCGCGCAGATCTTCGAAGCCGTCGGCTTGCAGAAGGGCGTCGTCGACAAGTACTTCACCGGCACTTCGACCCAGGTTGAAGGCATAGGTGTCTTCGAGATCATGGAGGAGGCGATTCGGCTGCACAAACAGGCGTTCAGCGACGACCCCGTGCTGGCCAGCATGCTTGACGCGGGAGGCGAATACGCTTTCCGCGTGCGCGGCGAGGAGCACATGTGGACGCCCGAGGCGATTGCCAAGCTGCAGCACGCGACACGCAGCGGCAGGTTTGCAACCTACAAGGAGTACGCGCAGATCATCAATGACCAGTCTGCGCGCCACATGACCCTGCGTGGCCTGTTTGACATCAAGCCGGCAGGTCCGGCCGTTCCGCTTGACGAGGTCGAGTCGTCGAAGGAAATCGTGAAGCGCTTCACCACCGGCGCAATGTCGCTCGGTTCGATCTCAACCGAGGCACATTCGACGCTGGCCATCGCCATGAACCGGCTTGGCGGGAAATCGAATACCGGCGAGGGTGGCGAGGACCCGGCGCGTTTCAAAGTGTTGCAGGGTGGCGAGCTGGTCTCGGATGTGATCGGCAGGTCGCGTATCGAGCGCGACTATCAGCTGCAGGCCGGGGACAGCTTACGCTCGGCGATCAAACAGGTGGCGTCCGGACGTTTCGGCGTCACCGCCGAGTACCTGATCAACGCCGATCAGATCCAGATCAAGATGGCGCAGGGCGCGAAGCCGGGTGAAGGCGGCCAACTGCCGGGCCACAAGGTCTCCGAGTACATCGGCTACCTGCGCCACTCGGTGCCCGGTGTCGGCCTCATTTCGCCACCGCCGCACCATGACATCTACTCGATCGAAGACCTGGCGCAGCTCATTCACGACCTGAAGAACGTCAACCCGAAGGCGTCGATCAGCGTCAAGCTGGTCTCTGAGGTGGGTGTGGGTACGGTCGCTGCCGGAGTGACGAAAGCCAAGGCCGATCATCTGGTGATTGCCGGTCACGACGGCGGAACGGGCGCCAGCCCCCTCTCCTCGATCAAGCACGCCGGGTCACCGTGGGAACTGGGCTTGGCCGAAACCCAGCAGACCCTCGTTCTCAACCGACTGCGTGGACGCGTTCGTGTTCAGATCGATGGACAAATCAAGACGGGCCGCGACGTACTGGTCGGCGCCTTGCTGGGTGCCGATGAGTTCGGTTTTGCCACGGCGCCGTTGGTCGTTGAAGGCTGCATCATGATGCGCAAGTGCCACCTCAACACGTGTCCGGTCGGTGTGGCAACACAGGATCCCATACTGCGCAAGCGCTTTGCCGGCCAACCCGAGCATGTCGTAAACTATTTCTTCTTCGTCGCCGAGGAGCTGCGCGAGTTGATGGCTGAAATGGGGGTTCGCCGCTTCAACGACCTGATCGGCAGGTGCGATCTGCTGGAGATGAAGAAGGGAATTGCTCACTGGAAAGCCGGCGGTCTCGACTTCAGCCAGATCTTCCGGCGTCCGGCAAACACGAACGATGTTCCGGTCTTCCACTGTGAAGAGCAGGAGCATGGCCTGGCCAGGGCGCTCGACAGACAGCTCATCGAAGCTGCCCAACCGGCCCTCGACAGCGGTGAGAAGGTCAGCATCGAGCTACCTGTACGCAACGTCAACCGCACAGTCGGAGCAATGCTCTCGGGACAGGTTGCCAAACGCTACGGGCATGCCGGATTGCCGGACGCGACCATCGAAGTTCGCTTCAAGGGTACGGCCGGGCAGGCGTTCGGCGCGTTCCTGGCGCGCGGCATCATTTTCGATCTGATTGGGGAAGCAAACGACTACGTCGGCAAAGGCTTGTCCGGCGGGCAGATCATCGTTCGTCCGAACCACGGCTTTCGCGGCGAGACGCCAAACAACATCATCATCGGCAATACCGTGCTTTATGGCGCTACCGAGGGCGAGGCGTTCTTCGCCGGCGTCGCCGGCGAGCGCTTCGCGGTCCGCAACTCGGGAGCGACAGCGGTTGTCGAGGGGGTCGGCGACCACGGTTGCGAGTACATGACCGGCGGCACGGTCGTCGTCATCGGGCAGACCGGACGCAATTTCGCCGCCGGCATGTCGGGCGGCGTAGCCTATGTGCTCGACGAGGACGGCAGCTTTCCCTCGCGCTGCAACATGGCGCAGGTCTCGCTCGAGCCGATCGCCGAGGAATTTGCTGCGCGCAAGGACAGCGACGCCGGCGAAGATCTCGAGGGTCTGGGCAGGGTCGACGTTCACCATCTCGGCGTAAGCGACGGCACTCTGCTCAAGGGATTGATTGAAAGGCACTATGGTCTCACCGGCAGTCGCCAGGCCAGGCGCTTGCTGTCCGAGTGGGAGCGCTATCGCGCGCGCTTCGTAAAGGTCATGCCGCACGAATACAGGCGAGTGCTCAGGGAAATGGCGGCGCAAAAGCAACTGGAGGCAGCATAGTCATGGGAAAGCCAACGGGATTCATCGAGTACCAGCGTTTGGCGGAAGCTTCGGAGCCTAGTCAGTCACGCCTCAAGCACTACCGTGAGTTCGTGCACGTGCTGAACGATGAGCAGGCAAGAATGCAAGGCGCGCGTTGCATGGACTGCGGAATTCCCTTCTGCAGCAACGGCTGCCCGGTCAATAACATCATTCCGGACTGGAACGATCTGGTTTATCGCGGCAACTGGGAGCAGGCTCTGGCGGTGCTCCACTCGACCAACAACTTCCCGGATTTCACCGGCCGCGTCTGTCCGGCACCGTGCGAGGCAGCCTGTACGCTGAATATCAACACCGATGCGGTCGGCATCAAGTCGATCGAGCACGCGATTGTCGACAAGGGTTGGGAAATGGGCCTGATTCGCCCACTGCCGGCGAAATCGAAGACCGGCAAGAAGGTGGCCGTCGTCGGCTCCGGCCCGGCCGGCCTCGCCGCAGCGCAGCAGCTGGCGCGCGTCGGCCACACGGTCGTTGTCTTCGAAAAGAACGATCGCATCGGCGGTTTGCTGCGCTACGGCATTCCCGACTTCAAGCTCGAGAAATCGCATATCGATCTGCGCATTCGACAGATGGAAGCCGAGGGTGTCACATTTCGCGTTAACCAGACGGTTGGCGGCATTGGTGCCAAGGCGGTTCCGGTCGGCAGCCTGCTCGCCGAATTTGATGCGCTGGTGCTTGCCGGCGGGGCCGAGACACCGCGCGATCTGCCCGTGCCGGGGCGCGACCTGGCCGGCGTACACTTTGCGATGGAGTTTCTGCCACAACAGAACAAGGTCAATGCCGGTGACCGCCTGAGTGGACAGATACTGGCAACCGGCAAGCGAGTGGTCGTGATCGGCGGCGGAGATACCGGTTCCGACTGCGTCGGTACGAGCAACCGGCAGGGATCTGCTTCGGTGACTCAGTTCGAACTCATGCCGCAGCCGCCGGAGCAGGAAAACCGGAGCCTCACCTGGCCCTACTGGCCGCTGAAGCTGCGCACATCGTCATCGCACGAAGAGGGCTGCGCGCGCGACTTCGCGGTCGCGACACAGGCATTTCTCGGCCAGGAAGGCAAGCTCACCGGCGTGCGTGTCGTCCGCGTGGACTGGAGCGACGGAAAGATGAGCGAGATTGCCGGCAGCGCGTTCGAAATCCCAGCCGACCTGGTGCTGCTCGCCATGGGATTTGTTTCACCGGTGCGGCAAGGCCTGCTCGAGCAAGCGGCGGTTGCCCTGGATGCGCGCGGCAACGTCCAGGCGGCGACTGACGGTGTCGGCTGCTATGCGACCAACGTCACCAAGGTGTTTGCGGCTGGTGACATGCGACGGGGGCAATCGTTGGTGGTCTGGGCGATTCGCGAAGGCCGGCAATGCGCGCGCGAGGTCGATGCCTTCCTGATGGGCAGTTCGACCCTGCCGCGTTAGACGAGCGGAGTTCTGTTGTCGCTGGCAGGCCGCTTTTCCCACGGCCCGCCGGCAAGCGAGGTCAACACGCCTGTGCCGACCGGCTTCTCGCGTTGCTGCCGAGCACTCGTTTTGTGCCCGAGCCGCACCGCCGGTAGACTTGATACAATGGCCATCGTGAGATTGTTCCGGCTTCCGGCAGTCCATGGTGGGACAATACATCGTCGGGAACGTGAACAGACGCTCTGCGTGCCGCGCAGCACCCGACGCTTTCGAATCCGGAATGCCGACTGGAACGGCTGGCGCAAAGCCAGGGTTTGAGGGTCGCAGTTCGTTATCGTAATCACCGCCTGAACAAATACCAGCCAATGAATATCGTCATCCTCGCTGCCGGGCAAGGCAAGCGCATGCATTCAAATCTGCCGAAGGTGCTGCATCCGCTGGCGGGCCGGCCTCTTGTCCTGCACGTCATCGAAACGGCACGCAGTCTCACGCCGCGAACGCTGTGTCTCGTCTATGGACATGGTGGCGATGCGGTGCGGGCGGCACTTGATGCGCCTGACCTGACATGGGTTCTGCAGGACCCGCAACTGGGCACCGGCCATGCCGTCATGCAGGCGGTGCCGCGCTTGGCGCCCGGCGGAACAACGTTGATTCTCTATGGTGACGTACCGCTGATTCAGCCCGAAACGCTTCAACGGCTCCTGCACGCGGCGCGCAGTGCGTTAGCCATTCTGACGGTTGATCTGCCTGATCCGACCGGCTACGGGCGTATCGTGCGCGATGCGGCGGGCGCCGTCCAGCGGATTGTCGAGCACAAGGATGCCACCGCCGATGAACGGACCATTTGCGAAGTCAATACCGGCATCATCGCGCTGCCGACCGAACGTGTCGTTGACTGGCTCAGTCGGCTATCGAACGATAACGCGCAGCGGGAATACTATCTCACCGACATCGTCGGCATGGCCCTGGCCGCCGGTTTTCCGATCACCACCGCACAGCCGCAGGGCGAATGGGAAGTCCTGGGGGTGAACAGCAAGGTGCAGTTGGCCAAGCTCGAGCGCATCGTCCAGCAGCGGACGGCCGAACGTCTGATGGAGAGTGGCGTTCGCCTGGCGGATCCGGCCCGTATCGACGTGCGTGGCGAGCTGAGCTGTGGACGCGACGTTTTCATTGACGTCAATTGCGTCTTCGAAGGCAGGGTCGTCCTCGACGAAGCCGTCGAGGTCGGTCCTGCCTGTGTTCTCAAGAATGCTCATGTCGGGGCTGGTACGCGTCTTGCCGCGTTCAGTCACCTTGAAGACGCTGTCGTCGGGCCCGATGCTGTCATCGGCCCGTTTGCCCGTCTCCGGCCGGGAACCGAGCTGGCTGCGGGTGCCCATGTCGGTAATTTCGTCGAGCTCAAGAACACGAAACTGGGCCCGCAATCGAAAGCCAACCACCTCGCTTACGTCGGCGATGCGATCGTCGGCAGCCGCGTCAATATTGGGGCCGGAACCATCACCTGCAACTACGATGGCGCGAACAAGTTCAAGACCATCATCGAGGACGACGCTTTCATCGGGTCGGATACGCAACTGGTTGCACCAGTAACCGTTGGTCGTGGTGCGACGCTCGGTGCCGGTACAACCCTGACCAATGACGCTCCGCCGGACGCGCTGACCATCTCGCGCGTTCGGCAAGTCTCACTTCCCGGCTGGAAACGGCCTCAAAAAACGAAAAAGTGATCTGACCATGTGTGGTATCGTCGCCGCGGTTGCCGACCGCAATGTTGTTCCCGTTCTCCTCGAAGGTCTGCGCAAGCTTGAGTATCGCGGCTATGATTCGGCTGGCCTTGCCCTGCTCAGCGAGGGGAGTCTGCACCGCCTGCGTTCGGTTGGGCGGGTCGCCGAACTGACAGCTCAGGTGGAAGCTTCGCAGGCTGCCGGCAACACGGGCATTGCGCACACACGATGGGCAACGCACGGCGTCCCCTGCGAACGCAATGCTCACCCGCACGTCTCGCAAGGACTGGCGGTCGTCCACAACGGGATCATCGAGAACCACGAGTCCTTGCGTACCTACCTCAAGGCCGAGGGGTACACGTTTGATTCCGATACCGATACCGAAGTGGTTGCGCACCTGGTCTCGCACGAACTCAAACTTGCGCCGGATTTGATCACCGCCGTCCGCCAGGCGGTGGCGCAACTCCAGGGTGCCTATGCCATCGCAGTCTTGCGCGAGAGCGATCCGCAGCGCATCGTCGTCGCGCGTGAGGGTGCGCCGCTCCTGCTTGGCCTGACCGATGACGGGTGCTACGCGGCCTCCGACGCATCAGCGCTCGTCCAGGTGACCCGGCGCATGGTTTACCTGGAGAACGGCGATTGTGCGGAGCTGCTTCGTCGTCGCCACACGATCACACGCGTGGATGGTACGCCGGTCGAGCGCCCGGAAACCGAATCGCACCTGTCCGCCGACGCGATCGAGTTGGGTCATTACCGGCATTTCATGCAGAAAGAGATCTTCGAACAGCCGGTGGCCTTGGCCAATACGCTGGAAATGCTTGGCGCCGCACGCACTATTCAACCTGGGCTGTTTGGCGCCGAGAGCGAAGCGCTGCTCCAGGATCTCGGGCAGGTGCTCATCATCGCCTGCGGGACAAGCTACCACGCCGGGCTGGTGGCACGCTACTGGCTCGAGTCGATTGCTGGCATACCCTGCTCCGTCGAAGTGGCGAGCGAATATCGTTACCGCGAGTCGGTCCCTGATCCGAAAACGCTGGTGGTTACCATTTCACAGTCGGGCGAAACGGCAGACACGCTTGCTGCGTTACACCATGCCAAGGCACTCGGCATGTCGCGCACGCTCTGTATCTGCAATGTTCCCGAATCCTCGCTGGTGCGGGAAAATGCGCTGCGCTTCATCACTCGCGCCGGCCCGGAGATCGGCGTGGCGTCAACCAAGGCGTTCACCACTCAGCTTGCTGCGCTCTATCTGCTCACCCTGGTTCTCGCCAAGGTTCGCCAGCGCCTCGGGCCGCAGACCGAGGCCGCCGAGCTGCACGCTGTACGCCATTTGCCGATGGCTGTCGCCAAGGTTCTCGAGCTGGAGCCGGAGATTCGCGTCTGGGCGGAACACTTTTCGATGAAGCAGCACGCGCTTTTTCTTGGCCGGGGCCGCCATTACCCGATTGCGCTTGAGGGAGCACTGAAGCTGAAGGAGATCTCCTACATCCACGCCGAGGCTTATCCGGCCGGCGAGCTGAAGCATGGACCGCTGGCGCTGGTGGACCGTGAGATGCCGGTCATCGCTGTCGCACCGAACGATGTATTGCTTGAAAAACTCAAGTCGAACCTGCAGGAAGTGCGCGCGCGCGGCGGTGAGCTCTACGTTTTTGCCGATGCCGACAGTGAAATGAGGGAATCAGACGGGGTGCATGTCCTTCATCTGCCCGAGCACTACGGTGCGCTTTCGCCGCTTCTGCACGTTGTGCCGCTGCAGTTGCTTGCCTATCACGTCGCCTTGGTGCGTGGCACCGACGTCGACAAACCGCGCAATCTGGCCAAGTCGGTGACCGTCGAGTAGGTCAGTAGTCCACAGGGACAAGCGGTTCACGACTCCCTTTGCGGAGTAGAGATGTTGAATCTCTCTTCGCCACCTGTCCTTTTCCCAGGTTTGCTGGCGAACCTGCGGTTTCAGTGCGTGCGGCTCCGTGCGCGCGTCGCACCCAGTTTCAAGTTCAGCGCCTTCTCCTGCGCTTTCCTTGTTGAGCGCGCAGCGGTTTGACTGCAAACCTGGCCGGGCATACCAGCCCGCGCCTGCCCGGCACCCTGTCGGCAGGTCGCTCAACTTTGTTCCACAGCCGCCGATAGAACACTTGCACGACAGGCAGGAACATCAGCCCTCAAGTTTTTCAACTGCTTGTCGTTAGGAAAACTGTAGGCGAAACAATCGCCAAACGGAGTGGGCGGGCAGCGGCCCCAGCAAGCAGAACACCGAATGCCCGAATTGATCTGAGATAAGAACAGGAGAAGGAAATGCCCCAAATCATCAACACCAACGTCGCGTCGCTCAATTCACAACGCAGTCTCAACAGCTCGCAGAATTCCCTGGCGACGTCTCTGCAGCGTCTGTCTTCGGGCCTGCGCATCAACGGCGCGAAGGACGACGCTGCCGGTCTGGCGATTTCGGCCCGCATGAGTTCACAGATCAATGGCCTCAATCAGGCATCGCGCAACGCCAATGACGGCATCTCCCTGGCGCAGACGGCGGAAGGTGGTTTGCAGAGCGTCACCGAATCCTTGCAGCGGATGCGTGAACTGTCCGTGCAGGCGGCCAACGCGACGAACACGGCGACCGACCGCGCAGCGCTGCAGCAGGAAGTCGACCAGCTCGTCCAGCAGATCAACACCGTTGCCAGCCAGACGGCTTTCAACGGCGTGAAGCTGCTCGACGGCACATTCAACTCGCAGGCTTTCCAGATCGGCGCCAACACCGGCGAAACGATTTCGATCAGTTCGATCGCCAGCGCCAAGGCGGATGCACTGGGCGTCGGGACCACTTCATCCTACGTCACGACGCTGACGGCCACGGTTACGAACGGCGCCATTTCGACCGGTGGCGTGACGGTGAATGGTTATGGCGTTGGCCCGTCGGCCACCGACGGCGTCTCAAGCTCGGTGAGCATCAACGGTGCGGCCGCGGCGGCGGGCACAATCGCCGGTGACGCAACCGACTACATCAAGATCAACGGGACGACGATCGGCGCCATCGCTGCCGGCACCAACGCGGCAACGCAAGGGACCGCCGTCGCCAACGCGATCAACCTGCTCACGACGACCACCGGCGTGGTCGCCTCGAGTAATGCCGGGGTCGTCACCCTGGCCTCGATGAACGGGCGGGATATCAAGATCGAGCTCGGAGGGACGGCTGCCGCCGGCAGCGGCCTGACCGCGGGGACGACCAAGGTCGGATCTGATAGCGCGATCGCCAAGGCTGCCGCCTTCAACACGGTCAGCGGACAGACCGGCGTGTCGGCCGTCGCCACCGCGACTTCGGTCACCAGCGCGGCGATTTCGGCGATGACAGGGGTCGTCGGCGATGGAACCGACTACATCAAGATCAACGGCGTCAAGCTGGGCGCGATTGCCGCCGGTGGAACGGTCGATGCGCAGGGCAACAATGTCGCTGCGGCGATCAACGCGGTCGCCAACCAGACCGGTGTGACCGCCGCCTTCGATACGAGCAGCAACAAGTTGAGCCTGTCCGCCGTTGATGGGCGGACGATCACCGTCCAGACGGCCGGTGCGGCGGAGGCGGAAAACACGGGCTTCGCAGTGACCACGGTGACCAACACCTACGGCGGCATCAAACTGAGCTCGACGAGCAGCGCCGGCATCAACCTTGGCGGCGCCGACATCGCCGCGACCGCTCTGACGGCGGGCTATACGGCGGCCACGGCGACTTTTGGCGCCGGCATCTCGAGCATCGACGTGACGACCGCCAGTGGCGCGCAGAACGCGATTGCGACAATCGACTCTGCCCTGGCCAACATCAACTCGAGTCGAGCGAACCTGGGTGCCGTGCAGAACCGCTTCAGCAGCGTCGTCAGCAACCTCGCAACGACCTCCGAAAACCTGTCGAGTTCGCGCAGCCGCATCCTCGACGCAGACTTCGCGGCTGAAACGGCAAACCTGTCGCGGGCGCAGATACTGCAACAGGCCGGGACGGCGATGTTGGCGCAGGCCAATGCCCTGCCGCAGAACGTGCTTTCGCTGCTGCGCGGCTAAACGGAACCGATTGAACCGAGGTAACATCAGGGGCCCGGCCGCGGTGACGCGGTCGTGCCCCGCACTCACTTCCCGACGGAGTGAAAGATGAACATCCAACCTACCGGCTCTGCTCTGCCGGCGCAGAGCAATCCCGCCGTCAGTAGCGCGCAGCGCGAACCCCGGTCGAGTGCTGACGCCGTGGGCAAACCCGGCGATACTGCGCGTATGGCACCACCTTCGGCGCAAAAGCCGCCCGATCGCGAGGCGGTCGAAGCTGCAGCGCAAAGCCTGCGCGAGTTTGTTGCGCCGATCAACAGCAATCTCGAATTCAGCGTCAACGAAGACACCGGTCAGCTCATCGTCAAGATTGTCGATCGGACCACCAAGGAGCTGATTCGCCAGATGCCGTCGGCCGAAATGATCGCTATCGCCAAGGCGCTCGACAGCATCAAGGGGCTTTTCGTCAAACAGTCGGCCTGAGCGAACAGCGTCCGTACTGCGGCAAGGACGACAGGAGGAACAACATGGCCATATCATCGCCGGGCCTGGGCTCGAACCTCGACGTCAACAGTATCGTCAGCCAATTGATGGCCCTCGAACAAAAGCCGTTGACTGCTCTGGCGAAGAGGGAGGCTGGATTTCAGGCCAAGATCTCTGCCCTCGGATCGCTTCAGGGTGCCGCGTCGGCACTGCAAAGCGCTGCTGCCAGCCTCGTCCCGGCGAGCGGCGTGACGGCTGTGCAGAAATTCTCGCTCTTCAAGGCGAGCGTCGGCGATCAGACGATCGCCTCGGCGGCGGCCTCGTCCAGCGCGGTCGCCGGCACCTACACGCTGGAAGTCACGCAGCTCGCCAAGCAACACAGCATCGTCAGCGCCACCGGCGCGGCGAGCCCATTTTCCGGCGCCGGCGGCACGCTGCCGGCCGGTGGCACGCTGACGATCTCGCTCGACACCCTGGGCGGCAGCAGCCCGCACAAGACGGCGAGCGTGAGTATCGCCGACGGTTCGTCAGCAGAGAATCTCCGTGACGCGATCAACAATGCCAGTGCGGGGGTCACCGCCGTGGTCATCAATGGCACAGCCGGCAAGCAGCTCGTTCTGACCAGTGAAACGGCGGGCAGCAATCAGTTCGTCAAACTGTCGGGAATCGCCGGCCTGGCCTACGACCCGAATGCCATTCCGGCACCGCTCACAGACCCCTTTGCCCAGACGCAGGCGGCCCAGGGGTCGGCGTTCAAGCTCAATGGAATAGCCGTCACGGCAACAACCAACAGCGTGACGACGGCAATCGACGGCGTTACCCTGAATCTGCTGAAAGGCCCCGAAGCACCAGCCGTTTCTTTGACCACGACCCTGACAGTCAGCAGGGACAACGCCAGCCTGACCACCGGGCTCAACGCACTGGTCAAGGCCTTCAACGAGTTCCAGACAACCGCTGCCAGTCTCGGCAGCTACGACGCGACGACCAAGAAAGCGGGCACGCTCAATGGTGACAGCACGCTGCGCACGGCTCAGGCGAATGTACGCACGGCGTTGGGCAGCGTACCGTCCACACTGGCGAGTGCCACCTTGCAGCGGCTGTCGGACATCGGCGTGACGCAGCAGAAGGATGGCAAGCTGGCCGTCGATTCGAGCAAGCTGAGTGCGGCGGTCAGCAGTGACCTGACCGGGGTGGCGAATCTCGTCGCCGCCTACGGCAAGGCTTTCAAGGAAGCGACTGACGGCCTGGTTGGCACCGGCGGACTGATCGCCGCGCGTCACGAAGGACTGGGCGCGTCGATCAAGAACCTCGGCAAGCAGTCGGAGGTCATTTCAGCCCGCTTGACGCAGATCGAAGCCCGCTACCGCAGACAGTTCACAGCGCTGGACACGCTGATGTCTGGCATGACCAAGACCAGCACCTTCCTCGAGCAACAGCTCGCCAACCTGCCCAGTTACAACCAGGGGTCCTGAATGTTCGGCAAGGCCAGACTCGCCATTTCCGCCTACCAGAAAGTAGGCGTTGACGCCGCCGTTGAGGTCGCCGACCCGCACCGGCTGATTCTCCTTCTCTTTTCCGGCGCACAGGCAGCGCTCGGCAATGCGCGCGAGGCGTTTCGCCAACAGCAGGTCGCTGCCCGCGGAGAAGCCATTTCGAAAGCCATCGACATCGTGGCCAACGGCCTCAAGGTCAGCCTCGATCTTGAGCAGGGCGGGGAAATCGCCGAGCGCCTCAATGCGCTTTACGACTACCTGGTGATGCGCCTGTTGCACGCCAATCTCGCCAGCGACCTGGCAGCATTGGAAGAGGTCACCGGCTTGCTCGAAGAGATCCATGGCGCCTGGCGGGATATCTCGCCCAGCGCGGCACAACAGGCGGTCGCATGACTGACTGGCTGAGCGGGCTCGAGGACGTGCTGGCGCTGTCCGAGCAGATGGTCTGCGCGGCCAGTATCGGCGACTGGCAAGGGTTGACGCTTCTCGAAGACCGGCGCCGTGCGCTGACCGCTCAGTTGCCGACCGATCTCGGGCGCCGCTGCCAGCCGGACGACTCGGCCCGCGCGCGTCGCCTGATCGAAGACTGCCGGCGATGCGATGGCGAGGTTCGCCCGCGCGTTGCCGCCCGCCTGAACGAGCTCCGCACGCTCCTGCGCGAACCTGCGCCGGGCGCGTGAAAGAATGATTCGCAGTGACCTGGCCAATCGTATCGCACCGGCGGCCGAGCGACCGCCACGGTCGGTGCTGCCAGGGCATGACATCACCGACAAGCTTCCCGGCTTGGTCGCCGGACAGCGCTTGCTGGCCCATATCGAGGCGCTGCTGCCAAACGGAAATTATCGCGCCTCGATCGGCCAGCGCAGCGTGACGCTTGCCCTTCCTTTTGTCGCCCGGAGCGGCGATGCAATCGAACTCGAAGTCGCCGAGAGCAACGGCAGACTGACGCTCGCCGTTGTCGCCCGGGCCAGCGCGGATCCCGCGGCGAGCGCCGCCGAGGCTTCCTTCACAACCAGTCTGAGCCGTACCGGACAGCTGATCCGCGATCTCATCGCGGGTGCGCGCGATGGTCGCAGCGCGCTGGCGGCACTGCCACTGAACGAGAATCGGCCGCTCGCGGCAGCCCCGCCGGTCAACGGCCGGGAGTTGCTACCCTTGCTCGAGAACGCTATTGTCGGCAGCGGCATGTTCTACGAAGCGCACCAGGCGGAATGGGTCGAAGGCCGCTTCAGCAAGACACAGCTGCTCCTCGAACCACAAGGCAGGCTCTCCCCAGAGCAGGGGCCGCAACCTGGCGATGGAAAGGCGGCAGCCGCCGACCTCAAACAGACGTCCGCCTCGGCGACGACGACGGCGGCGCCAGGCGGGCAAGAGCAGGCTCTGGCGCCGCAGGCACGGGCACTTGTCCAGCAACAGCTCGAAGCCTTCGCGACGCAGGTTTTTTCGTGGCAGGGTCAGGTCTGGCCTGGGCAACAGCTTCTCTGGCAGATCGACGATCCAATACACGACCGCGCCGGCAGTAGAAACCCAGACAGCGGCAGCGAACAGTGGCAGACGCGCTTGCGCCTGACGCTCCCCAGGCTGGGCGAAGTCGAGGCTCGCCTGGGCGTGCAAGGAGAACAGATAGCGCTGTCGATTTTCGCCCCCGAAGCGGCAACACGCCAGTTGCTGAGCGGCAACGCCAGCGAGCTGCGCCTTGCGCTCGAAGAGGCCCGGCTGACGCTTGCCTCGCTCGACATCGGTCCACCACCCGAAAGACCCGCCCATGTGCAACCCACGGAGTGATTCGCCAGCCGGCACTGCCACGACGGAACCCGCAGCAGCGCGCGCCGCCAATCGGAGCACGGCGCTGACCGACGCGCTGGCCCAGGCGCACAGCAGGGCGCTTGCCCTACAGGCCGATGGCCACCTCGACCAGGCAAGGCAGCTCTATACCGCCATACTGCAGGCGCAGCCAGGGCACGGACCAGCGAGCCACGCGTTGGGGCTGCTTCTTGCCACGCTTGGTCAGCCGGCCGACGCCCTGCCCCATTTCGCCGCTGCCCTCGAAGGCGCACCGGAGGAAGGTCAATACTGGGTCAGCTACATTGACTGCCTGTGCGTCGCCGGGCAGGAGCAAACAGCGCGCGAGCTGCTCGCCCTCGGTCGACAACACGGCCTGAGCGGTGAAACCGTCGACGCGCTCAGCCGGCGTTTGAGCGAAAGCGAGGCAGCAGCGGGCGAAGAACCGGCGGTCGGCGATTTGGCAAGACCCGGGTGCGCAGCAGCGCTGAGTCGCGCGACCGACCGGCCGGCGCCGGCGAGAAGCGGCAGACCGTCAGCGCACCAGGTAGACGCCGTCATCGCCCTGTTCAGCTCTGGTCGTTACCAGGAAGGAGAAAAGCGCGCTCGCCGGCTGACCGAGCGCTTTCCCGCCGACGGCACGAGCTGGAAGCTGCACGGCACCCTGCTCAAGTCGCTTGGCCGCAATGCGCAGGCTTTGCTCGCCCTGCAGCGGGCAGCAGAACTGCTGCCGAACGACGAGCAGGTGCAAAGCAATCTCGGCCTCGTGCTGGCCGACAGCGGCGAACTCGCGGCGGCAGAACAGCACCAGCGGCGTGCGCTTGAAATCCGCGCCGACTTCCCTGAAGCAAACTACAACCTGGGGAACGTACTCGAGCGGATGGGGCGGCATGGCGAGGCCGAGATCAGTTTCCGCCTCGCCGTCGCGCGCAAGCCGGATTTCGCCGCAGCACACTGTAATCTGGGTAACGCGCTTCTGGCTCAGGGCCGATTGGTCGACGCCGAGCTGAGCTATCGGCAAGCGCTGGCACTGCGCCCCGGGATGGCCGAAGCGCATGCCAACCTGGGAAACGCGCTGCAGGGTCAGGGCCGGCCGGATGAGGCGGAAGCGGTGCTACGCCAGGCACTGCGCTGCCGACCAGACTTCCCCGAGGCGTACTTCCACCTCGGCAACGTCCTAGCCGCCTTGGCGCGACCCGTCGAAGCCGAAGCCGCCTGGCGGCAAGCACTCGCCTATCGGCCGACGTTTCCCGAAGCGCTGGCCGTCCTCGGTGCTGCGCTGGTCGACGCGGAGCGACTGCCCGAAGCGGAAGAGGTCTTGCGCCGCGCGCTGCAGCAACAGCCGGATCTGGCCGAAGCAAACTACAATCTGGCCAGTGCGCTTGGCCAGCAAGGTCGTCTGACCGAAGCGGAAAGCGCATGGCGGCGCACGCTGAGCATCCAGCCGGACTTCCCGGCAGCGCTTGTCGGCCAGGCGATCGTCCTCAAGCAACTGGGGCGGCTCGCCGAGGCAGAGGAAAGCGTACGGCGTGCGCTAGCCTACCAAGGCGAGCTGGCCGAGGCGCACAACACCCTGGGCGCCATCCTGAGGGACGAAGACCGCCTGAGCGACGCCGAAGCGAGTCTGCGCCTCGCACTCAAGATCAAGCCCGATCTTGCTGGCGCGCACCTCAATCTCGGCGTCACGCTGGCCGGCCTCGGCCGCCACCGCGAAGCCGAAATTTCCTGCCGACAGGCGCTGGCGCTCAAGCCCGACTACTGGCTGGCGCACAGCAATCTGCTCTTCTGTCTGACGCACAGCGAAGACATCGATGAACGGGCCCTGTTCGCCGAACACCTGTCCTTCGCCGAGAAGTTCGAGACACCGCTGCGCGCTTGCCGAATACCGCACGACAACACGCCCGAGCCGGAACGTCGCCTGCAGGTGGGTTTCGTCTCCGGTGACCTGCGCCACCACGCGGTGGCGAACTACGTTGAACCCGTTCTCGCACACCTGGCGGCGCGTGCCGACCTGACGCTGCACGCGTATGCCAACTTTCCTCTCGAGGACCAGGTCAGCCAGCGGCTGCGCAGCCATCTTGCCCACTGGCATGCGGTCAGCGGCATGAGTGACGCCGATCTCGCCGAACGCATACGGGGCGACCGGATCGACATCCTGCTCGACCTCAGCGGACACACCGCGCACCATCGCTTGCTGACCTTCGCCCGCAAGCCGGCGCCGCTGCAGGCGAGCTGGATGGGCTACCCGGCAACAACCGGCCTGCAGGCGATGGACTACTTCCTCGCCGACCGCTTCTTCCTGCCACCCGGCGAGTGCGACGACCAGTTCACCGAAAAGATCATCCGCCTGCCGGCCGGTGCACCGTTCCTGCCCTTTGCCGACGCACCACCGGTCGGTCCTTTGCCAGCACTGACACAGGGCCATGTGACTTTCGGCAGCTTCAATCGGCCAGGCAAGATCAGCCCGT
>WBZP01002009.1_pt1 | contig 19093 bp, 21 predicted proteins | sample 5204301 | NCBI WGS metagenome assembly WBZP01 (sample SAMN12412401, study PRJNA552823) | activated sludge metagenome | isolation source: activated sludge from nitrification reactor of wastewater treatment plant... | place: USA: Pennsylvania | collected 2017 | reverse complement strand
TACCTATAAAGCGATCAATGAACTCCAATTGTTTGCGGACCGGTATCCTTCCAGTCAGCGGATCACCGAATGCAATCGTTTGATCGATCAGTTGAGGGGAAAACTGGAAACCAAATCGTTCGAACAGGCCCGTCTCTATTTCAACATGGAGGACTACAAAGCCGCGGTTACGGCTTTTCGGAATCTGCTCAACGACTTCCCGTCAACTTCCTTTCGGGAAAACTCCCTCTTTCTTATCGTTAAATCCGAATTCTTGCTGGCCGAAAACAGCATTGACGAGAAAAAATCGGAACGTTATAGCGAAACCCTGGGGTTCTACGGAGAATTCACCGCAGCCTACCCCGAAAGTAAATTCAAGAAGGAGGCCGACGATATCGCCAGTACCACGCGCCGTCGCCTCGAACGCCTGAACGGCACCCTCAATCCTTCCAGCAGCAACTAATTTCCTCGAGCCCATGAATTACAAAGCAGACGCATCGACGACGATCACCCGTAACTTACGCGAGTACGATCGTGAAACCGGAAACATCTACGAATCCATCGTTGTCATCGCCAAGCGCGCCAACCAGATCTCTTCGGACCTTAAAGAAGAACTGAACTCCAAGCTTTCCGAATTCAACAGCGCGTCGGATAACCTGGAAGAAGTGTTCGAAAACCGCGAGCAGATCGAGATCTCCAAATATTATGAGCGACTGCCCAAACCGACGCTCATCTCTTTGAGCGAATTCAACGAGAAGAAGATCTACCACCGCAATCCTGCCCGGGAAGAAAATCAGGCAGGATTCTAAGTCCTGGCATTCAAAGTATCCAGTGAAAAGAACCCGGTGACTTCATCGGGTTCTTTTCGTCTTTAAGCCAAGTATGAAAGGTGCCCGTATACTCCTTGGCGTAACCGGCAGCATTGCCGCTTACAAATCCGCCACACTTGTTCGTCTGCTCGTAAAGGCTGGCGCGGACGTTCGCGTGGTCATGACTGACGCGGCCACCGATTTCATTGCCCCGCTGACACTCTCCACACTCAGTAAAAACCCGGTACACCGGGAGTCCTTTGATGCCAACTCCGGCGCCTGGGACAATCATGTAGACCTCGGCATGTGGGCCGATCTTTTCGTAATCGCGCCCGCTTCGGCCAATACTTTGGCCAAACTGGCGAACGGTTATTGTGATAACCTGTTGACTGCCGTATACCTCTCGTCGCGTTGTCCGGTCTGGGTCGCGCCGGCGATGGACCTCGACATGTGGAAACACGACAGCACCCGTTCGAACCTGGAAAAGTTGCAGGCGATGGGAGTAAAGCTCATCGCCCCGGCGCATGGCGAACTGGCTTCCGGACTCGTAGGCGAAGGACGAATGGAAGAACCGGAAGCGATACTGTCCGCACTGCAAACATGGTGGGCGACCGGACGTCCGCTGCTGGGCATGAAAGCGCTGGTCACCGCGGGTCCAACCTATGAACCGATCGATCCGGTACGGTTCATCGGGAATCACTCCTCAGGCAAGATGGGGTTTGCGATTGCCGGCGAACTGGCAAAATCGGGAGCGACGGTAACTCTGGTCGCCGGTCCGGTCAGTTTATCGGATCCTCCCGGAATAGATACCCGGGTCAACGTGGTCACCGCCCTGGAAATGCAGGCGGCCTGCATGGACCGCTTCCAAGAGCAGGACGTCGTGGTGATGTGCGCGGCGGTAGCCGATTTCCGTCCCGAAAATGCGGCGGAAAGTAAAATAAAGAAAGACATCGGGGAGTTGAACATTGCACTCGTTCGTAATCCGGACATCCTCGCTGGAATGGGCGCTCGTAAATCTGATCGTCAGTTGCTGATCGGATTCGCCCTCGAAACCACGGATGGTCTCGAAGCCGCCAAAGAAAAATTGAAGAAAAAAAACCTCGACCTGGTCGTTTTGAATAGCCTTCAGGACACCGGCGCCGGGTTTGGTCACGATACCAACCAGGTCACCCTGATTGGCCCTCATGATGCGAAGCGATTACCTTTGCTGTCAAAATCCGACACCGCCCAACACCTGGTTGACTACATACGCGACCGCTGGCAAAATCTCCACCGAAGCTGACTCCGTCATGAAACGCATTCTGCTGTTCACCACCATTTTCTTGGCCCTTCTGATCAATCGGTCGACCGCACAGGAACTCAATTGCCAGGTTTCCGTGTTGACGCCACAGATTCAGCAAACGGACAAGACCCTCTTCGAGACCATGCAGAACTCGATCCGGGAATTCATGAATAACCGGGTCTGGACACAGGACAAGTTCCTGAACCAGGAGCGGATCGACTGCAGCATTACCATTACGATCTCCGAACGGGTATCGGTCGATGAGTTTCGGGGCAATATCCAGATCCAGGCGCGTCGCCCTGTCTATAAGACCTCCTACAACTCGCCACTGTTCAACCATCAGGACAATGACCTGAGCTTCCGGTATCTTCAGGACCAGGTGTTGGAGTACGATGAAAGCAATATCTCCTCCAGTACCAACCTCACGGCTATCCTGGCCTTTTATGCTTACATCATCCTTGCACTGGATTACGATTCGTTTTCCAAGGATGGTGGTACCCCATACTTCGTAAAAGCACAGACGATCGTGAACAACGCCCAGGCGATTCCAGAACGCGGCTGGAAAGCTTTTGAAAGCAACCGGAATCGTTATTGGTTCACGGAAAATTACCTCAACGTATCCTTCAAGCCGTTGCGCAACTGCATTTATCAGTATCATCGGCTCGGCATGGATCGCCTGACGGAAAATATCCAGGACGGACGCGCGGCCATTACCGAAGCCCTGAAACTGCTTCGGACCACCTACGCTGACCGCCCGAACTCCATTGCGATGCAATCGTTCTTCAATGCCAAAAGCGACGAGATCGTAAACCTCTACAGCCAGGCACAAGGCGATGAACGCAATCAGGTGGTCCCTGTTTTATCGCTGGTCGATCCGGCCAATACGTTGAAATACCAAAACATGGGTCAGACGAAGTAAGTCGACCACACATACCAATTACTACTGCTGATTATGGGTCTTAAATGCGGAATCGTGGGACTTCCAAACGTCGGGAAATCCACGCTCTTCAATTGTCTTTCGAACGCCAAAGCGCAAGCTGCAAACTTTCCATTTTGCACGATCGAACCGAATCTGGGTGTTATCACCGTTCCGGATGATCGCCTCAATAAACTGGAATTGCTCGTCAAACCGCAACGCATCGTTCCCACGACGATCGAGATCGTCGATATAGCCGGACTGGTCAAAGGTGCGCACAAGGGTGAAGGGCTCGGCAATCAGTTTCTGAGTAACATCCGGGAGTGCGATGCGATCATTCACGTGGTCCGTTGTTTCGACGACCCCAACGTGGTTCACGTCGACGGATCGGTCAACCCGGTTCGTGACAAAGAAGTGATCGAGACGGAACTGCAATTGAAGGACCTGGAATCGGTCGACAAAAAGATCCAACGTATTGAAAAGGTCGCAAAGACCGGGGGAGATAAGGAGGCGTTGAAAGCCGTGGAAACCCTTAAGATCTACAAGGAACACCTCGAACAGGGACGTTCGGCGCGCAGTGCACCGGTGGCCCCGGAGGACAAACGGCACATTGCCGATATCCACCTGCTGACCGCCAAACCGGTGCTCTACGTTTGTAACGTCGATGAAAAATCGGTCCAGACCGGCAATGAATATGTAACGCGTTTACGCGAAGCGGTGAAGGACGAAAACGCTGAATTACTCGTCATTGCCGCTGCCATTGAAGCCGAGATCACCCAACTCGACAGTTACGAAGACCGGAAAGCATTCCTCGATGATCTTGGTTTAACCGAATCGGGTGTGAGTCAGTTGATCAAGGCGGCTTACCGACTCCTTAGTTTGCAAACGTATTTTACCGCAGGGGAGAAGGAAGTCCGGGCATGGACCATTACCCGGGGAATGCTGGCGCCACAAGCTGCCGGTGTCATTCACACGGATTTCGAAAAGGGATTCATTCGCGCCGAAGTGATCCACTACGAGGATTTCGTCAACCTGGGTTCGGAAACCGCATGCCGGGATGCCGGAAAACTGAGCGTGGAAGGGAAGGAGTATGAAGTGCAGGACGGCGATGTCATGCACTTCCGTTTCAACGTATAAGGCTATGAGTCTGACCCTGTTGATCCTTTTGGTGACGGTCGCGGTTTCCATGATCGCATTCAGCAATCCCGGGCTTCAGGATAAACTGATGTTCAAACCCTACCGCATCGACGGGAACCGTGAATGGTACCGCTTCATCAGTAGCGGACTGATCCATGCCGATTGGATGCATTTACTGGTGAACATGTTTGTCTTGTTTTCGTTCGGCGAAATGGTCGAATTCTACTACGAGCAGACTTTCCCGGAAAAAGGTCCGGTTCTTTACTTTCTTTTGTACTTCGGCGGTATGATGACGGCTGTACTACCTACTTACCGAAAGCACCGCAACAATCCCGGCTACAATGGTTTGGGCGCGTCGGGAGCGGTGTCAGCGGTCGTGTTCGCGTTTATCCTGTTCAATCCCCTGGAGCGTCTCTGCCTATACGGAGTCTTGTGTCTTCCCGGCGTAATTTTCGGCGTAGCGTACCTGGTTTTCAGTTATTATATGGATAAGCGGGGCGGTGACCGGGTGAACCATGATGCACATTTGTGGGGAGCGATTTACGGCCTGGTCTTTACTGTGCTGCTTAAGCCTTCGCTCCTGATTCATTTTTTCGAACAATTGGTGTACTTCAGAAATGCGATCTGAAAAGCGCAAAGCCGTATTTCTCGATCGCGACGGTGTGCTCAACCGTGAACGGGGCGATTATACCTGGCTGCTGGAGGATTTTCAGATTAATCCCGGGGTTCTGGAAGCATTGGCACAACTTGCCGATGCCGGTTTCCTGTTGATCGTCATCAGTAACCAGGGCGGTATCGGAAAGGGTCTCTATCAAAAGTCGGATACCGATTATTTGCACCTTCACCTGGAACGGCAACTGGCACTTGGCGACGTTCGCCTGACGGAGATCTACTACTGTCCCCATCATCCGGCTACCGGAAAATGCCTCTGTCGAAAACCATCCGGTCTGATGATCGAAAAGGCCATCGCCCGCTTTCAACTCGACCCGACCGCCTGCTTTTTCATTGGTGATACTGAACGGGACGTGGAGGCGGGGCACTCCGCAGGAGTAACGACGATACGGATCTCGCCGAATGCATCGCTGATTCCGATTGTCGACCGCATCCTGTCGGGGACGTTTTAAAGAATCAAGCGTTGATTAATTCCGGTTCCGTGACATCCAGATCGCGGGTGGCTGACTACCTTTGCATTCACAGAGATGCAGGCGCCCACTTTTTTGAACTTCAACGGCAACATCACGCCGTCGGATCAGCCGATTTTCACCTCGGCGAACCGTGCCTTCCGTTATGGCGATGCCGTATTTGAAACCATCCGATTACAACAGGGCGAAATCCTTTTCTTAGACCGCCACCTGGAACGGTTACGGAACAGCATGCAACTCCTCGGCATGCTGCCGCACGATGATCTGACGTTCCATAACCTCTACCTCTCCATTCGTCACCTCGATCAGGTCAACCAATTGAAGGGGAACGGCAGGATCAGGCTGGAAGTATTCCGGAACGACGGAGGACTTTATACACCCCAGACAAATCACGTTTCGTACCTGATTGAGGTCACACCCTTGTCTCACAAAGACTACAGGTTGAACGACCACGGACTCAGGATCGAACTTTATCCGGACATCAAAAAACCGATGAGCCGGCTATCGAACCTGAAGTCATCCAATGCCTTGTACTATGTCATGGCCGGATTGTACAAAAAGCAATTGGGTATCGAAGATTGCCTGGTCCTGAATACCGAGGGTAGGATCGCGGAAGCCATCTCCTCCAACATTTTCCTGATCAGGGGAAACGAATTGTTCACGCCCGGTCTGGAAGAAGCTTGCGTAGCCGGCGTTATGCGGGAATACATCATCGAGCACGAGCGACTGAACGGGCGCTCCGTGCAGGAAACCGGCATCACGGTCGATGACCTTTTAAAAGCCGACGAAATCTTTCTCACGGACGTGATCCACGGCCTGCGATGGGTGGGGGCTTTCCGACACAAACGTTATTTCAACACGACTTCCAGGAAGCTCCTCAACGCGATCCAGGAAGCACAAACAAAAAAGGTCTGAGCAATGCTCAGACCTTTTTTGTTGGAACGATCTAAAATTACTTCTTGGAAGTAGCTTCGATGCTCTTAGCCATTTCACCGGCAGAAGCCATGTTCTGCTCGATGCTGGTCTTAGCTTCAGCGAAGGAGGTATTCCAGGACTCGATCTTGGCCTGAGCATCGCTCATTTTCGATTTGAAATCGGCCAGTCCGGTTACAGCGTCAGCCGGGTTGATTTCACCTTTGGCAATCTTGTCTTTCCACTCGGTGAACTGCTTGGTGGTCTCGTCCCAGGTGGTCTTGAACTGGTTCCACTCATTAGACATAGCCTCGAACTTCGAAGCGTCTTCGGTAGCCTTCTGAGCGGTTTCAGCCATCTTGGTTTTCATCGCTTCGTCCTTGATGTTGGCCATCTGGGTCTGCATGTCGGTCTGAGCCGTAGCGAATTCTTTCGCCTTGGTGGCCGTCTCGGTCAGTTGCTGGCTCCAGGCGGTAGCTTTTTCGCCGAGTGCCGTCCAGTCGGTACCGAATTGGTTGATTTCCGACATGGTCTTCTCATCAATTTTCTTGGTGCAGGAGCTCAGTGCCATGGCACCGGCTACTACGAAAGCAAGGATTGCTTTGGTTTTCATGGTGTTGTTTTTGGTTCAGTTGGATTTGCTGCAAAATTACTAAAAAGGGGACCCGGACGCGATGCCGCCGGAAAACTATCAACCACAGGTTGTTATTTATCCTTGGGGTCCGGAAAAACGTTCCGGATGTGGTCAAGTGTGGAGCTGGACGCCGAATTCTTCGGAAAAACGCCCTGATTGGCGACCCGGATGTCCTCAATCGAGTAAAAAGCCTCCGGGTTGATTTCCCTTATTCGTACCCTCACCCGATCCAGGTCTTTTCGTTTAACCACACAAAAAAGGATTTTAACAGGTCCTTTGGCACCATGCCCATCAATGACGGTTACTCCAAAACTGTCGCTGCGGAGCCCGTCGGCCAGTTCCTGCCAGTTTACCGGGGTGATAATCCGAAGCACCTGCATACCCAGCGCCAACTGACGCTCAATGAAGAGTCCGACGTAGGTACCCATGGCAAAACCGCCTGCGAACCCGATGTAACAAAGGGGGTTGTCGAGATGCTGCATGATCTGGCGCATGGATACCAGCCAGATCAGCACTTCAAAGAAGCCCACAAACGGCACGATACTCCGAAATCCCCGGGAGATAAAAACATTTCTCAACGTGCCCAGCGAAACATCGGCCATACGCGCCAGGAAGATGAGAATGGGTAATACTACCCAACGGAAAAACTCGGTATCAATGAAAGCTGAATTCATGACTTGGTTGTATAGGTCTCGATCAATTGAAGCGCCAACTTAGGCAAGCCGGATGCAGCACCGGAACGGATGGCTGTATAACCCATCAAGTGGTCCGGAATTTCCGGATCAAGAACGAATCGTTCTGCTGCTACCGGCACGTAATCGACCAGGCTGGCAGCAGGATAAACGGCCAGTGACGTTCCAACGACCAGAAAAACATCGGCGGTGGAAACTAGGTGGGCAGCCTCCGGCAATAACGGCACCATCTCTCCGAACCAGACTATGTGCGGCCGCAACTGCGACCCTTTTGCACAACGTTCTCCCATGCGCAACTCCCAACCCTCGATCGGATAGGTCAAGGAGGGGTCCAGGGACGACCTTGATTTGCGGATCTCTCCATGCAAGTGCAACACACTGCTCGACCCGGCACGTTCGTGTAAGTCATCGATGTTTTGGGTTATAATCCTGACATCAAAACACGCTTCCAATCGTGCAAGCGCGAGGTGACCCTCATTGGGTTGAGCTTCCAGTACCTGTTTGCGGCGCTCGTTATAAAAACGCTGAACAAGTTCCGGATCCCGCTGCCAGGCCATGGGAGTAGCCACGTCTTCGATCCGGTAGTTTTCCCAAAGTCCGTCAGCGCCCCGAAAAGTTCGAATACCACTGTCGGCACTCATGCCGGCACCGGACAATACGACCAGTCGTGGATGCCTTTTCATGCTGCAAATTTCCTGACTGCCGCAATGCGCTCGACTGGCAATGCTGTTTTTTTTTCACGACTATCGAAAGGTCCATTCACCTTCCAGTCGATTGCCATTCAGAAAATCACGGGCCTTCATCCGACCTTTCCCGGCCGGTTGAAGTTCCAGGATCTCCAACAAGCCATCGGGACCTTCTATAAACAGCTTCTCTTTGTCCTGTACCAGCAACTTTCCGGAAAGATGCGACTTGTCATCAGGAGAGGCCCTGACCTGGAAGAGTTTTACCGGTATTGTACGCTGGTCCGACAGTCGGAAAAACTCTCCATGCGCAGCCGGATAGGGGGAAAGTCCCCGGACGAAATTGAATTGCGACGCAACTGGTAGCGCGGTGGACAAACGAGTATTTTCCTTGTTCAGCTTCGGTGCGGGCTTGAATGGAGATCCATCCAGCGACGTGTCTGCCTGCGGTCGGGGAGTAATGCTCTTGTCCATCAGCCCCTGCACCGTCCTGACAACGAGTCCGGCGCCTGCGTGCATCAGACGCGCGTAGAGGGAACCTACGGTTTCGTCGCTTCCGATCTCCACTTTTTCTTGCAACAAGATATTACCGGTGTCGATCTCCTGCCGGAGAAAAAAGGTCGTGATACCGGAAAAGCGCTCACCTTGTATGATGGCCCAATTGATCGGTGCGGCACCGCGGTATTGGGGAAGTAAAGACGCGTGTAAATTGAAGGTTCCCATTGGAGGAGCCGACCATATCACCTCGGGTAACATTCGAAAGGCCACGACAATCTGCAGATCCGCCTGGAGGGATTTCAATTGTTCTAGGAACTCCGGAGATCGTAGCTTTTCGGGTTGCAATACCGGGATGCCCAAACGAAGTGCCGCCTGCTTGACAGCGGATGCCTGAAGTTGCTGACCACGGCCGGCAGGTTTGTCGGGGGCTGTCACTACTCCAACCACTGGAAATCCCGCCTCCACCAGTGCCTCCAGGGAAGGGACGGCAAACTCGGGAGTTCCCATGAATACGATCCTGGGGTGCGTGTGCTTCATAATTGGATGGCTTTCCATCGTGAGGAACGTAAAAACTGGTAAGAAGCCAGACCGGTGAATACCCAGTAAATGATTTCCGACATCCACACAGCTTCCACCGTTCCGGAAAAAACAAAGGTGACAAGATAATTGTATACCATGTACAACAGGATGGCGGCAATCTCGATATAAAGGGCGGTGCGGGTCGCCCCCGTTCCGCTGACAGCGCTGATGCAGACCATGGCAAATGCGAAAAAGAACATCGAAACATTCACCACCATCAGACTTGGTCGCGCGTCCTCGATGAGCTGTTGGTTCTGCGTAAAGGCCCCCAGTAGCTGAACGGGAAACAGCAGGTTGATGGCGACCATGACTGCAGCGGTTCCGAATGCAAGCAGAATGATCCTGTTTAGGAGCACCATGACTTCCTCGCGCCGGTCTTGTCCGATGACGTTGCTGACCATGGAATTCGCCGCGATGGCGAAGCCCCATATTGGGGTCATGCTGACCATGTAGGCACCACGGACCATATTGCTGATGGCCAGCTCGTGTTGCCCGATCTTTTCGATAAAAATGAAAAAGATGAACCAGGCTCCCATGGAAAGGAGGTTTTGAACTATCAGCGGTATCGACAACTCAAGTGTGGAACGAAAGACGGACGACTGAATGGATTTGAATTTGAAAAGCTGATAGATGTTCAGGGATCGTTTGCCGCTCGTATAGAAGACCAGATAGAACAACGCGACAGCTTCCGAAATACTGGAAGCAAGTCCTGATCCGGCAATCCCCATTTCAGGAAAGCCCCAATGCCCGAAGATCAGTGTGTAATTCAGTAACAGGTTCAACCCTGCCATTAGAAAACTGTAGGTCCCATAGACTTTGGGTTGCGCGATGCCGACATAGAAGCTTCGATAGACCGCAGCGACCATGATGAAGAAAATACCGAAAGACCGATACTCCAGGAAGGCGATCGCTGCCGCCAGGATCTTGGGGTTCCGGACCATATAGGGCAGGAAGACCGGAGCTCCTACAAACAAGATCAGGAACAACAGGATGCTTATTCCCGCAAGCAGTAGAAAACTATGGTCGAAGATCGGCCCAACCCCGGCATCGTTCCTTTCACCGGTACGACGCGCGATCAGTATTTGCGTTCCGGTACCGATGGAGACACCGATCATCGCAAAGACGAAATACAGGATACCGCCAAGCGCAGAAGCGCCCAGTTCCACCTCGCCGATTCGTCCAAGGAATACCGAATCGGTAACGTTGAGGATCGTGGTCGCGAAGCTGCCCAGCATGACCGGATAGGCCATACGGAGGATGTCCTTGTATGTCGTATTAACCTGCAAAACGAAAATTCGGGAGGACGAAGGTACTCAAATAGTCAGAGGAGGCAGGAGGGAAGCCGTCAGGAAACGTACAAGACCAGTCCTTTCAGGTACTCACCTTCCGGATGGTAGACATTGATCGGGTGATCGGGTCCCTGGCTGAGTTGATGCAGGATGCGGACCGTTCTGCGCGCCTGTAAAGCCGCCTGAAAAACTACTTTCCGGAAGAGCAATTTGTCCATCACCTGGGAACAAGAAAAGGTGAACAGGATGCCTCCGGATTTGATTCGTCGGAACCCTTCGGTGTTCAGATTGCGATAACCGATCATGGCATTCTCAACCGAACTCAGGTGCTTGGCAAATGCCGGCGGGTCAAGTACGATCAGGTCGTACTGCTGCTCCGACAGGTTCTTAAGAAAGTCGAAAACGTCGGAACAAGAAGAAGTGTGTTGCTGCAGTCCGTTCAGCTCCGCATTGCGGTTACAGGCTTCTATCGCCTTTTTAGAACTGTCAACGGATACGACCGACCGCGCTCCCGCCAAACCGGCATACATCGAGAATCCACCCGAGTAACTGAAGGTGTTCAGGACATCGCGCTCATGGGCATAAGTGCGTATGAGCTCCCGATTCTCCCGTTGATCCAGAAAGAATCCGGTCTTTTGCCCTTCCACCCAATTCACATGAAAGCGGACGCCGTTTTCCTCGATCGTGGTCGCTGTGCGATCCCCTTTAAGAAACCGGTTATCAACCTTTCGCTCAGTCTGGCGCTCTAACGTATCTGCACTCTTGTCAAAGATCGTTGTTAACCGTTCACCATAACAACCAATCAGCGCCTCTGTGATCTGGTCAAGGGCACGGTACATGCCCCAGGAATGACACTGAACAACAGCGGTATCCCCGTAGATATCGATGATCAGTCCCGGCAATTCATCGCCTTCCCCATGAACGAGGCGGTACGCGGTTGTTTGCTTCGAACGCGTCAAACCCAGTCGCTCCCGCAGGTGGTATGCCGCCAGTATGCGTTCATTCCAAAACTGTTGTTCACCAACAGTCGGATGAAAAGACAGGAGGCGAACTTTGATAGATCCTTCATGGAAATGCCCGGCCCCTAGGAAACGGCCGTCGGACCCGATTACCTCCACCCAATCGCCTTCCGAAACCCCCTGGTCAATGGAACGAATGGCGCCACTGAAGACCCAGGGATGCCGCTGAAGAAGCGAACGTTCCTTTTTAGGATGCAATACGACGCGTGGCAGGGTTCCTGTCATCCTGCAAAGAAACCACTTCCCGTTAGATAGCCCAAGGGCTGCAGGATCAAAGCTTCCACAGGGATTTCAGGTCCGGGTGCCTGACATGGAAACGGTAGGGAAGTAAGGCATCCGGTCCGGCATAATCCACTCCGATTCGGGACCCTTGCCGGATCAGCGTATCGGGGAGCTTCAATTCATTTCGCTCGATCCAGATCCGGTCTCCCAGCAGATCGGTTCCGGTATCGCTAAAATGGATGCCGAGCGCACGCGAGACGCTCCCCGGACCGGTACACAGTTTATCCGGCGACAATTGCCGTCCTCTTCGATCGGTCATGACTTCGATTCCCTTGAACGGAAAAAGACTTCTCACTAAGACGGCATGCGGAATTCCTTCCTGGTTCGTGACAACATTGAAGAGCGAATGAATCCCGTAGATTAGATAGACATAAGCGACTCCGCCTTCGAGGTACATGATTCGGGTTCTTGGCGTGTTGCGATCACCGAATGCATGGGAAGCCCGATCCGATATTCCGGCATAAGCTTCTGTTTCCGTAATGTATCCGGCAGTAGGCGTTCCGTTGATACGGGTAACCAGGATCTGACCCAACAAGTCCCGGGCAATGCCAACGACGTCGCTTCGGCGATAAAAATCCTTCGACAACTTCCGGTTCACGATCGCCATGACAGGAGTTGCTCCTCCGAAAGGTGAAGCTGATCGTGCTCGATCATCCAGGTGATGACCTTCAGTCGCTGCTCTTCGCCGGCATCACGGATGGAATCCACCAATTCCTGGAGAGCCATCGGTCGCAGTTTGAGTTGTTCTTCTACCTGGCGGGAGATTCGCTCGAATTCAAGATCGTTCACATTCGCTTTGTTCCGCTCAAGGCAATAATCGCAGACACCACAACGATGACGCACCGCTTCACCGAAGTACTGGAGCAGTAGTTGGCTGCGGCAATGCTCCTGATCCGTGGCATAGTGCAACATCGCTTTCGCGCGTTCGAGGTACCGGGTCTTCCGGTTCGCCAAATGCTCCCGGTCGATGTGCAGGTCCTTCTGATCAAGTCGCTCGGTAATGAAATTCAGTCTGGGCTCTTCAATGGCCGGCTGATAGTCGAGCAATCGCAACTTGGTCAACTGTTCGAGAAAGGACTTTACCTGTTGAACGTTCAGCCCTGAGCGCTCCGCAAGCTCCGTTTCCCGGATCTGGACGTACTCTTCAAAGACGCCTTCATAGGAACGCAGCATGGTCTTGATCAGCTTATCGTGCACCTGGCTTTTGACCTGGAATTCATAGAGTGCTTCCGGCCGCACCATCACGTGTAATCGGGAACGGAATTCCGGTGATTCTTCCAACGCGATCAACCCCTGAAGTCCAAGAATCGTCAGACAACTATGTACAACGGGCACTTCAAGCTCATACATCCTGCAAAAGTCGACGATATCGAATGGGAAACTGACGCCTTTGCCGGAACCGACCGGGAGTTGATAATGGTTGGCCAATGCCAGGTATACCTGTCGGACTGTTTTCATTTCCGGAAAGGACTGCTGCACGCGCCGTTCCATTTCAAGTTCATCCGAACGATGGAAGAGGAGCACCGCGTAGGCTTTTTGTTCATCGCGACCGGCACGCCCCGCCTCCTGAAAGTAGGCTTCCAAACTGTCAGGCAAGTCCACGTGCACGACAAAGCGGACATCCGGCTTGTCGATTCCCATTCCGAAGGCGTTGGTTGAAACAATGATCGGTGTACGACCTTTCATCCAATCGTCCTGCATACGGTCCCGCTGGCTTCGTTCCAGTCCCGCATGATAATAGCCTGCTTTGATTCCGTTCCGTTGCAGAAATTCCGCTACTTCGCGCGTACGTTTTCGCGTCCGTCCATAGACAACGCCGGTTCCCCGAACTCCCCGTACTACTTTCAAAAGGCGTCCCAGTTTATCTTCTTCCTCCAATACTACATAGGACAGGTTCGGCCGTTCGAAGCTTTTGCGAAGAACGTTTTGTTCTATAAAACCCAAACGTTCCTGAATATCGTCCTGTACTTTGGGGGTAGCAGTTGCCGTTAAAGCCAAGACCGGCACCTGTGGGTGTAACTTCCGAAACTCGGCGATCTTCAGGTAAGACGGCCGGAAATCGTATCCCCATTGTGAAATGCAATGAGCTTCGTCGATGGCAAGCAGGCACAGTGGAAATCGAGCAGCTCGGGTAAGGAACAGTTCGTTTCCGAGCCGTTCCGGGGACACGTATAAAAACTTTGTCTTTCCGTAGATGCAGTTGTCCAGGGTCAGATCGATCTCGGCTTTGCTCATTCCGGACACCAGGGATGCCGCTGCAATACCTTTGGACTTCAAGCGTTCGACCTGATCCTTCATCAACGCGATCAGGGGAGATACGACCAGACACAAGCCGTCCATGGCCATGGCCGGAACCTGGAAACAGATCGATTTCCCGCCACCCGTCGGGAGCAGGGCGAGCGTATCCTTCCCATCCATGACGGACCGTATGATCTCTTCCTGCAAGGGACGAAATCGGGAAAACCCCCAATACCGGGTCAGTACCTGATGGATCTGATCACTCATGAACGATAACGAAACTGCAAGTTACGGAACATCAACTGCGGTATGAACCGCTTGAAATAGGGAAAAAGAAAAGGCGCCATTCCTGGCGCCTTGGAATATCGGAGGATGGAAGAATCAGTTGGAAGGACTCGGACAAGCGTCTACGGGCTTTCCGTTCAACGACATCAGTTGATCCATTCGGATCACAGAACCGTCGCCCAATACCAGGTACTCGATGCCTTGAGATGCATACCAGTCCTGAATAAGCGCTACTCCGTGAATCTCTTCATCTTGTTCGTCGCGGTAAGAGAGCAAGACCGGCTGACGTCGCATTGCCAGCCATTCAAGCTCATCCAACAAAGAACAATCGATGGGTTGGTAGGGGCGTTGCATGATTACAAATATAGTAAGATTAGTGATTTGAGCAAGAAAGAAGTTGATAATTAAAGCGATTGTTCAGAAATAATATTGTACTGAAGCATCACTTCATGGCTTACTTCAAGTGTTTCTTCATGTAGGCGATAGCCTGTTTTCGGGCTTCGGATGCAGCTTTTTTGTCGAATTTCGGGTTACTGGGATTCGCGAAAGCATGATCCGCTTCATAGCTCAAAACGGTCAGCTTTTTACCGGCCGATTTCATATTTGTTTCAAATTCTTTCAAAACAGCTTGATTGATCCAGGCATCCTTTTTAGCGAAAATAAACAGTACATCTGATTGCAGACTTTTTAGCCTGGTTACATCCTTCTCCGGCATACCGTAATAGACCACGCAACCTGAAGACTGTTTCCCTGCCATAAGGGCCGACTGCAATGACCAGCCGCCGCCCATGCACCAGCCCACGGACTGGATACGGGCATCCGAACCCATATACTGTATTGCGCCGTTGAGTATGGCTTTAGCCCTCGCTTCTTCAAGCCCCGACATCAGTTGCTGCGCAACGGCCGGTGTCTCGGCCAATCGGCCATCGTATAGATCAACCGCCAGGACATTGACGTTCACGAGATCCTGTTGCAGCTGCTCCGCCTCTTTACGGATGTGATCATTGAGGCCCCACCATTCATGGATGACGAGCAGCCAGTTCCTGGTAGGTTGGATGGAACGGATCAGGTAAGCGGCACCCGATTTCCCATCAAGACAAGGGAACTCGATGGAAGAACCGGATCTGTTCTCCAAAACAAAGGCTTCGGGAGCCAGGTGTGCGGCAGCGAACCGCTCATTCATGGCCAGGGCGGAAAATTCCGCTTCGGCGCTTTTTTGACAGCAGGAAGAAATCTGGCCGGTACTGACTGAAGAAACCGACAACAGAAAAACGAGTGTGTACAGATACTTTTTCATTGGGGACGATGGGTCAACAAAGGTACGGATGGTCTATCGAACAACGATGACAGAATAAATGTTCACAGCCCGCACAAAGTTAGTTTGTCCGGGCTGTGAACTGTTTTAAAACTTCCTGGTCTCAGGCTTCAATCGCCTTTCCCTGGTTGCGGAACAAAAACTCATGCTTATCGGAAAGGTCGATCAGGATGGTATCTTCCTTACTCACCGATCCGGCCAGGATCTGACGGGAAAGCTCGTTCAATATCTTTTTTTGCATGACTCGCTTCAACGGTCGGGCGCCGAACTGCGGATCGAATCCCAGTTGTGCCAGCCAGTCGATCGCTTCATCGGATGCCTCAAGTCGTATGTCATTCGCTGCCAGCAGGTGCTGCAACTGCCGGAATTGCAATTCCACGATCGACCGCACTTCGGATCTGTTGAGGGGTTGGAACATGATCACCTCATCAATCCTGTTCAGGAACTCCGGGCGGATACTCTTTTTGAGTACCTCGTAGACCTTGTGCTTGGCGGAAGCGATCTTTTCATCTTTATTCCACTCATCCATTCCTTCGAATTCTTCCTGGATGATGTGCGAACCGATATTGGAGGTCATGATGATGATCGTATTCTTGAAATTCGCCGTGCGCCCTTTGTTGTCGGTCAGCCGTCCATCGTCCAGCACCTGGAGCAGGATGTTGAACACATCCGGGTGCGCTTTCTCGATTTCGTCCAGTAAGACGACGGAGTAGGGCCGGCGGCGTACCGCTTCCGTCAATTGTCCGCCCTCATCATACCCTACGTATCCGGGAGGGGCGCCGATAAGACGCGATACCATATGTCGCTCCTGGTATTCGCTCATATCGATCCGTGTCATGGCATTCTCATCGTTGAAGAGGAACTCGGCAAGGGCTTTCGCCAATTCCGTCTTTCCAACTCCCGTGGTTCCCAGAAAGATGAAGGAGCCGATCGGGCGACGCATATCCTGCAATCCGGCACGACTCCGGCGCACAGCGTCGCTCAATGCAGCGATGGCCTCCTGCTGTCCAATGACTCGCTTGTGCAATTCGTCTTCCAGGTGGAGCAATTTCTCCCGTTCACTTTGCAACATTCTTGAAACAGGAATACCCGTCCAACGAGACACCACTTCGGCGATATCCTCAGCATCCACCTCTTCCTTGATCAGGGCTTTTTCCGCCTGAAGTTCTACCAGTTGTTTCTCCAAACCATGCAAACGGTCTTCCGCTTCGCGAACTCGGCCGTAACGTATTTCCGCTACTTTGCCATAGTCACCGGCCCGTTCGGCCTGATCCGCTTCCAGTTTGAGTTGCTCGATCTGCTCCTTGGTTTGCTGAATCCCCTGAACGACACCCTTCTCTGATTCCCACTTTGCGCGGATCTGGGTCCGTGCCTCGATCAGGTTGGCGATTTCTTCGTTGAGTTCCTGAAGCTTTCGCTCATCTTTTTCCCGCTTGATCGCTTCCCGCTCGATCTCCAGTTGCATGATCTTGCGGTTAAGTTCGTCCAGCTCCTCCGGTACGGAATCAATTTCCAAACGAAGCTTGGCCGCTGATTCGTCGACCAGATCAATGGCTTTATCGGGTAGGAAGCGATCGGAAATATAGCGTTCGCTCAATTCCACCGCAGCAATGATCGCCTCGTCCTTGATTCGGACTTTGTGGTGGGTCTCATAGCGCTCTTTGAGTCCGCGCAGGATCGAAATGGCGTCCTCGGAGGAAGGTTCCTCGACCATCACTTTCTGGAATCTGCGCTCCAGCGCCTTATCCTTTTCGATGTACTTCTGATATTCGGCAAGGGTAGTTGCTCCGATGGCTCTTAGCTCCCCGCGCGCAAGCGCAGGCTTGAGGATGTTGGCGGCATCCATGGCGCCTTCGCCACCGCCTGCTCCGACCAGCGTATGGATCTCATCGATGAACAGGACGATTTCTCCCTCGGCACTGATGACTTCTTTTACTACCGACTTCAGGCGTTCTTCGAATTCACCCTTATATTTTGCGCCTGCCACCAGTGCGCCCATGTCAAGCGAGTAGATCTGCTTGCTCTTCAGGTTCTCCGGAACATCTCCGTTGATTATCCGGTGGGCGAGGCCTTCAGCAATAGCTGTTTTACCTACACCAGGTTCGCCGATCAGGATAGGGTTGTTTTTCGTGCGTCGGGAAAGGATCTGCAAGACTCGGCGGATCTCTTCATCCCGCCCGATGACCGGATCAAGCTTTCCCTGACGCGCCAATTCATTGAGGTTCCGGGCGTATTTACTCAGAGAATTATACGTTTCTTCTGCACTGGCGGAGGTCACCTTGTTGCCTTTCCGAAGTTCCCGAATGGCGGCCATGGTCTCCTTTTCGGTTATACCCGCATCTTTCAAAATACCAGACATCCGATCACGGATTCCCAGCAGCGCGACAAACAGGTGCTCCAGGGAAACGTACTCATCACCCAGGGTCTTGGCAGTTGAAATGGCTTTCTGTACAAGCTTATTGCTTTCATCAGAAAGATATTGACGCGCTCCACTGACTTTCGGGTACGAACGAACCAGCGTATCCGTAGCATTTTGAAGATGGTCCGGCTTTATGCCGATTTTCTTTAGAATGAACGGGATCACGTTTTCGTCCACTTCCAGCATTCCCTGAAAGATGTGAGCCGGTTCAATGGACTGTTGTTCCAGACCTGCAGCGATTTGCTGAGCCTGTTGCAAAGCCTCCTGTGACTTGATGGTGAAATTATTCAGATTCATAGCTGTCTTATTCAAACTCGCTGCATCAATTTGGGAGCCAACGCAAGATCATGTCAAATCTACTGCAACATTGTCAGGGAAAGCAAAGTTCGGAAAGTCAGCTTGTCAGGATCGCTGATTTACATCTGAACTTAGGCTGATAACGGTCATTCAAAAATGGTCGGATTCTGGCGTACTTCGATATTCAGTTAATACAAGATAGCATGGATATCCGCATCGCACCAGATTTGACCATCGGCAGTATTCAAGAACAGTTTCAAAAACGGTTTCCATTCCTGAAGATCGAATTCTTCAAGGTCAAAAGCGGAGCAACCATCAAACCGGAGAACAGGGTGGATGCACACAAACGGTTTAGCGATTTGAATTCAGATCCGACCGCTGGTCAGATTCACCTGACCGGCCTGACAACCGTGCGGGAATTGGAAGAGCAGATCCGTAGTCAGTTCGGGATCCATGCAGAAATCTTCAGAATGTCCGGGAAAGTCTGGTTGAGGACCACGACAACCGATACCTGGACCCTGGATGAACAAAACGCTGAAGCCAGAGAATCCGGCGCGAACGAACAGGATCAGGGAGAACGCCCTGATTACCACGAACAGGATTGATGCGATCTACGGAGTGATGGTGAACAAGAACAAGAGGCTGTTATTCTCAACCAAAGAATAATCCGCAGCCTCTACCAATCC
>WBZP01002936.1_pt1 | contig 19102 bp, 21 predicted proteins | sample 5204301 | NCBI WGS metagenome assembly WBZP01 (sample SAMN12412401, study PRJNA552823) | activated sludge metagenome | isolation source: activated sludge from nitrification reactor of wastewater treatment plant... | place: USA: Pennsylvania | collected 2017 | reverse complement strand
CGCCACTAACTTGTTGAAAAATAACACGGTGGGCATTTTGCTCCCTGGAATTCAGCGTTTTTTGGCCTTCGTAACCTGTTGATTCTCAAGCCTGAGCGCTCGACTGGTTACGCCCCATTCAATTCCGCCATTGCATCCAGTCAAACAGAAACTCCATGCAGAGTGGATTGGAGAAAGGGAGTCGGCCATCCACCCGAGTCGGCCTTATTGTGGCGCGGGCGAAGCCGGCGCATTCCGGCCCGAACGCCAGCGCCCGCTCCCCGGCGCGCGGCCGCCCAGCCGGACCCGCGATGCCAGCGGACGCGGCGCAAGGGAAGGAGCCAGTGAAGTGAGCGTCAGCGAACGCCCGGCGACTGGACCGCGGCGACGAGGAAGCGCAGCGGAGCGGGACGAGGCGGGCCAGGCGGCGCGTCCGGCCCACGAGCCGGGCGGGGACAAGGTTAGCCGAAGCCGCGTGGATGGGGGCGGTTGTGGCCGCTGCGGGGCGTGACGCCATGGAGGGCAAGGATTCCAGCCGCAACGGAGCGCCGAGCCGGCTCGGGCGGTCAGCGGCGCGGGGGTTTGCAGGACGGTGGGTAGCGTCCTAGCCAGCGCGCGGCCAGCCGTTGCCGCTCGGCCTCGCGCTGGCGGTTCTGTTCCACCACGCCCCGGCGCTGGAGCCAGAGCAGGTAGCCCATCAGCAACAGCATCATCAAGGTGACGAGCACCACCAGCAGCGTGATCAGTTGCGCGAGGAGCGGATTCACTGCGGATCGGCCTGACGGCGGCGCTGGCTGGCAGTATCCCGCATGAAACGGTTCAAGTCTTGCTCGAACTGTTTCAACTCTTGGGGACGGGTCGGCACCGTCGGCGCGGCGGTGGCCGCAGCCGCCGGGGGATCCGGCGCGGTCCTGGGCGGCTGACCCAGCCAGTGGGCCAAGGTCAGGCCGATGACGGCCAGTACGATCAGCAGCAGGATAGCCATGGCGATAGCCTCTATCGCCATGCCTCCAGTTCGGCGTCCGCCACGTACCGCCACTCCCGAAACGTCGCGGCCTGTCCGCACCGCCGGCCCTGCTCATCGGTCAGGTTCCAGACCGTCGCCCGCTCGATCAGAAACCGCCGGCCGGTGCGCGAGATCCGCACGCCCGCATAGTCGTCGATAAACCCCAGGGCCGCGACCTGCGCCAGCAACCGCGCCCGCTCGGCCCGATTCGGCGCTTCTGCCGTCAAGCGTGAGGGCATCTGGATCAGTTCCTCCCACGACAACTCGAAGAGTTCCAGGGCCTTCCGGTTGCCGTAGGTCAGAATGGGATCGGGGTCGGCGTCATGCGACAGGACCACGAACGGGGCGTGAAACAGCGCTTCCGCCGCCGCCTCCGGCGACAGTGCCGGCTCAATCAGGTCGCGCCCGGTCAAGGCGTGGAACGCGCGGCGCAGCCGTTCCGCGTGTTCAACCCTGTAGGAGTTGGCGGGACTCGGTATGGACAAGGGCGACTCCTCTCCAGCGGTCACTGGGCGGGGATAAAGACGGTTCCCGTGGGACCCATGCCCATCTCCTGATACAGAACCTCGCCCTCTTTAGCCCAGACGTAATGCGGCGTTTGCGCCGGAGCGACATACACCGCGCCCGTTGGGATGGCAACCAGCGTGGTTTCGTTAAAGGTTGCGCCAAAACCGACATGGAGCGTACCGGACAGCACGGTCGTATTACGCTCGTCGGGATGGGTATGGGGCGGGATTTTTCCTCCAGCAGCCAGCTTTACCCGGAGCAAGTAAAGGCCGGGCTGCGCTTCAGCCCCCAGTATCCACGCGCTTTGCAGCGCCGGGTGGTTCGGCGGACTGGCCCAATGCAGGCGCTCGGGGAGAATCGGCGTGGGAAGCGGCGTTGCGGCCATGGCCAGACCCGCAACGCTCCCGATCATCAGGATGACGGCAAGATGGGATGGCGGCATCGCCTACCTTGATGAGGACAGCGGCGCGTCCACGATGGATAAAGCCGCCTCATAGCGGCGCAGCGCCTCGTGATAGAACACCCACACGCAATTTTCGCACCCGCGTTCGCAACATTCACCAGGGATGGGCGGTTTCGGCGGTATGGGCTGGGAATGAAGTGCGACGGGTTCTGGCGGCATCGCGGAGCGTCGGGGTAGGGTTGAAAGAAGACCCTATCGTATCGTCTGATTCGGAGGGTATTTACCTGGATCGACCACCTCGCTTCGCACCTTATTAGTGCAAGTCCACACTCCGAAACTGGGGCAGCAGCGCAAACCGAGTCGGGGCCTGCGAAGCCACCCGGTCGGAAATGAGTCGGAGCAGGTAATTGTGGTCATGGGCACGGATCGCCATATCCGGCGCGTAGTAGACCGCATACGGTTCGCCGCGCCGCTTGAAGCGGCGCACTTCTAACATCGGGGATGGGTTCATGGCAAGGCCCTCGCAAAAATGCTGTTGTGCAAGAGTAAGGCATTTTTTATGCCGCTTTGAGTGAGGGCGGTATTAAGTCATGGCGAAGAGCAAGACCAGCAGGGCGATGATTTGGAAGAAAACCGCATCATCCATGGGCCGCTCCTTCAGGCCACCATCTCTCAGTGCAGGGCGGAATCCGGCGCAGGTGAAGGCACGCTCATTCAGCCCCGGCCCCCAGGAAGATCCGCTCGATCCGGCCGGCCTTGAAGGTAAACATCAGGCCGCCATAAACCGAGCCCGCCACCAAATTTTTTCCCGGTGCACTGTCTTCCGCGCTTCGGTCACGCCCATAGGCGGCCATTGCCTCGCGCTCGGTGCCGCCGATCCCGATCCCGCGCCGGGTTTTCCAGAGGCTGGGGCGGGTGAGGGTGATGGCGCTAATAGCCTGAGCGCCTTTCGGCGTGGTCGCGATCATGTCGAGGGTAATCCCGCAGTCAGGATAGGTCCATTGCTGGTGATAGTCGCCATCCGCTTCCCAACGGGTCACCGGTCCTCGGCGGGGTTTGCAAGCGATGCTGCGCTCGACCTCCCGTTCCGGGAGAGCGATACGCAGCGGGCCGATTCGCTCTGCCTTGAGCAGGGCGAACTCGTCGGCGGCCAACGCCAGATTCCAGACCGTTCCCAGCAGCAAGGCGGCAAAAAGCTTGTTGTGCATGATCACTTTCCGGTCAATTCCTCGATCTTGGCGTCAATCGCCGGCAGCAGCAGGTTCAGGCAGAACTGCTGCATGCTGTCGGGGGTGTGTTCGGCGATATACTTGAGCTTGAGCAGGGACGGTTCCGGCAGGCGCAGGTTGTAGACCTTGGCCACGTCCGCCCGCACGCCGGGCGCGTCCCAAGGATAGGGCCGTGCCTCGGGCTCCGGGGGCGCGGCGGGCTGGGCGGTCGCGGTCTGAACGCCGGCCCCGCCGATGAATACCTCCAGCGCATCCGGGTCGCCGCCGCCGATTTGCGGCGGGCGGCTGCTCAGCTTGCCGTCACTCACCATGGAACACCTCCCGGAACAGCGCCTGCATTTCCTCCCCAGCCTTGGGGTCGGCCGGTTTCAGTTCCTCCACGCTCAACCCGTCCCGCGCCGCCTTGCGGTAGGCGATCCGATCACGGATGACGGCGGGTGACAGGCGCAAATGCTCGAAATCGGCCAGCAGGCTCCGGGCTTCGGCGACCTCGCTCACCGGGGGGTTGGTCGAGGCCCGGCTGATCACCACCCACGCCTGCAAGTCAGGATTGAAGCCCTGGGCGGTCTTTACCAGGTCGTCCATCCGGCCCAGCGTCCAGATGTCGAACTGCGAGGGCTGGATGGGGATATACACCCGCTCGGCCGCCACCAGCGCCGCGCGCAACTCCAGGGAATCCCGCCCCCCGGCGTCGATGATGAGGTCCTGGTAGCGCTTCGCCAGATCGCGCACCTCGGTTTGGAGGCCCTTGCCGAATTTTTGGATGCAGGCGACTCGGGGCTGGGTTCCGGCTTCGTCGCGGCTCTGCGCCCAGTAGCTGGCGCTGGCCTGGATGTCGGTGTCGATCAACAGCACGTCCCGACCCTGCAAGGCCCGCAGCGCCGCCAGGTTCACCGCCAGCGTGGTCTTGCCGGTCCCGCCCTTCTCGCCGCCGATCAGGAGGATGCTCATGCCGGATTGCCCTTGGTATGAAATGGGATCATACGGTATTACTCCGTATAGTATGGTATGAAGTCATACCGTATCGTATCAGGATACGGTGAGCGCCCGGTAGCCGCGTTGCGCCCGCCGCTTCCCGACCGCCGCCAGCAACGCCAACCCCTCGGCGTAAGACGCACAGGGCCGGTCCCGCACTTGACCGAGCCGGGTGCCCCGCCGCCCCCAACCCACCGACAGAATCCACTCGCCCCAGAGGTCGGAATGCAAGCGTGCCTCGTAGTAGCGCGTACCCTTCTCCCAGCGCTGGCGGCGCCATCCAGCAACGATTGGCTCGGTCTCCCGCATTCCGGCGTCCTCCCTACAAGAGTATCATACAGTATAATACCATACTGTATGAGGTCACATCATACCAAACGGTATGAGATAGGATGGAATGATACCCGTCAACCGCCTAAAACTAACGGAAATAACAATTTCTGAAACTTAGTTATGAAAAAATGCTTTCCCGGCAGGTTCTCCCCCTCCTGAATAGCCCATTTTTCGCGGAAGGACCCTGTACTTGCGTTTTTAGGTTTCATTGCTATCTTTCAGAAATCTCTATTTCCGAAAATTTTAATCCCGGCCCGCGCCGCAACAGGGTAGCGCGGAGCGGATGGAGAATCGCCGCGATGTTCGACCGTGAAGTGTTCGACGAGACCCGCCAAGAGTTCCTTGCGCACCTGCGCTACGCCAAGGGCCACCGCCCGACCACCTGCTACGCCTACAACAGTGACCTCGGGATCTGGGCGGACTGGCTGAGCGCGGCCGGCAAGGACTGGCAGCGGGCGCGGGCAGCCGACGTGGAGCAGTTCGCCGCCTGGCAGTTGCGCGACCGGCAGGTCAGCGCCGCCATCGTCACCCGGCGCTTGAGTACCTTGAGCAGCTTCTACAAGTGGGCGATGAAGCACGAGATCGTCGAAGCCGATCCGGTCTACCTGGCCGACAAGCCCAAGCGCCCGCTGCGCATCCCGGTCTGGCTGGAGCGGGAGGAGCAACAGCGGCTGGAAGCGACCCTCAAGGACCGGCGCAACATCCCCATCAACATTTTCGGGAACAACCAGCAGCGGATGACCGAGACCCGCCGCCGCTACGAACTGCTGTTCGGGCTGCTGCTGAACTCCGGGTTGCGCATCAGCGAGGCCCTCGGCCTGAAGGGGGCCGACGTGCGGCTGGTGGACGGGACGGCCAAGTCAGTGCGCGTCATCGGCAAGGGCGACAAGGAGCGGCTGGTGCCGCTGCCGGAAGCCTTCGGCCAGGTGTTCGGCTTCTGGCTCAAGGACCAGCCACGCGGGGAATACGTGTTTGCCAGGGCGGCGGGGCAAAAGCCGGTGTCGTCCCAGGCGGCCCGCGCCTACCTACGGGGGATGCTGAAGAAGGCGGGCATCGACAAGAAGATCAGCCCGCACAAGCTGCGGCATACTTACGCCACGAACCTGCTCAACGCCGGGGCCGAGCTGGTGGACATCAAGGCCCTGTTGGGCCATGAGAGCGTCGCCACCACCCAGATTTATACCAACGTGGGGCAGGAGCGGATGGAGCAGGTGGTGGCGAGGCTGTGAGGAGTACCCGGTCGTTCAACACGCATCGAAAAAGCTTTATTCCCGACCAATTTTCTCGGTTGCAAGGTGGCGTGTTTCTGCTAAAAATAACTTTTCTGTGGAGTTGGCTACCCTAGACAGGGTTCGGCCTGCTGATCCTCCCCGGCGTGAACGCTTGGGTCTCTCGCGGAGAAGGTTGATGAATGACAAAGATGAAAGCCGTTTCACACCTAAATTATCTCTTACCCCACTTGTCGAAGATTTGGAAGCGAAGCACCAAACAGAAACGCCCATGCGTGGTTTAAAAATGATTTGCCCTAAGTGCGGCTATCGAGCAAAAAGCTCTGATGACCCGTTGCTAACAAAGTTTAATGGTCTTGGCGAGTGTCCAAGTTGTGGGATCATCCCTCAAAAATATCTGGAAAAACGTGAGAAAAAAAATTCAGCTAACTCTGCGGATAATTCTCTTGCAGGTAAAAATTCAGTTAATAGAAAACATAATGTACCGATTTCAAAAGTAGTTGTACTAAGTGGTATTTTTGCTGTGTTAGTACCATTAGTTTTTTTGCTAAAATCACCTGATACCGATACCAAAGTTGTTTTAGATTCCCCCACAACAAATGAAAAAGCTCGTATGAGTGCGTCTCAATCACAGATGAGTGCATCTCAACCACAGAATCTTATTGCAGATAGATCTGATCAGTATCATGCTTTCCCGAAATTAACCGAGATCAAAAATAGTTACTGGAACAAAATTAAGGGTCACAACGATTTTGATTCAAAGATAACAGCGGCAGAAATGACAGCATCAGAAATAGCCAGCGCTAAACACGGTCTTACTGATCCAAAAACCATTGCTGCCTATGATCGATGCTATGATAGTTTCCAAAAATACGCTAGTAATTTAAGAAGTGCAAAAACTTCTTATGAAACAATCAAAATCATTGATAACAATATTAGTTATATACGTAAGAGAGCAGAGGAGGAGATTTCGAAACTAAGAAGTCGTGGTGATGGGCCACTAATTTATAATGCGATTCAAAATATAGATGGAGCGGCTTATGTTCAGATAAGGAATCTCGAAAGTAATAAATATGAAATTAAAAAAAAATCATTAGCAGGCCCCGGCAACATGGTTAACAATGATTGTGATCGAGCCAACTATTAAATAGGCTTGATGCCCTTTTTTAATTCTGGTTTTAAGTACGCCCTATAGCAAAGTGATGAGGCCACTTCCTTAATGATACTTTCCTCACAAAAACCTCCTCAACTGCTCCGGTATCCTTTCCACCTCTTTCTCCTCCCCCGCTCCCAGCGTCACCGCCGTCTCGCCGGGCTTGAGCCAAAACTGCACCACCACCTCGCCCCGAACGGCCACGAGATCGAGCCACGGCCCCAGCTCCGCAGCGCGGGCGTAGTGCAGCCGCAGAATCCCGCCCCGGTAGCTGGCTGGGTTGTAGGTGTCCACGCTATCGAGCCGCCCGGTCAGGGCCGGCCCCCGGCCATCGGGCATCTCCACCTCGCCCAGCAGGAAGTAGGTGTAGCGACCTGCAATCGAAAACGTCTCAACCTGCAATCATCGCCATTTTTTGACCGGAATTATCTGCAACTGAAAGGCGTTCAAACCGGAATTATCTGCAACTCAACCTGCAATCGAACGCGCCGAACCTGCAATCGACGGGTTCGAACCGACATTATCTGCAACTGAAATCGGGGCTTCGGCCGGTGCAGAAAACCCTCGTTTGTTGGAAGTCCGCGACCCGCCTCCTTCTCGTACCATTGGATCGGGCTTCCGGCGTCCAGAAAACTATTCCAGGAAACAAGTTCCAACTATACTCTGTTCTTAAGACTTATTGGACCCAGCGGGGGCGAGAACATGCTGATCGGTTATGCCCGGGTATCGACCGACGATCAGAATTTGGACCTGCAACGCGATGCGTTGGAAAAAGCTGGCTGCGAGAAGATCTACACCGACCAGCAAAGCGGGGCGAGCACCGAACGGCTCGGGTTGGCTGGGGTCCTGGAAACGGCGCGCCGGGGCGATACCCTGGTGGTTTGGCGCCTGGACCGTCTCGGGCGCTCCTTGAAGCAGCTGATCCACCTGGTGGAAACCCTGGATCAGCGCGGGATTGGCCTGCGCAGCTTGCAGGAGAACATCGATACCACTACCAGTGGCGGCCGGTTGGTCTTTCACCTGTTCGGCGCCCTGGCCGAGTTCGAACGCAACGTGATTCGCGAGCGCACCCAAGCCGGGTTGTCGGCCGCGCGGGCGCGGGGTCGCCAGGGCGGGCGGCCGAAGCGGTTGAGTCCGCCCAAGCGCGAGCTGGCGTTACGCCTCCATCAAGAACGCCGGCACAGCATCGCGGAAATCTGCCAGATCATGGGGATTTCCAAGAGTACCCTCTACAACTATCTGGCCGAGCACGGGATCGAGGCCCGCCATGCGGCGTAGCCCGATCCCGGCCGACTCGCTCCTGGCGTTGCGCCAGCGACTGGATCGGCTACCCCCGAAAAGCCCGGAGCGCTCGATGCAGGTCGCGTCCACCGCCGAACTCTACGGGGTGTCCGCCGACACGGTTTACCGCGCGCTGCGCGCGGTCCGCAAACCCAAGGCCGCGCACCGCGCCGACTTTGGCCAGCCGCGCGTGTTGCCGAAAGCGGAGCTGGAGCGCTACTGCGAACTGATCGCAGCGTTGAAGCTGCGCACGACCAACAAAAAAGGGCGCCATTTGTCGACCCGCCGCGCGATCGAGCTGCTCGAGGATTTTGGCGTGGAAACGCCGCAAGGGCTGATCCGGGTCCCCCAGGGGCTGTTGAGCCCGACCACGGTGAACGACTATTTGAGCCGTTGGCATCTCGACCAGCCCCGCTTGACCCGCCAACCGGTCGCCGTGCGCTTCCAGGCGGAATTCAGCAACGCCTGCTGGCAATTCGACCTGTCCCCCTCCGATCTCAAGCAGGTGGAGGCGCCGCTGTGGTTCGAGCCCGGTCGTGGCGCGCCGACGCTGATGCTGTTCAGCGTGGTCGATGACCGGAGCGGGGTCGGTTACCAGGAGTACCGCTGTGTCTATGGCGAGGATGCCGAGTCGGCGTTGCGGTTTTTATTCAATGCCATGGCCCCCAAGCCCACCCTGCCGGAGTTTCCGTTCCAGGGCATTCCGGGAATGCTGTACCTGGACAACGGTCCGGTGGCCAAGAGCCGGGTCTTTCAGAATGTCATGGCGGCGCTGGGCGTCGAGTGCCAAACCCACTTGCCGGCCGGCAAGGACGGTCGCCGCGTCACGGCCCGTTCGAAAGGCAAGGTGGAACGGCCGTTTCGCACGGTGAAGGAGGTGCACGAAACGCTGTACCACTTTCACCGGCCGCAAAACGAAGCGGAAGCCAATCTGTGGCTGCAGCGGTATTTGCTGAACTACAACCAGCAACCGCACCGCAGCGAACCGCATTCGCGGCTGGAGGACTGGCTCGCCCACTTGCCGGCCGAGGGGTTCCGGGCGATGTGTTCCTGGGAACAATTCTGTCGCTTCGCGCGGGAGCCGGAGCGGCGCAAGGTCGGCGCCGATGCGCGGATTTCGGTGCAAGGCACCGCTTACGAGGTGGACCCGGAGCTGGCCGGGGAAACCGTGTTGCTGCTGTGGGGCCTTTTCGACCGCGAGCTGTACATTGAATACCAGGGCGAACGGTCCGGGCCGTATGTCCCGGTTTCCGGCCCGATTCCCCTGAACCGCTACCGGACGTTCAAGCCAACCGCCGTCGACGAGAAAGCCGACCGCATCCGCCAGCTGGCCGATCAACTGGGCCTGCCCAGGGCAGCCTTAACCGGCGATCCGGACCTCCACCTTGCCGCGCCGACGCGATCGGCGGAGACCCTGCCACGCCAGCCATTTCCGGCGGAAGCACCGGACGACCGCTTCCCGAATCCCCTGGTGGCCAAACTAGCCATCGCCGACGATCTCGCGCGGCCCTTGGCGCAACTCGCGCCCGATGACCGGGCCTTCATCAACCAAGTCCTGGCCGAGACCCTGGTCCGCCCGGTGGTTCTGGCGCGAGTCCGCGCGTATTTCCGCCATCAGCGCCCCCAAGGACACCACCATGCGGGTTGAAGTGATGGACTATTACGGGCTGGTAAAGCCGTTGAACCGGGCGGGTTACTACGAGACCCAACACCAAAGCCAGTTGCTCAAGAACATTCGTGGCGCCGTCCTGGAAGGCCGCCTGGTGATCCTGTACGGGGTGATCGGCAGCGGTAAGACCGTCACCTTGCGCCGACTCCAGCAGCAACTGAAGGAGGAAAACAAAGTCACCGTCTGTCGTTCGCTGACCGTGGACAAACAGAGCATCAAGCTGGGCACCCTCATTACCGCCCTGTTCTACGATCTCGCGCCTGGCAAAAAAGTGCGGGTTCCCACCCGCCCCGAGGACCGCGAGCGCGAACTGCAGGAACTGGTGAAAAAGAGCCGGCGGCCGGTGGCCTTATTCATCGACGACGCCCATGCCCTGAAAGAGGACGCCCTTACCGGGCTCAAGCGGCTGATGGAAGTGATCGAAGGCGACGGGGGCTGTCTGTCGGTGGTTTTGGCCGGATGGCCGAAGTTGCGTAACGACCTGCGCCGCCCGAAGCTGGAGGAAATCGGCTTGCGAACCGAGACCTTCTCCCTGGATGGCATCGCCGGCAGCCAGCGCGAATACCTTCATTGGCTCCTGTCGACCTGCACCGAACGCCCGGAAGGCGCTGATGACCTCATCCGCGCTGAAGCTATCGATCTCCTGGCCAGCCGGTTGCGAACGCCCTTGCAGATCGAGTGGCACCTGACCCAGGCCTTCGAAGCCGGTTATCAGGCCGGCGAATCGCCGGTCGGCACCGAGTTGGTGGAAGCAGTCTTGTCCCGCCATTTGGACGACCTGGAGTCGACCTTGACCCGACAGGGTTATGGCGTGCGCGACCTGGTGCAGAATTTCGACGCCAAACCGGCGGAAATCAAGGCACTGTTCGCCAACCAACTGGAGCCACGGCGCGCTAGCGAGCTGCGGGATCGGATGCGGCTGGCGGGACTGCCCATCTGAGTTCGCTGCGCTTGACGATCGGTAGGGTGATCGAGCGAGCCGGCCGGCTCGCCACCATCAATCCCGCGGTTTCAGTTGCAGGTAAGGTCGGTCGAAAAACGGCGTTGATCGCAGGGTGCTACAAAATAGGTGTTGACATGATGTTAATCAAATCGATGTTGTTCATAATTTTGATTTTTTTCATTGGGTTAGATAGTTATGCAGCAGAATTCTATAAGTGCATAGATGCCAGTGGAAAAACGGTTTTCAGCGATAAACAATGTGCCGAGAATGCCGAAAAATTTAAGGTTAAGGAAGACAAGGTTAAAGAGGATAAGGCGACAACCACCCTCTCCACGCCAGCAGGGCCATTTCAGGAGGGGATGGCAGCGTATGACCGGGGTGACTTCGCGGCGGCGGCGCGGTGGTGGCGCCAGGCCGCCGAGCAGGGGGATGCCCCAGCCCAAAGTGCGCTCGGTGCCCTGTACGTCGACGGTAAAGGCGTACCGCAGGATTATGCCGAGGCGATGAGGTGGTTCCGCAAGGCCGCCGAACAGGGGGAGATAATTGCCCAGGATACTCTCGGCGTTATGTATCTTCTGGGGCAAGGCGTGCCGCGCGACAACGCGGAAGCAGCGCAGTGGTTCCGCCAGGCCGCCGAGCAGGGACTCGCTGTGGCGCAGCTCAGTATCGGCAGATTGTACGAACAAGGACGCGGTGTGGCGCAGGACTCTGTCCAGGCCTTGATGTGGGTTACGCTTGCGGCAGCGAGCTTGCCTGCTGGAGAGAAAGACCACAGGACGGCGGTGGAACGGATGAACCAGTTATCCGCCCAGATGACGCCTGCCCAGATTGAGGAGGCTAAACGGCGAGCGCGGGAGTGGAAGCCCACCGCGGGACCCGCGCCGGACAAACACCCGATCCCGATGGCACCCGCGCCAGTCTCGAAAAAACAGCCACTCGGTCCGGTTGTCGCCGAAGCTCGGCAAGGAAAATGTCACCTCTGGGCCGAGGGACAAGGCCAAGTTTTTAGCGTGGGTGTGGAAGGCTTGGAACCCGGCGAGTCAATTGAAACAGAATCTACATCCAACGGTGAAACCATTTCCACAATGAAAAAGGCCAGGGCCGATGGAACGTGGGGCGTCGCTCTTTTCCCCGCAGTGCTTGGAAAGCATTCCGGAACAGTAACATTCACCATCAAGAGTTCGCGTTGTCATTTGGCGATCGAGTTTCCTTGGCACCAGTGAGCGGGCGGCCGCGTCTGACCTATGCACCCAACCGTCGGCTCTTAGCCTGCACAAACTCAGGCACATCTACGCCACCCATCTCTTGACACCCATGTGGGGCGGGATCGCATGGCGGCAGTGGCGCGGTTGTGAACAAAACTTACCTGTAACCGCTTGCGATCATCCGCCAACTTGCGCGCAATGATCCCCCCTCTGCTCGCATTCCCTGCCACGAGGCCGGAACCAAAACGAAGGTTTTTGGGATGGTCGAAGGGTCGGGGTTTCAGTTGCAGATAATGTCGGTTCGAACCCGTCGATTGCAGGTTCGGCGCGTTCGATTGCAGGTTGAGTTGCAGATAATTCCGGTTTGAACGCCTTTCAGTTGCAGATAATGTCGGTCGAAAAACACGCACGATTGCAGGTTTGCCGGTTTTCGATTGCAGGTCGCTACAGATAGTGGCCCAAAATGGCGGGTGAACAGCGACCAATGATGGGTGCGTTTGAGGATATCGAGCAGATGTCGCTCCGGCATCCGTTGGCGGATGGCCTCTTCGAAGGCGTAAAGTCCCTCGGGCAAGGGCTGTGCCGCCTGGCGCTTCAGGTGCGGTATCCCGTCGGCATCGATCGTCAGCTCGCTGTTGTCCGGAAAGCCCGCATCCACGTGTTCGGCAAACCGGGTCAGCCGTTCGCGCACGTCAGCCACGAAGTCCCGGCCGTTGGTGGGCAACCTCAGTGCGGTGCTGTAGTCGGCAAGCCGTGGGCGGCATTCCGGCCAAGGCAGCAACTGGGCGCGGTAATCAGCATAGGTTCCCGCGCCAACGACGAAGAGATCGCCACTCTGAAGCGCTTCAGCGATGTGGTGGAAGACACAGACCTCCAGAGCGCGGCGGTTGAGAACCGTCTCGCCGCGCTCGCGTTCCTGGATAAAGGCCTGCCAGCGTTGCGATGCGAATCCCAGATCGATAGCGGTGGGGAGAACATCCCGCCGACTGTACCGGTACTGATGAACCCGCGCGAAGGCGTCCAGCAACCGGCGGTCCTGGGTCGACGATTCGATTTGCAACCGATCCAACACGCGAAAGAGCACGGTGCGATGGATGGCATGGACCGGCCAGAGCAGCGGCAGGTCATTGTGGTGGTGATAGGCGGCCACCGCCTGGAACTGGGAGCCCAGGGCCTCGATACCACCCTGATCGGCCAGTACCTGACGGACACTGCGTCCCAGATCCGTATCGTTTCTGTCGCCGCTGGCGTGATGGAGCACTTGACCGAACACGCCGATCAGGGTCTCTTCCATCTCCCGGTGCTGCTCTCGTAGGGCGTGCAGGCGTTCCAAGGCCGCCTGCTGGGTTCGCCGTATGCGCCGCACGAACATCTCAACGAGTTGATCGCGGGTATCGGACTGGACCTGATGCAGGAAGCTGAGCAGCAAGGCGTGGCGTCTGCCCGGCCAGCAGACATCGCGCAGGTCGCCGCTCTCGAGGGCGGCGGCTTCAGCGGCGAACTGGCGGACTTGGGTATGCGGGATATCCTTGAGGAACGGTCGCGGGTCGAGGATGCCATCGAGCGCGGCCAGCCGCTCGGTCCATTCGCGAACGTGTTTCAGGGTGGGCGGACCCGGGGTCTGCTTCAATCGGGAAAAGCGATTGAGCCGATCCCCTTCGGGGACGTCGAGCAAGGCATCCAGGGTTTGGCGTTGCTCGTCGCTCAAGGTCCCGGTGATGCGCTGATAAAGGGTTTCGTGAACTTCCTGGCGGAGGGTGCTGACCAGACGATCGAGGGTGCTGAAAGCCGGCAGCTCGATATTCGCTTTGACCAGTCCCTCGACGGCTGCGCTGATCAAGTCGGCGGGGTCGCTCATGGTCTGGGCACAGTGACGTACCGTGGTGATGACGATCTCCCGCCCGCCCTCGAAGAAAGGGCGACTGCCCAACCGGGTCCGAACGGCGGTGCGGTACCGGTGCGACGTCGCCGGTCGGCTCACCTCATCGACCAACCGGGTGTGCTCGGCGACGCCGAGTTGCTGGGCGAGATGCCCGCGAATCTGATCAGGAACCTCCGTCAGGGCGGGAAAGTAGCCCATCGGTGGCCGGGTCTTGAGCAGGATGGCCAGCGACAGATGGCCCGTGTCGCCGTGTGAATGGTGACGAATGAAGCGGCACTCTTCCTCGCTCAAGGTGTAGTGGGCCTCCAGTTCCTTGGCGTTGAGCCGCTTGCCGATGCGCGGATACGCCGTTCTGTCGGGAGAGGCCATGGATTTGCGCGGGGAGTGTCCGAAAAAGGGTGGGCCGCGATGGGCAAAAAGTGCTTGATTTTTAAAGGCGCATTCTGCGAGAAAGAGCTGACCGAAAAGGTATAACTTTTCGGACAAACATTCCACTGAGAAAATGCCCGTGCATCACCGCACTGCCCTCTACCTGCGCATCTCCACGGCGGATCAGAAACCGGATCTGCAGTTCGATGACCTACGCGCCTACGCCGCGCGGGCCCACCTCACCATCGTCCGGGAATATCTCGATGTGGCGGTGTCGGGCCGCAAGCAAGGCCGTCCACAGCTCGACGCCCTCATGCAAGCGGCGCGCGAGCGCGCGTTCGATTGCGTGCTGGTTTGGAAATTCGACCGCTTCGCCCGCTCAACGCAACACCTACTCGCGGCGCTGGAAGAGTTTGACTACCTGAGCATCCGCTTCGTGAGCATCCAAGACCAGATCGACACCACCTCGCCCATGGGTAAGGCGATGTTCACGCTCATCGGCGCCATGGCGGAACTGGAATCATCCTTGATCAGCGAGCGAGTCACCGCTGGCATGAAAGCGGCCAAGGCGCGAGGGAAGCCTCTGGGGCGACCGCGAACGCGAGCGGCCATCGTGACACGAATCGAGGAACTGGCGAAAACGACGGATCTCAGCGTGCGCGGGATTCATCAGAGAATCGGTGCCCCGATCGGGCGCAGCGTGGTTGGGGACATCGTCAAACGTATCCGCCACAGCCCGGTGGCGCATTGAAGTGATAAATTTTTACACGTATCCCGAGCAGACCCTAGCATCTGCGACAATGGCGGCATGACCCAGAACATGGCCGGGTCTTCGGGCAAGGGTTCGGGTTCGGGTTCGGCTGGCGACCCGCCCTCGTCTTCGCCCACCGCCTCGCCCAGTTGCGCCAGCAATGCCTCCCGCTCCATCCCGCGCAAGCGGAACATCAGGAAGGGATCGTGATCGAACGCCTCGCCCAGCAGGTAATAGACGGCGGCGATGTGCTTGCAGGGGTTGGAATAATCGGGACAGGAGCATTCCGTCTTCAGGTCGCCGTGCGTCTTGGGAAACAGCGACAGCCCCTCGGCCTTGAAAACCTCCTCGATGTCCGCGGGCATCTCCCCGGCCAGCAGCTTGGCGCCAAACCGCGCTTCTTCCGCCATCGCGGCCGTCAGTTTGCGCCAATCCGCCGCGCTCAGGGGCTTGAGCTTGATACTGACTTGATAGGGCTGGGGCTGCGAGCCCTGCACCTTGGCCTTCACTTCGCCAGGAGCGATCTGAATGTCCAGCACCTGGCCCTGACGGGCGTAGCTGCGGCCGCGACCCAGCCGCGCGCCGATGTGGAAGCTCTCCAGCACCGCGATCCAGCGCTGAGCCCACCAGCGGCTGGCGAACGCGCCGCGCTGGCTTTGCGCCTTGATGCCGCCGCTGACCCGGCGCGGTTTGCTGGCGGGAAAGTAATAGTCGTAATAGCCCATCGCTCAATCCTCCACCGCTTCGGCGCGTAGCCGAAACAGGTTTTTCAAATCGTCGGTGGACAGTTCGGTGATCCAACTCTCGCCGCTGCCCACGATCTTTTCCGCCATGGCTTGCTTGCGCTCGATCAACTCGTCAATGCGCTCCTCCACCGTGCCCAAGCAGACGAATTTATGCACCTCCACCTACCGGCTTTGGCCGATGCGGAAGGCGCGGTCGGTGGCCTGATTCTCCACCGCCGGATTCCACCAGCGGTCGAAGTGAAACACATGGTTGGCGCGGGTGAGGTTCAAACCGGTCCCGCCGGCCTTGATCGACAGGATGAAGACCGGCGGTCCACCGGATTCGTTCTGGAACCGCTCCACCATCCGGTCGCGCTGGGTCTTGGACAAGCCGCCGTGCAGGAACACCACTTCCCGCGCCAACTGTTCTTGCAGGTACTTTTGCAACAAATGCCCCATCTCGGCGAACTGGGTGAAGATCAGGGTTCGTTCGTCCACCGCCTGGATTTCCTCCAGCATCTCCGTCAGTCGCGCCAGCTTGCCGGAGCGGCCGGGCGCCGGCGAATGGTCGGCCAGGAACTGCGCGGGATGGTTGCACACCTGCTTGAGCCGCAGCAGCGTGCTCAGAATCAGGCCGCGCCGGCCCATGCTCTCCTCCATGCCCTCCAGCACCGCTTCCGCCTGTTGCACCACGGCGGCGTACAGGGTCGCCTGCTCCCGGGTCAGGGTGCAATAGACCTTCATTTCCAGTTTGTCCGGCAAATCCTGGATGATGGCGCGGTCGGTCTTGAGCCGGCGCAGGATGAAAGGCCCGGTCAGCCGCTGCAAGCGTTCCACGGCGTTCGCGTCGCGCTCGACCTGCACGGGCAGGAAGAATTCCCGCTTGAACCGGGCGGCGTTGCCGAGGAAGCCGGGATTGAGAAAGTCCTGAACCGACCAGAGGTCGCCGACGTTGTTTTCGACCGGCGTGCCGGTGAGCGCGATGCGCCGCTCGGCGCGCAGGGCCCGCGCCGCCCTGGCCTGCTTGGTTTCGGCGTTCTTGATGTTCTGCGCTTCATCCAGGATCACTGCCGCCCAGTCTACGTCTTGCAGCCAGGGCAGATCCCGGTGCAGCAAGCCGTAGCTGGACAGCACCAGGGCATGACCTTGCGCTTGCGCAGCGAAGGTTTCGCCCTTGTCGCGGCCAGCGCCGTGATGGACCATGACCGGCAGTTGCGGCGTGAAGCGCGCGGCTTCCTTGCGCCAGTTGCCGACCAACGAGGTCGGGCAGACCAAGAGCGCCGGGCGCGCTTCGCCCGCCTCCCGCAGCCGCTGTAACAGGGCCAATGTCTGTACCGTTTTGCCCAGGCCCATGTCGTCGGCCAGACACGCGCCCAAGCCCCAGCGGGTGAGAAATTCCAGCCAGGCGTAGCCGCGCGTCTGATAGGGCCGGAGCGTGGCGGTCAGGCCCGGCGGCGGCGGCAAGGGTGCAATCTGGTCGCCTTGCGCCAGCCCCGCCAGCAGTTCGCCGAGCGGCCCGTCGGCATTAACGCCGCTGACCTCCAAGCCCTTCACGGTATCGGCCCCCAGCGCCAGGCGCAGCAGCTCGCGGCCGGTGAACGCGGCTCCGCGCTGCTGTTGCAAGGCCAGGGCCGCCTGGATTTCGGCGGCGGACAGTTGCACCCACTGGCCGCGCACCCGCACCAGCGGGGCCTTGAGCTGGGCCAGCGCCAGCAGTTCCCTGGGGGTCAGGCCAGTCTCGCCGAGCACGATTTCCCACTCGACATCCAGCACCCGGTCCAGGGTCATGCCGGCCTTGGACTCGAACCGGGTCTTGGCCTGGGCGCGCGCCGCCAGCTTGGCGCGACGCCGGCTCACCCAACTGGCCGGCAGCATGACGCCGAAGCCGTTCTGTTCCAGCAGCGGCGCTTCCTCGCCGAAAAAGCGAAACGCGCCCTCGGTGTCCAGCGCATACCCGACCGGCGTTGCTTCTTTCAGACTGGTTTCAATCGCCGGACACAGGGACGCCGCCTGGCCCAGGGACGCGAGCAGGCCTTCCCGCGCTTTCGGCCCCAGGGTCTTCAAACCTTCGCCGGTTCCCCGTTGCGGTTTCCACACCGCAGCGGCGGAGACGAGCAGGCTGGGGTCTTCCCGCGCCTGTAGCAGGTAGTAGACTCGCCACTCCGTACCTGCATCGGGGAAGAACAGCGCCGCCGCGTCCTTTTCGTCGAACCCCGGCTCTTCCAGTCGAAAACACAGGCGATAGGGAGCGTTGATCAGGCGCAGCAGCGGTCGCTGCCAGTCGCGGATTTGCTTCGCCAGTTGCCGCAATTCCGCCGGGTCGCCTTCCAACGCGCCATCGGGTTGCCGCAGCGCATCTAGCCATTGCCCGTGCAGGCTGGCCGATGTGGCTCCAATCCGCTTGACGGCTGGCAACATGGCTGCCTGCCGGACCAGATGGTCCGCAATCCAGGCGAGAAATTCCCGCAGCACGTCGCGCGGGGCGAAATCCGGGGGCGTGCGCTGATCAGAACCGATGGCGCGGGCGGCGGGTGGCAGGGCGCGGGCCAGACGTTCCAGGCGAGCACCGTCCTCGCCCAGATACACCGGCGTCCAAGCGGCCCGATAGGCGCCCCGACGTTGCTCCACCAGATCAGGCAACACATGCTGGCGGTAGACCAGCGCGCCGGCGAGTGGCAGGGCTTCGCTCCAGTAGCGCAAGTCATCGCCCGCCACCACGCCCGGCACCCGTGCAGGATAGTCCCGAACCATCGCGAGCAGATGGACGGCATCGGCGGCGGTCAGCGCCAGGGTAGGAATTTTCCAGGGCGCCAGGGTAGGCGGCTTGCGGGATCGGGGCGGTTCGGCCACCAGCGGCGAGGACGGGAGCGGTACGCCGCCTTGCGCGGGCAGCCAGATCGTCCGCTCGCCGGCAGCCGCTTCTCCTGATCCATTGGACTGGAGCGGTAGATCGGCCCGAGCGAGACCTGCTCGCAATGCCGAAATCGCGGTGCGATAGGGATACGGATGGGTCGCTTTCTGCTGGGTGGGGGCCGATTCCTCTTCTGGCGGAGTCGATTCGCCCCACAGATGCAAACCACCCTGGTGAAATGCGGCGTGCAGGACGAGCATGAGTCGCTGGTTTCCTGGTCACAAGTGAAAATCCAGCGGCGTCACGGCGGGTCGGCCTGGCGAGTACGCTGGGTGGCGGCGTCTTGCATGAAAGCGCGATTTTACCTTGATCGCTCGCCTATTTTTTCATCGGCGGTTCGAGCACGGCCCGACCCCGCTCGAATGCCCCTCACGATGAAGTCGCGGTCGACGCCGTATGCCTTCTTCGTGGTTACGTGGCTGGATCACTAGTGGGGCGTTTGGTTTGCCCATCGCCATAACTACCCGTCCGGTTGCGACGAAGGCGGCAGACCCATAATGGCACCGGAACCGCCCAAGCGATGGCGTCGTTCCCAAGCCCGCTGGCGCCGAG
>WBZP01002580.1_pt2 | contig 19117 bp, 16 predicted proteins | sample 5204301 | NCBI WGS metagenome assembly WBZP01 (sample SAMN12412401, study PRJNA552823) | activated sludge metagenome | isolation source: activated sludge from nitrification reactor of wastewater treatment plant... | place: USA: Pennsylvania | collected 2017 | reverse complement strand
TCTACCTCGACGCGCGATTCCCGTTGCACGACATGCCCGATGACGCCAAGCGCCTGATGCATCTGATGCAATCGGTGGTGATGGTCAGCTTCCCGGTCGAGGTCTGGAAGCAGCCCCGCGTGCTCGACAGCGGTGCGGCCTGGGTCGAAATCGTGAGGGAGCCGGTGGTCTGAGGTGATCATCTTGAAAGCAGCTGGACTGCTTGACGTCGATGCCGGGGAGATCACTCGCCCCGGCATCGTCCGTGTCGAGGACGATCGAATCGTCGGAATCGGCGGGGACGCCGTCCCCGGCGCCGAGGACACCGTGGTGGATCTGGGCGACGCCGTCCTGCTGCCCGGCCTGATGGACATGGAAGTCAACCTGTTGATGGGCGGGCGGGGCGAGAACCCCGGGCTGTCCCAGGTCCAGGACGATCCGCCCACCCGGGTGCTGCGCGCCGTCGGCAATGCCCGTCGCACCCTGCGCGCCGGGTTCACCACCGTTCGCAACCTCGGGCTGTTCGTCAAGACCGGCGGCTACCTGCTGGATGTGGCGCTGGGCAAGGCGATCGACGCCGGGTGGATCGACGGGCCGCGCATCGTGCCCGCCGGACACGCGATCACCCCCACCGGCGGGCACCTGGATCCCACCATGTTCGCCGCGTTCATGCCCGGCGTGCTCGAGCTGACCATCGAGGAGGGCATCGCCAACGGGGTCGACGAGATCCGCAAGGCGGTGCGTTACCAGATCAAGCACGGCGCCCAGCTGATCAAGGTCTGTTGCTCGGGCGGCGTCATGTCGCTCACCGGAGAGGCCGGCGCCCAACACTATTCGGACGAGGAGTTGCGCGTCATCGTCGACGAGGCGCACCGGCGCGGACTGCGGGTCGCCGCCCACACCCACGGCGCCGAGGCCGTCAAGCACGCCGTCGCGTGCGGCATCGACTGCATCGAGCACGGGTTCCTGATGGACGACGAGGCCATCCAGATGATGGTCGACAACGACCGCTTCCTGGTGACCACCCGCCGGCTGGCGCAGGCGATGGACGTCTCGAAGGCGCCGAAGGTGTTGCAGGACAAGGCCGCCCAGATGTTCCCCAAGGCCGAGACGTCGATCAAGGCCGCCTACGAGGCCGGGGTCAAGATCGCCGTCGGCACCGATGCACCGGCCATCCCGCACGGTCGGAACGCCGACGAACTCGTCACCCTGGTCGAGTGGGGCATGCCGCCCGCGGCGGTCCTGCGCGCGGCCACCACGGTGGCCGCCGACCTGATCAACGTCACCGACCGGGGACGTCTTGCCGAGGGCCAGCTGGCCGATATCATCGCCGTGCCGGGTGACCCGCTCGAGGACATCACCGTTACACAGCGTGTTAACTTTGTAATGAAGGGCGGAAAGGTTTTCAGGAATGACGCCAACACGGACCGATGATCTCGTCGAGATCCAGCAGCTGCTGGCCAAGTACGCGGTCACCATCACCCAGGGTGACGTCGACGGACTGGTCAGTGTTTTCACGCCGGACGGCACCTACAGTGCGTTCGGCGACACCTACACGCTCAACCGCTTCCCCGTGCTCGTCGACGCCGCGCCCAAGGGTCTGTTCATGACCGGCACCGCGCTCGTCGATCTGGTCGAGGGCGCCGATGAGGCCAGCGGCACCCAGCCGCTGTGCTTCATCGAGCATTCCAAGCACGACATGCGCATCGGCTACTACCGCGACACCTACCTGCGCACCGCGGACGGCTGGCGGCTGAAAACCCGTGCCATGACGTTCATCCGGCGCAGTGGAGATCACGACCACGGGCGTCCGCACGCGATCGGCAGGCCCGAAGCCGGATGACGAATCTGCATGAACCCGCCGAGTTCCGGAAGGCGTTGCGGGCCTGGCTGGACGAGAATGATCTGACCGCACCGGAAGACGATGCCACGGAGTCCCTGGCCGGTCACATGCATCAGTTCGCCCGCGTCCAGAAGGCGCTCTACGACGCCGACTGGGGCCGGTACGGCTGGCCCGAACACGCCGGCGGACTCGGCGGCCCGGACATCCTGCGGGCCATCGTCGGCGAGGAGATCGTCGGTCGCCGGCTGGCCGAGCCCGGCCCGTATTCGATGCTCGAAGTTCTCACTCCGACGATGATCGACTACGCGCCAACCGAACTCGCCGCCGAGATGGTGCCCAAGCTGCTCTCGGGTGCCGAGCAGTGGTGCCAGGGGTTCTCCGAGCCCGGCTCCGGCAGCGACCTGGCCTCGCTCACGACGCGCGCGGTGCAGGACGGCGAGCGCTGGATCATTAATGGCCAGAAGGTGTGGACCAGCTTCGCGCAGTATTCCCACCGGTGCATCCTGTTGACCCGCACCGGCGATGCCTCGACGCCGAATCATCAAGCCATCACGGCGTTCTTCGTCGACGTGGATTCCCCCGGAATCACCGTCCGTCCGCTGCACACCATGCACGGCGTCGACGAATTCTGCGAGGTGTACTTCGACGACGTCGTGGTCGACGGTTCCCGCATGCTGGGCAAGCCGGGCGACGGCTGGCAGCTGGCCATGGACCTGCTGCCCTATGAACGCTCGACGTGCTTCTGGCAGCGGATCGCCTACCTGTACTCGAGATTCGACGATCTGGTCCGCGAGACCGCGATCCAGGGCGCCGCCATCGACGATCAACTCGGCGACGTGTATCTGGCGCTGCACACGCTGCGCTGCCGGTCCCGAGCGACCCAGCACCGGCTGGCCGCCGGCCACAAGCTGGGCCCGGACACCTCGGTCGACAAGGTGCTGCTGGCCGGCGCCGAGCAGCTCCTCTACGACACCGCACGCAGTCTCATGCCGGGTGTGATCGAACTCGAGGACGGCCCGTGGCGGACCGAGTACTTGTACTCCCGCGCGGCCACCATCTACGGCGGCACCGCCGAGGTTCAGCGCAACATCATCGCCCGCCGTCTGCTGGACCTCGGTAAGGAATGACATGACCAGCTTGGATGCCGATTCCCTCGAACTGCTCGAGGACGGACTGCGCAAGGCGATGCTGTCGGCCTCGGGACCGGAGCTCGACGCAGCGCTGGCCGACCTCGGGTGGGCCGACATGCTCTCCGAGGTGCCGGATCTCGCGATCCCGCTGGTGTTCCGGTTGCTGGGCGAAACGGGTTCGCACGCTTCGGTTCTCAATGACGTGCTACTCGAGACCATCGGCGCAGAACCGGGTGGCACCCCGCCGGTGCCCTACACCGGCGGCAACTGGGTGGTGTGGAGCCGCACGCCCGTCGACCACCCGACGCTGGGCGGTCTGCCGCTGCACATCGTCCCCGACGGTGAGCTGATGCGGATGGGTGAAGCCCGAAAGGCCGTGGGCTGGTGGCTGGTCGGTTCGGCACGCGCGATGCTGGCGCTGGCCCGCCAGCATGCGCTGGACCGGGTGCAGTTCGGCAAGCCGATCGCGTCGTTCCAGGCGGTCCGGCACCGGCTGGCCGAGACCCTGGTGGCCATCGAGGGCGCCGAGGCGACGCTGAGCCTGCCGTCCTCGGAGTCCCCGGACCTGACCGCGATGCTGGCCAAGGCCGCCGCCGGCAAGGCCGCGCTGCTGGCCGCCAAGCACTGTCAGCAGGTACTCGGCGGTATCGGCTTCACCGACGAACACGACCTGCATGTGCACGTCGAACGCGCCCTGGTGCTGGATGGATTGCTGGGCAGCTCACGGGAATTGAGTCGCAAGGCCGGCGCCGGGCTCCGCGCCCGCAAGTCGGTCCCCCGCCTCGCCGAACTGTAGCTCCCGTCGGCCGGCTCAGCGCGATTCCGGCGGCAACAGCATGGACTGCCATGTCCGGCCGCCCGTACTCCCGGGAGCAAGGTCACTCTGGACATACACGTTCCCGTCCGGCCCGACATACCGTCCCGTGGCCGGGTCGTAGACGGCGCTTGCCACGTTCGGCGAGTCCGGAGCGGCAGCGGCAGGGGGTGTCGCCGTGGAACCCGGCGTGCCCGGAGGTGGTTGTGGCACAGACTGTCCGGTCAGCGTCGCGTTGGGGTCACCCTTCCAGTTGTAGCCGTCGTTGAGCGGCACATAGTTCTCGTCGCTCTCGCACATCTTGACCGTCGGGGCCCGCTTGCCGGGCCGGGTTTCACACGGCAGGTTACGGGCGCCGCGCACATTGAACATCGCGTCCTGCGGCACCCGGCAGTACAGATCACCGGCCGGCCGTTCCGGGTAGTCGGTCAGGCTAGGAACGCGCACCTGCGCGGCCGGCAGGAATCCGGTGGTGCACGCCGGCGGCAGGTTGATGTTCAGGTTGAAGCTCAGGAACGCGCCCCGGTACGGGCCGGTGGCATTCCGATTTGTCAGCGCCGAGCCCTGAACCACCTCGACCGCCGGGGGCGCCAGGACCAGGATCTGTTCGATGTTCGGCTGGTAGGTGATCGCAACTTGGCCCACGCTCACCAAATTCGCCAATACCACGGGAAGCGTGACGTCCATCCTATCGAACAGTTGGCGCGCCGCGTCGGCGGCAGCTGGCCCCTTCTCCAGCACACCGGCCACCGCGGAGTCCTCGGTCTTCAACTGACGGGTGATCGACGCGAGATTGGCCGCCCACGCCCGCAGCGAATCCGCGCTGTCCGACTGAGATTCCAAAACCGGTCCTGCGTTGTCGATCAACAACATCAACGCATCCAGGTTGCGGCGGGCGTCCAGCGCCAGCGTCGTTGATCCTTTGACCAGTCGGGCGATCTCCGGGCCCAGGCCACCCACCGCGGTGTAACTCTCGTCGACGACGGTCCTCAGATCGTCGTCCGGGATGGCCGTGAGACCGGTGTTCACCGCATCCAGCATTTCGCCGATATCGGGCGGAACTGCGCTGCGGCTCAACGGGATTACGTCGCCGTCGCGCAACGGTGGTCCATCCGGGCCACGCGGTATCAGCGCCACGAACTGCTCGCCCACCGCGGACTGACTGTGCACCTGGGCGTCCACGTCGCCGGGAATGTCGATTCCCGACCTCAACGACAGAACCGCGTCCACCCCGGTATCGGAAAGGTGCACTTTTCGTACGCGGCCGACTTCCGTGCCGCGATAGGTCACGTTCGCGGTCTCGTACAGGCCGGCCGCGGCAGGTAACTGAACCGTCACCGTGTAGTGGCCAGACCCGAAAATCAGGTTCGGCAGGCCCATGTAGTCGAAGATCATGATCGTTCCGCTGACCACGGTTATCACCACGAAGAACGCGATCTGGAACAGGGTTCGCTTGGTCAGGATCATTTATCGCCCCTGATCCAGACGATAAGGAACCACCAGTGGGTTGCCCACGGTGTACGGGCTGGGCAGTTGTCCGATAGTGCGGCCCCACTGCATCTCGACGTTGGTGAGGTGTCCCTCGAATCGAGTTCCGGTGAAGAACGACGAATCCAGCCGGTTCAGTGTGAGGTCGATGACAGCTGTCAGGTTCGCGTAATCACCCCGAACCCACTTCGGCAGCATCTCCTTGACGTACGGATAGACACTGAAGAAGCTCAGGGAACGGGTAAGCGCCGGCCCGGCGTCGGCCAGCGATTGCAGCACCGGTCCGATGTCCTCGAGTTCATGCACCAGTGTGGCCTTGGTCTGGTTCACCGAATCTGCCGCCAGTGCACTGAACTTGCCCAATTGATCGACGGCATCGACGAAGTCGGCCCGCTCATCCTGAAGGAGTGCCAGTGCATCCGGGATGGCTTCCAGGGCCCTGTCCACGATCGGCTTCTGGCCGGCCAACTGCCCGACGAAGCTGTTCAACCTCTCGGTGGCACCGATGATGTCGCCGGTCTGCTGGTTCGTGTAGCCGATGAACTTGTCCAGTTCGACGATCAAGCTGCGCAGATCGTTCTCTCGACCGGCGAACGCGGTGCTGAAAGTCCTTGTGATGTCCTGGATCTGACCAACTCCACCGTTGTTGAGCAGTAGGGAAACGGCCGCTAACGTCTGCTCCGTCGACGGATACGCGCCTCCCGCCGACAACGGGATCACCGATCCGTCGTGCAGCCTGCCCTCGGCGGGAACTGCGACCGGTGCGGCGAGCTCGAGGTGCAACGAACCCAACAGGCTGGTCTGACCGACTGCCACGGTCGCGTTCTCCGGCAGGTCCACGTTGCCGTTGAGCACCATGGTGACCAACGCGTGCCACCCCTGCCGTTCGATCTTCGTCACGTTACCGACGTTCACGTCACCGACCCGGACACGCGAGTTCTGCTGGATGTTGCTCACATCGGGCAATTGGGCCTGGATCGTGAACGCGCCCGGCTGCTTTCCTTCCGTACCCGGCAACTGCAGCGAGTTCAGCCCACGCCAGCCACACCCAGCCGACAGCAACCCGGCCGTCACCATGATCGCCAAGATCCGGCATATATATGACTGGTGCACAATATCTTTCACCTTCCGCCTCCCGGGGGCACCAGCATTCCGGCGAGCCCTGCCGCGGGGTCGGTGCTGCGCACCTCGGCGGGTGGCTGCGCATCCGCCGGGGACTGCTCGGACAACCCGTGATCCGGACGCATCCAGTCCTCGCTGTACGTGACCTCGTTGGGGCGCGCGCTGGCACCGACGATCGGGTTCACGCCGATGGGTGGAAAGCTGTACTGGCGATTCTTGACGATCGGCGCCAGGTATTGCACGCACAGCTTGGCCGACTGCTCGGCGCCCAAACGTGCCGCCGCCTGCACCCCCCCCGCAGATGAAACTGATCGGATCACTCAGATTGTTGATCGAAAGAGCGCCGCTGAGCGTGCCCTGCGCAGGCTGATAGATGCTGACGAAATTCTGCAGAGCCGTCGGTGTGACATGCAGCAGTTGTTCGATGTCATCGAGGCTGTCGGTGAGGGCCCGTGACACCGATGCCAACTTGTCGGAGGTAGTCCCGACCGACTCCCGGTTCTGGGAGACGAAGTCACGCACACCGCCAAGGACGTCGTCGAGGTTACGGACGGCGTTCTCGATCTCGTCGGGATCGTTGGCGAACAGACCCGTGATCGACGCCAGGTTCTGATTGAGTTGCCGCATCAATTCCGAACTGTCCTGCAGGGCAGTCACCAGGATTGACAGGTTCCGGACGGTCCCGAACAGGTTCGTGCTGTGATCTCCCAACGCAGAGATCGCCTGCGACAGACCGATCACCGTGGCGCGAATGTTCGCACCCTGACCGCGCAGGTTGTCTGCCGCGGTGTTGATCAGCGCCCCCAGCGGGCTCACCCCGTCCGAGGGGGCGGGTTGCAGCGTCTCGGTCAGGCGCTGCAGTTGGACACGGACATCGTCCCACTCCACCGGTACCGCCGTGCGCTCCCGGGGAATCACCGCGCCGTCGGACAACGCCAATCCGCTGGTGTACGCCGGGGTCAGTTGAATCGCGCGCGCAGTCACCAGGGAGGGCGACAGGATGACCGCCTTGGCTTCCGCCGGCACCTTGTATCTGCCGTCCAGCCAGAAGGTGACCTTCACGCGCGAAGGCTGCGGTTCGATCGTCGTGACAGAACCAACCGGCACTCCGAGGATTCGCACGTCGTCGCCGACGAACAAACCGTTGCTGTTGTCGAAGTAGGCGGTCACATTGGTGCGGTTGGCAATCGGGGCCGGCCGGGTCGCCGTGACCAGGCCAGCGATGAGGGCAACGACCAGAACAGCTGCGACAGCCATGCGGACAGTGGCTCTGCCGGCGTTCACTGTCCGGACTCCGATGTGGGGGCTGCCGCCGGCGGTCCCGGCGGCGGCCCACCCGGCGCCGGTGCGGGCAGTGGTTCGCGGTACGGGTACCGGGCATCACCCGGCCGGCCGGTAATCGCATCGGGCAGAGTCAGATTGGGGCCTCCGCCCTGCCCGGTCCTGGGAAAGGGCACCGTCAGTGCCGGCGTCCCCGGCTGTCCGATCTGCGGGTCGGTGCGCTGCGAGGGCAGCAGCACATGCGGATCCAGACCCAGATCGGAGAAGGCTGCGTCCACGAACGGCTGGATGAACTGGCCAGGTAGCAGGTTGACGAGGTAGGCCTTGAAGAAAGGTCCGGACGCCAACGACTCCGAGAGCGAGAGAAGATACTTCGAGAACCCGCTGATCGATTGTTGGACTTGCACTTTGCGGTTGTCCACGATGGTCAGGACCGCGTTCAGCTTGTCGAGTGCCGGTTTGAATGTGTCGCGGTTCTCCGCGATGAAACCTTCGACCTGAGTGCTCACATCGGTGATATGGCGTGCGATCTGGTCCAATTCGGCGCTCTGGGCCTGCAGCGCCACCAGGAGCGCATTGCTGTCATGGATCAGTCCGACGATCCGTCCCGTGCGGTCCGCGAGGATGGTTGTCGCCTTCTCGGCGTTGGTCAGGAGATTGCGCAACTGCGTGTCACGTTTGTCGAGTGTCTCGGAGAACCGGGTAACTCCGGCCACCGCTACCTGGAGATCGGGCGGGGTGTCCCGGAAGGTATCTGCGAGCGTCGACAGCGATCCCGAGAGTTGACCGGTGTCGAGCCCGCTGATCTGCGCCGTGAGGTCTCCGAGCGCGACGGGCAGCTGGTAGGGCGACGTGGTCCTCTCCACGGGTATCGGCCCGGACTGCTCATCGGCACCGCGCGGTGTCAGTTCGAGGACCTTCGATCCGAGCAGGCTCTTGGTCCTGATCGCCGCTTCGGTGCGATCGCCGAGACGGACCTTGTTGTCGACCTCGAAGCTGACCAGCACCCGCGCGCCGTCAAGGACGATGCTGCCGACCTCGCCGACCTCGAACCCCGAAACCTGCACTGCCGCACCGGCGGTCAGTCCGCCGGCCTCTGCGAAGAATGCCGAGTAGGACCTCTGCCCGGAGACCAGCGGCAGCCGATCGTAGTTGAGGGCCAACAACACGACGGCAACGACAACCACCGCTCCGACGCCACCGAGGACGTAGCGGTTCCGTTCCTGGAATGACCTCATTTCGGCGTACACCTCCCGGTGTCCTGACCCGCCAACTTGACGAAGACGGGTTGGCCACCCTTGCCATTCACCTTGAGCACCAGATCGCAGAGATAGAAGCTGAAGAAGTCGCCGTAGATACCCTGCCTCGCCATGATCCGATAGGAGTCGGGCAGTGTCTTCAGCAGATCGTCGAAGTAATCATGATCTGCCACAACAATTCCCGCCGTTCGGTCTGTTTCTCGAATCACCTTCTGCAGCGGTGGCCGGGCCTGGGACAACAGATCGGCGATCGTTCCCGACGCGGCATCGGTATAGGCCAGGGCGGCGCTCAGATCCTGCTTGCGCGCCGCGAGACCTCTGACCAACTCGGATACCGAATCGACAGCCCGGGCGAATTGATCATTCTGGTCTCCCAGCGAACCCAATACGGTATCCAGATTCACGATCACCTGACCGATGAGCTGATCGCGGTCGGCCAGCGTATGGGTCAGGGCCGCGGTCTGGTTAAGGAAGGACCCAATGGTGGCGCCCTGTCCCTGGAAGGCCGAAATGAGTTGACCGGTGAGCTTGTTCACCTGATCCGGGTCGAGGCTCCGGAACAGCGGCCGGAAGCCGCCGATCAGGGCGTCCAGATCCAGGGCGGGCGCCGTCTGGCCCAACGGGATGGTATCGCCCGGCTCCAGCCGGCGGACCGATCCGACACCTTCCTCCAGCGCCAGATAGCGTCCCCCGATGAGGTTGTCGTAGCGGACGACCGCCCGCACGCCCTGGGTCAGCGGCGCCGATCGCTCGGCGCTGAATTCCACCAGGATGCCATTGTCGGGCCGGATCGAGATCGCGTTGACCTTGCCGACCTCGACACCGGCGATGCGCACGAAATCCCCGTTCTTCAGCCCCGAGATATTGCTGAACACCGCGCGATAGGTCGGAGCGTCCCCGAACCGCAGCTGCGCGAAGATCGAGACCAGTGCGAACATGCCCAGCAGACCGACCACCAGGAATACGGCCAGCCGCCACGCGGCACCCGACAACCGGTTCTTCACGGTGCGCCGCCCGGAATGCCCATTGGGGCGCCGTACGGCGGCGATCCCGGCGGCGGGATCGGTCCCGGCGCCGGCCCCCCCGGATTGCGGATTATCGGCGGCTCCGGCAACGCTCGGGTCACCGGCAGGTAATCGGCGTAGCCGGGGAAACCGATGCCGGGATTAGGACGGTTGTCCAGCCCGGTTCCAAATCCGGTGTTGGCGATCAACCTTCGCACCGGCCAGTTGTCCGCCACGTCGGGCAGCGAGCCGCAACCCGGCTTTCCGCCCGGGCCGCCCTTGGCACCGTTGATCGGCAGATTTTCGGGGTAGCGGTAGGGATCGTCACCCAACAGCAGGGCCGCGTCGACAATGATGGACTTTCCATTGCTTCCGGCCATCGGACTCTTGTCGAGGACCACCTTGCCGCCCAGGATCAAACACGTCAGCTCGGGGTTGTACTCCATCAGCAGACCGGTCGTCGGCGCCAGGACGTCGATGGCGCGGACCAGATTGTCCTTGCTCTGTCCCAGCAGGCCGATGCCCGAGTACGCAAAGCCAGATACGTTGAGCAACAACGAATCCAGATCGGCGGAGTGCCCGGTCAGGGTGGTGCTGGTGGTGCTTGCGGCGTCCAGGAACGCGATCAGATCCGACGCGGCGGCGCTGTAGGCCTCGCTCGAATTCCCGAGTGCGCGCCAGTCGGCCCGAATGCTGTCACTGCGGGAGTTGAGCTCTCGCAGTACTTCATCGGCGGCCGTGGTGGCTTCGCCGATACGTTCGCCCTGACCTCGGACGCCTTCGGCGATCGCCGACAGGATCGCGTTGAGCTTCTGCGGGTCAAGGTGATCGATCACTCCCACGAGATTCTGGAACACCGTGTTGACCTCGGCGGTCACGTTCTGCGCGGTGAGCACCTCCCCTCCCCGCAACGGTTGCGGACTCGGGTGGCTCGGGTAGATCAGATCGACATACTTGGCACCGAACACCGTCGTCGCCGCGATGCGTGCCTGCACATTGGCGGGGATGTACCGGATCACATCAGGGTCGATGTCCAGCTGGAGGCTGACCGGATCATCACCGCCGGCGACCTGGGCCACCCGACCGACCTGAACACCGCGCATCTTGACCTTGGCACCGGCCTCCATCACCAGACCGGCCCGTTCCGAGAAGAGTGTCACCGGCACATAGGAATGGAATGACCCGGAGAACTGTGCACCAGCCAGTAGCGTCACCGCGACGAGGACAACGACCAGGAGCGCCGCCCACCAGTCGGGATGAATCCTGGACTGCCCGTGCCGCCTTGTCACGTCGCTACCCCGCCAGGTTGAAGTTGCCGGACTGGCCGTACACCGCCAATGTCACCAACAGGGTCACGAACACCGCCGACACCAGCGACGCACGGGTGGCCCGGCCGACCGCCTCACCAACACCCGCCGGCCCTCCGCTGGCGGTGAATCCGTAGTAGGTGTGCACGAGCATGATGACCAGGGCAGTCGTACTCGCCTGAACGAAGGACCAGATCAGGTCCGTCGGCTGGAGGAAGGTACGGAAATAGTGGTCGTACACGCCGGTGGACTGTCCATAGATGGCGGTGGTGCCCACTCGGGCCGCCAGGAACGACATCAGCACCGCCACGCAATAGAGCGGCACCACCACGACGACGCCAGCCAGGACCCGGGTTGACGCCAGGTAGGCGACGGAGCGGATGCCCATCACTTCGAGGGCGTCGATCTCCTCGTTGATCCGCATGGCACCGAGTTGCGCGGTGGCACCGGCGCCGATGGTCGCGGCCATCGCGATGGCCGCAGTCAGTGGCGCGATCAGCCGGACGTTGAAGTAGGCCGACGCGAAACCAGTCAGTGCCTCGACGCCGACCTGGGAGAATTCGTTGTAGCCCTGAACGGCCACCAGCGCGCCCGTGGAGATCGTCAGGAATCCCACGATCACCACGGTGCCACCGATGACCGCCAGGGTTCCGGTACCCAGGCTCATCTGCGCCACCAGTCGCACGAGTTCGATTCTGTAGTTGGCGAACGCGTCGCCCATCGATCCGATTGTCCTGCAGTAGAATTGCGCCTGTTCACCGAGGCGCGTCCACCACGCATGCCATTCGGCCAACGATGTCATCAGACCGTCGGGTGGGCGTTGCGCCAATGCTGGGGCCCCGCTCACAGTGTGACCTTGACACCGACGGCGGTCACCACGATGTTGATGAGGAACAGCGCCATGAACGAGAACACGACCGTCTCATTGACAGCGTTGCCCACTCCCGCGGGTCCACCGCCCACCGATGTCCCCATGTAGCACGCGATCAGTCCGGCGGTCAGACCGAACAGCGTGGCCTTGATGAGCGAAATGACGACGTCGTAGAGGCCTGTGAGCAACGTCAACCCGCCGACGAACGCGCCCGGTGTGACGTGCTGCAAGAACACCGAGAACATGAACCCGCCGGCAATGCCGACCAGAATGACCAACGAGGACAGGAACAGAGCAACTACGGTCGCCGCCAGGACACGTGGTACCACCAGCGCCTGAATGGGGTTCACGCCCATCACTTTCAGAGCATCGAGTTCTTCGCGAATCGTGCGCGCGCCCAAGTCGGCACACATCGCGGTCGCCCCCGCACCGGCGACAACGAGCACCGTGACGATCGGCCCGATCTGCGTCACCGCTCCGAATGCGGCCCCACTGCCGGAGAAGTCGGCGGCACCGAACTCGACCAGCAGGACGTTGAACGTGAAGACGGTCAGTACTGTGAACGGCACCGCCAGCAATAGCGTCGGGAGGATCGAAACCCTTGTGACGAACCATGTTTGCAAGATCAGCTCACGCCAAGCGAACGGGCGTCTGAACATCATCACCAACGTGTCCAGTGTCATGCCCACGAACCCGCCGAGCCCGTACAACGGTCGTCCGACGGCCTCGGCGGACACCACTGGGAGGCGCCTCATGACGATGTCTTCGCAGTGGACCGGCGCTGTACGCGGGCACGGATGGGACCTTCGGCGACCATCGTGAATGGCAGCGCGAGTGGGAATTCTTCTGAGAGGGAAGAGATCTCTAACTCACGGATGGTGGTTGCCAGCGCCAAGGTCGCCTCCAACATGGCGAAGTGGTCACCCATGCAGCTGCGCGGCCCACCGCCGAACGGCAGGAACTGCCAGCGGTCACGGCCCTTGGAGTTCTGCGGGCTGAATCGATCAGGGTCGAACTGCAGCGCGTTGTCCCAGAGTGCCGGATCACGGTGCATTGCATAGATGCCGACCATGGCCACTGTGCCGGACTCCACCCGATAGCCGTCGATGTCGACGTCGGCCATCACCATTCGCGGGTTCGATGCGCCCGGCGGGCAGAGCCGCAGCGATTCGTTCAGGACTTGGACGGTGTAGGGCAGCTGCGCGACATCCGCCGGCGTCAGTGGGTGCTGCCCCAGCGCCGCGACCTCGGCGGCAACGCGCTCCTGTATCTCGGGGTGGCGCCCCAACGCCCAGAATGCGTAGGTCAGGGTGGTCGAGGTGGTGTCATGCCCGGCCAGGATGAACAGGACCAGTTCATCGCAGATTTCCTTGTCCGACAGCATCTTTCCCGAATCAGGATCAACGGCGCCGATCAGGGTACGAACCAGGGGGGCATCTACCGTCGGGTCCGCACGACAGGTTCGGAGGATCTCCGCGGCCAGTCGATGTACCTCCAGGTTGGCCTTGCGTGCTCGCCGGCGCGCCGGAGTGGGGAGCCAGGACGGGGCTCGGAGCGGCCGCCATGCTCGATCCGCACAGTATTTCAGCGCACTCCCGATCGCATGCTCGACAGCAGCAGCGCGGTCACCGAGGTCGACGCCCAGGACGGAGTGACCCAGCGCTCTGAGCGTCAGCTTCCGGCATTCGGCGGCCAGGTCGATCTCGTAGTTATCCGGCCACCGAAGGCACATCTGCTCCGCAGCCGCGGCCATGTGTCCCGAGAACTGTGTGACGTGATGTTTGGTGAAAACGGGCTGGAGCGCCCGCCGGCGCGGCAGCCACGCAGCCTGTCGGAAGACGAACACGTTCCCGCCGATCACCCGGCGAAGTTCGTCATATATCGGCAGCGCTTTTTCGATGCGGCCGTCGGTGCGGCCGAGGACATCGCGAGCACCCTGCGGTGAGGTGACGACGGCCACCGGTGGCATGACCCAGCGGGGCGCCAGCCAGCATCTGGTCACCGAACCGCCGGCGTCCCGCAGAACCTCCGCGCCGGTGGAGTAGGCCCTGATGGCGTTGAGCCGGCGTCGATAGGGCAGCGGGCTGTCCGGTACGGGTGGCAGCGCCGCGATGTCGACGGATCGCGTCATCGAAGGACCGACGTGTCACCGGCAGATGTGACGGCGCTCGAGGTGGCCGTCCTGCGATCGTGCGTCACGAATGCCCCCTGGTGTGTCGACCGTCAGGCGGTGGTGTCACCGCCACTCTCGGGGGAATCCTCAGCCCGGCCACCACAGGCGGGTGCAGTAGAACGCCACTGCAATTTGGACGTGCTCGGCCGTCGGCCTACTTAGGTGTGGCGAAGATGCGCAAAAGTCCGCCCAGCGTCGGCGTGTCGTGCAGCGACATGCACACTCGCGGAAATAGGGTCAGGCGCGCGGGAGGCCGAGGACGCGCTGGGCGATGATGCCGCGCTGGATCTCCGAGGTCCCGCCGGCGATGGTGCCGCCGAAGCTGCGCGCGAAGCGTTCGAACCAGCTGGTGCTCGTCGCGTCCTCACCGAACGGTGCGAACGGCGCCGTCGACGCGGGGTGCGCCAGCCCATCGGCGCCCGCGGACTCCAGCGCGAACCCGACCGAATCCTGAAACGCCTCGGAGCCAAAGAGTTTCAGGACCGACAACGCCGGCACGTCCTGCTCACCGCGGGCCTCGCGGGACAGCGCGATCGAGCCGAGCGCGCGCAACGCGTAGGTATCCATGACCAAAGTGGCGTACCGGTCACGGTCCAGTGCCGTCACCGGGGTGAAGTCGTTGACGAGTTGCTCGAGCCAGTCGGCGTAGCTCAGCCACAGCAGCGTGCGCTCATGGCCCAGCGAACCGTTGGCCACACCCCAGCCGCCGTTGAGCGGACCGACCAGGTTCTCCTTGGGCACCCGCACATCGGTGAAGAAGACCTCGTTGAAATCCAGATCGTCGTGCCCGCAGATCGAGGCGAACGGCCGGCGCACGACGCCCGGGGTGTCCGTCGGGATGACCAGGACGCTGATCCCCTTGTGCTTGGGTGCATCCGGGTCCGTGCGCACGAACGTCAGGATGACGTCGGCGTGGTGCGCGCCCGACGTCCACACCTTCTGTCCGTTGACGACGAAGTGATCGTCCTCCAGAACCGCGGAAGTCCGCAGCGACGCAAGATCCGAGCCGGCACCGGGTTCGCTCATCCCGAGCGCCGCGGTGATCTCGGCGCGCAGGATCGGCACCGCCCAGCGCTGCTTCTGCTCATCGGTGCCGAACGACAGCAGCGAGGCGGCGATGATGCCGAGCCCCTGCGGGTTGAAACTCTGGTAGATGCGCCGCTTGGACAGCTCGTCGCGATGGACGTACTGCTGCAGGATCGACGCGTGGCGGCCGCCGAACTCCGGCGGATTGCCGGGCAGCAGCCAGCCGTTGTCGAACATCGCTCGCTGCCAGTCCCGGGCCCACTCCGGGATGTCGGCCGTCGAGCGTGAACGCTGCGCCGTCACCGCCGGATCGGGCAGGTGTTCGTCCAGGAACGCGATGAAGTCGGCGCGGAAGGCCTCGACCTCGGCGTCGAATGTCAGCTGCACTGGCTTCGTCCCGCCAGCGTGGTGTCGGTGACGACGGCCCGGTGTTCGGCGGCTCCACCGAGCATCAGCTCGCCGGCCTTGGCGCGCTTGAGCGCGAACTGGACATCGTTCTCCCAGGTGAAACCCATGGCACCGAACAACTGCACGCCGTGTTTGAACACCAGCGACTGGCACTCCCCGGCCGCGGCCTTGGCCATCGCCGAGGCCAGCCGGCGCCGCGGGTCGTCGTCGGCGATGGTCAGCGCCGCGAAGTAGGACAGCGCACGGGCCCGTTCGATCGCCACGTGCATATCAGCGGCCTTGTGCTGCACGGCCTGGAAGGAACCGATCGCCACACCGAACTGCTGCCGATCCCGGACGTGTTCGAGCACCAGGTCGAGCACCCGCTGGCAGGCGCCCACCATGGTCAGGGCCATGCCGGTCAGCGCGACGTCCCGGCCCCCCGCCACATCAGCTCCGGCAACCTGGCTGGCGTGGCTGACCTCGAGACCGTCGAGCGTCACCTCGGCGACGTGCAACACCGGGTCGAACACCGGCACGCGTCGAGACGAAACCTGTTCGGCGTCAACGAGAAACACACCGGCGGGAGTGACCACCGCAAGCCGTTCGGCCCGATCGCCGTCGAGGACGTGGCGAGCCGTACCGTCGAGCACCCACCCGGCACCGGACCGCGCGGCGGTGATCCCGTCGTAGACGGCCGCGCCGCTGCGCGCCGGATCGGCGTGGCCGGGCACCAGCGGGTTGAACTGCGTCAGGGTGGCCAGCAGCGGCGTCGGATCGGTGGCCCGGCCGAGTTCCTCGATCAGGATGCCGAGCTCGACGGTTTCACCGGGTTCGGTGAGTTCGGTCCAGCCCTGTGCGATCCAGTTGCGCCACAACGGAGTGGTATCCACCGAGCCGGTCCGGTCCTCGGCAACGCTGCGCACGAACGACGCCGGGCATTCCTTCGCCAGCACGTCACGCGCCGTATCGCGCCACAGCCGTTGATCGGAATCCAACTCCAGCAGCATTCAGTCACCTCATACGCGTCGTGGGACGTCAATTACGGCCAGCGAAAGCCGACACGGGACCCAGGCGGCCCGTTGGCGTCATTGGAGAATACCATTCTCGGTCGGAGGAAGTAATAATCTCAAAAAAGTGCCAATCCTGGGCACGTAGTGGCCCAATGCCTTTCCGTTCTCCGGTACAGTTCGTGCATGTCAAATCGCGACACCCTGCCTCGGCCCCGCAAAATCGGGTCCTGGTGAGCAGCCCCAGCGAAGAGCCCGCCTGGAAGCAGCGGGCCGTCGAGCGGTCGATCAAAACCGCCAAGCTGCGCGCGGCCCAACGCGTGCAGCGCTTCCTGGATGCCGCCCAGGCCATCATCACCGAGAAGGGCAGCACCGACTTCACCGTCCAGGAAGTCGTGGACCGGTCACGGCAATCGCTGCGCAGTTTCTATCTCCAGTTCGACGGCAAGCACGAACTACTGCTGGCCCTCTTCGAGGACGCGCTGAGCCGTGCGGCCGACCAGATCCGGGCGGCCACCGCCGGACAGTCGGATCCGCTCGATCGCCTCAAAGTGGCAATTGAGTTGCTATTCGAGCTTTCTCGGCCGGATCCCGCCGCCAAACGGCCGCTGTTCACCGACTTCGCCCCACAGTTGCTCATCTCCCATCCGACCGAGGTCCGGATCGCGCACGCACCGCTGATCGTGTTGTTCACCGAACTGATGGACGAAGCCGAATCGGCGGGTGCGCTGCGCCCCGGGGTCAACCCCCGGCGGATCGCCGCGATGACGATGCAGACCGTCATGTTCACGGCCCAATCCAGCGCGCCGCCCGACGACGAGAGTGTGCATCCGATCACAGCCGAAGAAGTCTGGGGCTTCTGCGCCCACGGCTTCGCCGTCAGCTAGCGCCCCAAACGGCAGAACCACGTTCTCGCATCGCCAGAACTCCCCTTACACTCGTCGCTGACCCGGCCTGCTCCGGTGCCCACGGCCAGCCTCTCCTGGACGCAGAAAACGCCGGTCCGTACCCGGAAGCGAGGGAATGGATGTCGACCAACGGATACCGCGTGGTGCAGTGGTCCACCGGAACCATCGGCAGCTACGCGCTGCGTGCGTTGATCGATCATCACAGCCTGCACCTGGCCGGCGTCTACGTGCACGGCGCCGACAAGGCCGGCCGCGACGCGGGCGAACTCTGCGGCACCGAGCCCACCGGGGTGATCGCCACCGACAGCGTCGACGACATCGTCGCACTGGCACCCGACTGCGTGCTCTACATGCCGAACTTCGCCGACATCGACGTGGTGTGCCGGTTACTGTCCGCGGGCTGCAACGTCGTCACCACGGCGGGCCAGTTCCATCACCCGGCGGGGATGGACGCCGCGGTACGCGACGCCGTCGAGAAGGCCTGCGCCGCCGGCAGCACCTCCGTCCACAGCACGGGGTCGAGCCCCGGGTTCATCACCGAGGCCGTGCCGCTGACGCTGTCGTCGATCCAGCGCCGGCTCGACCACCTCGCCATCGACGAGTATGCCGATCTGTCGCAACGCAATTCACCGGAGCTGCCGTTCGACGTGATGGGCTTCGGCAAGCCGGCGGGCACGTTCGAGGAGTTCCGGGCCGAGTACCTGAAGAACAGCTTCGGGCCGTCGCTGCGACAACTGGCCGACACCCTGGGCCTGCCGCTGGATTCGGTCACGGCCGTCGGCGAATTTGCCACCACCCGGCGCGACATCGAGATCGCCGCCGGTCACCTGCCAGCGGGAAGTGTTGGCGCGCAACGGGTCACCATCACCGGCAGCCGCAACGGCCGGCCACTGCTGCGGTTCCGCGCCAACTGGTACTGCACCCGCGAACTCACGCAGGACTGGGCGCTGAACGACACCGGTTGGCACATCTCGGTCGCCGGCGACGCGCCCCTCGAGATCGACCTGCGGATGCCTGTCCCCCTCGAGCGCATGGCCGAGGTCTCCCCTGCCTATACCGCCAACCGGGCCGTCAACGCCGTGGCCGCGGTGTGCGCGGCGGCACCGGGGATCCGGACCACCGCCGATCTGCCACAGATCGTCGCCTCACTCGGCTGACGGGGGCGCCAGCAGCCGGGCCGCCGCGGTGTAGGGATCACTGTCGCCGGCCGCCACCGCGACGGCCAGCGCGTCAAGGTCCGGATGGTGCTGCAACCGGCTCTGCGCCAGCGACAGGATCTGCGCCCGGGCGCGGGCCGACCGGCGCTGCGCAGTGTCGGATCGCCGGTGCGCGTCGATCGCCTCCACCAGCTCGTCGATCCCATCCCCTTGGGCCGCAATCAGTTTCAGGATCGGCGCATGCGTCTCGGCCCGCAGATCGCGGACGGTCTGGTCGGCCCCCTCGCGGTCGGCCTTGTTGACCACCACCAGATCGGCGACCTCGAGCAGGCCCGCCTTGGCCGCCTGGATCGCGTCA
>WBZP01002934.1_pt1 | contig 19119 bp, 13 predicted proteins | sample 5204301 | NCBI WGS metagenome assembly WBZP01 (sample SAMN12412401, study PRJNA552823) | activated sludge metagenome | isolation source: activated sludge from nitrification reactor of wastewater treatment plant... | place: USA: Pennsylvania | collected 2017 | reverse complement strand
GGTAAGCGTTTCTGCTACTCAGCCAAAAACTTCCGTATCCGCGCTACGTCTTCAGGGTTTTTAGGAGGTATATATGCGGCGGCTACCTCATCCAGGTCTTTGAGGAATACTACTTTCCCTGTGCCCCATCTTTCATCCGGCATATTTTTATATTTATCGTAAATTTCTAATGCGTCTTTAAAATTACCACTATACAGATAACCCATAGCGAGGTTGGAGAGTAAGCCAATAGAAGAGCCTCCTTTGTCCCTGTATTTTTCTCCTGCCCATATTGCACCCTCGAAATCGTGGCAAAAGATGAGGTACCAGGAGATGTTGCCGTATTGATCTACTGGCAGCTCTATGTTTTTGATATTTAGGTTACTGCGAATTTTTTTGGCTAATTCGTAACTAGAGTCCTGCAAACAAATTCTTACCCACTCTGTGTAATCGGTGTTGTCTTCTATGATATTCTCGAACGGTTTTAGGCTATTTTTATCTTCAAGGAATGCAGTAGAAATATAGAGTTTTTTTAAGTTTTTCAACTTTTCCAAGCCTTCAACGCTTGAAATTTGATTTATTGTGAGGTTTAACTCCTCCAGATTTGCTAACTGATGGACTTGAGCAGGGATATACTCCAATTGATTATTGATTAGATCTAAAGTTTTAAGGCTATTTAGTTGCTCAAAGCCTACGGGAAGTTTATCTAATTTTGAATTACTCAAGTTTAGATTTTCCACCTTTGACCAATAGGGAGTTTCAGGAAGGGTATCAATTTTATTCCAATCAAATTCAAATAACTGAAGGTTATTTAATGAATCTAATCCTTCTAGTCTTTTGATTTCATTGGAGGTTAAGTTCAATACTTTTAAGTTCTTCAGATAATTCAATCTCTGTATTTTACTTATTTGGTTATTGAAAAGATAGAGTTCCTCAAGGTTTTTTAGCATATTAATTTGCTCCGGAATTGTCTTAAATTCGTTGTAATGTAAACCTAAAATTTTCAAGTTAATCATTTGCTCGAATCCGATAGGGAGTCTATTCAAGTTTTGTTCATTTAAGTATAACTCTTTTAGTTTTGGCCAATAGGGGATTGCCGGGAGGTTATCAATTTTATTCCAGTCAAAATTAAACACTTGTAAGTTTATCAAACTCTCTAATCCTTCTAGTTTACTAATTTGATTATACGCAATATCGAACGTTTGTAATTCCTTTAAATTATCTAATCCTTCTAGTTTGCTAATTTGATTACCTGAAAGATTGAACGCTTGTAATTCCTTTAAATTCTCTAATCCTTCTAGTTTACTGATTTGATTACCTGAAAGATTGAATGCTTGTAAATCTGCTAAATTCTCTAACCCTTCTAGTTTACTGATTTGATTATACGCGATATCGAACGCTTGTAAATCCGCTAAATTCTCTAGTCCTTCTAGTTTGCTAATTTGATTAACTGAAATATTGAACGTTTGTAATTCCTTTAAATTCTCCAATCCTTCTAGTTTACTGATTTGATTATTCGAAATATCGAACGTTTGTAAGTTTTTCAAACCCTCTAACCCTTCGAGCTTGCTGACTTGGTTACCTACAATATTAAACGTTTGTAATTCCTTCAAATTATCAATCCCTTGTAGTTTGCTGATTTGATTAGCTGAAATATTGAGTGTTTGTAATTTCGTCAAACTCTCAAGCCCTTCTAGTTTGCTGATTTGATTATACGCAATATCGAATGTTTGTAATGCATTTAAATTCTCTAATCCTTCTAGTTTACTGATTTGATTACCTGAAAGATTGAAAGCTTGTAATTTCTTTAAGTTCTCTAATCCTTCTAATTTGATTATTTGATTATTTGAAATATCGAACGTTTGTAATTCCTTTAAATTGTCAAGCCCTTCTAATTTGCTGATTTGATTGCCTGAAAGATTGAAATATTTTAAATTCTTCAAATAATTAAGTTGTTCTGGAATCAAAGTAAACTGATTATTTGATAAGGATAAATCACTGAGGTTTTTTAATTGCTCAAAACCTGCGGGAAGTCTGGTTAAAGACATATAGCTCAAATCCAGATTTTTTATTTTTTCCCAATAAGGGCAAGAACCAAGACTATCCATTTTTTCCCAATCAAATTTGAATACTTTTAAATCTGTGAGTTTTCCTAGTCCAAAGAGTTTATGAATGTCATTTCCGGAGATATCGAGATATTCCAGATTGGATAGTTCGGCAATCTTATCAGGAATTGAGCTTAAATTGTTATTAGACAATAAAAGTATTTTTAACTGTTTCATAAAAAAAACAGTATCAGGAATTTCGGTCAGCCCATTCTCCCTCAAATCTAATGCAACAACTTCTTTGGCGGCTGTATCAGGTTCATATGACAATCTATACTCCTGTTTGAGTGTATCAATCAGATAATTTATATTCTTTACTGCTTTAACTCTGGAAATAATATTATTCCTAACGTTGGAGATGACATCTGGAAATTCCTTTTTCAATTTATCTATTTTCTGACTATCGTTTTCCTTTTTGGTGTTTGAAGTGCCTTTTTTGGATTGAATAGAGTCATTTTTTGTCTGTTCTGGTTCCGGAGTATTTTTAATGAGTTTGTTCCATTGTGTAATTTTTGAAACTAGGGTGTCCTGAAACATGCGATTAATTTCTGAATCTATAGTCCATTTTTTAATTGTATCTTTATTATTTAGCTTCTCTTTTTTTATTATATTTTCTATACTTTCAAGATTTGTTTTCATTTCATCAAAGCGACTAGTAGAATTAGGATTTGGTTTACTTACCAAAGCAAACCCCGTTCTCTCTTCAAAAGGCTGAGCGTAACTGTATTGAAAATCAATTTTAGTGTACCCATCTTTATCGATAAAGCCGTATTGTTTGTTTTCATTTACAGCCAATCCAAATTTACCCTTATAAAAATAAAAAGCATTGATAATTCTTTCGTTTTTTTCCTGCTGTTTTTGAATTTCTTTGGAGCTGCGGTTCGCTTGTACCCTGAGGGTGTCTATCTCGGCAACCAGCTTTTTAATTCTGCTTATAGAGGTTGTATCAGTTATTTCACATTCGGCGGCAGCCACGGCGGCAGCCTGATAAGACTGTAAGGCTTGAAAATAAGCACTGTCTTTAAAGTGTTTATCCCCATTTTCAATGAGGTCATCATAACGAGGACAGGGTTTCCGCGGCTCGTTTTGTGCAGGGGAAAGGATGTAAAATCCCCATATAGATATGAAAAGTAAGGCTATTTTTCCCATGAGAGTTTTTCTATTTTATGTTTTGCGTTGTGGTATAGCGGGTTCTGAGGATATTCTTTAAGGCTATCCAAAATGGTTTCATAGTTTTGGATGGCATACTTCTTTTCTCCTAAGTTTTCGTAATTTTCTGCGAAGGTCAGGATTTTTTGAGCAGCAGCCAGCGTTTGACTGAGTTTGAGCTTGTCCAGGGTTTTTTTTGTTTTTTCCTGCTCAGCTACAGCTTTTTCTCTTTCTCTCTTTGCTTCCTCTGCCTTTCGAGTGGCAAGTGTATCGGATTTAGCCGCTTTTTTAGCGACCGAATCACTCTTAATTCGCAAAGAGTCCGCCAATTCAGTAGCATTTTTTGCAATTTGTTTTTCTTCTTTGGCTTTTCTGGCTTCCCGTTGGGCAGTTGAGTCGGACTTTACCGCGTTTTGTTTTATTATATTAGCACTTACTGCTTGATAGAAAGCAAAAGATAATGCTATAACCGCTACTCCCAGCAATAACCTTACAGTCCTCAACTGTTTTTGTGCTTTCTCTTTTTCAGCCTGCTCTGAGGCCGCTTTTGCTTCAAGTTCCGCTTTTTCGGTGATAGCGCGGTTTTTTTCTTCTAATTCAGCGCGTTTCCGATAGCTTTCAAGAATAGGACCTACAAGCATATCATGTGATACTTCATAGTAAAATGCACCTCCTCTTGGCTCTTCACGCAGCAGTCTTTCATTGCAAAGCAGGAGGAGGTCTTCGTCTGTCAGAATGTACTCTTTTTTGATAAACTCTTTTTCCTGAATGATCCGTCTTTCGTTGACGATGAGTTTTTCCTCTATGAGTTTTTGTACCCTCAGCCGGCGATTTTCTTGTATTTTAGAGAGAACTGCGTTGTAAAAATCGCTGAGCATATTTTTAATGCCTTCCGTACCGCCATAAAATTCCGGCGCAATCCGAATCGGTTTTGCAGGAGGGAAAGGAGATTTCAGGTCATCGAGTAGTTTCTTTTCTATCCGGCTGCACAATAACTGGAGCTGAAATGCTTCAATTTCCCGTTTTCCGGTTTCAGTTCCTACTACCTGATTTTCTGTCCGGAGTTTTGCGGTCAGAGTAGAGAGTATATTCTGAATTGCTGCTTCGGTGTATTCAAAAGTAGGAGAAGCAAACTCGCCTTCCTGGGCTGCAGGCTCTGTCATTGCCAGTCTCGCATTCTCATCGTCCAGGGCAGACAACTCGTACCGACAACGCAGAATTGCCGGAATATATGCTGAAATTCTGTCAAGAAGATAAAGGAAATCAGAGCGGATAGAAATTATGATATTCACTTTCGGAGGTGATAGTCTGCGCAGCATTTCTGCTTCTGAAAGGGTAGAATTTACCTCTCTCAGTCTGGATTCTAAACCTTCCGGGATATTGCCATTGACCACATCCGCCAACTGCCGCACGAAATTTAACTGCACTTCGGGTTTATCGGCATAGAGTGTAAACAATTCCTCAAATTGGTCGAGAATAAGCAAAGGCGTAAATGCCTCACTGTCTTCTGAATAATCAAACTGCTTGCAGTATTCCCACAAACTTAGCGTGTCAGGGGTATCCATTGGTAAGTAATGCGCCTCTTCAAACTGTTCATAGATTTGTCTTTCTATGGGTTGCTGAATATTATTGAGCCGGATCTTAAGGGGTTGGAGGTAACGCTCGTGAAGCAGAGGAGCAACTCCTGCCTGAAGCAAAGAGGTTTTTCCTGTTCCGGATTTTCCAAATAAAACAACTACATTATTGAGTACAACCAGCCTGAAAAGCTCCTTTATTTCGCGGGTTCTGCCATAAAAGATGGGGCTGTCATCGGCAGTAAAGGAATGTATGCCCGGATAGCGGTTTTTCATGCGTTTTGTTTTTTTATCATTCTTTCCAGCATACGTTTCAATTCACCTGTAATTGTGGTAAGGGTTTGGGCACGGTCGGTTTCCTGGCTCAGGGCTTTTCCACGAGGTTTTGGGAAAAGCGTATTTAACTCATACAAAGAGGTGTCCTGAATAGCACAAGGTTTCATTAAAATGGGGAAAACCTTGGTTTCCAGAGCGTAATGACGATTTACAACGATGTCTATGTAATCATTGAGCCTGTCCGAAGCTAAAAAATCGGCAGTAACCAGTGGAATGATAACCTGTGCGGTTTCAAGGTGATGTCTTATGCTTTCTCCAATATCTTCTCCGGGTTCGATTTTTCTTTCATGCCAGATTTCGGCCAGCCCGCTATTTTTAACAGGAGCAAGATAGGTTTCTACCTCGTCCCTTAAATCTTCGTCTTCGGGGCTGCTAATCAACATAATGCTGATTTTGGAAGCCTGTACTTTCTCTTCCGGTTTTCGTAATTGCTGATAAAAGTTTTCCAGAAATCGAGCAGGGCTTTCTTCCGTAAATTCCATTTCAAAGTTCTGGATAAAGAAATTCTGAGCTTCGGGCAGTAAGGCTCTTTGGTTTTCCTGTACTGTAATTGAGTAGGGCAAATGCTCGTGTTTTCGCCTCAAAAGGTGCATAAACATCCGTAAATGCCATTCGTTAAAATCAAAACCGATAAATACAAATGTTTTTCTCATTACACTGAGTGGTGGACGAATGAACGGATAAGTGATATTGGTCGGAAGAGTGGCTTCTTTCTCTTGCTGCAGTACTGTTTCCAGAAAGCGAAGCCGGTCTTCATCTGTCAGTACCAAACTGTCCGGGCGATCATAATGCCCCAGAAGATTGTATATCAAAGGGGAATCTTCTGTAATTTCCGTGTCTAAATGTACTGCTTTCCGGTTCATTTCATCATTATACTCCGATTTTTTAAAATGAAAGTCAAACCAAACGGGAGTTTTATTGTGCCGATCAAGGGTTAAAGACAAGAGATTGTCGGGAGTAGTATTGATGATATATTTAAACGGAAGCCGGGCAATCTGCTCAAAAACCGGAATATCTTCAAACTCATAGGTTTCATAAAAAGCAGAAAGTAAGCGTTGTAGTTGTTCCAGCGCTTGTGTTGAGGAAGGGAATAGTTTGAGAAATTCCCGAACTATATCCGCTTTGGATATGTCTTGCTGAACCGAACCTCCTTTTTTTTGTATCTCTGCCCGGATTTGTTCGTTCAGCGCATCCTGAATGTTTTTTCCATTTACTTCAATCGCTCTTGGTCCAAGTACTAAAACACATTCATCTTTTTTCAGCGCATCTATCAGATTAGGAATATTCATAATTAGGGATAGTAGTTAATACAGTGTTTTTACTGAAAAGTAAAATTATTCTATTTCCGTAATATATGAAAAAAAAGACGAATTTTACATATTTGTGTAGTTTAATATAAGCATACAAAAGAATGCCAATAATGAGAAAAAGCGATAAATTTGCCTTGTGGAAAATCAAAAAACAGAGATAACAGAAAGCAAAAAATGAGCACACGTTCGAGGTCTGTTCAGGCCTTAAAGTGTAACTTACTTCAGCAAGCGACTGTTTAAAACCCAAAAGGTTATCTCACAATTTCTGTTTAAACAAAAGCCGGAGCACAGAAGTCTGTAAAAAATATATTAAAAGTTTTGATTACTTTTGCCTTTATTTTGGTTTAAAAATATGAGCAAAAAATATCATCTTCCTCCACATCCACCGCTTACGCATTTTTTTTATCGGAATGCGCTTGAAATTGTAAGGGATAAAATCATCGCCTTTGAAAAATTCCGGTATAAAATGGGACCCATTTATGAAGTAAAAACGCCTTTCCGTAAGGTCATTGCCACTTCAAATCCGGATCATATCAAACAGGTTTTGCAGGAAAATAACAAAAATTACACAAAGAGTTTTGCGTATGACAAACTCCGGTTGCTGCTTGGGAATGGACTTCTCACAAGCGAGGGCGATTTCTGGCGGCGGCAAAGGCGTTTGGCACAACCGGCTTTTTATAAGGAGAAGTTAGCGGAAATTGGAAAGGGGATGATACAGGAAACGGAAGAAATGCTGAAGAAATGGGAGTCTTATGCCCTAACCGGAGAATCACTGAATCTCACGCAGGAAATGACGGGCATTACGCTTTCTATTGTAGCAAAGGCTTTGTTTTTTTCAGATTTGACTACCAAAACGGATGAAATCAGTAAAGATGTAACGATTGCGATTGAAGAAGGTTCAAACCGGATAGACAATCCGTGGGCTCTTCCGATCTGGGTGCCTACTCCTCATAATCGGCATATCCAAAAAACGGTGAATCGGCTGGATGCGGTGATTTATGGCATGATTGAATACAGACGGAAATCGGGTCATCAATACATGGATTTATTGTCTATGCTGATGGATGCCGTTGATGAAGAAACGGGTGAGAAAATGGAAAATCTTCAGTTAAGGGATGAAGTCATGACGATTTTTATTGCCGGACATGAAACAACCGCTACTGCAATGCATTGGATTTTATTTTTACTGCTTTCTAATCCGGATAAACTGAAAATCTTAGAAAAAGAAGTACTTGAGATAACGGGAGACGGTATTTTTACGGTAGAAAAACTGAGAAATATGCCCTATTTGAAACAAGTAATCGAAGAAGGAATGCGGTTGTATCCGCCTGCGTATGTGGTAGGGAGAAGAAGTATTCAGGCGGATAAATTAGGGGAGTATGACATCCCTCCGGGATACAATGTTGTAATGCCGGTGTATGTGCTTCACCGGGACCCGGAATATTGGGAGAATCCGCTGGCGTTCAAACCCGAAAGATTTCATCCGGATACCATGAAGTCTGTGCATAAATATGCCTATCTTCCTTTTGGCGGAGGGCCACGGTTGTGTATCGGAAATAACTTTGCCCTCATGGAAATGCAGATTATTCTGGCGATGATGCTTCAGCGTTTCTCCCTGGAGTTTGCTGGACACTATGAACCGGAATTAAATCCTTTGGTTACCCTTCGTCCTAAACATCCGTTTTTTATTCGTCTTAAAAAACGGTGATTTTCGATTGGGGGGAAATGATTGCTTATCCTTCCCGTCTGTTCAGGGAGAAAAAATTTATACAAATAAATTTATGATTCAACCTTAAACAAGCACCTAGTCATGAAAAAAACATGTTTTCTTATTTTTATACTAGTACTTTTCCTTACAGGGTGTTGCCGGTATGAGGAGTTTTATGATTCGTGGGGAATAGCTAAAGCCGAGCTGAATGGAGAAAAGTGGAAAGGGAAACCGAGTGCAAGTTATTCAGAATCCAACGATACAATTGCAATGAAAATATCAGTTACAGACGGTGCGATCGGTTTGGTTGGGGGGTTATTTTTAGATACGATTCCACTCATAGCAGGTACTTATCAAGTAACAGATTGTTTTTACACTACTTATGATGGTGATACCCCTTTAGATGAGTATAAAATAGATTTTACTCAAAGTAACATAGTTCAACTCTTATGTTTCAATGAAAGAACCAAAGTGCTGGAAGCAGAGTTTGATTTGCATTTTATAAAAGGACCAGGAATCCCGGGCATAACCTACCCACAGCCCGATGCACCTGAAAAACTACATTTTGAAGAGGGACATCTAAAGACGAAGATTATTGACAGATAATAAAAATATCCGGAGCGGTTCACTTAGCGTGTTCCGCTTCGGTTTTTCCCCTTTCGTACTTGCAAGCATTAAACGCAGCGTCTCTTACAAGTACAAATAATCAGTGGTCCCCTACCCCAACAGCAAAATTCGATTTGTAAGTTTGTATTACCGTTGTGAATGTATCTCAGTACGCCAACTCAATAAAAGATTCATCCCCATCATAAAAACCTTACTCTCCATACTCCCTTCTTGCCCATTTTTTACAGGGTTCAATCCAATCCGGAAGGGCTTTGAAGAGAAATCCGTGTTTTAGTCCCGTATTAAGTTCAATTTCTTTGAAATGCCTGATTTCAAGGCGGGAGGTTTCCTTTCGTTCAATCGCAGAAGTAGCGAAGGGGTCTGACTTTTCGTAGATGCAGAGGATATTTCCACAAAACTGAATATCGGGATATTCCTGAATATCGCCTGGTATAAAGCTACCGATGAATACATAATTTACCGCTGGGTTAGCAAGATAAGTGGAAACGTACTGAGCGATGTATCCTCCCTTTGAAGTGCCAATAACGGTAATATGATTGGGTTTTGTACCGGTTTTGAGCAAACTGTCTATCTGAGCAGCGATTTTGCGGGCGTATAAAACCGCATCTGTATCACGAGGTCTTTTTTCGCTGAATACGATAAAACCCGCACGATTAAAAGCATCGAGGATTTCGTTATATTCCACTTTCCCAAATTCCGGATGACTCACATTCCAATCGTTGTTTTCCGCAAACCGGTTATGCAGAAAAAAAATGAACTCCTTTTCAGCAGTACTTTGTCCTTTTGAAGTACGACAAGCAAGAAGCAATAAACCGATTACAAGGATAATCAAACAGAAATAGTTTCGCATTGTATATTGATTTTGGCGCATGATTACATTTAGATAAGTACTTCGAAAGAATTACTTTATTTTATCGTTTCCATTCTGAAAGAATCTACACAATTATGATTGAAAAACTTAGCTTTTCTGGATTCCTACAGAATGACTCGTTTTATTTAGAACTAAAAGCCTCCCGCCTATATTCCATTTGATACAAGTCAAATCCTTTAGCCCAGTACTCTTTTTCAACTCCGAGCAGAATAAACCCATATTTTTCATAGAATTTCCAAGCAAACTGAGAAGTTCTAACCGAGATTGTATGCACCGATGCTACCTCCAATAGCTTTTGAATCCTATAAAGAAGCAACATTCCACCAATTCCTTTCCGCTGATAATCAGGGTGTAAAATATCCCAACTCAGTTTACCGACAGTAAAATCCTCCGAAAAGTGAATCCCTCCGCAGCCTACAACCTTATCTTCATACTCTGCAACGAAGTATTCCTCCGTTTCATTTTCCAAAAAAAAGAGAAGCCCTGCTTCCTCTTCAGGCGCAAAATACTTCGGTGTATTTAACCTGAGCAATTCAACGATTGCAGCTTTGTCCTCCACTTGCCAGTTTCTCAGGATGATTTGATTTTTCATGGACGTTTTAAAAATATTCATGCACATATTACAAAATTACGCTTCCTCGATTGGCACCTTTAGATTAGGTTCTTCAACCCTTTTACGACTGATGAGGACTAAATCGGTTACCATCGTACCGTCGGGATAATTCGTTATGACACGGTCGGTATATACAACAGAACAATGATTTTCCTCAAGCGCAGCGGTCAAATACTCCCCTTGATGATAATGCATAAAAATTTCGTCTCCGCTACTTCCTTTTTGGTATCCCGACCGGGAGTAATCGTCCTCCATCGTGCTGATATACAAAAGCCCTCCCTCGTTCAGTAAACAGGATGCATCTTTAATCCACTGAATCGCTTCCTGCATTGATAAGTAAGGAAAGCCAAAACCACACACAATGCCGTCATATTTTTGCGTTAGTTTTCCAATCAATCTGCAATCCAACACCCGAAATTCAGCACTAGGATTGTTGATTCTGGCCAAAGCAATCATATTAGGAGCCAAATCAGTACCCAATATACAGAAATCAGGCCTTTGACTCAACAGATAACGGGTGATATTACCGGGACCACAGGCAACCTCTAAGATTGAAGGATTTTCTTTCCGAATATTACCACAAAAAAAATCAAGAGAAGCCCCATATAGGCTTACATCCATATACTTTTGCTGGTATTCATTCGCTAATTTATTAAAAAGATTTACCGCAACCGTATTTTTATCCATAGCAACTTCATTATATTTATATTAGCAGTAGTTTTATGTTAAATTTAAAGCGTAATTTTCTTGGTTCATCCGTGATTTTAGCGCCAGCATTAATTTTATGTTTAATCAATTCGTTGATAGTTATACGATTAATTAATTTTAATTTGAGAAAATGCTATATTTTTAGTCATTTTGCGCTAAAGTATCGGAAGAGTCATTTTCTTTTTGTAAAAAGAGAGTTTTTATCTTCTCTTCGATTCAATTATTAATATTTAATTAGTTTTTTGTGTACAGCGCACCATTGAACCACGGCTTCTGTTATCCTACGATGAGGAGATTTATCTTTTTCATAATACACAATATTAAAATGGGTAAGTTTTACGAGGGCATCTTTTAATTCTTTTTCATCTGTCGTAATGCTTCCGTCAAGTAAATGCTTTTTTAAAAATGAAATCATTTCTAGATAAAAATCTTTATTATGATCCCAGTTTATATTTCCGTTTCTAAAAAATTCGTCACTTAATTTTCCAATAGTTCTTAAAAGTTCGCCTTGTAATGAACTAGCATTTCCTGAGGGAGGGACTAATTCATCCCATAAATCCTGATAAACCGTTTTCCAATCATATTTATCTGGCAGATTCTGCAGAACGTTAGAAGTTATTGGGGGCACAAAACTTAGGTCGAGTGCGTTGTTTGAGGAGACTCCTTCAAAAAGATTAATGATTTCGGTATCATTTTCTCTTTTTGCAATTGAATATGCGCTGACTCCATGTTTCGATTTTGTGTGTGGATTGGCACCAAGCTCAATCATTCTTTTAACCATCATTATGCGGTTAGGTACTTTAGAAAACATAACCTTAAATAAAACGCTATTACCATGCTCATCAACGGCAGAGCAATCCATTTTGTGGTCGAGAAGTAGTGAAGCAATTTCATACTGTTCATTTGCCAATGCCCAATGTAAGGCAGTTCCGCTGGGATTAATATTAACATCGGCACCTAATGACAACAAAAGTTTAACCGCTTCGACTCTACCATTGGCCGCAGCAGACATCAGTGCTGTAGCACCACTAAAGATTGTATTCAGGTCTTTTTTTGCTTGAAAATATTCGTTAATATAGGTTGTGTCATTGCTTCTTGCAGCTTGTGAAATATTCCCCTTAAAATCTAACGGTATTGCTCCATACTGAATAAGCAGACTTCTCATTTCTAAATAATTATTTTCGACTGCTTTTATGAGAGGTGCTTCGTGTCCTTGCGGTTCCCTTATTGGGCTTCCAAGTTTTAAAAGCAACTCCACCGCTTCGTAACTGTTTTTTTTAACAGCTTCCAGTAAGGGGAAGTTGCCATATACACCGAGCTTTGGAATTTGAAGGCCTAAATCAGCTAAAAATTGGATAATTTCAGGATTTCCGCCTCTAGCCGCAAAAAAATAGCAATCACATCCAAATTTTGTTTTGAGGTGAATGTCGGCACCATTGTCAATAAGCCATTTGACTAAATCAATATTTCCGGAAGCTAAAGCGGCATGTAAGGGAGTGGTTTCTGCATCATAGAAGACCAGACTTTTTTTTATTTTTGTGGCATCATTGATTTTTGTTTTTGGATTTAAAAGATGCTTAGCGGCTTCAAGGTGACCATAAAAGCACGCAAGATGCAAGGGAGTAGCACCAATACCATCTTTTACATTCAGATTTGATTTATATTTAATGAACAAATCTATTGAAGCAACATCCCCCATTGCTGCTGCAAAATGAATAGGAGAACTTCCTTTATCTACATTCAGACTCAATGGAAAAGTTTTGATTTTATCTGGGGGGAAGAAAAAGTCACCTGCAATAAAAATGCGTGAATCCCTTGATTCGTGAATTGAAAATAGCATTTCAATGGTTTTGCCCGTCGCACTTGATTCTTTATTGCTTAGTATTTTTTCAAGAAGCCCATAATCCCGACTGATTACGGCCCAATGCGCATCACTTAATCCAATTGTACTATTCAGATGTTTATATTCGTCAATATTCATAGTCTAAATTCCTTTTTAAAACTTTGACTAACGTCCTGCAAATCTGCTGCACGTTTCGCCACAAAGATAAACATTTCTCCCCAAAACGACAAAAATCACACAAAATCCCTATTCTACAATCCGTCGGAATTGCGTCCTTTTTTTCAGCTTTCGAAGAAAAAGAGGAGGGCGTTGAGGAAACTATTTGAGAACGGTTGGCAGCTAAAAAAAGGGGTGGATTAGTTGCGCTAAACTGTCTAAACGGCTAATGTTTAACTATTTTAAAAGTTTGATTAACCCCATCAATCCTCAGGAAATATAAACCCTGAGGAAATCCGTCCAATTGAATAATTGTATTTCCAGATACAATTCCAGATTTAATTTCGCTGCCTTTACTATCTATCAACTTGAAAGCACTTCCGAATATTTCATTGCCAACATCCAGCACAAAATAAGAAGATGCCGGATTTGGGTAAACCCTCACAAAAATATCATTTACTTCATAAGTTCCGGTTGTCGTAGTTGGCGTGTAAACTCTGATTTTGTTACTTCCGGAAACAGCAGCAAGACCATTGGCCGCAAAGCAAACACCCGAAGTATTTGTAAAGTTTAAAACATCAGACCACAACAAATTTAAGGAGAGGTCAAAAGCATACACGCCATCTTCTCCATTTGTTGCATAGATAATATTGTTGTTTGTAGCTGAAAGCCTTGGTGAATAAAAGCCTCCCTGGGTAATGGAAACAGACGAATCGATTACACTACCTGTCAATGGATTTAGACGAACGATTTTTCCATTTGACGGAGCATAGACTGAGCCGTCCGACCCCACACACATCGTACTGAAGGAACAATTACCATAGATTTCGGTTTGCCACAATAAATTTAATTGGGTGCCATCATCTGACAGCGCTGCGACATTATCTTGAGTCAGCTGAACATAAATTACACCGTTATTTCCGACCATTAAAGCTGATTGTGGTACATTCCCTCCGGGTTGTAATGCGGTTACAATATGCGAATACTTCTTTTGTCCGTTGGAGAGATCTATAGCCCATACATACGAAATACCGTTGGTATTCTCCAATGTATATCCAGTATTATTACTCTGATTGATGGCCATTTCTCCACTACCTGAGGCCAAAGGTACTGTTGACGTTTGCCAAACCATTTGACCATTTGCAGGGTTTATTTTATAGGTTTTCAAATTCCCATAAATATAAAAGTTGCCAGTTGAATCAAAAACTCCTGATTCGGTTATATACGGAGCGACATTCACATTGGATGTCCAAATACGCGAACCGTCAGATACATTAAGGGCATAAAGTGTATCGTTTTGACTTTCCGTATATCTCATGACAAAAACTCTTTTATCGCGAAGCCCCATAGGAAGTGACCGTCCTGTAGAATTAGTAACGTCAATACTCCATAACAAATTCCCTGTGGTTAAATCGAAACATTCTACAGGTGCATAGGTGGTGCTTTGAAACCGCATGGTCACCAGATAGTCCCCTTCAATATATATAGGGGTACCAAAAAGTCCTGAGGAGGTAGTTTCCCATAGTACACTGTCTGTTGTTGGTCCGGCAACATCAACATAACCGTTTTTTCCCCAATTTCCACCAATATTATTCCAACCACTATTTTGTCCCTTCACCAAAGCAGCAATACTCAGAAGGATAAATAAAATTCCAGGTTTAATTTTAATTTGATTCATATTAATTGTTTTTATTTTTAGCCTAGTCACCAATTTTCCCGCTGCTTTGCGTCCGTTTTTGTCGCCACAAAGATAAATATTTTTTTCAAAAACGACAAAAATCGCATAAAGTCGCTGCTCTTTGCGAAGGATAAAAGAAAGACATTGAGAAGACTGTTTGAAAACGTTTTACCGCTTGGCGAAGGCGGTGCTTTTCAGCACTGAACTTCATTAGATGCACAAATCTTGTATTTGGCACTCTACTATCATAGAAGCACGAATTGAAAATCAGCGAACCTAAACTCCCACTTTTGCAGAATGACTGTTTGCGGAGGTTATTCTTCTGTCATTAGTTCTGTGTTCGTTATCCATAGTCCAAAATATGGGTTTTTTGCATCTGTTCGTTTTAGTAAAATAAGAAAGGGTTTATCGAAAATCATTTTTTTAGGTTTCGGTTTTTCGTATTCTTTTCTCATACTCTCTTCCATTCCTTTTACTGCCATTTTTGCTTCACTTTCAATTTCTGCACCCTTGTCGTCTAAAATAAACGCAGTTCTTTGCCAGGCTTGTACTACTTGAAAACTTTGTTTTGTTGATTTGAAATCATTTCCTTCTAATGAACTGTAATTTGTTTCAATGTTGAAATTGAACTTTGGAATTATTACTACATCCTCTTTGTTGTAAAAATATTTCCAATTTATTTTTTCGTTCCCCTTTTCAGTTTTTCCAATTTCGGTTAGTCTATCAATTTCCTTTGTCATATCTGCAATTGACTTGAAACGTTGGTCTGTCTTAAATAAAATGATTTCGTGTTCATCGTCTTTTGGTAAAAGTGCAATTATGAAGTTGTTGTCGTTTTTGTAATAAATGATTTTTACAATTTCAAGCTGTTGATAGTTGTCATAACTGTAAATACCAAATGAAGACACCTTTTGTCCGTCAAAAGTCAATCTGTTTTTGATACTTTGAAGTTTTAGTTCAAATGGTAATGACTTATTCAATTCGGCTAATGCAGATATTAAATTTCCGACAAGTTTTCCAGTAACTTTATATTCATTACTATCCAATACATTTTCAAAAGAAGTGGATTGATTGAGTAACTTCAAGTCAAAATACTTGTCCGAAATTGTCAAGGGAGAATTTATTTGTTTTCTGATTTTGTCCCAGGCCAATAGTAAAGTAGCACAATAAACAGCGTTTTTGCCATTTGAAATTCTATGTTCCAAAGTCGGTATAAACTGCGTCTTTTTATATTCAGAAAGAGTTTTCACTTTAGTCTGAATAAACTGCGTGTTTTTTTCAGAAAGTGCTTTCGCTTCAGTCGGAATAACTTGCGTGTTTTTATATTCAGAAGGAGTTTTCGCTTCTGGAGACTTTCGGTCGTTCTTGCAACTAAAAAATGTTGTCAGGATAAGTGTAAATATGATTGTAGTCTGCCTTTTCATGATTCTCTGATAGTCTTGTTGGGTTTACCCCCATTCTTCTCACCACAAAGATAAACCTTTCCCCCCAAAACGACAAAAATCACACAAAGCTGCTGCTCTACAATCGGTTGGGATTGTAACGTTTTTGACCTTGCGAGGAAAATTAAATACCCTTTCGTTATCGTGTGTGCCTCGGCGTTGACATCAACCGTTGATTAGAACTCCTTGACTCAAATATATTCTATAAGCCTCACGATTGTAAAAACGGATGTTTTCTGTTAGTTCTCTATTTAGCATAAATTATTTTTGAAAGCCTTTCCACCAGTTTACTTCTTGACGGCCCGATAGGTTCTGTTTTTAATTTCTGGTTAATTTCCATAAATTCGTTTACTTTATCCAAAAAGGTGCTGCTTCTCAGTATAGATTCAAGCCAAATTGCAAAGTCACTAAATTCTGCTTCAGTTCTTCTGTAATGAAAGCTTTCCAAAAGAGATTTGGATTCCCAGTTCGAATTTTCATTTTTGTTAATTTGTAACATTTCTCTTTCTAAAAATTTGTCAAACAAATAGGTGTTTGAAAAAAAGGTTCTATGTGCTTTTTCTTCGGCTTCTGAGAGTTTATTGTTTTTAAACAAAATGAAAGTCGCTTCAAACAAAAAGAGAGGGTAGCCAGTATCGTCTGGAAAATTCTTGTCGTACCATTTCAAAAATTTCAAACCAGAACTATAGTCTTTAATCTTAATGTACTCAGCAGTAATTATATAACGAATTCCTTGTCCGTCATGATATTCTCCACCCCACATTTTTTTGTCTGCCGCAAGTACTTTTTTGTACTTGTCAATTTTTAATTTTATTCGTTCAATTTGTTTCTCTGTCATTGTTTATGAAATTTCTGTACACTTTTACTGAGAACGGTTTTTGGCTTGGCGAAGGTGGCTATTTTCACCACAAATGTTGATGCGGAGAACCAATGTTTGATTAACCACAAATGTGTCTTCAGAGCACTGAACCGCCACTTTTTACAAATCCGTGTTAGCAGTAGGCCATTCTATCTGTCGTGGAAGTTGGGCAGCCATTTGATTAAATAATATCTTACTAATAACGACTTCCAATTGTTTCTTGTGGTAAAGAATTTTGAATAATAGCCAAATCAGAATCAGTTAACTCCACGTTAAACGCACCTAAATTCTCTTCGAGACGATGAATTTTTCTAGTGCCTGGAATAGTCACGATTTCATCGTTTTGAGATAGCACCCACGCTAAAGCAATTTGTGCTTTGGAAACTTTTTTGTCTTGTGCAATTTGCTCCACAACTTCTACAAATTTTAGATTTTCCTTTATTGCTTCGTCTGTAAAGCGAGGAAGTGTAAGACGCCAATCACTTGCTTCTAAATCTGCTCGGCTTTTAATTGCTCCTGTTAAAAACCCTCGCCCAAGAGGACTATATGCGACAAAGGTGATTCCGAGTTCTTGACACACATCTAAAATCTCTTGTTCTGGTTCGCGGCTCCACAAAGAATACTCGTTTTGCACGGCAGTAAGTGGGTGAACAGCATGTGCCCTTCTTATCATTTCTGCGTTCGCTTCACAAATACCTAAGTGTTTTACCTTTCCTTGTTTTACCAACTCACTCATTGCGCCAACAATTTCTTCAATTTCCACTTTCGGGTCTTTTCGATGCATGTAATACAAATCAATTGTATCAACTCCCAAATTTTGAAGACTTTGTTCGCAAGCTTCTCTTATATATTCTGGCTTGCCGTTAAGCCCAAGAAATTCGCCATTGGGTCCTCGCATTACAGCAAACTTGGTCGCTAAATTCACATCACTCCACCGTCCTTTAAATGCTTTTCCTAATAGTCGTTCATTCGCTCCCCAACCATACATGTCGGCTGTGTCGAAAAAATTCACCCCTAAGTCGATGGCTTTATGCAATGTATTAATGGATTCTTCTTCGTTAAAAGAACCATAAAACTCTGACATACCCATACAACCAAGTCCAATTCTATTCACTTGTAGAGTACTGTGTCCTAATGTTGTTGTTTGCTTCATTGTTTCTGTGTTTTATAAGGTTTTTTTCTGTCGCTTTTATGTCTGTTTGTTTAGTTAAGGTCGTCTCTTAAGCTTACCGCTAACGCCCCACACCTTTACCTCCGTTTTTGTCACCACAAAGATAAACATTTTTTTCAAAACCACAAAAATCCCACAAAGCCGCTGTTCTCTTTTTTAACTTGCAAAGAAAAAAAGGAGGACTAGCACAGACCATTTGAGAACGGTTTTGCCACTTGACGAAGAAGCAGATTACGAAGCACAAAACCCCATTTAAGCACTAAACCCGCCATTTTGCCAAACAGCTGATAGCAGGTCATTACTTATGGCTATCTGTTTTTCGCAATTCTAAATCCAAGGTCATCAATTTTAAATTTTAATGGGTGACTTCTTCTGCGTGTCGTTGCCATTACACTCCTTTCCACATCACAAAATCCGCCACCACGAAAAATACGATAAGAACCATACACTTCTGTATCGTAAAGATCTGAACACCATTCCCACACGTTGCCCAACATATCGTAAAGTCCCCAAGCATTTGGCATCTTTTGCCCAACATTATGGGTTTTATTTCCCGAGTTTTCCTTATACCAGGCAATCAAATCCAATTCTCCGTACCTAATTCCGGTTGTCCCTGCTTTACAAGCATATTCCCATTCTGCCTCCGTGGGCAAACGAAAACCGTTCGCTGATTTATCAAAGATTATTGCTTCGTTTTCATCTTGAATTAAATAGCAAGGAGTCAAGTCGTATTGTGCAGAAAGTTTATTGCAGAAAGTTACCACTTCCTTAAAAGTCACCGTTTCGACAGGGAGACCCCCCCCCTTAAAAGTACTTGGATTTTCATTGGTCATTTCAAAATATAAGTCTTGAGTCACAGGAAACTTGAAAAGCAAAAAGGACTCAATTTCTACAGCCCATTTCTCTTTTGTTCTATCATCACGTAATTCAATCCTTCCTTTTGGGATTTCAACCATTTGATCGAGAATCATTGAAGTCATCTTAATGCTT
>WBZP01002692.1_pt2 | contig 19131 bp, 12 predicted proteins | sample 5204301 | NCBI WGS metagenome assembly WBZP01 (sample SAMN12412401, study PRJNA552823) | activated sludge metagenome | isolation source: activated sludge from nitrification reactor of wastewater treatment plant... | place: USA: Pennsylvania | collected 2017 | reverse complement strand
GTGCGGTGGGCGGGTTGATCGCATAGGTGCCGACCGGCGAATTCTGCGTCGCCGTCGTGGAAAATCCACCCGTCAGCGCATCGGCCAGCGTATCGCCCAGCGCGGTCTGCAAACCGGTCGGCGCAGTTGGATTGAGCGGCGGATTTGCCGCGCCATAGGTGCGCACGATGTTGCCCACGCTGGCGACGAGGGTCGGCCGCTGGACGTAAAGGAAGTGATTGGTCGCGGGTATCGTCACACCACTCAATCCGCAGACGCCGACATTGCCGAACGCGCAGCCGTACAGGTTCGGCAGCGGATTGCCCGGCGCGAGACCGCCGCGCGTTTCGCCGACCCAGGTATTGGCCCAGACGCGCCAGACTCCACCTGCGCCCGGCGTCAGGGTACCGGCGCCCGCGTTCACGAACAGGGCCGCAGTCGCCAGATCGATGTTCGAGCCGGCATTCAGCGTCGTCACGTCCTGGTTGAGCGTGAGATTGCCGGCAAGCGTCTGCACCTGGAAGTTACCGGCCGCGGTCGAATTGGCGGAAACGAAGGTCTGCGGCGTGTTGCTTGCCGCGACGAACCCGGATGTCGTCAGCGGACCCAGCGTCAGCGGGCCGCTATTAACGAAACTGAAACTTGCCGGCGGATCGACAGACAGCGTGCCGACCGCATTGGCGGCGTTATTGAGAGTCACGACGGATGCCGGCGTTCCGCGCACCAGCAGACCGGCCGCCGTAATCGGCGCGCTCTGGCTGATTGCGCCACCACTCGACAGGGTCAGATTCCTCGCCCCGTTCGACAACGCAGCATTGATGGCGATGCCACCCGCCCCCCCGTCGTTCTGCAGCGTCAGAGAATCGGCAAAGGTCGCGGTAGAGGCCACGGTGATCGCCCCGGCATGGGTATCCGATCCGACTACGATCGACGAGAACCCCGGCTGCAATGCCGCCAGATCGGCAGCCGAAAGATCGAAGCCCGTACCGGCGCCGCCGATGGTGATCGGGGTCGCCACCGAGTCAACCAGGTTGAACAGCGGCGCCGGACCGACACCGCCTGGCCGCAGGTTGAGAACGCCACTGCCCTGCACCGTTCCGGCGAGGTTTATCGCATCCCCGGCGCCGTTGTTTGCGGCACGAATGACGATGTTCCCCTGTGTCGCGGCAGAGCCGAGGGTGCTGCCGGCGGTGATGCTCACACCAGGGGCCGCCGAGGTCGACTCGCCGCTCAACAAGATGCGGCCCCCAGCGCCGGTCGTCGAAACAGAACTCGGCAAAGGCAGGCCGGCAAAGCTGCTATCGGTCAGCAGGACACCGGCCGTTGTCGTTGCGTCGGCAAATCCGCGAATATCCACCTGCCCGTTGGCGACGGCAACGGTGCTGCTCGCAATCAGGACGCCGGAATTGGCAAACGGCGTGCCACCAAAATCGGTCTCGATGGGTCCGATGCCCCAAAAACGCACGCCTCCCGCTCCACCAACGATACTGGATTGGGCAAAAGGCTGCCCTCCGGAAGCGCCATCCGGGTCCGCCGCCACGACGCGCACACCGTTGCCCCCCGGCCCGCCGAGTCCATTGAGTTCGATCAACCCGGTCGACGCCGCCAGAGTCGATGCCTCGATGCTCACGCCGTTGCCTGACAAGAACTGAAGCTGCGATCCCTGCCCGCGCATCAAAATGGTACCGCTCGCCCCCGCGGGGCTCTGCCCGACCCGCGCATCGACAGTCGCATTGAGAACCCGGATGCCATCCTGCCCCGACCCCGGCGCGCTGTTGGCTCGGCCGGTCCCCGGCCCGCCCTGACCGTAAAAGCGGATGTCTCCACCGTTGCTCAGCAGAGACACCGGCGCAAATCCGCCGACACTGATCGCGCCACCGCCCGCGCCGTCCGAGTCGCTGTTCAGATCGATGCCGAGTGCGCCGCTGGTCGACGTGATGTTGCCGAGAATCGAAATGTTGTTGTGGGCGTTGAGGGTCAGCGTGGCGTTGGCGCCCGCCGTCTTGGTGATCGCCGCGCCAGCGTTCATCGTCAGGTTGCCTAGCTCCGGGACCAGCACACTGCCGTTGGTACTAACCGAAACATTGGTGCCGGTATTGAGTGCGTTCGAGATGTCGGCGTCCTGCACGTTGGCACCGGGGCCACCGGCGACAAAATTCGGCAGCGTTCCGCCCACGGTTGCGCCGTTGGAAATGGTCACGTTGATCGGGTCGATGAGCCATGTACCCGGTTGCCCGCCCGGAGCCGACGCATCGACGCGTATGCCGCTCACGTCGAGGGACAAGCCCGAGGTCTCGACAGTCCCTCCCGACGTGACGCCACGCGCGCTGAAGCTCCCAAACGCTCTCACGGTGGAGGCTGTATCGGTGCTACCGAATGCGAGTGCGCGCACTCGGATCACGCCGCCGCTCCCGCTAGCTGTTGCGTTCGCGGACAACGTGGCATTCGAGGCAACGAACGCCACGTTGTCGGCATCCAGAGCGATCAGACCTCCACCTCCGGTACCGTTGGCCGTGATGGATGTCTGGAATACGCCCAGGTCGACTCCCGAGAGCTGCACCGAGCCACCCGTGCCACCGGTTCGCGAAACGTCGATAGTGGAACCGTTTGTCTGGACACCAAACGTCCCACCATTGACGATCACCGATCCGCCGGGCGCGCTCAGTGAGCCCGCCCCCGAAAAGCCGATCTGAACGTCCCGGGCATCCAGGGTCGAAACAACACCGGCCGCGTTCACCGACACACCGGCGTTTCCAGCCTGCCCTGAAATGCCGATGGACCTTCCCAGACCTGCCGACACGGACGCCGTATCGATCAACACACCATAAGTCGGAATCCGCACGGTATTCGGTGTTGCTGCGCCGGCGATCGCCGCGACTTGGGCCGAGACGTCACCCCCCGTGCCAGTCAGCGACACGCCACCGCCCGTTTGAATCGAAGTCGCGCCGATCAAGAGGCCGACTGGATCGTCCACCGACGTTCCGTTCACGCCAACCCCGGTGCCGACCAATGTCACGTTGCCTGCCTGCGACACTATGCTCGAGTTGCCGATCGATGAGGTACCGATTCCACCCAACGATCCCAGTCCGTCGACCGAGATCGCCCCCGAACCGGAGCGGAGCGCACTGTTGAAAATCAGGACACCCGGATTTCCGTCCGCGCTCGTGATCGTCCCCGGTCCAGTCGCGGCTACCGTACTGTTGGCCGCCCCTTGGCCGCGCAGGGAAATCGTCCCGGAGCCACCCCCACAGGCACCCGACGCGCCTCCGACGCACACGTCGATGGTGGCACCGTTCAAGGCAATCCCGTTGGGCACCTGAACGGAGGTCGCAGTAAGTGCACCAAAATCCTGCGTTAGAGAAAAGCCTCGGGCGCGCCCGCCCGCCGGATTGTCGGACCCAAAGAAGCGCACGTTGCCACCGTTCGTGTAAATCGACGATCCGGTCGACATCACGATGCCTCCCCCCAGGATCGAGACTGCCGGCGTGATTTGCTGGAAGAGTCCGCGGCTGTTGAAGTCGACGTTCAGGGCGCCCGATGTAGAGCGGATCGACGCGTTGCCATCCATCCGAATCGTGCGTTCGGCGGTTAGCGTTAGAGTCGCGTCGCCGCCGGCAGTCTTGTCGATGACAGTTCCTGCCGCAATCGTGATGTTCCCAAGTTCGCTAACAGCTGCCGCGTTGCTGGTGGTGACGGATACCGACGTGCCCGCATTGAGGGCTGCCTCGATATCCCCGTCACTGATCGTCGATGGCGACGCATTCGACACGAAATTCGGCGCGCTCCCTGCGTTGGCGCTCGAGCCAGTCCCCCCGACCTGAATAGTGATATCGATCGGATCGAGCAGCCACTCTCCCGCGACCCCGATCGGCGCGCCCGCGAAAACCCGTGCTCCCGCGGTATCCAGAAACTTCCCCGACGTCTCGATCAACCCGCCATTTCCGCCAAGAGGGCCGCCACGGGCACTGAACGTGCCGTGTGCACGAGTGACCTGATTGCCCCAGGCGATTACCTTCCCGCCGTTACCAATTTCGAGTGCATCTGCGCGGAGAGTGGCATCGCGTCCGACGAAAGTTGCCTCGGCATTGCGGACTGATGTATTCCGTCCCTGGAAATCACCACCGACCAGCACCTGGCCGCCACCGGCATAGCCGCTGGCATCGAGCGTCGCGTTGCCGGTTAGCCCGACGTGCTTGCCGAGCACCGCTATCTGGCCACCGGTCGACCCAGGCTGTGTGCCGGTCGCATCGAGAATGCCGGAAACCAGCGCGGTGCCGCCGTCGCCGCCGTCGAGTACGATGCGGCCGTTGCGTTCGACCAATGAGCGGGCGCGCACGCTGCCGCTCTGGTTGATCACGGTCGCGGCGAGTTGGTCGAGCGAGCTGGCGCTCAGCAGCACCTGGCCACCGTCGGCCACGATCGCGCCGCCGCTGGCGACCAGCGCATCGAGCGCTGCCTGCGAGATCGTCAGTTTCGACAGGCCATCGCCGGCCAGATCGAGCGTGATCTGGCTGCCCGCGCCGAGCGCCACGGTGCCGAGCTTGGCCACAATCGTGCCGTCATTGCGCACGCTGCCGCCGAGCAGCGCCACCGTGCCGTGCTCGGCCGCCGTGATGCTGCCTTGATTGACCACCGAGCCGCCGCTGCCGCCGAAGCTGTAGCGTCCGCCGAGGAAATCGGCGTTGCTGATCGACAGCGTCGAGGCCACCAGCGAGCCGACATCGACGCGCGCGCCCGGCCCGAACAGCACGCCATTCGGGTTGACCAGAAAGACCGTGCCGTTGGCGCTGAGTTGCCCGTAGATGCCGCTCGGGTTGTTGCCGAGAACGCGGTTGAGAATCGCGCTGGATGTGCCGGGTTGCTGGATGCGCACCGCCTCGTTGGCGCCGATGGAGAAGCCGCTCCAGTTGACGATGGCCGAAGTCGTGCCCTGCCGGATCACCATGTTGCCCGCACTCGGGCGCCCGACCGATACTTGCCCGGCCACGACCTGTTCGCCGGTCGGCAAAGCCCAGACCGGCGCGCCGGAAGCAAACGCCAGCGCGACCGCCAGCGCGACCGAGCTTGGCTGCGGCTGAAATCTCTTGTCGGTTTTCTTGCTCATGATGCCCCCTGCCGCGCGCATGTCGCCCGCTGGTCGATCAGAAAGATTTGCTGAGTTGAACGTACAGTCGCGGCACGCGGTCGACATCGGCGCCGCCGCGCGCCGTCGCACGCCAGGCCACGCTGGTGCGCAGCGTCAAGCCATAAGGCGCGCCCCAGAACGCACCCAGCCCGTAGCCGCGCAGCGAGATGTCGTTGTTGCCATCACCGACCGACGGCCGGCGGTTGAAACGCCCCCAACCCCAGTCGTAGAAGCCATGCAGCGAGACTTCCGGCGTCAGGCTGTAGCGCAATTCCAGATTGGCGACGTGGCCCTCATCGACCGTCGCTTCCGACGGCGCATAGGCGCGCACCGCATGCGGCCCGCCCAGCGCGATTTTCTCGGCGCTGTCGAGATTCTTGTCGCTGAATTGGCCGGTCATGCCGAAGAACAGGTTGAACTTGCCGGCCAGGGCGTTGAGACGCGAAAAGCTGTAGTTCCAGTGCTCGAAGTGGCCCTCGGTTTTGCGCAACGTGTCGTCCTGACGCTGCGCTTCCGAATCGAAGCTGAGGTCGCCGAGGAAGGCAGTCAGGCTGGCGCTGGTGTAACCGCCGCCGAGCAGTCGATCACGCTGTTCGTAGGCGAGGCCGAAATTGAAGTTGCGAATTCTCTTACCCTTGCTGGTCCCGAGTTGTCGATCATCGAGCCACTTCTCCTGCCAGCCGATCTTGCCGAACAGGTTGCGCGCGCGCGAGCGGATCAGCGGGTGAGTCATCGTGAGTTCGACCACATCCGCCTCGCCGCTGCCCTCGAGGTTGGCGAAGTCCTTGCCGAGTTCATACTCGAGGCGCGATACGGCAGCGCCGAGCCGCGTGCCGTCACCGCCAACCGGCAGTTCATAGCCGAACCGGCCGTAAGTCAGTCCGCCGCCCGACCCGAGCTGGATGCGGGCATCGAGGTTGTCGCCGAGCCGCAGCGGGCTGTTGACGCGGCCGAGCAAGCCGGCCCGGAATTCGCCGGTCGAGCGCGACCCATGGTTGTCGGCATCGAGCGAGAAATCCCAGCGCCGTTCCGGGCCGATGACGATGATCACGTCGGTCGTGCCGCTGACGTCGCCCTGCTCCAGTGCCGCCTGCGGCGCAATGCCCGGCAGGTCGGAGAGCAGCAGCATCACCCGCTCCAGGGTGCGGTTGTGCAGCGGCTGCCCCGGCTTCAGGCGTGAGGCGATGCGTTCGATCACTGCCGGCCTGATCGGCGCGGCGGGATCGACCTCCAACCTGACCTTGCCGAGCACGCCTTCGAACACCGAGATCTCGACCTCGCCGGCGGTGACATCCTGCACCGGTACGATGGCCTGGGCCAGCATGAAACCGGCATTGCGGTATTTTTCGGTCACGCGCATCGCCAGCGCTTCCAGATCGGCCAGCGAGTTGGCCAGGCCGATACGCTCGGCCACCAGCGGTTGCAACTCGTCGGCCGTGAATACGGTGTTGCCGGTAAAGCGAATCGCCTTTAGCGGGAACGCCGGGCCGTCCGCGGCGCGGGCCGCTGGCGCAGTCGGCGCCGCGGGCGCGGGCACGACTTGCGGCGATGGCGGAATGCCCGGCGGCGGCGGCGCGGTTTCGCGCAGGACTCCACCGGCACTCGGCGGGGTCTGCGCCAGTGCCGATTGCTGCAGCGCCAGCCCCAGGGCCAGCAGGCCGAGCGCAACGGCGCGAACCCGCGTGGATGGCAGCGTCATCGATGTGGCAGAACCGGTGGTCTTCATGTTGTTCCGGAGTATCGACATGGGTCAGCCACCGGCGCGCAGGCGCCAGTCGCCGATCAGGTTGAACGGCGCCCAGAAAAACGGGTGCGCAAACTTCTTCTGGGTCAGAACCGCAGATTGGGCGCGGCGCATGGCATCGATCGCCTCGCTGCCGCGCGCCAGTTCGCCGTAGAGCGTGGTCATCAGCAGTTCGGTTGAATCGTCCGAAACCGGCCACAGCGAAACCACCATTCCCGAGACGCCGGCGGTCAGGAACGAACGGGTGAAGCCCTGGATTTCATCGCCGCGCGCAATGCGGCCGAGGCCACTTTCGCAGGCCGACAGCGTGACCAGCGAGACGCCCTTGAGGTCGACCCCGTAGACCTCGCCGGCTTCGAGAAAGCCGGGATCATTGCCTTCCGCGGCGAGCAGGATGCGCGAGCGCAGCGGGTCGATGCTGTCGACTTCGGCATGCGCGGCCACATGCAGGATGCGCCCGCCGCCGGCCGCCTCGCGGAAGCGCGACTTGGACGCCTCGCGCTGGTAGAAAACGCGCTTGTCGGGAAACAGATTGCTGATCAACTGCACTTCGCGCTCGGCCCCCGGAAGGTCCTCGCGCGCGCTGTTGGCCGGATTGCCGAAGGCAACCAACTTGCCGCTGGTAACCAGGCTCTTGCGCGCAAGCTGCACCGCAACGCTCGCCGAGGGCGCCACTGCAAGCGGATTGCGCTGGATCAGATAGCCCTCCGGACTGCGCAGCGCCTGGAACGGCAGGTAGTGCAATCCGCCGTGGGGAACGATGATCAGGCGTGCGTCGGCCGGCAACGCCAGCGGGCCGAGCAACTTGCCATACAGCCCTTCGGCCAACTCGATCGTGTTGCGCCGGCGTTCGAAAATCGATTGGCGCAAGCCCTCGACCGCAGCGTCGAGGTCGCTGCGTTTGAGGGGCAGGCTCTTCCCCTGCAGGCCGTCCGCGCCGACCGTCCACACCAGCAGCCGGTCGTCCAGGCTGTGGAACTGCACCAGCAGTTCGCCCTTGCGCAAGGCCGCGCTGACGTCCTTGCGACTGACAGCCCCGGTCAGTTCAACGCCACCCGTGGCGACTCGATCGCGCACCGTGTCCAGCAGTGCCCGAGCACGACTGCGTTCGGAGAGATCCCAGGCACCTTCCGTATCGCCGGCGTCCATCGACAGGGCGATCGCCTGCTCGAAAATCTTCTGCACATCGCCGAACAGGCCGGTCTTGAACTCTTCGCTGCGGAATTTTGCGCGGATGGCTTCCGACTGTTTTGCCGCCTCGACGAAACGCGCACGCGCCGCCTGCTTGTCGCCCAGCGCCAGGTCGCTGCGCGCCATGCCGTCGAGCGACCACAGCCGGTGGTAGGCGGCGTCCGCGCCGGTCGCCGCGCTGGCTGCCGCCTCGAACGCCCGGCGCGCCTCTGCCGGCTTGCCCTCGACCAGCAGCAGATTGCCAAGACCGCGCTGGTACAGCGGCAGCAGCGGACCTTCCGGCGGCGGCGTCCGGCTGTACATGTCGCGACCGCTGCTGGCGTCGCCATTGGCAACATAGGCATTGGCCAGCGACAGGCTCACCAGCGGGCGAAAGCGGTCGCTGGCGGCGTCGAACGCCTTGCCGTAGAAATCGATCGCCAGCGGCAGTTTGCCGCGGCGCGCGGCGACGTCGCCGAGGATCTTGTAGGCGGGCCCGGCGACGATTTGCGGATTCTGCGCCTGGTGCGCCAGGGCTTCCTGCGCGTATTGCTCGGCGCGGTCGAGATCGCCGCCGTAGCTGTAGGCGATCGCCAGATCGCGCTTGGAAACGGCAATCAGATCGTCGTTGCCCTGCGCCTGGCCGATATGCAATGCCTTGGACGCCGAGCGGATGCTGTCGCGCAATTCGCCGCGCTCGGCCTGGGCCACCGCCTGGCTGCAGTACTGGTAGCCGTCGAGCTTGACGCGCTCGCGCTGGTAGAGGATCTGCCCTTCGGTAGACAGCGCCTTGAGGGTGTCGGCATCGCGCTTACGGGCAACCGCCGATTCGAAGGCTGGCGAACCCGCTGCCGCAGGCGTCTCACCGGGCGCGGCCTGCGCCAACCCCGCCGCCAGACTGAAAAGCACGCTGATGCCCAGGGCACGCCTGGAGAACTGGTGATGCGTCACGCGCCCCCCGCTCTGATTTGTTGGAGTGAGCGGACTCTAGTCGATTTCTACCCGCGCCCGCAACGGGACGTACAGACTAGAACCTTAGTTCGACCCTTCCCACGCCCGTTCAGCGGCGGAAGCGATAGCCCTTGTAAGCGAATTCGGCACCGTCGACTAGGATTTTCTCGACCCGGATTCCGGGCGCAACCTCGTCGCCCTCGCGCACCAGCTTGTCGTCAACCATGACCATCGTGCCGCCGCTTTCGCCAGCGGCGAAGCCGCCGACGACCAGAGGCGGCAGGCTCTGGCGTATTGCCGGCGGCAGATTGGCGTAAGGCACGACCGCGCCCCGGGCCGCAGCCGGCGCGGGGGCATCGTGCGCGGGCGGCGGTGCGGCGGGCGTTCGGGCGGCCTGGGTCACAGGTTGTACAGCCGGTTGAGCCGCGGGCTTCGCAGGTTCGGCGGCTGGTGCCGTGACGGGTGTCTCGCGGGCAGGCAGGCTGCTCGCCAGCTTGAGCCGCGGGATGGCCTCACCCGACCTGGCGGACGCAGGCGGCACCACAGCATTGCCGGCATCGGTCGCCGGCGCCCCGCGGTCGGCGGGCGAAGCCGCGGCATCGCGCTCGGGATGATATATGAATTGCCGTGCCCACCAGCCGGCAGCCAGCGCGACGGCCAGCGCGAGCGCGATCCAGACGAACAGGCGTGCCCGACTCGCGCGCGCCGATTCGATCTGCACGCCCTGCGGCGCAACTACGGTCGGTATCTTTCCAGCGTGGCGCTGGGCTTCCGACTTCTTGAGCGCGTCCAGAATGTAGGACATCAGCGTAGTCCCGCCGGTGCCGCCTGGCGCGCCAGCCGCTGGTCGACCCGGTGGCTGAGCCGCAACAGGGTCAGCGGCCCCGCCGTACCGTTGCCCGGCAGACCTTCCTGCAACTGGAATGCGCGTACCTTTTCCTGCAGGGCCGCGTCGTAGCGGTCGACGCGCGGCTGTTGTTCGGCGCCGGAGACCACGGCCAGCGCGTCGGCCAACCATGCCACGGCCGTGCCGCGCGCACCGACATCGAGCGAATTCGGCAGACCCGGCGGCGGACGCCACAACACCACGAACTCGCCGGTCCACAACCCGTCGAGCGACTGGATCGGTGCCGACCGCGATTGCCCTGCGACAATGAAGCTCGCCTGGTTGTCCTGCAGGCCGTCGAGCACCACCGGAACCCGCCGCTGCCCCTGCCGCAGATACAGGATGATCGGCGGGTTGTAGGTCTGGAAGATCTCGCTGTTGCCCTGGGCCGAGAAACAGCGCAGGCCCGCCGTCTCGACGTAGCGGCAGCCGCGCGACTGCCCGCGTGGAGAATAGATCAGGCCGAAGCGCGCCAGCACCGCGCGAAAGGCGGCGGCCTCGGCGTCGTCGGCCGACTGTCCGGCCGGCAGGGTCAGCGCCGCGCCAGTCGCCGGCAAAGGCGGCGGTGCACGCTTCTCGCTCGCCGGATTCGGGGAAGCCGGCACCTTGGGCGCAATGGCACTGCTGGAAGCAGCCTGCGGCGTCGGCGCGGTTGTCGCCACTTCGGCCCGCTGCAGCGCGTACCAGGCGCCGATGCCACCCGCAGCGAGCAGCCCGGCGACGATCGCGGCGATTTGCGGCATGCGGGACTTCCGGGTGCCGAGCACCTCTGCGGCAGCCCTGGCGAGTATCGGACCGCTGACCGCCGGCTTGCCTTCGACAAACGCACCGAGCAGCGCCCGATCGCACACCAGATTGATCAGGCGCGGCACGCCACCGGTGCGCCGGTAGAGCTGCCCCATCAGCGACTCGGGGATGAGCTTTCCCATGGAACCGGCCACACTGAGCCGATGGGCGACATAGGCCGAGACTTCCACCTTCGACAGGTGTTGCAGGTGATAGCGGGCAACCACGCGCTGCGCCACCTGCCGCATGTCGGGGCGCTCGAGCAGCGTGAGCAGTTCCGGCTGTCCGAGCAGGACGATCTGCAGCAGCTTGCGCCGGCTGGTTTCGAGATTGGTCAGCAGGCGCAGCAGTTCGAGAACCTTGGGGTCGAGCACCTGCGCCTCGTCGATGATCAGCACCGTCTTGCGCCCGGCGGCATTGGCCTTGAGCAGGTAGGCGTTGAAGCGATCGACATAGCCCTTGATGTTCAGGTTATCGGGATAGCCGATGTGCAGTTCGTCGCAGATCGCACCGAGCATTTCCACCGCCGACAGGCCGGGGTTGACGATGAAGGCGACATCGCAATCGGCCGGCACCTGGTCGAGCAGGCAGCGGCAGATCGTGGTCTTGCCGGTGCCGACCTCCCCGGTGAGCACGACGAATCCGCCCTCGCCGCTCACCCCGTACATCAGATGCGCCAGCGCCTCGCGATGACGGGCGCTCATGAACAGAAAGCGCGGATCGGGCGCGATGGAGAAGGGCGATTCGTTGAGCCGGAAGTAGGCGTTGTACATGCGTTACGCAGCGGGGAATGGGTAATGGGGAACCAAGGCGGAGCCAGTGGCAATTATAGTGCCCGCGGCGAGCCGGCCCGGCGGGCACCGGCATTGCTTGCAGGGCCGACGATGAGATTCCCGCTCGCCGCATTTGTGCTCACGCCGAGCGTGGCGCAAGCGCCGCCGGTTCGGCCGCCTCTGCGACCGGACACCTTGGCGGCCGATCAAGACGGCTAGTACGATTCGGTCAATCAGGCGCTCGCGGGAAAACCGCTCGACCGGGTCGCCTTCATCACCCACCTGGCATGCGAGCGCTGCCACAACGTGAGCAACCCGGCGGCCGCGCCGGCGCAGTGGTTCACTCGTCGAGGCAGGCGCGCAGCCGCCGCTGGTCGATCACGCGAATGCCACGGCCATTCACCTCGATCAGGCCGTCGTCATGGAAGCGGCGGAGCGCGCGCGACAGTGCCTCGGGCGACAACGACAGCAGGGAGGCGATCGCGTTCTTGGTAGCCGGCAGAATGATGCGGGATCGCTCGGCGCCGCCGCTGCGCGCCGACAAATCCAGCAGGTAGGCGGCCACGCGGGCCGAGGCCGAGCGCGAGACGATCGCGGTCAGCGCGTCGATGAGTATCTGTGCGCGGTTGGAAACCTCGTGCAGAAAATGCAAGGCAAGCCCGATGTCGCTACCAATGGCTTCGATCACTGCGCCTTTGGGCAGATACAGCAGGACGCAGCGGCCGATCGTCTGCGCCCATGAACGATAGGGTCCGTCCATGAACAGGCCGATCTCGCCGAACAGCTGGCCGTCGCCGAAAATGTCGATCACCTTGTCCCGGCCGCCTGCGGCTTGCGCCATCATTTTCACCGACCCGGAGACGACATAGTAGAGGCCGTTGGGCAGGTCGCCGCGGCGAAAGATCGTGTGCCCCTTCGACAGCCGAACCAGTTGCGCGGCGCGGCCGAGAACCTCGAGCGCACCCGGTTGGGCTTGACGCATCAGCGGCAGCGCCCACATGGCGGCCAATGCCGCCGGCGCGCCCGGCTCGCTTGCCGCGACGCGCGTCAGGTCGACTTGCTGCAGGTCCAGTGCAAACGGCCTATCCACGCCTCACTCCAAAAAATCTGCCGCTCGAAGGTCGGCTCCCGGTCCGGCGGCCATCACGGCTGGTGCGCCCCGTGCCGCAATCATCCCGTGCCACCCGCGGCCGGTCCGGCGCAGTCGGTGCCCGAAACCGGAGAACGAGAATACTCCATCTGAAAACAGTTGACCGCCAAATGTCATTGGGGTGAACCCGCCCCCCACCCGCGCTGGCGGAATCGGCCGGCGGATGACTGCGGCTCGATCATCGCATCGCGCTGCAGCACGAATGCATGGCCATCGTCATTTCCTTGTGCCGTCGGCCGATTGGTCGACGCGCAGGCTGCGCGCGCGATTGGCGCTGACCGCTCCGGACAGAGGCGATTCCGGACACCCTTGCCAGCAGCCGCATGGAATGGCGCTCCTGGCGGTGCCAGGCTGGAGAGCCAGCATCCATGCGGCTCGCAGGCCGATCGTCGTCAGCGCAAGGGCAGTTTGAGCGCCGATTCGATAAGGGCGATGCTTTGCGCGCTGTCCCATTGGCGCGCACCGAGCACCCGCTGGACGATGCGGCCCTGGCCATCGACCACCAGCGTCAGCGGGATTGCCGCAGCGCCGAAAACCCGCCGTTCGAGGTGTTGGTCGGCGTCGTGGTAACAGGGAAAGCTGACGCCGGCGCGCGCGACGAACTCGCGCGCGAGGTTGGCGTCGTCGTCGGTGGTGACGCCGATCACCTTGAGCTTGCCGGGGGCCAGCCGCGACAGCCGTTCTAGCGAGGCCATCTCCGCCCGGCAGGGGCCGCACCAGCTCGCCCACACGTTGATCACCAGCGGCGTTCCGCGGGTCTCCGACAGGCGATGAAGATCGCCACCCAGGCCGCGCAGCGGCGCATCGGGCAGCACCATGCCGATCTCGCCACCGCTGTGCGATGGCGTAGCGCCCTCACCACAGCCGCCGCACACCAGCGCGGCAAGCATCCCGAATGTGAGAAGCCTCGGATTCATTTCCCGCTTCCGGGAAGAATGTTCTTCAATTCAGCGGCGCATCGATGACGATCGCGATCTTCTCGGCGCCGACCGCCAGCGGCGCGCTGAGCCCCTGCAAGTCGCCCTTTTGCGGCGTGGCATTGCCGCTCTTCGATATGCGCGCGCCGACGACAACCTTGGGAAAGGCGGAAAGCTTCATCGTCGGTGTCATCGCCATCGAGTCGTCGAGAACGAACTGGACCGGCAAGTCCTTCACCTGTTTGCGCAGAATCGCCAGCGGCATGCGCGGCCCTTCGGCCGCCCGGGCGAAGACGAACAGCGTGTCCTCCGGCGAAACCTGGCCGTTGAGCGCCGGCGCCAGCGTCACCGAGCCGGACACCTTGCCGCCCGCAGCTGCTGCGGCCGGCACCGGTTGCGCGGCCGCTTGCGGCGCCTGCGCAGGCAACGCGCCCGGCAGATTGCCCTTGCTGCGCGCCTCGGCGATGCCGTTGCGCATCGCCACGGCAATCTGCGACTCGGGCGGCACCAGGGTCAGAATCTTCTCCCAGCGCGCCACCGCACTGGCATACGCCTGCTTGTCGAATTCGACGCTGCCGGCGAGCGCCAGCGCCTTGACGTTGTTCGGGTCGGCGGCAAGCGCCTTGGCGATGAGGCCTTCGGGTTCGCCGATCAAGGTGCGCCCCTTGGCCATCGCCAGCGCGTCTGCATAATCGGCGAGCGCCTGCGCATCGCCGGGCACGCGCCGGACGTATTCGGCATAGGCCTTGGTGGCTTCGTCGTAGCGCTGCATGAACACATTGGCGCGCGCCAGCATCTGCCAGCCTTCGGCGTTCTCGGGATCCTGCTTGAGCTTGTCGGCGAGTTTGGCGACCATTGCCTCAATCTGCTGCGGCGTCACCGCGTGCGCGTCGGCCTGCCCGCCTTGCGCAAGCTCTGCCGCAGGCGCCGGGTCGAGCCCGTCGAGATTGCCCAGCTTGAGGTAGAAGCCGAGCGCAATCGCCGGCACGGCAACCGCCACCGCGGCGCCGACCCAGCGACCCGCTTGCGGCAACGCGGCCGCGGATTCGAGCGACGCGCTCTCTTCGAGCACCCGCCGCTCGATTTCGCGCTTGCCGCTTTCATATTGCTCGGCGGAAATCAGGCCTTCCGCCCGCTCGCGCTGCAGATCGATCAGTTGGTCGCGATGGATCTGCAACGACACATCGCGCTGCGAGGCGACGGATTTCCTGCCGCTGCCGCGCACCAGCGGCGGCACCACGAACAGCAGCCCACCGACCAGCAGCAGGGCGACGATGATCCAGAATGCATTCATCGCGCCGCTCCTTTGCCGGCCGGCTCATCCTGCAGCAGGGACGCGGCCCGCCGTTGCTCGTCGTCGGTCAGCGTTTCGGCTGCCTGCGCCTGGCGCACGCGCTTGCGCAACTTGAAAAAGAGCAGGCCCAAGCCGCCGGCCAGCAGTACGAACGGCCCGATCCAGAGAATCACCGTGGCGGCCTTGACCGGCGGCTTGTAGAGCACGAAATCGCCATAGCGGGCGACCATGTAATCGACGATTTGCTTGTCGCTCTCGCCGGCCTTGAGTTTCTCGCGGATCTGCTTCTTCAGGTCGATCGCGAGTTCGGCGTGGGAATCGGCGATCGTCTGGTTCTGGCAGACCAGGCAGCGCAGCAACTCGGACAGATCGGTAACCCGCCTTTCCAGCACCGGATCGTCGGCCGCCGGCGCTGCCTCGCCGGCCTGGGCCGGCAGACCGGCCAGCATGGACGCGAGCAACAGCGCTTGCGCGAAACGGCGCACCAGCCTGCCGTGGGTGTCAGGACGCGGCATTGAGTTCCTTGACTCTGGGAAGAATGAGGTTTTGCACAGCGTCCGGCGTGACCGGGCCGGTGTGCTTGTAGCGGATGATGCCGTTCTTGTCGATGAGGAAGGTTTCCGGCACGCCATAGACACCGAAGTCGATGCCGACCCGGCCGTCCTGGTCGAATGCCGAGATGACGTAGGGATTGCCGTGCTGGCCCAGCCACGCCAGCCCGGCCTCGCGCTGGTCCTTGTAATTCAAGCCGTAGATCGGCACCGCATTGCTCCTGGCCAGTTCGACCAGCACCGGATGCTCGTGCCGGCACGACACGCACCACGACGCCCAGACATTGAGCAGCCAGACCTTGCCCTTGAGATCGTCGCGCGCGATGCTCTTGTCCGGCGCATGCAACTGCGGCACCTTGAAGTCCGGCGCCGGCTTGTCGATCAGGGGACTCGGCAATTCGCGCGGATTGAGGTTGAGGCCGACTGCGAGAAACCCCACCAGAACGATGAAGAGGCCCAGCGGAATCAGATAACGTCCCATTGCTCGTCCCGATGCGTGAAGTGTCAGCGTGCGGGCGCGGCCGCCGGCGCAGTGGATGGCGTTGCCGGCCGGCGCGTCGCGGCGCGTTCGGCAAGCTTGCGGTAGCGCTTGTCCGCGGCGGCGATCAGGCCACCGATGCCCATGAAGATCGCACCCCACCAGATCCAGCCGACGAACGGCTTGTAGAAGATGCGGACGATCCAGGCCTCGGTTCCGGGCAGCGGCTCGCCCATCGATATATACAGGTCGCGGGTGAATCCGGGGTCGATCGCACCCTCGGTCATCGGCATCTGCTGCACCTTGTACATGCGCTTTTCCGGCTTCATCTTCGCCACCGGCTTGCCCTCGCGCGTCACCTCGATCAGTGCCGAGGCCGCCACGAAGTTCGGCCCGTTGCGCTCCGAGACGCCCATGAATTTGAAGCTGTAGCCGGCCAGATTGGCGGTATCGCCGGTCGCCATCTTGACATCGAGATTCTGCTCATAGCCCTTGACCAGCGTGATGCCGATCACCGTGACGCCGATGCCGATGTGCGCCAGCCACATGCCCCACCAGCCGCCGGGAATGGCGCGCAGGCGCGCGCCTGCCGTGCCCTCGCCGGCCTTGCCGCGCAGCCGCTGATAAATGTGCAGGGCGCTGGTGGCGAAAATCCACAAGGCGAGGAACAGGCCGAGCGCGACCATCGGCGACCATGCGCCCAGGGCCAGCGGCAGCAGCAGGGCGCTAACCAGCGCCACGCCGAAAGCCCAGCGCAGCCGCACGGCCAGCGCCGGTACCGCGTCGTTCTTCCAGCGGGCGAACGGTGCTATCGCCATCAGGAACAGCACCGGGGTCATCAGCGGCACAAACACGGCGTCAAAATACGGCGGGCCGACCGAGATTTTTCCCAGCTTGAGCGCGTCGAGAAACAGCGGGTAGAGCGTGCCCAGCAGCACCGAGGCGGCGGCAACCGAGAGCAGCGCATTGTTGGTCAGCAGCGCCGACTCGCGCGAGACCACGCCGAACGAGCCGCCGAGCCCGACTTTGGGCGCACGCCAGGCGAACAGCAGCAGCGAACCGCCGATCACCAGCACCAGCAGGCCGAGGATGAACACGCCGCGCCGCGGATCGGTGGCAAACGCATGCACCGAAGTCAACACGCCGGAGCGGACCAGGAAAGTGCCGAGCAGCGAGAGCGAAAACGCGGAGATCGCCAGCAGCACCGTCCAGCTCTTGAAGGTGCCGCGCTTTTCGGTGACTGCCAGCGAATGTATCAGCGCCGTGCCGACCAGCCATGGCAGGAACGACGCGTTCTCGACCGGATCCCAGAACCACCAGCCGCCCCAGCCGAGTTCGTAATAGGCCCAGTAGCTGCCCAGGCAGATGCCGAGCGTGAGCGATACCCAGGCGACCGTAGTCCATGGCCGCGACCAGCGCGCCCACGCCGCGTCGAGCTGCCCGCCGAGCAGCGCCGCGATCGAGAACGCGAACGCCACCGAGAAGCCGACGTAGCCCATGTAAAGCATCGGCGGATGGAACACCATGCCGGGATCCTGCAGCAGCGGATTGAGATCGCGCCCGTCAGCCGCGGCAGGCAACAGCCGATCGAACGGATTGGAAGTGATCAACATGAACGCGAGGAAGCCGACGCCGATCAGCCCCATCACGCCGACCACCCGCGCGGCAACCTGCTCGGGCAGATGGCGCGAGAACACGGTGACCGCCACCGTCCATCCGTTGAGCATCAAGGCCCACAGCAGCAACGACCCCTCGTGACTGCCCCACGAGGCGGCGACACGATACTCGAGCGGCAGCGACGAGTTCGAATTGGTGGCGACGTTGAGCACCGAAAAATCGTTGTTCACGAAGCCGGCGATCTGGCAGGCGAACGCCAGCACAACGAAAACGAACTGCCCGTGGGCTGCCGGCCTTGCCACACCCATCAGTCGCGCGTCGTTGCGCGCCGCGCCGACGATCGGCAGGATACCCTGCACCAGTGCCAGCGCCAGTGCCAGCGCGAGGGAGAAACTGCCGAGTTCGGGAATCATCGTCTGGACCTCAGTGTGCGACCACCTGCCTTGAAGCGGGCGCCTGCAGGAAATCTGCAAGCACCCGACTCGCCCGTTGCCCCATCGCCGCGCCGCACGGTTGCCGGCGCGATCCGCAGCCGGCTATTTTTGCACCACGGTTTTCTGCGCCTTTTGCGCCTGTTCCAGCGCATGCGCAGCTTCGGGCGGCATGTAATTTTCGTCGTGCTTTGCCAGCACCTCGGAAGCGACGAACACCCCGTCGGCACCAAGCTTGCCCTGGCTGACCACGCCCTTGCCCTCCTTGAACAGGTCCGGCAGCGCGCCCTTGTAGCTCACCGGAATCCGGTTGGCGGTGTCGGTGACCACGAAACGGGTGGTCAGCCCGTCGGCCTCGCGCTTGACGCTGCCGGCCTCGACCAGCCCGCCGATGCGGAAGGTCCGGTTTTGCGGCGCTTCCTTGCTGACGACCTGACTCGGACTGAAGAAGAACACCAGGTTCTTCTGGAATGCCGACAGCACAAGGGTCGCCGAAAGCGCGAGCGCGGCAACGCCACCGCCGATCAGCAACATGCGCTTGTGTCTAGGTTTCATTTTTCGCTCCTCGGTCGGCGGCAAGACGCATTCGAGCCAGCCGTTTCAGCACGCCGGCAAAGCGGCCCCGCACCAGCGCAATCTCGGCAAGTACACAGACGAGTGTCACCGCAAAGGAGCCCCAGACGTACAAGCCCTTGCCGCCCATTGCCCAGAATTCGCTCGCGCTTGCCCAGTTCATCGGCGCGACTCCACCAGCTGCGCCACCCAGTCGGTATTGCGCTCGCGCTCGAGCATCAGCGCGCGCACCCGCACCAGCACCACCGCCACCGAATAGGCCCACGCCGCCAGCGCCATGATCAGCATGCCCGAAAGCATGATACTTGCCATCTTCGGCGCAGAGGTCACACTGACCGACGCGCCCTGATGCAGTGTGTTCCACCACTTGACCGAGAAATAGATGATCGGCACGTTGATCGCACCGACCAGCGCGACTACCGCGCCTGCCCGGTCGGCCCGCCGCGGATCGTCGATCGCCGCCACCAGGGCCATGTAGCCGAGGTACAGAAACAGCAGGATCAGCTCCGAGGTCAGGCGCGCATCCCATACCCACCATGCGCCCCAGGTCGGCTTACCCCACAGGGCGCCGGTCCACAATGCGATGAACGTCCACATCGCGCCGGTAGGCGCCAGGGCCTGCGACATCATGAACGACAAGCGCGTGTTGAAGATCAGCCCGACGGCGCACCAGAACGCCATCGCCAGGTAGATGATCATCGACATC
>WBZP01002932.1_pt1 | contig 19134 bp, 16 predicted proteins | sample 5204301 | NCBI WGS metagenome assembly WBZP01 (sample SAMN12412401, study PRJNA552823) | activated sludge metagenome | isolation source: activated sludge from nitrification reactor of wastewater treatment plant... | place: USA: Pennsylvania | collected 2017 | reverse complement strand
AGGGTCGAGCCGGTTCCGGGTGGCGCACACCACAGTTCTGGGTGCGGCGCTGGATTCTGGGAGCGGAAACGCGGCGTATCTGCCGCGAAGCCGCACCCAGAATTCGGGTCAGGCCGCCCGGCCGGCCAGTAGCTCCCGCGCGGCCCGGACCTGGCGCAGGAAGGCCGCCGGGTGCAGCCGCAGGCCCAGCACCGGGATGCCCAGCACCAGCTCGCGGCCGAGGGTGAGTTCGTTCTGGCGCAGGGCGTCGTCGACGGGGTGCAGGGCGAGCTGATGGTGACCCGCCGTCGATCTCCACGGTGAGCCGGACATCATCCCAGTGACAGTCCAGGTAGACCCGCCCGCCCGACGTGGTGCGCACCACCTGGCGATCCGGGGCAGGCAGGCCGAAGGCGCGACACAGCCTCGCGAAGTCCAGCTCACCGAGCGAATGCGCCCCGTCACATGCGTCCCGGACGAGGACGTCCAGCAGCGACCGGCGCGCCGAGTAGCCGACCCTCCGTCAGGTCTGCAGCAGCCGATCCGGCGCGACCAGGCGCTGCTGCAGCGGCATACAGAGCAGGAGCGCCGCCTGTCGGTCGGTGCGGGCCAGCTGCGCGGCTCGGATCATCGCCCACTCCACCCGCGCCCGCGGCACCCCCGACGGGAAGAGCGGCGGCAGGTGGCGGCGCCGCGAGACCCGCACCCCCTCCACGACGGACCACGAGGAGCGATGGTGTGGCACGGAGACGTCGATGAGTTCCGGTGTGAAGCCCCGCAGGCCGTGCGCGAGCAGCGCTGCGGCCCCGTCGAGCCGAGCGTCGGCGCCGCTCTCCCACACCGCCTGCCACCACCGGCCGGTCCCCTGTGGTGGAAACGGCCCGATCGACACGGTATGCCGCCCCGCCGCCGACCAGCGCCCGGCTCTCAGCTCGGTGCGCACGTCGTGTCGGTCGATGCCCAATGCCACAGCTGGCGTCGGTGGACCACGCCGCCGTGATCGGCCGCCAACTCGGCCACCGCCCGCGCCCGGGCCCGACGGTCCAGCGAAAGGGCTGCATCGGCGCGCGCCGGCCGCGGGGTCCGGTCTGTCATCGCGCGATCGTGACGTGAATTCGCGGACCTCCTCGGAAGTTATCCACAGGAGGCGTTCGGCGGGCTCATGGACGCTGCTCACGCCGCGGTTGACTCGCCGAGTTCTCGGAGTCTGGGATCGGTTGCGCGGCGGATGTGTCGCAGAACCGATCCCAGATTCCGAAGCCCACCCCCAAACCTCCGCGACCAGGCGGGCCTATCTGCGCCGCTTCGCCCACGCGTAGGCTCGGGGCCATGGATGCCTCCCCCACCGCCAGCATCAGTGACCTGTTCACCATGATCGACCACGTCGGCATCGCCGTGGCCGACCTCGACGCCGCCATCGCGTTCTACCGCGACACCTACGGGATGACCTGCCTGCACGAGGAGGTCAACGAGGAGCAAGGCGTGCGCGAGGCGATGATGGCCGTGGGCAGCTCCGGCTCGTGCATCCAGTTGCTCGCGCCGCTGCGCCCCGACACGACGATCGGCAAGTTCCTGGCCAAGAGCGGCCCAGGCATCCAGCAGATGGCCTACCGGGTCGCCGACATCGACGCCGTCTGCGCGACGCTGCGCGAGCGCGGGGTGCGGCTGCTCTACGAGGTGCCCAAGCGCGGCACGAGCAACAGCCGGGTGAACTTCATCCACCCCAAGGACGCCGGCGGGGTGCTCGTCGAGCTCGTCGAACCGGCCGCACATGCCGCACACTGACGGCCTGCACTGACGGCCGGCACCACGGTGCCGGGTGGGTGACCAAGCTCATGGTGACCCACCCTGAGCCTGCTTCGTTACCTGCCGGTACGGTCTAGCAAGAGCGCCGAGTTCGCGCGATCGAGGTGACCCTCCGGCCTGTCCCGCTGCCCTGCCTGTCCGCCCTGGCCCGCACACCAGGTCGGCGTGGCGACGACGTGGCACCCCGAGGCCGGCCGAGGTCACCCGCCGAGCAGAGACTCCCGTCAAGAGAGGACGCACCATGGCCAAGGACATCTACGAGATCGGCGAGCAGCCTCCCCTGGGCGAGGTCCCACAGCAGATGCACGCCTGGCTGATCCGCCCCGAGCGGTTCGGGCCGCCGAAGCAGGCGTTCCAGCAGGAGGTCGTCGACGTGCCGACGATCGCCGACGACGAGGTGCTCGTCTACGTCATGGCCGCAGGCATCAACTACAACAACGTGTGGGCCGGCCTCGGCATCCCCGTCGACGTCATCGGCGCCCGCAACAAGGCGCACTCCCGCGGCGACTACGGCGGCGACGAGGCCGCCTTCCACATCGGTGGCAGTGACGCCTCCGGCATCGTGTATGCCGTGGGCAAGGACGTCACGAACGTCAAGGTCGGCGACGAGGTCGTCATGCACTGCGGCCAGTGGGACCGCAACTGCACGTGGGTCAAGGGCGGCGGCGACCCGATGTACTCCCCGACCTTCCGCATCTGGGGTTACGAGACCAACTACGGCAGCTTCGCCCAGTTCACCAAGGTGCAGGGGCAGCAGTGCATGCCCAAGCCCAAGCACATGTCGTGGGAGGAGGCTGCGGCATACACGCTCGTCGCGGCGACCGCCTGGCGGATGCTGCACGGCTGGGACACCCACGCGGTGAAGGAAGGCGACGTCGCGCTCATCTGGGGCGGCGCCGGCGGCCTGGGCTCGATGGCCATCCAGATCGTCAAGGCTGCGGGTGCCACACCGATCGCCATCGTCTCCGGCGAGGACAAGTTCGACTACTGCAAGAAGCTCGGCGCCAAGGGCTGCATCAACCGCAACGAGTTCGACCACTGGGGCATGCTGCCGCACTGGAAGGACAACGCCGGCTACAACAAGTGGCTGCAAGGCGTGCGCAAGTTCGGCTCGGCGATCTGGGATGTGCTCGGCGAGAAGCGCGCCCCCAACATCGTCTTCGAGCACCCGGGTGAGACGACGATCCCCAGCTCGATCTTCGTCTGCGACACCGGCGGCATGGTCGTCGTCTGCGCCGGCACCACCGGCTACAACGCGACGGTCGACCTGCGCTACCTGTGGATGCGCCAGAAGCGGCTGCAGGGCTCGCACTTCGCCAACGACGTGCAGTCCAACCAGATGAACGAGCTGGCCCTGCGCGGGCTGCTCGACCCGTGTATGTCGCGCGCGTTCACCTACGAGCAGATCCCCGACGCGCACGAGCTCATGTACGAGAACAAGCACCCGCACGGCAACATGGCGGTGCTCGTCGGCGCGACCGACTTCGGTCAGGGCCGCAGCGCCGAGCCGCCGGTGGCGCTACCGCACCCGACCCTGCCCGAGGGCGATGCGCACACCACGGCATACACGCCGCCGCAACCGATGACGACGCTGCGTGGCGACGGCGTCACCGACGAGGTGACGATCTACGACGACGGCACGAAGGTCGCCGACCTCATGCACCGCGGGATCGTCGGTTGCGCACCGGAGGACACCGCCGCCCAGGTCGCCCAGCGGATCATCGACATGGACGTGCATGCCGTCGTCGTCATGGACCGCGACCGGGCCATCGGCGTCGTCTCGCAGACCGACCTCGTGCTGGCCCGCCAGGGGCGGGCCCCCGAGCAGGCCCGGGCGATGGTGGCCCGCGAGTTGATGACGCCGGACATCGTCACCTGCGAGGCCGACATGCTGCTCAGCGACGCGGTGAGCCTGATGAGCAGTCGCCGGTTGCACCGCCTCGTCGTCACCGAGAACGGTCAGCCGGTCGGTGTCATCTCGATGACCGACGTCGTGCGGCGGCTCATCCTGGAGTGACCGACGAAGCCACATCAGGCGAGGCCCGGCGCACCGAGACATCGGCGCGCCGGGTCTCGCCGGTTGTGGCACGAGGCACACTGACGTCATGACCGGCTCGGATCCCGCTGCACCAGACGCCGCCGCACCAGACGCCGCCGCCCCTGAGACCGTAGCGCCGGTGGCCGCGACGGAGGCAGCAGCCGCCGAAGCCGGCGCCTTCGGCGGGCTCGGCCGGCCGCTGCGCCGGTCCTCGTTCCTGGTCGGCCTGGGGCTCGGTCTCGGACTGCTCGCCGCCTACTCGCTGTGGCAGGCGATCGCCGCTCTCGACACCGTGTTGACCCTCGTCATCGTGTCCTTCGTGCTGTGCCTGGCCCTCAACCCCATCGTCGAATGGCTGCTGGGCAAGGGCCTGTCCCGCACCCGGGCCACCGCGGTGGTCTTCGGCATGGTCGTGCTCGTCTTCGTCGTCATCGGCCTCATCGTCGTGCCCCCCGTCGTCACCCAGGCCGCCGAGCTGTCGCGCAACTGGCCCCGCTATGTGGAGCGGCTGCTGGCCATCCCGTGGATCGCCGATCTCGAGTCCAGCCAGCATGTGGTCGACCGTGCGGTCGGCGAGCTGGAGCGGCGGATGAGCGACGGCGGCTTCGTCGGTGACCTCTTCGGCGGCGTCCTCGGAGCCGGGAAGGCGCTGCTCACCGGAGCCTTGTCGGCGGTCACCGTGCTCGTGCTGACCCTCTACTTCCTCGTGGCGCTCCCCCGGGTCAAGCAGGCGGCATACGCGACGGTGCCGGCCTCGCGACGCGAGCGGGTGACGGAGTTGGCCGAGGAGATCATGCGCCGGGTCGGCAACTACGCGATCGGGCAGCTGCTCGTCGCGACGATCAACGCCTGCTGCGCCTACGTCGTGATGAAGATCGTCGGGCTCCCGTATGCCGCGGTGCTCGCCGTCGTCGTCGGCTTCCTCGGCTTGATCCCCCTGGTCGGGGCGACCGCCGGCGCGGTGATCGTCGCGCTCGTCGCGCTGCTGTCCAATCCCACGAGCGCGCTGGTCATGCTCGGCTACTTCCTCGTCTACCAGCAGGTGGAGAACTACTTCATCGCCCCCAAGGTCATGCAACGTACCGTGTCGGTGCCGGCCGGGGTGACGATCATCGCCGCGCTCGCCGGCGGCACGCTGGCCGGCGTCCTCGGTGCCTTGCTGGCGATCCCCACCGCCGCCGGGCTGCTGTTGATCCATCAGGAGGTCCTCGTCCCCCGCCAGTCGGCTCGGTGACGACTGGGTTCGGCGACACTGTCGCTCGGTGACGACTGCCGCTCGACGACACTGCAGCTCGGTGGCCCCGGCCCGGTCTAGATTGTCCGGATGCGCTTCCTCAACGGCATGCAGCCGGACTGGGACCTGTCCTACGACGACGTCTTCATGGTGCCCGGCCGCAGCGCGGTGACCTCCCGGATGGACGTCGACCTGGCCACGGAAGACGGGTCGGGCACGACGATCCCCATCGTCGTGGCGAACATGACCGCCGTGGCGGGACGGCGGATGGCCGAGACGGTGGCCCGCCGGGGCGGGCTGGTCGTCATCCCCCAGGACATCCCGCACGACGTCGTCGCCGATGTCGTCGCCTTCGTCAAGAGCCGCCACCTCGTCCACGACACTCCCGTCACCCTGACGCCGACCTCGACGGTCGCCGACGCCCTCGGGTTGCTGCCCAAGCGCGCCCATGGCGCGGCGGTGGTGCTCGACGAGGAGCGCCGCCCGGTCGGCGTGGTCACCGACGCCGACCTCGACGGGGTGGACCGCTTCACCCAGATCGCCCGGGTCATGTCGCGGGAGGTCGTGACGATCCCCGAGGGGGTGGCCCCGGCGGCCGCCTTCGAACGGCTCGGTGAGGTGCACCACCGGCTGGCCCCGGCCGTCGACGCCGACGGGCGGCTGGTCGGGCTGCTCACCCGGCGCAGCGCCCTGCGGGCCTCGCTCTACCGGCCGGCGCTCGACGCGAGTGGCCGGCTGCGGGTGGCAGCCGCCTCCGGGGTCAACGGCGACGTCGCCGCCCGGGCCGGCCGGCTCGTCGAGGCCGGCATCGACGTGCTCGTGCTCGACACTGCCCACGGCCACCAGGAACGGATGATCGATGCGCTGCGCGCCGTGCGGGCCTCGGGCATCGAAGTGCCCATCGTTGCCGGCAATGTCGTCTCCGCCGAAGGCGTGCGCGATCTCGTCGAGGCCGGCGCCGACATCGTCAAGGTCGGGGTCGGGCCCGGCGCCATGTGCACGACCCGGATGATGACCGGGGTCGGTCGTCCACAGTTCTCCGCCGTGCTCGAATGTGCCACGGCAGCAAGGGAGCTCGACGCGCACGTGTGGGCCGACGGCGGGGTGCGGCACCCACGCGACGTGGCCCTCGCGTTGGCAGCCGGGGCGAGCAATGTGATGATCGGCTCGTGGTTCGCCGGCACCCACGAGTCGCCCGGCGACCTGCGCATCGCCCCCGACGGGCGCGCCTTCAAGGAGTCCTTCGGGATGGCCTCGGCCCGCGCCGTGCGCCACCGCACCAGCGGTGAGACCGCCTACGAGCGGGCCCGCAAGGGCCTCTTCGAGGAAGGCATCTCGACCTCGCGGATGTTCCTGGACCCGGCCCGCCCCGGGGTCGAGGACCTCCTCGACTCGATCGTCGCCGGCGTGCGTTCGGCCTGCACGTATGCCGGTGCAGCCACCCTCGCGCAGTTCCACGACCGGGCCGTCGTCGGCGTGCAGAGCACCGCCGGCTTCGCCGAAGGGCGCCCGCTGCACTCCTCCTGGTGATCCGGGGAGCGCGTGGTGGCTCGCCGCGCGGCATACCGACTGAGAGAATCCGGGCATGGCCCTGGATGTCGAGCTGTCCGAGATCCGTGACTTCCTCGCCGACCACCTGCCCTTCTCCGCGTTGTCCGCCGCGACCCTGGCCCGGCTGCCCGAGCAGCTGCACGTCGAGTACTTCCGGCGTGGCAGCCGGGTCATCGAAGTCGGCTCGGACAACCACAGCCTCTACGTCGTGCGCACCGGCGCGGTGGAGTTGCGCGACCAGGCTGGGGCTTTCATGGATCGCGGTGCGGCAGGCACCTCGTTCGGGTCCTACACGCTCGTGCACGGCAACCCCGCGCAGTTCGAGGCGCAGGCCATCGAAGACACCTTGTGCCTGGTCATGGACCAGGCCACCTTCCACGACCTGTGCGTCGGGAACGCCGAGTTCAGCGACTTCTTCGACCTGCAACGCACCAGCCGGATGCGTGGCGCGGTCGCCACGCTGCAGTCGACGCACAGCGGCAGCGCGATCCTCAAGACCCGGATCACCGACCTCATCACCCGGCCCGCCGTCTTCGTCTGGCACACCGCGACGATCCAGGAGGCCGCCCAGGTGATGCGCGAGGCCGGCGTCTCCTCGCTGCTCGTGCGTGACGAGGACGGCGCCCTCGCCGGCATCGTCACCGACCGCGACCTGCGCAACCGGGTGCTCGCGGTCGGCCGCGACCCGCGCCAGTCGGTCACCCTTGTGATGACCGACGACCCGGTGACCGGCCGGGTCGACGCCCTCGCCTTCGAGGCGCTCATCGAGATGACCGCCCGCAACATCCACCACCTGCCGATCCTCGACGGGGAGTGCCCGGTCGGCATCGTCACGACGACCGACCTGGTGCGCCTGGAGCGCACCAACCCGGTCTACCTTGTCGGCGACGCTGCCAAGGCCACCGACGTCGCCGGGCTCGCCCAGATCACCGGGCGGCTGCCCGATCTCGTGCAGGGCCTGGTCGGTCAGGACGCCTCGGCCCACGACATCGGCCGCATCGTCACCGCCATCGGCGACGCCGTCGAGCGTCGGCTGATCGCCCTCGCCGAGGCCCGGCTCGGCCCGCCGCCGGTGCCCTACTGCTGGGTGACCCTCGGCTCGCGGGCCCGCTACGAGCAGGCGCTGGCCGCCGACCAGGACAACGCGATCATCCTCGACGACCGGGCGACCGACCATCCCGACCCGGCCGGGCTCGCGGCGTACTTCACCGAATTGGCGCAGCTGGTGACCGACGGGCTCGTCGAGTGCGGCTACCCACGCTGCCCCGGCGACGTCATGGCGACCAACCCACGCTGGCGGGTGCCGTTGGCGCAGTGGCGCGCCGAGTTCACCACATGGATCACCGAGCCGGTGCCCGACGCGATCCTGCGGACCAGCATCTTCTTCGACATGCGCCCGGTCCACGGCGCCACCGGCTTGTGCGCTCGGCTGCGCCAACACGTGCTGCGGCTGACCCCCGAGTCGCCGCGCTTCCTGGCCCACCTGGCCAAGCGGGCCACCGATCATGAGCCACCGCTGGGCTTCTTCCGCGGCTTCGTGCTGGAGAAGGCCGGCGAGCACAAGGACACCCTCGACATCAAACGCGGCGGCATCAACCCGGTCGTCGAGATCGCCCGGGTCTATGCCCTCGCCTTCGGCTGCTCGGAGGTCGACACCCAGACCCGGCTCGCGGCGGCCGCGCACGCCGGGCTGCTCTCCCGTGAGCGCGCCCAGGACCTGCGTGACGCCGTCGAGTTCATCTCCTACGTCCGGCTGCGCCACCAGAGCGCGCAGGTGCGCGAGGGGCGGCCCACCGACAACTTCGTCGACCCCACGGCGCTGAGCTCCTTCGAGAAGCGCCACCTGCGCGAGGCCTTCGGCATCGTCCGCTCGGCGCAGACCTCGCTCGTCCACCGCTACTCCGGCTCGTACGTGTCCTGAGCCCCTGCCCGCTGCCCGCCTCGGGCTGTCAGACTGCCCGGATGGCGCTGGCCTGGTTCTCCGGCAAGAGCCCGGGCCGCACCCCCGACCGGGTGCGGGCCCGGGCACTGCGCGCGCTGGGCCCCGGTGACAGCCCCTTGCACGGCTACCTCGCCGCCCCCTGGCCGGCCCCGGACACCGACATCCGCGACGTGCCGCTGCTGGCCGTCGACCTGGAGACCACCGGCCTGCACCCGCGCCGCGACCACGTGCTCGCCGTCGGGCTGCTGCCCATCGACGGGCTGCGCATCGATCTGTCCCGGGCGCAGCGCTTCGTCGTCAACGCGGGGGTCGCGGTGGGGCAGAGCGCGACGATCCACGGGCTCACCGACGACGACATCGCCGCGGGCGACCCGCTCGACGACGTGCTGCCGGCCGTACTGGAGCAACTACGTGGGCGAGTGCTGCTGGCCCACTACACCGACATCGAGGAGCGTTTCCTGTCGGCCGCCTGCGAGCGGGTCTACGGCGCCCGGATGCCGGTCGCCCGGATCGACACCCTCGAGCTGCACCGGCGGCTCATCGTCGGCTGGGGCGAGGCGCCGGTGCCGCTGGCGCTGCGGCTGTGGTCGGCCCGAGAACGCTACGGCCTGCCGGTCTACAAGGCCCACGACGCCCTGTGCGACGCCCTCGCCTGCGCCGAACTGTTCCTGGCCCAGGTCGCCGAGATGCAGATGCACGGCCCGGTGCCGCTCAAGCGGCTCATCTCCTAGCAGGCCAGACTGAGGGGTATGCCGCGCACCAACCGCCCCCGCCGAGCCGGCCAGCAGGTGCCGCTGGATCTGTCCCGGATCGCCGGTGGCCTGACCCGGCGGGAGTCGTATGCCGGTGGGCAGTGGTTCGTGCGCCGGGTCGCCGACGGCGGGCCCTACCTCTGCCCGGGCTGTCAGCAGCAGCTGCGCGGCATACCCCATGTCGTGGTGTGGCCCGCCGACGGAACCGGCGGCCTGCCCGGAATCGAGCAGCGCCGGCACTGGCACACCGGGTGTTGGGCGGCCCGTGAGACCCGGCCGCCGCGCGGGTCCTATCGGTGACGCTCCGCCCGTGGCGCACCCGGCCGACCGCCTCGGGGTGCTCCGCGGCATACCGGCGCACGATCGCCGCGACACTCGGGTCGGGCAGCAGCCCCAACCGCGCGGCCCGGGTGTTATCGAAGCGGGCCGGCCACGAGGCGACGATCGCCTCGATCGCCGGATCCGGCTCCGAGCGCACCAGCGCCCGGGCCGACTCCCCGCCCACCTCACCCAACGCGTCGAGCAGGTCGGCGATGGTGCAGGTCAGCGCCGGGAGGTTGACCGGTAGCCGCCCGGTCAACTGACCTGGCGCTGCCCCCCGGGTCGCCTCGGTGACCCGCAGGATGCCCTCGACGGTGCGCTGCGGGGAGGCGATCGCCAGACGCACGCCCGGGTCGACCGGCAGGGTCGCCGGCAGCCCCGCCAACGGCTCCCGCACGATGCCGGAGACGAAGCCCGAGGCTGCCGCGTTGGGGGCTCCGACGCGGATCGCGACCGTCATGAGCCGCACCACCCGGCCGTCGACGAAGCCCTTGCGGGTGTAGTCGGTGATCAGCTGCTCACAGATGAGTTTCTGTGCGCCGTAACTGGATTGAGGCAACGGCAGGGTCGTCTCGTTGATCACCGCAGGCAGCGGGTGAGCCGGGTCGGCGCCGTAGACCGCGACGCTGCTGGAGAAGGTCAACGTCACCAGCGGCCCGCCGGCGGCGGCTTGGGCGCGCGCCCGGTCCAGCACCGCCCGCGTCGTGTCGACATTGGCGCGCATCCCCAGGTCGACGTCGGCCTCGCAGGCCGCCGACACCGCCGCGGCCAGGTGCACGACGACGTCGACCGGGTCGGCGAAGAGCTCCTCGAGCCGCTCGGTCACCGGACCCACGACGGTGCGCACCCGTGGCCCGTCGGGCGCCCGCGACATCTGGTCGGTCATCCCGGCGCCGCTGGCGGCAACCAGGTCGGCGCCGATGATCTCGTGAATCTGCTTGCCGCACAGTGTCTCTCGCCGGATCAACTCGGCGATCAGGGTGCGCCCGAGGAAGCCGGCCGCGCCGGTCACGACGACCCTCACGACTGCACCTGGCCGGCGCTAGCGGCGCTGCGGCTCGCAGTGGCGCTGCGGCTCGCCGCACGACGATAGGCGGCGAACCACCCCAGGCCCGCGCTCGTGCCCCCGCGGGGCCGATACTCGCACCCCACCCAGCCGGCATACCCGGCGGCGTCGAGCTCGGCGAAGAGGTGACCGTAGGCGAGCTCACCCTCGTCGGGCTCGTGCCGATCCGGCACGCCGGCGATCTGGACGTGCCCGACCTGACCACTGCGCACACCCGTCCGGATCAGGGTCGTGAGATCACCTTGGGTGATCTGGGCGTGGTAGAGATCCAGCTGCACCTTGAGGTTGGGTGCGCCGACCCGCTCCAGAAGCGCCTGCGCGTCCTCGTGCCGCGTGAGCAGGTAGCCAGGCATGTCCCGCTGGTTGATCGGCTCGACGAGGATGGTCACGCCCGCGCCCCGCGCCCGCTGCGCCGCCCAGGCCACATTGCTCTCGTATGCCGCCCACCGGCGCCGTCGCTCGTCGGCATCGGCGCCGCTCGGGAGCAGACCGGCCATGACGTGCACGTTCGCGCAGCGCAGCACCGCGGCATACTCCAAGGCCTGGTCGAGACCGGCGCGGAACTCCGCCTGTCGCTCCGGCAACGACGCGATGCCCCGCTCGCCCGCCGCCCAGTCGCCCGGCGGGGCGTTGAACAGCGCCTGACACAGATCGTGCTCGTCGAGCCGCCGGCGCCACTCGAGCGCCGGATGGTCGTAGGGGAAGAGGCACTCCGTGGCCTCGAAGCCGTCACGAGCGGCCGCGGCAAGGCGGTCCAGGGCGGGGTGCTCGGCATACATCGTCGACAGGTTCGCGGCGAACCGTGGCATCTCCTGCTCCTTGCGGACGGCTCCCGCCAGTGTGCCAGGCGGTGTCGACCGGTAAGCTGCTGCGGAATGTTCCGGAAAGAAGTCCCTGCTTGGCAGTAACGAACCGAGCGCCGGACCGATGGAGTGGGTGTCGCGGCGCTGCCCGAACCCCCGAGCGGGAATCGCCCCGACCACGCAGTAGGCACCACCCACAACTGAATCCCGACCGGCTTCCCGAACCCCCGAGCGAGTGGCCGGTCGACAATCACTGGGCCGAGGCGCATCCCGAACCCCCGAGCGGGTCGCGTCTCGGCCCCGGTGTCTTCCGGGCCCGGTGGCTCGGCCCCGGCGTCATCCGGCGAAGGCCTTCGTGAAGAAGTCGGCCGATCCGAAGTTGCCCGATTTGAGCGCCACATGCAGCGGTTCACCCGTCGCCAACGTCGTCGCGCACCACGGCACCCCGGGGTCGATCTGGGCGCCGACCGACAACTGCGTCACCCCGAGCGCCTGCGCGACCGCCCCGGCGGTCTCGCCGCCGGCCACGACGAGCCGGCGCACGCCCACGTGCACCAACTGCGCCGCGACGGCCGCGAGAGCGCTCTCCACGACTTCCGCCGCCCGCGCGGCGCCCAACCGCTCCTGCACCCGCAGCACCTGCTGCGGGTCGGCGCTCGCGTGCACGAGCACCGGTGGCGCCCCGGGCAGCGAGGCCGCTCGACCGTCGCGCTGAGCCTCGCGCTGGGCCTCGTGCTGGGCCCGGCGCTGGGCCTCGAGGTGCGGGCGCAGGTGAGTCAGCGCCTCGCCGACGACATCCGCGCCGGCCGCCGCCCGAAGCGGGTCCACGGCATACCCCGGCAGTCCCCGAGCCAACGCATCGGCGACCTGCCCGCGGGTGGCTTCGGAGACCGACCCGCTGACGATCGCCGCGGGGCTGCCGCCAGGTGGCCGGCCCTGGGGCGCCGTTGACGGCTCGACCCCCCAGTTCGCGGGCAACCCGAGGGCGATCCCCGACCCGCCGGTCACCAGCGGCATCCCGGCGCAGGCCGCGCCGAGACGGCGCAGGTCCTCGTCGTTGAGGGCATCGACGATGGCGATCCGCACGTCCTGCGCCCGCAGCTGCTCGAAACGCGCCGTTATCGCGGCCTCCCCCGCTGCCACCGTCGGCTGCGCGACGAGCCCGATCGGGCCGCGGCACTGGGCCTGCAATACCCGCACGAGGTTGGCGTCGGTCATCGGCGTGAGGGGGTGGCTGCGCATCCCGCTCTCGCTGAGCAACACGTCGCCGACGAACAGGTGCCCCCGATAGACCGTGCGCCCGGTGCCCGGGAAGGCCGGGCAGGCGACCGTGAAGTCGCTGCCCAGCGCCGCGAGCAGCGCCTCGGCCACCGGCCCGATGTTGCCGGCCGGCGTGGAGTCGAAGGTCGAGCAGTACTTGAGGAGGACCTGCTGCGCCCCGGCCGCCCGCAGCCAGTCCAGCGCAAGCAGCGACTGCTCGACAGCCGCCGCCGCGGGGATCGTGCGCGTCTTGAGCGCGACGACGACGGCCCGCGCCTCATCCGTTACATCCGGCGGGGGCGGGCCGCTGGGCACCCCGAGGCACAGCACCACGGGCATCCCCGCCCGCGCCACGGTGTTGGCGAGGTCGGTCGCGCCGGTGAAGTCGTCGGCGATGGCACCCAGTCGAAGGCTCACCCGGCCAGTCTCCCGCGCAGCTGGGCCAGGAGGACCGCCGACGGCGCTAACCGCAGGTCGGGGCTCGCCGGACGGGGATAACCGGTGGACCTGGCACGCCAGGCCCGCGAGGCTGTCCGGCATGCTCCTGCTGCTGCCCCACGACCCACTGCGCAGTCGCGTCGTCGACGCCCACTTCGCCCGCGAGCGAGCCGCCGCCACCGAGTTGGGCATCCCGGTGGCTCTCGTCGATCACGACGCGATCTGCCGCGGCGACGGTGGCCACGCCGGCGTGCCCGAGGCACCCGACGCGGTCTACCGCGGCTGGATGATCCCAGCTGCCCGGTATGCCGCGTGGGAGCGCGCGCTGGCCACGCGGCATACCGTGTTGCGGACGGGGGCCGCCGACTACCGACGCGCCCACGAACTACCCGGTTGGTATGCCGCTTTCGCCCACCTCACCCCCTCGGCGCAGTGGACTCTCGACGCGTCGCGTGCCGGCTTCGAAGCGGCCCGGGAGCGGATCGGCGCCGGCGCCCTCGTGCTGCGCGACCACAGCAAGTCGGCCAAACACGACTGGGCGGGCGCGGCGTACGTGCCCGACGGGGCGAGCGCCGACGCGGCCTGGGCGGTGGCGAGCCGGCTGCGCGAGCTGCGCGACGAGGACTTCACCGGCGGCTTCGTGCTGCGCCAATTCGAGCCGTTCGTCGGGGTCGAGCTGCGCACCTGGTGGGTCGACGGGGTGTGCGTGCAGGTCGGCCCGCATCCGGACCCGCCGCGTCACGAACAGCATGGCGAGGCAGGCCGCGCGCCGGCGACACCGACCGGGTCAGCCCTCGAAAACACCCTGACCGCGACCGGCGCTGCCGTGCGGCAGCTGGGATTGCGCTTCGTCACCGTCGACCTCGCGGGTCGCACCGACGGCAGGTGGCGAGTGGTCGAGCTCGGCGATGGGCAGGTCAGCGACCTGCGGCGCACCGACACCGACCCGCTGGCCGAGATGACCGCACTGCTGCAGGCCCTGACGAAAGCCTGAGGGGGCTGAGCGGGGAGATCGACGGCTTCAATCGTCGCTTTGGGGAGTTTTCTGTCGAGCCCGCTAGGCAGAAAACTCCCCAAAGGCCGCCGCCCGGGGCCCCGAGCACGACTCAGGGGAGGCACGCCACGTGTCGACGCCAGTGTCGACGTGGCGGGCCTCCCCTGAGGTGGGCTACGGACCTGCCCTCCAGCGATGCGGGAGCGCAGGCGGTCGCGTCAGTAGGTGCGGAAGCCGCGCTTGGTCTTGCGGCCGAGATAGCCGGCGGTGACCATGTGCTCCAGCAGCGGGGCGGGGGCGAAACCGGGTTCGCGCAGCTCCATGTAGAGCTCCCGTTGGATCGCCAGGGAGACGTCGAGCCCGACGACGTCGAGCAGCTCGAACGGGCCCATCGGGTAGCCACAGCCGGTCTTCATCGCGGTGTCGATCTCGTCGGCGGTGGCGTAGTGCGCCTCCAACATCTTGATCGCGTCGTTGAGGTAGGGGAACAGCAGCGCGTTGACGATGAAGCCGGAGCGGTCGTTGCACTGCACCGGCACCTTACCGACCTTGCGGGCCAGGGCCACCGTCGTGTGGTTGATCTTCGGGTCGGTGGCGACCGTCGAGACGACCTCGACGAGCTTCATGACCTGGGCCGGGTTGAAGAAGTGCATGCCGATGACGTCGCCGGGGCGGGCCGTCACGTTGGCGCACTGGATGATCGGCAACGACGAGGTGGTCGTGGCGAGGATGGCGCCCGGCTTGCAGATGCGGTCGAGGTCGCGGAAGAGCTCCTGCTTGATCTGCAGGTCCTCGGCGATGGCCTCGACGACGATGTCGACGTCCTTGAGGTCCTCCCGGGAGGTGGTGCCGGTGAGCCGAGCGGTCACCGCGTCGGCGGCCTCCTGGGTGAGCCGGCCACGCTCGATCATCCGGGCCTGGCCCTTCTTGATCGAGGCGAGCACGCCGTCGACCTTGTCCTGACCACGGGCCACGTAGATGACGTCGTAGCCGGCCTTGGCGAAGACCTCCATGATGCCGGTGGCCATGGTGCCTGAGCCGACGACGCCGATCTTGGCGATCTTGGCCAGGCCCGGGTCCTCGGCGTAGTCGTCGACCGGGGTGAGCCCGTCGGGCACGACCTCGGAGCTGCCGATCCCGGAATACGTGTAGAAGCCGCGCCCCGTCTTGCGACCCTTGAGCCCGGCGCTGACCATCTGCTTGATGATCGGGGTCGGCGCGTGCAGCGGGTCGCGGTCCTGGTGGTACATCGTGTCGAGGACCTCGTATGCCGTGTCCAGGCCGATGAGGTCCATCAGCGCCAACGGGCCCATGGGCAGCCCGCAGCCGAACTTCATGGCGGCGTCGAGGTCCTCACGGGTGGCGTATTTGTGCTCGTACATCGACACGGCGTGGTTGAGGTAGCCGAACAGCAGTGCGTTGGCGATGAAGCCGGCCTTGTCGCCGACGACGACCGGCTTCTTCTCGAGGCGGTCCGCGAGGTCCTTGACGTCCTCGAAGACGTCGTTGTCGGTGATGACGGTGCGGATGACCTCGACGTACTGCATGACGGTCGCCGGGTTGAAGAAGTGCATGCCGACGAAGCGCTTCGAGTGCTTCGTGCCGACCGCGAGCTCGGTGACCGACAGCGACGACGTGTTCGTCGCGAGGATGGCGTCATCGGCGACGATGGCGTCGACCGCTGCGAAGAGCTGCTTCTTCAGCGCGAGCTTCTCGGCGATGGCCTCGACGACGAGCTGGCAGTCGGCCAGGTCCTGCAGGTCGGTGGTGTAGGAGATCCGGCCCTTGAGACTCTCGGCGAGCTCGGCCGTCATCTTGCCGCGGGTCACGGCCCGCTCGATGGAGTTGGCGAGGACGCCTTTGCCCCGCTCCAGCGCGGTGTCGTCGAGCTCGACCGCCACGACATCGATGCCGGCGCGGGCGAAGATCTCGGCGATGCCGGCACCCATGACGCCCAGCCCGATGACCCCTACTGTCTTGAATTCGCGTGCCATTCCCGCAGTCTCGCAGAGGGGCGTACAGACCCTCTACGCAGCCGAGCGCGACGGTGGTCACACCCGGACGCCGGGTCTCACCCCAGCTGGCGACGATGTCGTGCAGCGCAGCGCCGCCTCGGGCGACCCGGTCGCCGGCGTCGGACCTGTGCCGGCAGATCCCGTGCTTCGTGAAGACCGCCACGACCTGACGCAGCGTCGCACTGCGAAGTGGCCGACGGTCGTGACCACCGTCAGCGCCACCCCCTGCTGCTCGACGTCACACAAGCGGCCAGGGCACGACGTAGACCTTCTCGATGTTGCGCTCGGCGTGGCGGGCGCCTGGGCCCGCACCTCGGCGCCCGGCCGGCACGCTGAGCAGCGAGCGGTAGCCGCTGTCCAGCGACTCGGCGCCGGACTGCTACAGGCGAGCCATCTCCAGTGTGACCTCGTCCGACGGCAGGCAGATCAGCTGCAACTCGCGGAAGGACGTCCTGGCGTGGTTGAGCACGTGGTCCCGGCTCGTGATCGCCCTGTTGGGTCCTCGTAGTCCGTCGGGGTGGGACGTCGAAGATGAGCACGACCACGACGGCCAGGACCCGCCACCAGGGGATCCATGCGTCCGCAACGCTCCGTTTCGACCTCATTGTCGATGGGTTCACAGCCCCTCGTGCGATCGCAAGTGTCCCGCCTCAACCGGGCCGCAGCGGGACATCCGGCCTGTCTTGCGCGACCACGGAGCTCCGACCCCCGACGGCCTGGCCCGACGAGCCGACGACCCGGCCCGACTACCCTGGTCGGATGCGTCTGGTCATCGCCCGTTGCCGCGTCGACTACGAGGGCAGACTGCAGGCTCACCTCCCGCTCGCAACGCGCCTGCTCCTGGTCAAGGCCGACGGGTCGGTGCTCGTGCACAGTGACGGGGGCTCCTACAAGCCACTCAACTGGATGTCCCCGCCCTGCCTGCTCACCGAGGCGACTCCCGACCCGGCCGAAGCGGCCGACGGGGTGCGCGCGGTGTGGGTGGTGCGGCATACCAAGTCCGGTGACGCCCTGCGGGTGCGCATCCACGAGGTGCTGCACGACAGCTTGCACGAGCTGGGCGTTGACCCCGGGCTGGTCAAGGAGGGCGTCGAGAGCCACCTGCAGGCGCTGCTCGCCGAGCACATCCACACCCTCGGCGAGGGCTGGACCCTGGTGCGTCGCGAGCACCCGACCGCGATCGGGCCGGTCGACATCCTGGCCCGCGACGCCGATCGGGTGCACGTGGCCATCGAGATCAAACGACGCGGCGAGATCGACGGGGTCGAGCAGCTGACCCGCTATCTGGAGCTGCTCAACCGTGACCCGTTGCTGGCCCCGGTGCAGGGTGTCTTCGCCGCCCAGGAGATCAAACCCCAGGCCCGGGTGCTGGCCCAGGACCGCGGCATCCGCTGCGTTGTGCTCGACTACGACGCGCTGCGCGGCATCGACGACGCCGAGTCGCGCCTGTTCTGAGCCCGTGCCCGCGTGACGACAAGGAGCGCGTATGCCGCTACACCCCGGTGAGCCGCACGTGGCGCGATGGCAGGTGGTCGACGAGGCTGGCCTGGCGGCACTGGTCCGCACGCTGCGGACCGGCTCCGGATCACCCGGCGGGCGCGGCCTGGTGCTCGTCGACGGGGGCAGCGGCAGCGGCAAGAGCACGCTCGCCGGGCAGCTGGCGGCTGGGCTGGGCGCCGCTCTCGTGCACACCGACGACCTCTCCTGGCGAGCGCATCCGCTCGACTGGGCCGACACCCTTGTCGAGGGGGTGCTGTGGCCCTGGCGGCGCGGCGAGCCCGTCGCCTTCCGACCGCAGGTCTGGATCGCCGCGGGCCGGCCGGGAGCCGTCACGGTCCCGGCCGGGGCCGAGGTGCTTGTCGTCGAGGGTGTCGGAGCCGGCCGAGCCGGCCTGGCCGCCCTCGCCGAGGTCGTCGTGTGGGTGCAGACCGACCGAGCGGTCGCCCGGGATCGCGGGCTGGTGCGCGACATCGCCCTGGGCCGCGGCGAGGTCGAGGCCACCCGGGTCTGGGATCTCTGGGAGGCTCACGAGCTGCCGCACTTCGCCGCCGATCGGCCGTGGGAGCGTGCGCACCTAATCGTCGAGGGCGCCCCGCCGACCGGTCTGCCAGCGAGACGGGTCCGCGTACACCTCGGGCCTGCGGCTACCGAGTAGGCGGGCTGGCCGAGCCTAGACCAGCGCCGTGCCCGGATCCCCCTTAGCCCGCCCGCCCCGGCCACGGGTCGAGCAGCCGCCAGCCGTCGGCATCGACCTCGACGCGCACCGTGGCGCAGTGGGCCAGCGGTCGGCCCAATGCGAGGCCCGGCCTGCCGTTGACGGTCAGGTGGCGCAGGGCCAGGGTGAGCACCCCACCGTGGCTGACGACGAGCACGGCCTCGCCGCGGTGCCGGTCGGCGAGGTCGGACACCGCCACCCGCACCCGGTCGAGCACTGCCTGCTCGGTCTGCGCGCCGACCGAGAACTCCTCGAGCCCGGCGACCGCCACGCTCCCGGGCAGCCCGAGGGCGGCCGCCGCCTCGGCTGCGGTCTGCACGGCGCGGCGGATCGGGCTCGTGTAGACGGCGGCGATCCGCTCGCCCCGCAGCCGGGCCCCGAGCTCCCGGGCCTGGCGCAGGCCGGCCTCGGTCAACCACCCTCCCTCGTCGCTGAGCACGCCCGGCTCGGCGTAGGCCGCCTCGGCGTGCCGGGCGAAGAACAGCCGCGCCGGGCACTGCAGATCGCTCACCCCGCGAGTATGCCGCCCGCGCTCGCCACCGAGCGCGGTCCTCGGCGCAGGCCATCGCGCGAATTAGCGCACGGCGGCATACCCAAAATTTGCGATGCCGGCCGGTGAGCCGCTAGCCTGACGATCCTGAGGGGAGTACTTCAGCACCTCCACCCGGTCATCACGAGCCACGGCTCCCGGGCGGGGGCCGGCCCAGGAGCCGGTGAAGG
>WBZP01002032.1_pt1 | contig 19134 bp, 19 predicted proteins | sample 5204301 | NCBI WGS metagenome assembly WBZP01 (sample SAMN12412401, study PRJNA552823) | activated sludge metagenome | isolation source: activated sludge from nitrification reactor of wastewater treatment plant... | place: USA: Pennsylvania | collected 2017 | reverse complement strand
TGTGACTGCCAGGCAGTTAATCCTGAATGGATTTCCGGCTCGGTGGTAATGATTTCCAGAGAAAATTTTGAGCGATCAGGAAAATGGAATACCGACTACTGGATGTATTCTGAAGATGTAGAACTTTCTCTTAGGGTAAGGCAATTGGGCAAAAAACTGATTATGCTTTGTGATTTTCCTATAAAACATGAACACGGAGGTGCCAGCAGAAGGAATATAAGAACAGCTGCTTTGACCAAAACTGAAGTCATTATTTCGCAGCATGTGTATATAAATAACAATTTCAAAGGCGTGGAGAAAATACTATCTAACACGGTTATGGTACTTAATAATCTGATTTTTAAAAGTTTACTGGCTTTTTTAGGTTTGGTTTTATTTTTCTTACCCAAAGGAAGATTACAGATATTGCTGGTTAAAAATCTTTTTGGATATTACCTGACTGCCCTATTTCATGGTACTTGGATCAGTCCAAGAGCAGTCCGGAAATGAATCTCTTCAATATTCTATAACTTCAGATTTTGGTTTTCCGAAAGCTTTCCTTTTGATTATAAAAAGCTTATTATATTCCATATCTTCCAGATCTTTTTTCAAAACTTCTTTTTCTGCCAGACCATTAACTATCGGCCGGAGGGTATTACTATGACCGACAATCAATGTGTTTTTTCTTGATTTTTTGAGGTTTACAATCAGGTCATTTTGATTTTTAACTTCATAAATTTTTATTTTTAAGTCTTTTAGTTCGGTCAAAGGCTTTGCGGTATTAATTGTACGGGTGGTGTTGGTTGAATACACCTCTTTAATTTTTTTCTTAAGAAGAATAACCCTCAGCCTTTCAGCCCTATCTTTTCCCTCTTCTGTAAGTTCCGGGTTTTCTTTTGGATAAGATGACTTTTCAGCATGCCGCACCACATAAAAGTTTGTAGTGCAACTTCCTAAAAATAAAAACAACAAAAGTGTTAAATATTTCATAATTCAGAATTTATCAGATTCTACATAGGCCTGAATCAACTTTTGTTCGCCTTCTTTTCCCGGAAACATATTTCCGTGTTCCATGCCCAGGATAAATTCCTGATTTTTAGCTTTCGAAACCTCATGAATATGCTTAAAGAGGAAATTGTAATTAACCTCACCGGTAGTTGGCTCCTTTCTGCCCGGCTCGTCTCCAATCTGGAAATACCCGATTTCATCCCAAACCAAATCCATGTTTTTGGTCAGCTGGCCTTCGTTGCGTTGCATATGCCACATATCGAAAAGTATTTTACACGAAGGGCTGTTTACTGCTTTGCAAATCATGAAAGACTGGTCAGAATTTCTCAGGAACAAATCAGGTGTGTCGCTCAATGGCTCCATCACCATCACGAGGCCATGTTTTTCAAAAATATCACAAGCACGGCGGTAAGCATCCACCACGTTGGCAGTCTGGATTCCTATTGGAAGCTTTCTTTCGAAAAATCCGGGCACTACTGTCATCCATTTGGCATTGGTGCGTTTGGCTACTTCAACGGCCTGACGACAAGTTTTAAGGAAATTATCCAAATACTCTGCTTTGCCTGTGGTGAGAGAAACTTTCCAGTTGTCGCCTCCATCAATTACAAAAACGCCCATTTTTAGCCCCAACTTCGCCAAGGTTTCACCTATTTTCTTCTGGGTTTCTACGGGCCTGGCCATCATGCCGTTGTCTTCCAATGCCCTGAAACCTACCTCGGAAATAAATTGCAGCTGGTCGAAAAGATCATCCCCGGCTGAGTTTTTAAACATGCCGAAGTGAGGGGCATAAAGCATTTTGAAATTGGTCTTATCGGGAGATTGAGCCAATAAAGATTTTGTGCTCCCCAAGCTCGCCAAAGTTGTCAAACCCAAAGCATTTTTAATAAATTGTCTCCTGTCTTTCATTTTGTAATGTCTTGATATTTAGATCAGTAAAAAAATAGTGTCAAATATTTTCTCAAAAATTATATTTTTTCTTGAATATGTTATAATTTTGAAAATCTATTTAACCTTAATATACAATCAATCTTGACCTTAAACAAGCCTGCTGAGCAATCGGCAGGCTTTATAATTTTACGGCGATTACTGATATTTCTACATTCACATCTTTGGGTAATTTTGCCACTTGTACTGTTTCTCTTGCAGGAGGGTTCTCTGTAAAAAAGCTTCCGTAAACCTCATTTACTACGGCAAAGTCATCCATATTTTTCAGGAAAATACTTGCTTTTACCACCTGAGAATAATCCATTTCGGCAGCAGCCAAAATATGGCCAAGATTCTTCATTATTCTTTGGGTTTCGGCTTTAATATCTCCCAATGGAGCCAAATCGAGGGCTATCTGGCCTGAAACGTATAAAGTATTTCCTGCCAAAACAGCCTGGCTATAAGGCCCGATAGCGGCAGGAGCTTTTTCGGTAAAAATTATTTTTTTTGACATAAATAAAAATAAATGAGTATTTGGGTAAAAATACAGTTTATTTCCTAATCCTTTAGCATTTTTGCATAAGAAAACCTTATTGACCTTTCAGAAAAGATATTAATCTAATGAAAATAAAACTCACGCTCGCCCTTATTACTCTTTTTGTAAGTAATTCGTTTGCCAACGTCACCCTTCCTGCAATCTTTGGTTCCAATATGGTTTTGCAACAAAAATCTAAGGTAAAGTTTTGGGGTTGGGCAAAATCAGGAGAAACCGTTAAAATTATAAATAACTGGAATGACCAAACCGTAGATTATAAGACTACCCCCATGGGTACGTGGGAGATTGAAATTCAAACTCCGGTTTTCGGTGGACCTTATGAACTCATTATTTCGGGCTACAATACCATTAAACTCGAAAATATTATGATTGGAGAAGTTTGGCTGGTATCGGGTCAAAGTAATATGGAATGGAGTGCGGGCTCAGGTATTGATAGTGCTCAGGCAGAAATTGAAAAAGCAAATTTTCCTGAAATAAGGTTTTTTAGTGTAAGCCATGCTACTGCGGCATTTCCGCAACAAAATCTTAGTGGCAATTGGGATGTTTGTACGCCGGCCAGTATGAAATACTTCAGTGCAATCGGTTATTTCTTTGCAAAAAAACTGCATCAAGACCTTTCAGTGCCTGTAGGAATCATCAATAGCTCATGGGGTGGAACGCCTGCTGAGGCCTGGACTCCGGAAGCTGCAATAAAAGCTGACCCAACATTGTACAAAGATGCCATAGGCCTAAAAGAAGTGCCCTGGGGACCGGTAAAAACCGCTTCAATCTACAATGCAATGATAGCTCCCGTGGTAGGATTTAAGTTGAAAGGTTTTCTATGGTATCAGGGTGAAGCCAATGTGATGAATGCAGCCAATTATGATAAATTGTTGAATACGATGATTTCTTCCTGGAGAAATGCCTGGCAGGAGGAACTTCCTTTTTATTTTGTGCAAATAGCTCCCTATAAATATGGGCAGCCCGAAGAAGGTGTTGCTCTTAGAAATGCTCAAAGATTGGCCGAAAATACGCCAAATACTGCCATGGTTTGTATTTCTGATATTGGAAATATTGATGATATTCATCCTAAAAACAAAAAAGACGTGGGTAACAGGCTGGCCAATGTAGCTTTGAAAAATCTTTACAATATAAAGTTAGGCACTGTTCAGGGGCCCAAACTGCTTACTTATGAAACCAAAAAAGGAAGTATCATACTCTATTATGATTCCCCGGATCTGAATTGTGGAGCAAAATGCAAGGATAATTTTGAAGTGGCAGACCTTTCAGGAAATTTCACTAAAGCTGATGTTAGAGTCAAAAGTAATACCATCACGCTGAGTAGTGCCAAAGTTAGTAACCCTATTTTTGCTCGCTTTGAATGGAACAACATTGCGGAAGCTTCTTTAAAAAATGCGATTGGCTTGCCCGCCTCGGCTTTTATTACAGATAATTGGTGGGGTTTTAAGAATAAGTAAGAAGAGTAAGTGCCGGGTTGCGGGTTTCGAGTGCCGTGTTTTTTTTGTGAAATCTGTTAGAAAACAAGTATCGGGTTGCGTGTGCCGAGCCATTCCGGGAAATCTGTTAAAAATTAAACTCGAACCTCGTCACTCGATTCTCGGTACTTAAACCGCTAAAAGCGGATACTTATGAATAAGGTACAATTTTGCACAAGCACGTGCATCTGAAAGGGCATTGTGATGATCAAGAGGAATATCATATCTTTTACAACATGCAGCCAAATTGACCTTAAAATGACCTTTTTTCCTGAATATCTTCACTGTACATTCCCATTTTGACTTAATATTTAGTTCACTGTAATTTAATCCATGGCTGGCCATAGTTTGGAAAAGCACATTTCGGTCAAATGATTCGTTGTGAGCAACTACCAATCTATTTTGCATCAATTCTTTGACTTTGGGGTATATTTCTGCAAAAGTAGGGGCGTTTTCAGTGTCTATTGGCTTGATGCCATGCACTTTGGTGTTGTAATAAAGATATTGATTGTCAGGTGGTTGTATAAGTGAATAATACTCTTCAACTATTTCCTCATTTCTGACATGGACGATTCCTACCGCACAGGCAGAATCCTGACTGTTGGTGGCTGTTTCAAAATCTATGGCTACAAATTCCATTTACCTCAGTTTTCTTTCCCAATAATTACTCAGTTTCTGTCTCGCTATCTGGCCACTATCAAGAGCGGCTTTAAGCTTAGGGTGCATGTCGCCTCTTGAAGTCAAATGCCAATATCCGCAATCACCACATAAATAGACCGTAGTGGCACTATTGGTGTCGAAATTTATTCGGGCATCTATCAGGGCTTCTACCGCAAGATTTTCGCTGTTATATTTTCGCTTTGAGCAGGACATAGTACAAAGTTAAAACATTTTTCTTTTTTGATTCCCTGTTGCACTTGTTTTCAGCTTAAATTTGAAGATGGAAAAATCGGAAGAAAAATACTACCATTGGGCAGTGGGATTGTCCTGGTTTACAATAATTTACAATATCCTGGAAGGCCTTGTAAGTACTTTTTATGGGTTTGCCGATGAGACACTTTCCCTTTTTGGTTTCGGGCTCGACAGCTTCATTGAAATGATTTCAGGAATTGGTATTTTGGTAATGGTCAAAAGAATTACCGCCAATCCTACAAGTGAGAAAAGCGATTTTGAAAAAAAAGCCTTAAATATTACTGGATACAGCCTTTATGCCTTGGCGATATTGCTCGTAATTACCGCCTTGATAAGTATCTACCAAAAACACCAGCCTGAAAGCACAATTCCCGGTGTGCTTGTGGCTTCTGTTTCCATCGGCATCATGTGGTGGATGATCCAAAAGAAAATCGAAGTAGGAAAGGCCCTGCATTCCGACGCCATCGTGGCCGACGCCAACTGTGCCCGTGTGTGCATGTATATGTCTATGGTGTTGCTGGGCAGCAGTTTGCTCAACTTCCTGTTTCCCGTTTTGTATATAGACGCCCTCGGTGCCCTGGGCATCGCCTGGTTTTCATACACCGAAGGCAAAGAATCGCTCGAAAAAGCCAAAGGAATACACGCCTGCCATTGTCATCAGCATTGATCTGTTATTTATTTGGGCAGCGGCCGTGCTTTCGGCAGTCGCTCTTTTTCTGCGGCTATCGCCAGCAAAAAAAGGAGCTCCAACAATGCCTCTATCACTGCTGCGGCATTTTTTGTGAAAATAAAATTTTGTAATAGTTTAAATATCAAATACATATCCGACAACAAACGTTTACATTCGAATACAAACGTTTAATAACCGAATCATTTTTCTAAGCTGTCCCAATTTTGCATCGTCAATCCGGTTTACGATTGGCATTTGCAAAATAATAATTTTTTCATTTAAAATATTTAAAAAAATGGCATCCCTCAACAAAGTTATGTTAATAGGAAATCTGGGTTCGAATCCTGAAATCAGAACTCTCGCAAGCGGCACAAAAGTGGCTACTTTCAATATTGCTACATCAGAAAATTATACCAATAAAAATGGTGAAAAGGTAGAACAAACCGAATGGCACCGCATAGAACTATGGGACAACCTGGCCGAAATAGGGGAGAAGTTCCTTCAAAAAGGCGACAGTGTGTATATAGAAGGTAAACTTCGCACCGAGAAATACACCGACGCAAACGGCATCGAAAAATTTGTGGTAAAAATCAGAGGCAACAGCATGCAGATGCTCGGCAGGAAATCAGAAAAAGCCGAAGTGAAATCCGCCAATACAGAGGTACCGGCAGCAGTGAACGATGATCTTCCTTTTTGAACAAAAAAAGAGATAAGGTCTTGCGGCCTTATCTCTTTTTAACCAAACCATTATTAAATTATAGCGGAATATTTCCGTGTTTTTTTCTTGGACGGTGATCCACTTTGTTTTCCAGTGTAGCGAAAGCTTTGATGAGTTTTCTACGGGTATATTTCGGTTCGATAACTTCATCAATAAATCCTCTTTCCGCAGCGGTGTAAGGATTGGCAAACAAGTTGGCATATTCTGCTTCTTTTTCAAGAAGTTTTGCGGCAGGATCTTCCGCTTCAGTGATTTCTTTTTTGAAGATAATCTCAGAAGCACCTTTGGCACCCATTACGGCGATTTCGGCACCCGGCCATGCAAAGTTAAAGTCCGCTCCGATGTGTTTGGAGTTCATTACGTCATAAGCACCACCATAAGCCTTACGGGTAATCACAGTCACACGTGGCACAGATGCTTCACTGAACGCATAAAGCAGTTTTGCACCGTTGGTGATGATACCTTTCCACTCCTGATCAGTGCCTGGAAGGAAGCCCGGCACGTCAACCAAAACCAGCAGAGGAATATTAAAGCTGTCGCAGAATCTTACAAATCGGGCACCCTTTTTGGAGCTTTCGATATCCAATACACCGGCAAGGCTCATAGGCTGATTGGCTACAATACCCACACTGCGGCCAGCTAATCTTGCAAAGCCAACTACGATATTATCAGCATAATCTTTATGTACTTCAAGGAAACTTTCTTCGTCACAAATGCCCGCAATTACCTCTCTGATATCGTAAGGCTGATTTGGATTTTCCGGAACGATGGTTTCCAATTGCGGACGAATCTCATCCTGAAGGTGAAAGTCTTGTTTTACAGGTACTTCCTCGCAGTTTTGAGGCATAAAGCTCAAAAGCGTTCTTATTTGCTGGATACATTCGTAGTCATTTCCCGCTGTAAGGTGAGTCACCCCTGATTTGGAAGCATGTGTAAACGCTCCACCGAGTTCTTCAGAACTAACTTCTTCATTTGTAACGGTTTTTACCACGTTTGGTCCTGTCACAAACATATAGCTGGTGTTTTCTACCATAATCACGAAGTCGGTCATAGCTGGGGAGTACACTGCACCACCGGCACACGGTCCCATGATAGCTGAGATTTGTGGTACTACGCCTGAGGCTCTTACGTTTCGGTAAAATATGTCAGCATAACCACCTAATGAACGCACACCTTCCTGGATACGGGCACCGCCGGAATCATTTAGTCCGATCACGGGAGCACCGGTTTTCATGGCCATATCCATGATTTTGCATATTTTTTCGGCATGAGTTTCAGAAAGAGAACCTCCGAAAACTGTAAAGTCCTGCGAGAAAACATATACCAATCTTCCATTAACCGTACCGTAACCGGTCACTACGCCATCACCGTAGAATATCTGACTTTCCATGTCAAAATCTTTGGTTCTGTGCGTAACGAGGGCACCAATTTCTTCAAAAGTACCTTCATCAAGTAATAATTCAACACGCTCACGGGCAGATAGTTTGCCTTTTTGATGTTGTGAATCAATGCGTTTCAAACCCCCGCCTACTTCGGCTTCACGGAGTTTCTGGTTCAATATTTCTACTTTAGTGTTCATCTTAATTTTCAAATTCTTTAATCAACATTTCAATTATTTCTTTGCCGGCCTGAGCTATTGGTGTTCCGGGGCCATATACGCCGACCACCCCGATATTGTATAGAAAATCATAATCTTGTGGAGGAATTACCCCGCCTACCACGACTTTGATATCAGGTCGTCCCTGTTTTTTTAGCTCCTCAATCACCTGAGGGACCAGGGTTTTATGACCGGCGGCCAGTGAGCTTACTCCAACCACGTGAACGTCATTTTCAATGGCTTGATGAGCTGCTTCCTTGGGTGTTTGGAAAAGTGGGCCAATGTCCACATCAAAACCAATATCAGCGAAACCTGTAGAGATTACTTTAGCACCTCGGTCGTGCCCGTCCTGACCCAATTTTGCAATGAGTATCCTAGGCCGGCGACCATCGATATTCACAAATTCTTCGCTCAGTTTCTGAGCATCTACAAATACCTGATTCTGATTCATAGCTCGCATATATACACCTTTTACTGACTGAATATCTGCCTTGTACCTTCCAAAAGCATTTTCCATAGCCAGAGAAATTTCTCCCAATGTACAACGAGCTTTTGCAGCTTCTACTGCTTTTTCCAATAAATTTCCTTCTCCTGATTCGGCAATTTGATTTATTTCAGCCAAAAGTTTTTCTACTAATGTATTATCGCGATTGGCTTTCAGATTATTAATGCGTTCAATCTGAGAATTTCTTACTGCTGCATTATCCACTTCGAGGGTGTCTAATTCGGTAAGCTCATCAATCTGGAAACTATTTACGCCAATTATTTTTTCAAAGCCACTGTCAATTGCTGCCTGTTTTCTGGTGGCTGCTTCTTCAATTTTTAGTTTTGGAATGCCTTTCTCAATAGCATTTGCCATTCCACCTACACTTTCAATCTCTTCTATCAGGGCCCAGGCTTTATCTACCAGCTCATTGGTAAGATATTCCACATAATAGGAACCAGCCCAAGGGTCAACAGCCTGCCTAATGCCAGCTTCGGTACTTTGCAGGTATTTTTGGGTTTCTCTGGCAATTTTTGCAGAAAAATCGGTAGGTAAGGCAATAGCCTCATCCAGTGAATTGGTATGCAATGACTGAGTTCCTCCAAATACCGCTCCCATCGCTTCAATGGTTGTGCGGGCGATATTGTTGAAAGGATCCTGGGCGGTCAGACTCCAGCCTGAAGTTTGGCAGTGTGTTCTGAGAGCCATCGACTTTGCATTTTTGGGATTAAATCTCTTTACAATTTTTGCCCAGAGAAGCCTTCCGGCTCTCATTTTAGCAATTTCCATGTAGAAATTCATTCCTATTCCCCAGAAAAATGATAACCGAGGGGCAAAATCGTCAATGTTCAAACCTGATTCAACTCCGGTTTTCAGGTACTCTAGTCCGTCAGAAAGGGTATAAGCCAATTCAATATGGGCAGGGGCACCGGCTTCGTTCATATGATAACCACTGATACTGATAGAGTTAAACTTAGGCATATGAGCCGAAGTAAACTTAAAAATATCGGCGATGATACGCATTGAAGCCTTGGGAGGGTAGATGTAGGTGTTTCGCACCATAAATTCCTTCAGGATATCATTTTGGATTGTACCCGAAAGTTGATCCATTTTAACCCCTTGCTCCAATGCAGCCACAATATAAAATGCCATTACCGGGATAACCGCACCATTCATGGTCATGGATACTGACATTTGGTCCAATGGAATCTGGTCGAATAGGATTTTCATGTCCTCCACAGAATCAATGGCTACACCCGCCATACCCACGTCACCGGCTACTCTGGGATGATCTGAATCATACCCACGGTGAGTGGCCAGGTCAAATGCAACCGAAAGCCCCTTTTGACCTTGAGCAAGATTTCTTCTATAAAAGGCATTACTGGCCTCTGCGGTAGAAAAACCTGCGTATTGTCTGATGGTCCATGGTTTATTGAGATACATACTGGTGTATGGCCCGCCCAGATAAGGTTCTATCCCGGATTTGTAAATCTGATGAGGATATTTCCTTACCTCAGGTGTACTCGGTATCAATATCTCCTCAGCTGAGGTGTATTGACGGGGAGTGCCACCTTTTGGAGGGGTTTTTGCCCTGATATTGATTTTCGAATAATCAGTTTTTTTCATCGTTTTTTCCAACTAAAATTGCTCACTTCAGGTGCTTTGATGATATTTTTTCTCGATTTCCAATGTGCAAGTGCAAGGAGGGCAGCTTTGCGTGCTTTGCCTTTTTGCCATTCTACAGATTGTTCTTTCGAGAAATAATTTTTAACAAAATGAGTATCAAATTGAGCCGAAATGAAAGCTGGATGATCCATCACAAAAGTGCCAAATGGTAAAGTAGTGGCGAATCCTTCAATTTCATAATCGGCAATTGCCTGTTTCATTTTTTGAATGGCTTCGATTCTTGTTGGTCCATGAGTTGCCAGTTTGGCAATCATTGGGTCGTAGAAAATCGGAATTTCCATTCCCTCTTCATAGGCATCATCGAGCCTTACACCATCACCTGTAGGTCTAACGTACCGGTTGATGTGACCAACTGATGGTAGGAATTCGTTCAATGGATCTTCGGCATAAACCCTCAATTCCATAGCATGACCATTGATTTTAAGGTCTTCCTGCTTAATTCTGAGTTTTTCGCCTCTGGCTATTCTTATTTGTTCTTCTACAAGGTCAATACCGGTAATCATTTCTGTTACAGGGTGTTCAACCTGAAGACGGGTGTTCATTTCAAGGAAATAAAAATCAAGATTGGCATCAACCAAAAACTCTACAGTACCAGCCCCTACGTAGTTACATGATTTGGCTACTTTCACTGCTGCCTCTCCCATAGCTTGTCTTTTTTCCGGGGTAAGAATACCTGACGGAGCTTCCTCAATCACTTTTTGGTGCCTGCGTTGAATACTACATTCTCTTTCGAATAGGTGAACAATGTTTCCGTGTTTGTCTCCCAATACCTGTACTTCAATATGTCTGGGGGAGCTTACATATTTTTCTATAAAAACTGAGCCATCACCAAAAGCCGAAACGGCTTCTGAAATTGCTCTTTCCATTTGTTCTACAAATTCCTCCTGTTTTTCTACTATACGCATTCCTTTGCCACCACCACCTGCAGAAGCTTTGATCAAAATCGGGAAACCAATTTCTTCGGCTACTTTTTTGGCTTCGGCGATATCGTCAATGGCATGGTCAACACCCGGAACCATCGGGATATTGTAGTGTTTTACACAATCTTTGGCGGCAAGTTTAGAGCCCATCAAAGTGATGGCTTCAGGAGTTGGTCCTATAAAAGTGATACCTGCAGCTTCAACTTTTTCTGCAAAAACTGCATTTTCACTTAAAAATCCATAACCCGGGTGTATACCATCTACACCAAGTTTTTTGGCATAATCAATTATCTTATCCATGTTGAGATAAGATTTTGCGGAGGCAGCTTCTCCCAAGCATACCGCTTCGTCGGCATATTGTACATGCAAGGCTTGTTTGTCGGGTTCGGAATATACGGCTACTGTTTTGATACCCATCTTTTTGATGGATTTCATGATTCGGAGGGCGATTTCGCCACGGTTGGCTACTAATATTTTTTTCATCTATTTTTTAAGAATAAATTCCAGATTTCATTTTTTATTTTTTCTGTCAGGTCTTCAATAAAATAACTCCCCGCAGCCGGGTCATCCACTTTATTGAGGTGACTTTCATACCACAAAAGGTTTTGAATATTTCGGGTGATCCTTTCGGCAAATCCCTGAGGATAGTCGGAAGGGTATTCCAAAGTATTGATTTCGATTGCATCGGCTGAGCCGCTTATTGCAGCTGCCGCTTGTTGGGTGGCCGAAATGGCCGCCTGATTGGGGTCAGGGTTGGTCGTTCCAACTTGTACCCAAATCCTCATTTCAGGTGCTGTTGTATTGTTAGCTTCAAGAATATGCTCCCAAAGAATCTTCAGTGCTCTGATTTTGGCAATATTAAGATAGAAATTTTCCGATGATGATAATTTAATCCAAAAGGGATTTCCATTTATTATGCCTGCTTTTTCTGCTTCTGAAAGTATTTCTGAGAGATTTTCAAAGAGAGGTTTCCCGGGAGATTCTGAAATGAGTTGGAGTGGCTTGATTGCATTAAATTTGGATTCATCGGCTTTTGAAGTTATTATTTCTATTTGAGAGCCGTCTCCATAGGTCTGGAAACAATAATCATCTAGTATTTTTAAAATCTTTGCCTGATCCTTTTCTGCCTTGATTGATAATGTAATGTGTTTTAAGTCAATATTTTTGAATATCTCTTTAAAATCGGGTTCTTCATTATCAAATTCCAGCTGCAATCCTGTTGCTCCTCCATTGATGGCTGATAACACATCACTATTTTGATCCTGAGCATTTTTGGTTATCAAAATTTTCTGGAATATCAACCACCCTTCTCTGTTTTTTTTCAGAATGGTTTTATCCTCGAATTTATGTTCCAAAAATGGATCAGACCAAAGCGACTCCTCTATTTCTAAAGGTTCGGGTGTCCGTTTCAGTTCTTTTTCCACAAGCTCAAGCCATTTTTGCTGACTTGGAGCCGGGAATTCTTCGAATATATTCTTCATAGGTTATTCCAATTCAATAAGAACCTGACCTTTGTCAACTGCCTGACCTTTTCCTACACATACCTTTTTGATAGTGGCATCATGCGGAATCTTAATAACGTTTTCCATTTTCATTGCTTCCAGAATCAGAAGTTTTTCATTTTCCTTCACTTCTTGTCCTTCTACAAGATTAATTTCAATTACCAGTCCTGGCATAGGGGCTTTTATGGACTTAAGTTTATGGGTTTTAGGCTTGCTAAGTCCCATATTGTCAATAATTTGATCAAGGCTGTTTTTGATTTTTACTACAAAATCTTCACCGCCCATTTTTACACGATAGTTGCGACCTTCTTTTGATTCGATGGTGCCGGAATACGACTCGGAGTTTTCAACAATGCTGATGTTCTCCTCATCGGTTTTCAGGATTTCAATGGCATCTATCTCTTCTTCAGAAAACGCAAACTCAAATCCTTCGGAGTTTACTACTATTTTTTGTTCTGACATAAGGTTTTTTTTATTGGATGCAATTTATAACCATGAAATACAAAAACTTATGACCAAAGAAATAATATTGGAAAAATTCAATATTTTTTTTCACTGTATAAGAAAAGTACAATATGGTTTCTGATAATTATGATAGAAATATCATGTTTTGAATGGCCTTCATATCTACTCGAATAAACTTTTTATTTTGAGAAATCCAAAATTATTCATAAAAAGTATTGCAATAGTGCTAAATTTAAGTTTTTGACTTTTATAGTATTTTGAAGGAAAAAAATTGCAGAAAATAAAGCGTAAAAAATACAATTAATTGGAAAAATACAATTAATTTGTGCAGGTAAAAACCTAAAACATGATTTTTAGCATCTTATTTGTTGTTAAAAAAATTTATTAAATTGATTTAGTTAATTAAAAAATTGAATAACATTACCTTTGTTTGCAGGAAAATCCGGCATATAGACTTTTTCTGTCGGTACAGTTAATTTTAATAGAAAAATTTTGGAAGAAGTATTAAGTCAATTCGGACTTTCGCCTGGAACTTATACTCATCACAGATTTGGTTCAGGTCATATTAATAATACATTTTTGGTGACATCAAATTTCAGTGATGAGGAATTTATTTTACAAAAAATCAACACCTATGTATTTAAAGATCCTGAAATAATTTCTGAGAATATTGAAAAAGCGAGTGATTTCCTGAAAATTAATCATCCTGACTATACGTTTATTCATAGTATTAAAACTGTTGATGATAAACCTTATGCGTTGATTGATGGAGCATATTGGAGGCTAAATCCTTTCATTAAAAGTTCTCAAACAGTCAATATAGCCAGCAACCCGTTACAGGCTTATGAAGCGGCCTCTGCTTTTGGGAGGTTAACCAAAAATCTCCATGGCCTACCACTTAAAGGTTTGAGAGAAAGTATTCCGGGATTTCACAATCTGGAATTGAGGTTTATGCAATTTCAGGAAGCTTTGCAAAATGGGAATAAAGAAAGAATTGCTGCTGAGCAGGAACTGACCTCTTTTTATTTAGGACAAGAACATTGGGTACAGTATTATAATGACATACTCAAAGATGAAAAATATCCTAAAAGACTTGTACACCATGATACTAAAATCAATAATGTATTGCTAAATAAAGATACCGGCAAAGCTCTGGCAGTATGTGATTTGGATACGCTTATGCCCGGCATCGTGATTTCTGATCTGGGTGATATGATTCGTACTTATACCAGCGTGGAGTCAGAAGAAAGTGTTGATTTTGAAAACGTCAAAGTCAGGTTGGATTATATCAAAGCATTGTTTGAAGGCTTTCTGTCTCAGACTGGCACATTGTTGACTGATTCCGAAAAAAAGAGTTTGTTTTTCGCAGGCCCTTTCCTTATTTATATGCAGGGCTTACGTTTCCTGACCGATTATTTCAATGATGATGTATATTATCCAGTAAAATATACTGAACATAACCTCAACAGAGCCAGAAACCAGGCAGTTTTATTGGAGGATTATCTAAAAAAAGAAAATGAAATTAAAAGGCTGATTGAAGAAGCTCTCAGGTAAGGAGTGAATTCCGACCAATTTTTGTGTATTTAATTCAGAAGAAGGCATAAGTTTTTATAAATTTGTAAACATAAAAGGGGGCTTTACCTTCCCTATATATATGTTAAAAAAATCGGCCATTTTTCTTCTAATTTATATTGTTTTTTCTTGTAAATCTGCTGACCAGACTTCATTTGACAGGTTTCCGGAGGGGAAAACCAAAGAATTGATAACTGTGGAAGGTATTGAAGTGCCTGATACAGATTTGCAACTTTCACTTTTTGCCAAAGAACCCGATGTATTCAACCCCACTAATATGGATATTGACCACAAAGGTCGGGTGTGGGTCACTGAGGCCTATAATTATCGCAATGATGTCAACAATATTCCGTATGAAAAAAAAGGCGATCAGATTTTAATTCTTGAAGATACCAATCAGGACGGCAAAATCGACAAAAAAAAGCTTTTTTATCAAGGCGAAGACGTGAATTCAGCTCTTGGGATTGCAGTTTTGGGGAATAAAGTGATCGTGTCCTGCAGCCCCAATGCTTTTGTATTTACGGATGAAAACGGCGATGACATTCCCGATAAAAAGGAAGTATTATTAAAAACCAAAGGAGGTCTTCAAAGTGACCATGGACTGCATTCATTTGTATTTGGGCCTGATGGAAAGCTATATTTTAATTTTGGAAACTTTGGAGAAGGTCTTCTTGATAAAAACAACAATCCTATCAAGGATATATACGGAAGAGTAATCGATCAGACGCACAAGCCCTTTCAGGATGGAATGTCAATCAGATGTGATGTAGATGGAAAAAACTTTGAGGTTTTAGGGTGGAATTTCAGAAATCAATATGAACTGTGTGTTGACTCTTTTGGAAGAATATGGCAATCAGACAATGACGATGATGGCAAACGAAGCAACAGAATAAATTATTTGCTTCCTAATGGCAACTATGGATACAAAGACGAGATGACTTTTGCCGACTGGCGGGTGAGCAGGACCAATATGGAGGATTCGGTTTGGAATCAGCATTGGCATCAAAATGACCCGGGTGTGGTACCTAATCTCAAAGTTACCGGAGCCGGATCACCTACAGGTATATTGATGTATGAAGGTGATTTTCTTCCAAAAAAATATCAAAATACACTTTTTTTGGCTGATGCAGGTACTAACGAAGTTTTTTCTTATGGTATCAAAAGTGTTGGTGCAGGATATGAAACAATTCCCAACCTGACACTTGATGCCAAAGCCAGAGATATGTGGTTTAGACCATCAGATCTATGTACGGCACCCGACGGCTCAGTTCTGGTAGCCGACTGGTACGATACCGGTGTGGGGGGGCATTTTGTTGGTGATTTGGAGCGGGGGCGTATCTATAGGATTTCTCCTAAAAATGCTGCCTATATTATTCCAAAATATGATTTTTCTGAGCTTTCAGATGCCATTGAAGCTCTGAAGAATCCCAATAATTCAGTGAGATATCTTGCGTTTCAGGCATTGAGGAAATTGGGTAAAGCCGCTGAATCAGAACTTGTTATTCTCTCAAAATCTGAAAATCCGGTTTTTAGAGCAAGGGCTTTTTGGTTGCTAAAAGAAATTGATGGTAATTATATTGAGATAGCTTCCAAAGATAGTGACGATAGAGTCCGTTCTGCATCAGTAAGGATGATCGAATCGAAAAATTTGGGGTCGTTTCTTTTGAAAATGTCGAAAGATGCCTCCCCATTGGTAAAGGAAGCCGTGGCGGGTAAAATTTATCTCAAAAATATGCCTGAGGTTTGGGTAAATTTGGCCAATAGCTATCAGCCGGGAGACCGATGGTTTTTAGAGGCAATTGGCAATGCGGCTGAACAAAATTGGAACACTTATCTTTCAAAATATCTTTCGGGAAAAGATTTCCTCAACAATGCAGCCGCCAGGGATATTGTTTGGAGGAGTCGTGCCGATGCAACCTCTGAATATTTGTATAGAATAATCGAAAAAACCGACTTTAAAAATGCACAACGTTATTACCGGGCATTTGATTTTCAACCGAAATTACAAAAAAATCAGGCTTTACTTAAAATGCTGAAAGTGGTCAAAGATGAGCCAAGTAAGCTTCTGATATTTAAGCACTTTGACGCTGAAACGATTGTTAATAATCCGGAATTTAGTAAAATATTACCGGGTGTTTTAGCCGGAATAAAAAGCGAGAAGGACTTCCTGGATATAGTTTCGAAATATAATCTCACTCAACAAAAGCCGAGGCTGATGCAGATTCTTGATAATAGTGAAGAAAAAGAGATATACGAGCGTGCGGCGGGTATCCTTGCCAGTTTGTTTGGTGTTTTGCCTCTTAAAGAAGCTATTTCTGCCAAACCACTCAATGAAGATAAAGTTGTCAAAACGATAAATAGAATCGGTTTGGTTGATAATGAATCAGTTACAAGACAGCTTATTTTGATATTTTCCAATCCTAAATACCCTTTTAAAGTAAGAGAAGCTGCCATGCTGGCTATGGAAGGGTATTCAAGTGATGTAAAACTTTGGAATCTGATCAAAATTAATAAGATTAGCAAAGATCTTATGCCTGCTGCAAAAATCGTGATGTCGAGGACTTTTCATAATGATTTAAAAATTGAGTTTGAACAGAAATTTGGTAAGCCCGAAGCCATGCAAACCAGTACTATCGACTTTAAAAATAAAAAGGGTGATATAGCAAAGGGCAAAATGTTATATGATATGTATTGTTTGGCCTGTCATAAAGTTGGTGATAATGGCATTGATTTTGGGCCCGAGTTAAGTTTGATAGGTAAAAAATTGACCAAAGAAAGCATGTATAATGCTATCGTAAATCCCAATCAGGGTATAAGTTTTGGGTATGAAGGATTTACCCTGGAGCTGACCGATGGCTCAACCGTTACAGGGCTCCTTACCAGCAAAACTACTGAAAGCTATATGTTAAAACTACCGGGCTCGTCAGAGGTTACAGAATATAAAAAATCACAGGTAAAATCAGTGATTCAGATGAAAGAGTCAATGATGCCGGCATTTCCATTGAAAGAGCAGGAATATCTTGATATGATTGAGTACCTCTCCGGACTCAAATAATCAAAGAATCGCTTTCAAAGCTAGTAGTTGATTGATATTTTCAGCATCTGTGACTTCCAGTTCAGGGTTAAAATAAATGGTAGCAATTCCTGCATTTTGGGCTCCCTCAATGTCTGTAAGCAGGTTATCGCCTATCATGATACAATTCTCCGGAGCAGTTTTGATTTCATTTAAGGCAAATTCAAAAAATGCTTTTTCAGGTTTTTTATAGCCTGCATTATCTATGGTAAAGATATTTTCAAAAAAGTGCAGAATACCTCCGCTGTGCATTTTTTTACGTTGAATTTCTAGATATCCATTACTCAGAATATGAAGGCGATATTTAGGATGCAGATATTCCAAAACGTCAAATGCATCATCCATAAGGTGGTGTTGGTGGGGTAGGGTATCCAGAAAATGTTGATTCAGATTTAAAGAAAATTCATCAGAGATTTCGATATTCATTGCAGACAAAACCCGCTGAAATCTTACCTGTCTCAAATAAGCATGGGTTATTCTATTTTCGTCGAGTTCCCGCCACAAGCCTGCATTGATAACGGAAAAATGTTGGAGAAATATTTCTATATCAAAATCAGAGGGTAGCACCTGTTTTTCCTTGTCCATAATGGCCTCCAGACAGATTTTTGAATTGCGTTCAAAGTCCCACAATGTATGGTCGAGATCAAAAAACAGATGTTCCGTATTCAAAATTGCTATTTTTTTGGCAAAAGTAATGATTGTTTTCTTCGAAAATAAAATACAGAAACTGAAATCATTTAAAACTATAAAATACACCGATACCGGAATTGTTGGTTAGCGAACCATTGAGACTGAACAAGGTGTATGGGCTGTTTAGGTTTAGGTTCATAGACGCTGATCCAAATGATGCCGAAAGCATAAAATGATTAGAAAAATCATACAAAAATCTCACAGGAACCGCATAGGCTGACATGTTTGCTCCATAACCATCGGAAATTACCCCCTGCACTGATCCACCCAAATATGGTGATAAATAGAGTTTATCAACAAGTTTTATGAATTTTCCTGATTCTATGGCGGGGCCGATTGCAAACACACCAGGCTGATTTTCAATATTGTAAGAAAAACCAAGTTTAAATCCGAAAGATAAATAGGTTTGGCTGGGCTTAATTTTTCCATAAAGAATTGTGGAGTTAAATTGTGTCATTGCTTCACCATCTGGTCTTAGAATTAGTAGGTTCAAATCTGCATTTACAATTTTTCGACCTTCAAGATTCTGTGAAAATGCATTAATAGTTAACAAAAAAGATAAAAGTAGGGAAAGTTGGAGTTTTTTCATAAAAAGTGTTGTAATTATTTATGCTAAAATTAATAATAATGATTCAATTTTCATAAAAAACTCTGTTATTGATTTGTTAATGAATGTTACCTTTAAGAAACCTTATTTTTCAATTTTTTTGTACTTCTAAAATTAAAATTTCCCAAAAACCTTAACCACCAAATGCACGGCATCAAGCATAGGCTTATAATCTACATTTTCAATGACATCAGTTTCCCGATGGATATTGGGCATTCGACCATTTGAGTCCAATGCAGCCAAAGTAACAGCCTTTACACCTCCCCTTTGAAACCAAACGGAATCAAAGTCGGCTG
>WBZP01002930.1_pt1 | contig 19139 bp, 13 predicted proteins | sample 5204301 | NCBI WGS metagenome assembly WBZP01 (sample SAMN12412401, study PRJNA552823) | activated sludge metagenome | isolation source: activated sludge from nitrification reactor of wastewater treatment plant... | place: USA: Pennsylvania | collected 2017 | reverse complement strand
CACCTCGACTCGCCCCCCCCAATCGCCAACCAATTGCACATCGCCGTCGGCGCCTCGCGCCAGATAATCCATGGCCGGGCCCAAGGACTTGCCCCCGATCGCGAAGGCTGCCCCCACCAGCAACGGCAATACCGACACTGTGGATACGGTAGCCGTCGCCATGGCGACTGCCGCCACGACGCCGACATCGATCAACAGGCCCGCGACGGTTGCCCAATACGGCAGACCGAGACCGACATTGAACTCCTGATCATAGTTGGGACTGGAAAGCACAACCGCCAGCAACAGGCACAGCGCCAGAATTCCGGCAGCCAGGCACAAGAGGCCAAGTACCGCGAAATAGCGGCCGAAAAGAAACGCTGCGCGCGAAACGGGATACGAAAGAGACTGCAGGATTATCTTGCGGTCAATCTCACGCGAAACCAGATCCTGAACCCAGAACAGACTCAACAGAATCAGCGAAAAGCGCGCTCCGGAAAATCCGACATCCAGCGCGACCGTGCGCGGCTGCCGGGGCGAAAAGCTCGCGGCCAGATAGGCCACGAGCACCAAGGCCAGCCCCAGGACAAAGACAACTTGAACACTGCGACTCCTGATGCCCGATCGCAACCCGGATACAATGAATTCAATCATCGGCCGATAGACAAAAAGTCAAACGGGCGCACCGTCCGGTGCGCCCGCTAGATACTGCGCGAACCTAGAATGACTCAGCCCGAAGTCGGGTTGTTGGCATTCGTGGCCGCCGCTGCGGCGTCTGAAGCTGCGCACTGGACGCATGTTGCCGAGCTTGCCACCGAGCCACCCGCCGTCGACCCCATGAAGCTCCGCGCGCCCTTGGCTGACGCCGAGCCAACCCGGAAATAGGTCGTCGCGTCATCGTATTGAAGATACACGTTCGCCGAACATTTTGGCGTAAACGCGTTCCTGACAAAGTTCGATGTGGTTGTACCCGGCGCGGTCCCGTTGCCAGCCGAAGTAGCCCCGGCGCATACCGCCGTCGCCGCACTCGCACTAATCGCGCTAGCGGCCAACACAGAAGCCAGAATAATCTTTTTCATAAATGTCTCCTATTGCTCGTATCGAGTTAATTGGTCGAATTGGCGACAGCTTGCGTCAGCAGATTCTTGGCATCCGACTGAGCGGCTTTGTCTTCGCCCTTCTTCGTGTACTCGCTGAACTGGGGAATCGCGATGGCCGCCAGAATACCGATAATGGCAACCACGATCATCAACTCGATCAGGGTAAATCCCTTTTGCAACGTCTTCATGCATTTCTCCTTTCGAAAGAGCCCAAGCCGGCTTGGGTGCACATAGCTAAGCAGGAACGATGCCATAGCTCTGCATTGGCGGCAGTCGAAGCCGCTGGGGGCGATCACAATGAGATCTATCCGTGCCGCTCGCCAGAATGTCTGAAGATACTGCCCAAAAGCGTCAGGCACCGCCGGTTTTCGTCACTCGCGAATGTGCTCGACTGCAATTCTGGCCAGCACGGCTTCAAAGTCCCGCGCAAAGCGCGGCATGTCGAACAAGGGGCTGGAATCGAGATGTTCGCGCAACCTGGCTTTGGTAGCCGCAAGTCTTGCCGCATCATTTGCCAAGGAGATGGCTTTCTCTGTGTATTCGCGGAGGTTGCTGGCGATCAATTCTTCAAGTCCGACCGCTTTGGCGGCGCCGGCCGCCACCCGCGATGCCATCGAGTCGCCCGCGAGCGTCACCAGGGGCACCGAGGCGCTCAGGATATCGAGTGCCGTCGAATGGCAGGAGTACGGATAGGTGTCCAGTGCCACGTCCGCAGCCTGCAAGCGCGCAATGTGATCTGACTTGGTGTCTACCCAATCGGCAAATACCAGTCTGGCTGGCGATAGCCCTCGCGACACGGCCGCTTCGGTCAGATTTCGTCGTGCAGCCCGGCCGATGCCGCCCATCCAGACAACACTTCCCGGAACAGCCAGCAAAATACTGCACCATGCATCGAAAATGGGCGGATTGATCTTGTACGGCGTGGCGAAGGAACAGAAAACCACCTGACCTTGTGGCAATCCCAATTGCAGGCGCGACGGCCGCTCCGATGGCGCGACTCGCGGAGCGCACATCATGAAATTCGGCAGGTACACGATCCTTTCGACATAATCACCCGCGCACTCCGACGGCGTTGTGAACGGATCGCCGATCAGATAATCCGCCAGGCCCTCGACCCCCAGTGTCCCGGGATAACCGAGCCAAGTGGCTTGAACCGGAGCAGGACGGTAGGCCAGAATTCCCAAGCGGGTGGCTCCGGTCCACCCGGTAAGATCAATCAGAACATCGATCTGATCGGCATGAATCGACGCAGCGGCGTCTTGGTCCGAGAGCTTGTCCACATCTCTGAAGGCCGAGGCACAGCGTTCAATGCCGCTACGCACTGCGCTGTCGTCACGATGGCCGAAGGCGTAACAGAACGGCTCGATCGCTTCGTTGTTCAAATTTTCCAGCAGAGGCAAGACGATTCGGCCCACCGGATGATCGCGAAAGTCGCAGGAGAGGAATCCAACCTTCAGCGCGGAACGGGAATCGTGCCGATGATGCGGCTCCGGATCTGAATGGGCCGGCAGGCGGGCCTGTTCCTGCGAAGCTGTCCTGAGCCAAAACTCGCGGGCAATCTTGCGGATCGCGACGGGACTGATCCCCGGGATCGACAAGTACGGAAAGGGATCACCGAATTGCCCAGTACCGACGCTGATTCGACGCAACAACGCATCCACGTTAGCCCGCCACAACGTCCACGAGCAATCGTGGGACTGGCAATGGATCAACTGGGCGATCGCAAATGCATCTTCAGGAACGCGTTCCGCCAACAACGCGAAAATACCAGAAGCATCTTCCCAGCGTTGCGCATCCGCCAAGACCAGTCCGGCGGTCTTCAGCACATCCGACTCGGGTTCCTCGGCGAAGGCAAACCATTGAACGAACGCCGCCGCCGCATCATCGTTGCGTCCCAACCTGGTAAGAACAATCGCCAAGTACTGCCAGGCATCGGCATCCGTCGGACTCAAGGTGGAAGCCCGCACAAAAGCCGCCTGCGCCGGGACAAAATTGCCGCGAGCCGCTTCAGCCAATCCCAGATTTATCCATACTTGCGGAAGGTCCGGCGACAGTTCCGTCGCTCTGCGCGCGAATCCACTTCCGGCTGCGTAACGACCGCACAGGCGAAGCGAATCCGAAAGGTTGCTCAGCAATTCCGCATTCTCGGGCTGGGACCGACAGGCGAGCAACAGATGCTTTGCGGCTTCCCTGAAATTGCCCGATTGCGCCGCGATGAGACCTTGAAGATGTTTCGCGTCGGACCAGCGGTCCGATTCAGGTTCAACATCCTTGATTAGCTCGGCGGCCTCGTCAAGCTGCCCCGCACGCCAGAGTGCCGCTGCCTGATCCAGCTTGCTCATTTCAACGATTCATGCTCGATCCGGCCAGGCTTTGAACCCGGTCACTGGAAAATGCTGACCTCACCCAAGGAGTCGATCTGCGCCGGATCGAGAAACTGCCTGGCGTACTTGAGATAAACCTGTTCCTTGACGAAAACATCGAACAAGTCGGGATCGATGTGCCCGATTTTCTTGAAATTGACCATGATGCTCATGGCCTGTGACAGTTTCATTCCGGGCTTGTAGGGACGATCGCGCGCAGTAAGCGCCTCGAAGATGTCGGCGATGCCCATCATGCGCGCCTGCCAGGACATCTGCTCGCGGGTGAGCCCCTTGGGGTAGCCCTTGCCGTCCATCCGCTCATGATGCCCGCCGGCGTATTCGGGAACCCGGGTCAGATGTTTTGGCCACGGCAGCTGTTCCAGCATCTTGATGGTCGCCACGATGTGATAGTTGATGATTTCGCGTTCCTTCTGCGTAAGGGTGCCGGCGCGAATCGACAGGTTCTCGGTCTCTTCCGCGCTGAGGAACGGTGATTCGACGCCATCGACATTGCACCATATGCGCCCATTGCCGATATCGCGGACACGCTGCAGATCGGCCTCTTTCATCGCCTCTCCACCGACATTGGCCTTGCGCAGGAACTGCCGATCCTCCTCCAGGGCCCACGCTTCGTCCTGGTACTCCTGCCAGATTCGTGCGTCCGCCTGGGCGTCCTTGCATTCCCTTTGAGCCAGTTGCTTGCGCAATGCAGCGATTTCTGCGTCGCGCTTGAGCACTTCGAATCGGGTGTCGATCAAATGAATGCGATCGAACAGGGTTTGCAGCTTGGTCGCCTTGTCCACCACATGGACGGGCGTCGTGACCTTGCCGCAATCGTGGAGCAGGCCGGCGATCTTGAGTTCGTAGCGATCGCGCTCATCCATCTTGAACGAAGCAAGTGGTCCGTCGGTGACCGCGTCGACCGCTTCAGCCAACATCATGGTCAGTGCCGGCACACGCTGGCAATGGCCGCCCGTATAGGGCGATTTCTCGTCAATCGCCAGGTTGATCAGGTTGATGAAGGCCTCGAAGAGTTCTTCAAGCTGGGTGATCAGCAGGCGATTGGTCAAGGCGATGGCCGCCTGCGACGCGAGCGACTCCGCCAGACTCTGGTCGGCCGGCGAAAATGGGGTCACTTTGCGCGTCAGCGGATCCAGGGCGTTGATGAGTTGCAGTACCCCGATGATCTCCCCTTCGTGGTTCTTCATCGGCACCGTGAGGAAGGACTGCGAGCGATAGCCGGTACGCACATCGAAGTTGCGGGTGCCGGAAAAGTCGAATCCCGCCTCGGTATAGGCGTCGGCGATATTGACTGTCTTGTCGTGAATTGCCGCGTAGGCGGCCACCATCGAATCGTTGGACTCGCCCTTGGCATTGATCAGCGGCAGGTTGGGGAACTTGATGGCGTTGCCGGTGGTGCCGCCCATTGCGATGTCCAACGAGTCGGTACGCAGGATTTCGAAACGCAACGCTTTGCGATCCTCCGTCATGCGATACAGCGTGCCGCCATCGGCATGGGTGATGGTCTTGGCCGCGACGAGTATGGTTTCCAACAGCCGATTGATATCGCGCTCCTTGGAAAGCGCCGCACCAATGGCATTCAGTTGTTCAAGTCGACGAAACAAGTCGCTGGTGTTGTCCATGGCGATTCCTTACTTGATACAGACAGCCCGCACCTGCTTGAGATCGGTTACCCCCTGCAAAGCCTTTTCCAGGCCATCCATCTTCAGCGTCAGCATGCCATCCTCGAGCGCCTGGGAGAACAACTGCGCCACTCGTGCATGCTCCTGGATCAGCTTTTTCAGGGGTTCGGTGCCGATCATCAGTTCATGCAGTCCGACGCGCCCTTTGTAGCCGCTACCCCCACAGGTATCGCAACCCTTGGCCCGGGTGAACACCAGATGACCGTCCGTGCCGTAGTCCTTGATCAGGCGCTCCAGCGTTGCGGCATAGGCGGCATCCTTGTCTTTCTGGAATGTCCCCGTGGCGTCCAGCTCGCTGCAATACTCTTTCATGAACAGCCTGACTTCATCGGCGTCGGGTGTATAGCTTTCCTTGCATTTGCACAGGCGCTTGGCCAGTCGCTGGGCAAGAATTCCGAGCAGCGCATCGGAAAAGTTGAACGGGTCCATGCCCATATCGAGCAGGCGAATGATCGATTCCGGCGCGCTGTTGGTGTGCAGTGTGGCGAATACCAGGTGACCGGTAAGCGAGGCCTCGATGCCGATGCCGGTGGTTTCGGCATCGCGCATTTCGCCCACCATGATGATGTCCGGGTCGGCGCGCAGAAAGGCCTTCATCACCATCGGAAAGTCCATTACCTTCTTGTTTACCTGAACCTGGCGCAAGCCCTTTTGCGTGATTTCCACGGGATCTTCTGCGGTCCAGATCTTGGTATCCACGGTATTCAGGTAACCCAGCACCGAGTGCAGCGTCGTCGTCTTGCCGGAACCGGTCGGACCGCAGACGAAGAACAGCCCGTAGGGCTTGGAGATGGTGGCCTTGAGCTTGGTCAGATTGGTCGGCAGCACACCGAGCTTGTCCAGCGGGATCGGCTCGCCACCGGCAAGAATGCGCATCACCACGTCTTCGACGCCGCCGGTGGAGGGGATCGTCGCCACCCGCAACTCGATATCCAGCGGGCCGTACTTCTTGAATTTGATCTTGCCGTCCTGCGGTTTGCGGCGCTCGGCGATGTCGAGGTCGCACATGATCTTCAGGCGCGCCACCATTGCGTTGCGATAGCTTGCCGGAACTTCGATGTACTTCGCCAGCGACCCGTCGCGGCGGAAGCGAATCAGCACCTTGTCCTTGCCCAGGCCGGGTTCGATGTGAATGTCGGAGGCACCCTGCTGATAGGCGTCGATGATGACCTTGTTGACCAACTTGACCAGCTCGTTGTCCGCCGCCGCCGAAATATCGTCGCTGACGCCGCCTTCACCCTCCATGTCATCCTGGTCAAGGGTCGACAGCAGATCGCCAACCGAGCTGTCGTCCATGAACCCGGGAACGCCGGCGGCACCGAAGAGTTGATCGACCGTCTGGGCAAATTCGTGGTTGGTCGTGACGCGGTAGGTGATTTTCGCCCGCGGAAACACGTTATTGACCACACGGGATCCCTTGACCTGCTCGGGATCCATGCAGACCACCATCACGCCCTCGGCTCCTTCTTCGACGGGAGCCCATTTGGCCTGCTCAAGGAAGTCCCTCTTGAGGTTCTTCAGCAGGTCGACAGGCTTGATGCGGTCGGACCTGAAAGGTTCATACGGCACACCAAAGAACTTTCCGAGTGCCTCGCCCAGGGCCTGGTGCTTGACCTGAAACTCGTTGACCAGAACCTGCTCGATGTCGAGATTCTTGCGTCGCGCGGTGCGCGTCGCCAGTTCCAGCTCCTGGGCTGAAATAACAGCATCGGAAACCAGAAAATCGTACTTGGTCTTGGCGCTGTGCGCCGGCTTGTTGCGTTGATTGAAGGCGATCGCCAAGGTCTCGCACAACCCCTTGATCCCTTCCTCGGCGACTGTCGCGAACGGACTCCCGGCTTTGTTGTTGATGATCTGTACGACACCGAGCAGCTCACCGCTATGGGCATCGACGATCGGTCCCACGAGCATTTGCTTGGTGCGATATCCGGTCCGCTTGTCGACTTCCTGCAGGAAGCGCAGCGAGGGATTGATCAGCTTGAGCTCCGCTTCGTCATAGACATCGCGGATGTTCACCGTCTTCTTGGCCAGCGCGACATGGCCCGCGATACTCTGGTCGGCGATCGGCAGGCGCAGATCCTTGAACGAATTCAAGCCGGTCTTGACCTTGGAAACAATCGACGCCTTGTCTTCTCCGACGGAATATATCGTCAGCCGATCGGCGTTGAACAAGCTGCAAATCTCGTTGGAGAGTTCCAGCATGATCTCGTCGATGTTGGACGTTGCATGAATCCTGTTGGTGACAACCTGCAAGTTCTTGAAGAAGGCCAGCCGACTGTCGACATCGGAGACCCCAGCAGCGGCAACGGGCACGGAATTCATCGGACTGCCTCCATGGCGCCAGCGCGCGCCCTCATCCCGCCATCCAGCAGTGCTGCATGAAATCCACGCTGGGACAGCAGGAACGCGGCGGCGGAACTGCGACGCCCGGTCTGGCAATAGACGATGTATTCCTTGGCCGGATCCAGCGCCGCCGAGGCCTGGCGAATATCGTTGAGTGGGATATTGATGGCGCCCGGAAAGCCGTCACTCTGGTACTCGGCGGGGAAGCGCACATCGATCCAGACGGCGCCGGCGGCAACCCGCCGGTCGCCCTCGGCGCCGTCGACTTTCTGCAACAGGGGCGCCAGCAGCAACTGCTCGAAGTCCTGCTTCGACAAGCGCAGCAGCACGCCATCCGTATTCATCGTCACGGTTGCGTTGCGCACGGTGTCGGCCACCAGCGCCTCTTCGCCAAATGCATCGCCTTCCTTGAGCTCCGCCAATTGCACTGGAGACCCGGCGACAAGGCGGGAAACCTTGCAGCGCCCGCGCTCGATCAAATAATAGTAGTCGCCCTGATCCCCCTGTTTGATTATGGTCTCACCGCGCTTGACCGGAACGCGGTTGAACTTGCCCAACAAGGACTGGATATTGGCCGGAGGCAGCGATGCGAAGGTTCCCACCGTCAGATTCTCGACCGCGAACATTCCGGACATCATGCTCCAGTCAGTTTGCTCGGCGCTGCCCTGCGCGCGCTCGCTGGAGGTGACGAGTTGGTTCCAGGTGACCACGATGTCCAGACTATCCTCTTCCAGGCTCAACAGTTCGACATCGGTGATGGCTTTGCTGCTGGTCGGGATCCTCCCGCCAATCACCACGGGAGCGGCAGCAAGATCATGGCCGCCGACCAGAACGCGCGAAGTGCCATCCGGCAATTTGGCCAGGAGCTGGCCCCGCACCAGGTAGACGACCTGACCGCTCCAGTTGGCGACCCGAAACGGATCGGTGGCGCGCGTGAAGGCGTGCGTGCGACAAAGCGGGAGCAGCAGACGCAGTCCCTCGCTGCCCAGCGATGCCAGGGGCTGCAAGCGGGCCAGCAGGTCTACGCTTACCGTGTCGGCCATGGTCAAATCTCGAAGAGTTGATTGTTCTGCAGCATACGGGGACGGAACTCGCCGATGCGATCTTCGATCTCCTGCATGGTCAATTCGACCTGTCCGGGTTTCAGGTGGGTGATGAACACCTCGGCGTCGCGCTGCAGATTCGTCAATTCCTCCAGCAGCATGCTCGGACACAAATGCAGGGACGCGACGGCCAGCGGCTTTTCCCGATCCGAGAACGCGCACTCGATGATCAGGTAGCGCAGGTTTGGAATCCCGTTGACGTGCTTCCACAAGCCGGGGCAAGGGCCGGTATCGCCGGTAAATACCAGGCTGGCCTCCCCGGAATCAAGCTGATAGCCAACGGCGGGCACGGTGTGATTCGCCGGTATCGGAATGATCGTGCGTCCATCGAGCTGCACCGGCTCACCGAGGTGTGTCGTGGCGAAACGCAGAAATGGCTTTTCCGCGGTTGGTATCTCGCTGAAATCAGGCCAAATGGCCCAGTTAAAAATGTGCGAACGTATGATTTCGATGGTCGCCTCCGTCGCATGCACGATCAGCGGACGGTTGCGCATGTCGCCCACCGTGTCGATCATGAACGGCAGGCACGCCAGATGGTCCAGATGCGAATGGGTCACGAAGACGTGATCAATCTGGGCCAGCTCGGCGATCGCCAGATCGCCGACGCCGGTGCCGGCGTCAATCAAGATATCGTTATCTACCAGCAGCGAGGTGGTACGTAGATGTCGGCCACCGATTCCACCGCTACAACCGAGGATGCGTACCTTCATTGTCTGCTCATTTCGTGTCGAAGGTCCACGCTCCGTCCCAATCCGCGCCCGGAGGTTCCTTGCGGTAGTGCGCGATGCGCTCTCCATAGACTTCATAAAGTTTGTGCGGCGACCCTCGCGACAGATTGAGCAAAGCCACTTCCGCCTGATCCCAATCCTGAGTTCGATAGGCGCGCAAGGCCTGGTTCCAGATTTTCAATTCATCGAGCACGGCCTTCGATACATTACCTTCCAGCCCAAGTGGCTCGTAGATGCCGACCGGTTCGTCCTTGCCCTTGACACGAACGCGGTCCAATTCACGGAAGACGAATTCCTTCTTGACCAGCTCACGCGTGGCCTCACCGGCGATGAAGCCGACACCGTACTGTTTGGTGATGCCCTCGAGGCGGGAGCCAAGATTGACGGCATCGCCCATCACTGTGTATGACTGGCGAACCGGCGATCCCATGTCGCCGACGGTCATCGGACCGGTGTTCACACCGATGCCGATCTTCAGTTCGGGCCAGCCGCGCGCCATCAGGTCCTTGTTCAACTCGTGCAACGCGACATGCATCTCCAGGCCAGTCACGATGGCATGCTTCGCGTGCTCCGGATCGTCGACCGGCGCACCCCAAAACGCCATGATGGCATCGCCGATATATTTGTCGAGCGTGCCGCGATGCTTGCGTACGACCACGGTCATGGCGCCGAGATACTGGTTCATCAAAGTAGCCAACTCGTCCGGTTCCAGCCCTTCGGAAATGGTCGTAAACCCGCGCACATCCGAAAACAGCACGGTGAGTTCGGCCTTGCGCCCGGCCATGCTGTAGTTCTCCGGGTCGCGGCTCATCTCCTCGACCAGTTCCGGCGGCACGTACTGACCGAACAGACCCGTCAGCTGGCGTTTGGTTCGCGACTCGACAAAGTAGCCCCAGGACATGTTCATCGCATACAGCAGCATGATCGCGATCAAGCCGTTGGCCACCGGCAATACCACGTTGGAAACATGCCAGAAGCCCAAATTCACGCTTACCGCCAGCAGCAGGACCCCGAGCCCGACCAGAGTCGCTCGAAACGGCGACAGCATCGGCAGCAGAAAAACCATTACGGCGCCTGAAACCAGGACCAGCAGGACGTCGGCGCCAAGAATATAGGGCGGCTTATGCTTGACCAAGCCTTCCAGCATGCCCGCGATCAAGTTGGCGTGTATCTCGACCCCCGGATAGGCGGCGCCCACGGGAGTCGCCCGCAAGTCCATCAGTCCCGGCGCCGTGGTGCCGATCACAATGACGCGCCCCGCGAGCTGTTCCTTGGGAATCCTGTCGTTCAGAACATCGGTTATCGAAATGTAAGGAAAGCTGCCCTGATAGCCGCGGTAGGGGATCAGTGTCGCCGCATTCTCGTCCACTGGAATGCGCATCACGCCGCCGCCGACCGCTTGCAAATCGAGCCACTCCATCGCGGCATAGGAAGCCGGCGAACTGCCCGGGTAGCCGGGAGTGATCGGGGGATTGCCCAAAAGATTGCGCACCATCGCCAAGGCCAGAGACTCGTAATACTGCCCCTTGTATTCGACCAGCAAGGGTACTCGCCGCGAAGTGCCGTCCGAATCCACCAGCGGATTGAAGTGCCCGGCCCCAGCGGCAGCCTTCTGGAACTGCGGCAAGTTGCCGCCATAGCTGACCCAATGGGTAAACGAAATGCGTCGACCGTTGAAGGTGCCGGCCGGAAATACGGGTTCCGGAGCAGCGCCGGAACTAACGCCGCCCTCCTTGCTGGAGAAGTAGTAGCCGAGAATGATCGGGCGGCCCTTCAGAGATGCCGCGAAGCGCGCGTCGTTGTCAAGTTGCGGACGCAGGTCGCGCAACGTGGATTGGAACGCCGCTACGTCCTTCAACTCCTTCTGCGCCAGGGACTCCAAGGTCTTGAGCCCGGAACTCTCGTCGGATTCGGCGAACACCACGTCGAAGCCCACCAGTCTGACAGCATACCGGTCAAACAGTTTGTCCATCAACGTGGCCAACTTGTCGCGGCCCCAGGGCCAGCGTCCCTGCTCGGCCAGTGACTTTTCGTCGATGTCGAGAATCACCACACGCTGATCAAGGCCTTGCGGCATTGTCAAGCGCACTTTGACGTCATAAATCAGGGCGTCCATCAGATTGATGAACGGAATCTGGTAGAAGCGGGCCGAATGACCGAGCAGGACCAGAAGAATCAGCAGCCCGAGCGCATAACGGGGAAAATACTGTTTCAAAGGATCTCCAGGGGCTGCCTCATCCTTGCGTTCAGCTCTTCAGGAAGAATTCCATCTTGGTTCCCGCCAGTTCGATCACATCATGGTCCACGAGTGAATGGGCCTGTGCGTCAAGCGCCTTGCCGTTGACAATGGGGAAGTGGGCGCCCTCGACATGCGTAATGAAATAGCCATGTGGACGACGCGCGATGACCGCCACCTGCACGCCGGGCTTGCCCAGCGTGGTCAGGGTCTTGGTCAATTCCATCTCCTTGCCGGCATTACCGCCCGACAGAATCTGAATCGCCCCCAAAGGCAGCGCCGGCGCCGCCGTCGGGCGAGCCAGAGGTGGCTGTGCAGCCATGCCCGGCGAGGTCGCGGAGTGCGCCGCGGGGCCGGCAGGTGCCGCGGCAGCCGGGGCGGCGTGGCCGGTCGCCGGCGATTCCGTCGCGGGCTTCTGGGCCGCTCCGGGACGCAGAATCATGGTCTTTTCAAAATCCGCGCTCGAGGTCTGCTGCGGAACCTCGCCGACATATTTCAGGCGGTACTTGCCGAGTTCAATGACGTCGCCATTCTGCAGAAAGTGCTTCTTGATCTGCTGGCCATTGACAAAGGTGCCGTTGGTGCTGCCCAAGTCCTCCAGAAAGGAATCATTGAGAATGGTGAGCACCACGGCGTGTTCGCCGGAAATCGCCAGATTGTCGATCTGGATATCGTTGTGCGGCTTGCGACCGATCGTGGTGCGCTCCTTGGTCAAGGGAATTTCCTTGAGCATCGTGTTTTCCATGCTGAGTATGAGCTTAGCCATTGTCTTCGTCCTTGGATGTCACTGAGCGCTGCATAAGAGGCTCTTACTTGAACCAGGCCAGGAACCGGGCCCACCACCCGCGCGCTGCCGGATATTCGCCCTTCACCCTGACCAGGATTACCGAAACATTGTCACGGCCGCCGTTGTCGTTGGCCATCTGAATCAACTGCATCGCACACAACTCCAGATTGGCCGACAGGGCGCCAACCGTCATGCCTATTTCCTCGTCGTCCACCATGTCGTTGAGGCCATCGGAACAAAACAGGTAAACGTCGCCCGGCAGCACTTCATGATCGTGGATTTCGGCCTGCACCTCGGGGTCGACCCCGACCGCGCGCGTGACCAGATTCTTGTTCTGCGAAAAGCGCGCCTGCTCGGGGGTGATGAGGCCCCCGTCAATTTGTTCCTGGAGCAGCGAATGGTCGCGGGTTACCTGACTGAAATCCTCGCCGCGCAAACGATACAGGCGCGAGTCGCCAATGTGGCCAACCGTCACCCGATTGTCGTGAAACACTGCGACCACGAGCGTGGTGCCCATCCCGGCGTACTGCGGCTGGCTCTGCGCCGCCTGATAGATGGCGGTATTGACGCGGGCCATCTCCTTCTCCAGCACGACATGCGCAAAGGACTTGCCGGATGCGTCCAGGCTGCTGGGCTCGCGTTCAAGAAAGGCGTTCTCCAGCTCGGTGCCGAGCAGCGCCGTGGCCATGCCGCTGGCAACCTCGCCGGCATTGTAGCCGCCCATCCCGTCCGCCAACACGGCAAAGCCGCGCGCCGGATTGGCCATCACCGCGTCCTCGTTGTTCGTGCGCACCGAGCCCGGATCGCTGCGAGTAACAATATCGAGAACTGCATTCATGTCCATGGGGCGGGCCTCAAAGGCTGATATCGACGCCGGAATCATCGGCGGCGGCGGCGCTACCGCCGCCGCCGGTCATCGCCATGCAGGTACGAACCTCCTGGGCGAATTCCGCTCCCGTCTGGTAGCGTACGTCCGGATCCTTGGTCAGCGCCTTGTCGATGATGGCCACGACGCAGTCCGGCAAATCGGGGTTGATCGCGCGTATGTCGGGATGGGGCTCGTTGGCAATGCGGAACATCAACTGCGCCATCGAATCGCCCTCGAACGGCAGCTTGCCGCAGGCCATCTGGTAGAGCATCACCCCCAGCGAAAACAGGTCGGAACGACCATCGATCTTCTTGCCGGCCAGTTGCTCCGGCGACATGTAGCTCGGGGTACCCAGCACCATGCCGGTCTTGGTCTTGGAAGAATCGGTGATGCGCGCGATGCCGAAGTCGGTGACCTTCACCTGGTCCGAATCGGGCTCGTACATGATGTTCGCGGGCTTGATGTCGCGATGCACGACATTGTTTGCGTGGGCGTAGGACAGCGCATCGGCCACGCGCGCGACTATGCTCATGACGCGCGGCAATGGCATCAGATTGCCGGGCTTGGCGTAGGGCACCAGATCCTTACCCTTGAGGAACTCCATCGCAATGTAGGCAAGATCGTGCTCCTCGCCGGCATCGAACATCGTGACGATATTGGCGTGATTGAGGCGCCCGGCGGTTTCGGCCTCGCGGAAGAAGCGTTCCTTGACCTCGGCCAGCTCGTCCGCTTCGAACTCCTGCGCCAGCGCCATGGTCTTGATCGCCACCACGCGATTGATCTTCGGATCGCGGCCCAGATAGACCACGCCCATCGCACCCTTGCCGAGTTCCTTCTCGATTTCGTAGCGACCCAGCATCGGCTTTTCGACGTTGCCCGCGGTATCGATCAGGCTGGCATTGCTGCGTCCGCCGCCGCCACCACCCAGAATCACGGTTTCGGAAAGCTGCTTGGCACGATTGACGCGCGTCTCGATGTCGCGGAACTTCGGGTTGTAGTCGAAGATATAGCGAAACGCCGCTTCCGCCTTGTTGAACTGCCGCTTGCGTTCGAAGTCGAGTGCCAGGTTGTAGATGTTCTCCATCACTGCGTCATCCTTCGGGCACTTGCGGAACTTGTCGAAGGCCATGTCGAGCTGCCCCTGGCCCTGGAAGGCCAGACCGAGCATGCGGTTGGACTCGGCGGAATCGGCATCCGATTTCTCCTTGCCGCGCTCGGTAACGACGAACCGCTTGACGGTGAGCAGCAGGTGGCCGACCAGCAGCAGTGTCGCCGGAACCATCAATTGCAGCCACATCAATTGCGTCGTCATCAGCGCGAAATGGATGACGATCAGCGCCACCAGCAGCCCGCCGGTAATCCCCGCCGCCACGCCGGCCGTGATCTTCGGCAGCAGGGCGATCAGGTAGGCGGCAATCAGGAGAAACACCAGCTTTTCGACCCAGAAACCCCAGGTCGGAGCGACGAAGAAGTGCTCCGAGAGCAGGCTGGATACCGCATGCGCCTGCATCAGAACGGCCGGCATGGTGGGGCTGATCGGGGTCACGAACACGCTGCCCACGGAAGACGAAGTCGGCCCGATCAGGACGATCTTGTCCCGATATTTGTCATAGGGAATCTTGCCGCTCTTGACGTCGAAAAACGAATCGACGGGGAACGCCGGATGGCCGTCGCGATCCTTGTAGTAGAACGTCAGCATGCGTGTATCGGCGTCGGTACCGATCTTGAGCTTGCCCAGCTTGACCGAGTTGCCGGCGGTAACCTGGATGTCCGCCACCGTCAGGTTGTCGCTCTTGGCCGCCACCAGCAGGGACAGCGAAGGGTAGGCCAGATCGAAGTAGGACAGCACCAGCGGTTCGGTGCGAATCGCGCCGTCGACATCGGGCGTCACGTTGAGATGTCCGATCGCGGTCGCCACTTTGCCCAGCGGCTCGATCACGCCCGCGTCGACACCCAGTGCCGGATAGGGTGGCGCCTCGGCGGCACCGACCAGCTTTACGGCATTTTTCGTCACGTACTCGGGCAGTTCCTTGTCGGGTCTTCCGCGCGGCTCGCCGAGAACGAACAGCATCGGCAACGCCACGTTGCCGGCCTTGGCGAACGCATCGGCCAGACGGCGGTCGGTGTTCAGTTTTTGGTCCGCTTCACGCAGTATCGGCTCGATTTGCGGGCACGACGAAGGGGCGCCGGACGCTGCGGCGCCTTCCCCAGGTCTCGAATCAACGGTCACGCCGCAGCTTTCAATCAAGCGGTCGATATACGTCAGGCCCGGATCGCGCTGCGGCTCGGAATAGAACACAGTGGTGGAGATCACCTTGGCTTTGGCGGCGGCCAGCTTGTCCACCATGTCCGCCATGATCTCGCGCGACCAGGGCCAGCGGCCGATGTTGTCGAGGCTCGGCTTGTCGATGGCGATCACCGCGATCCGGTCGGACGGCGTGCGCGTGGCGGCGGCAACGCCCATGTCATAGGCCTTGCGCTCCAGACCCTGCAGCAGTTCGCCATTCCCCAGAATCAGTACGACGACGCTGACCACAACACCGAAGAACCAGTCACTCTTCCAGAAGTCCGCCTTCTTCATCGGTCGCCACCTTTTGTTAGAGCCCTCATTAAAACAGGACAATAAGCGCCATTCTTACAGTCCTGCATCAACTCAGTCAATCAATTTCATGCCATTTTCCCGGTCGCGCGGGCAATATGCGGATTCTATGCGCAAAAAAGCCGCCCCGGCTTACGCTGGCGCGGCTTTTGGTTTCGGCTCGGCATCTGCCGTCGCTGGCAAGCCAGCACCAATCCTCCTACTTCAGCAGGGCCTTTAGCAACTTCCCCATCTCGGAAGGATCGCGGGTTACCTTGAACCCGCATTCCTCCATGATCGCCAGCTTGGCGTTGGCCGTGTCGGCGCCGCCGGAAATCAGCGCGCCGGCATGGCCCATGCGCTTGCCCGCGGGCGCCGTCACCCCGGCGATGAAGCCGACGATGGGCTTTTTCATGTTGGCTTTGCACCACACCGCCGCATCCGCCTCGTCCGGCCCGCCGATTTCACCGATCATGATCACCGCATCGGTGTCCGGGTCGTCGTTGAACGCCTGCATGATGTCGATATGCTTGAGGCCGTTGATCGGATCACCGCCGGTGCCGACCGCCGTTGACTGACCCAGGCCGATTTCGGTGAGCTGGCCCACGGCTTCATAGGTCAGGGTGCCCGAGCGCGAAACCACGCCGATGCGACCCTTCTTGTGGATGTGGCCGGGCATGATGCCGATCTTGACTTCCTCGGGCGTGATCACGCCGGGACAGTTTGGACCGAGCAGCAGGGTCTTCTTGCCGCCGGCAGCTTCCTTGGCCTTCATCTTGTTGCGCACGACCAGCATGTCCCGCACCGGGATGCCCTCGGTGATGCAGATCACCAGGTCGAGATCGGCCTCGCAGGCTTCCCATATTGCCGCGGCGGCGCCGGGAGGGGGCACGTAGATGACGGAAACGGTCGCGCCTGTTTGGGCCTTGGCTTCCTTGACCGAGCCGAAGATCGGGATGTCCAGCAACTTCTCGCCGGCCTTCTTGGGGTTCACGCCCGCCACGAAACAGTTCTTGCCGTTGGCGTATTCCTGGCACTTCTCGGTGTGAAACTGGCCGGTCTTGCCGGTCATGCCCTGGGTGATGATTCTGGTGTCTTTGTTGATCAGGATGGACATATCTATTCCTTACTTGACGGCCGCGACGATCTTGGTCGCGGCGTCGGCCATGGTGTCTGCGGAAATGATCGGCAGGCCGGAGTCCTTCAGAATCTGCTTGCCGATGTCTTCGTTGGTGCCCTTCATGCGTACCACCAGCGGCACGCTGAGATGCGTTTCCCTGGCAGCGGCGACGACGCCTTCGGCGATCGTGTCGCAACGCATGATGCCGCCGAAGATGTTCACCAGAATGCCGTTCACTTTCGGGTTCTTCAACATGATCTTGAACGCAGCCGTGACTTTCTCCGTTGTCGCGCCACCGCCGACATCGAGGAAGTTGGCGGGTTCCGCGCCGAACAGCTTGATGGTGTCCATCGTCGCCATCGCCAGTCCCGCACCGTTGACCATGCAGCCGATATTGCCGTCGAGCGAAATATAGGAAAGGTCGAACTTGGAAGCCTCGATTTCGTCGGCATCCTCCTCTTCCAGGTCGCGGTAGGCGACGATCTCCGGCTGGCGGTACAGGGCATTGGAGTCGAAGTTGAACTTCGCATCGAGCGCCTTGATGTTACCGTTGCCTTCGAGGATCAGCGGATTGATTTCCGCCAGGCTGGCGTCGGTTTCCATGTAGCAGGTGTAGAGCTTCTTGAAGGTATCCACCGCCTGCGCCATCGATCCTGCGGGGATGCCGATACCTTTGCCCAATTCGGTGGCCTGGGCGTCGGTGAGCCCGGTAGCCGGATCGACGAACACCTTGATGATCTTTTCCGGCGTATCGTGCGCCACCTTCTCGATGTCCATGCCGCCCTCGGAAGACGCCATCAAGACGACTTTCTGCGACACCCGGTCGGTCAACGCGGCAAGATAGTATTCATGTTTGATGTCTGCCCCTTCCTCGACCAGCAGGCGACGCACTTTCTGGCCCGCGGGCCCGGTCTGGTGCGTCTTGAGCTGCATGCCCAGAATGGCCTTGGCGTGGATCCTGACTTCGTCCGGATTCTTGGCGACTTTAACGCCGCCGCCTTTGCCGCGACCGCCGGCATGGATCTGCGCCTTGACCACCCATAAACGCCCACCGAGGGTTTCGGCCGCCTTCACCGCCTCGTCGACGGAAAAGCAGGCAATGCCGCGCGGGGTCGTCACGCCGAATTTCTTCAGGATTTCCTTGGCCTGATATTCGTGGATCTTCATTCGTGTTCCTTGTTGTCTGTCCTGCGTTGATTGGGGGCCGACATTGGACAGCGAAGCTGGGTGCCGGTCTTGTTGCGGAATCGGCGCCGATAAGCGCGCCGGGCTTTCTCCGAATTGTTTGCCAGAGGGAAATCCAGCCTGAGCCGAAAATCTCCGGCGCCCCGCATGCGGCCGACGCCAGACGACCCGCCGACCCCGTTCCGCGTCGCGGTTATCGGCAAATCGGCGGTTCGGCAAGGCCGCGCGAACAGGGGCGGAATGCCGCCGCGAGAGCGGGAAGACAAGCTTTGGCACCCTTGCTGCATGGGGCGATATTAACATAGGGAACTTGGGCCACGCATGCCGGCGGCGCGTGGCGGCGTCCCGCTTGGTAGGATATGCGCAGACCTCTTCGCAGGAGATTTGGATGAACCGCCCGCGCTTCTTGTTGGCTCTTGATCAAGGCACTTCCAGCTCGCGCAGCATCGTGTTCGATCAGCCTGGCCGCATCGTGGCGATGGCGCAACGGGAAATCCGACAGATATATCCCGCTCCCGGCTGGGTTGAACATGATCCTCTGGAAATCTGGTCCAGCCAGTTGGCGACCGCCCGCGAAGCCTTGCACCGGGCCGGCATCGGCGCCGGGGATGTTGCCGGCATCGGCATCACCAACCAGCGCGAGACCACCCTGGTATGGAACCGGGCCAATGGCGAACCGTTGTGCAATGCAATCGTCTGGCAGGACCGGCGCACCGAGCCCGCCTGCGCCGAATTGCGCCGCAACGGTCTTGAAGCACTGGTACGCGCAAGAACCGGATTGGTGATCGATGCCTATTTTTCCGGCACCAAGCTCAAATGGATACTCGATGAAGTTCCGCGCGCGCGCGATGCGGCGCGGCGCGGCGAGTTGGCGTTCGGCACCGTGGATACCTGGCTGACCTGGCAGTTGACGGGCGGCACGGTGCATGCGACCGATGTCAGCAATGCTTCGCGCACCATGCTGTTCAACATCCATGAAAACCGGTGGGACGATGAACTGCTGGGGATGCTGGATATTCCGCGCCAGATCCTGCCCGAGGTGAATG
>WBZP01001750.1_pt1 | contig 19139 bp, 19 predicted proteins | sample 5204301 | NCBI WGS metagenome assembly WBZP01 (sample SAMN12412401, study PRJNA552823) | activated sludge metagenome | isolation source: activated sludge from nitrification reactor of wastewater treatment plant... | place: USA: Pennsylvania | collected 2017 | reverse complement strand
TGAATCCCAGCCGGGCGATGGCGGCCGACAGTTCCTCGGTTTTTTCATAATAGGGATGTCCGTCCCGGAACCGGGCCGATCCGAAAATGGTTACACAGGGGCCCGCGAAATGCAGGGCCCTGAATCCCCGGATGAATTCGAACAGTACTTCCAGGGCGAATTTGAATTCTTTCCATCGGTTTTGCGGACCTTCCAGGAATTTAATCTCAGACCGGTTCTTGAGCATACGAGTACTTTTTACAAAGAAAGCAGATTATATATCTGCATGGAAAGTTAAGCCGCCGGCTTGATTTTCAGATGTGTACCATCCGGCGGGCACTTCATTTAAAGCGAATGTTTTTTCCAGATACTGGAATTTTTGTGCAGGGAATGGACGGCATCGGGCTGGCCACCCCGGCAAGATGCAGTCTGGTAAAGGCTTTTCGGATTGGCACACAGATGGTAAATGATCTGTCAAAACAGATTACATGCAGGAAGGATATTCACAAAAGATTTTTCTGGTAGACGACGACCTTTTCAGCCGCGCTATTCATGAACAGCATTTCAGGAATATGGGATGCACCCGTTACCACTCTTTCAGTACCATCGTTGAAGCGATCAGCCGCTTTGATGAAAAGCCGGATATACTGATCCTGGATTACCGCACGCATCCCGAAAGAGGATTGAAAATACTCTCCGCCATCCGAAAGGTGTTACCGCATGCGTACATAGTATTTATGACCGGGCCAAGCGGTATCCTGGAGTCCTTGTTTTCATTGAAGGAGGGGGCTTTTGCCTATGTGATCAAAGACAAAACCTATCCGCAGCAATTATCAGCAGTGCTGCATCAGATCGACCTGATGGAGAAAATCGTTTATAAGAAACCCTGATGAGGTACACAAACAAAGCAAGGGGCTGCCGTAGGTGATGCGGGGCCCTTTTTATGTTTAGGAAGGTTGGGGAAGTTTAGGGAGGTTTAGGAAAGTTTAGGGTTTAGAGGTTTAGAGTTTAGGTAGTGCCATAACCTTGAACCTTGAACTTTGAACCTTGAACTTTTTCGCTACCATCCCCCGCTGGCGCCACCCCCGCCAAAGCTGCCACCACCAAAACCGCCAAAGCCTCCTCCGCCGCCCCCTCCGGACCAGCCACCTCCGCCACCTCCGCCACCCCAGTTGGTGGGGAAGAAGAACGGACCAGTGAAGCCACGGTAACCCCGGCGGCTCATGAATGAACCACCGCCTCCTTTTTTAATGGAAGATAAAATAATGAGGATAACGATGATGGCAATGATGAAACCGATGCCGGATCCTTTTTCTTTTTTTCTTTTGTGATAACCTTCCGGGGCAACATATTCACCTCTTGATGCCTGCATGATGGCATCGGTTCCCCGGTCAATACCGCCATAATAATCCTGCCCTTTGAAATAAGGTTTGATTTCGTTGTCAATGATTTGCTGGCATACCAGGTCGGGCAGGGCCCTTTCCAGTCCATAACCCGGCGCAATGCTCAGTTTACGGTCTTCCAGGGCGATGAGCAGCACCACTCCGTTGTTGTTCTTTTGCTGACCCACGCCCCAGTTCCTGCCCAGTTCGGTAGCCGCGTCAGTTGCTTCTCTGCCGTTGAGTTTGGTCACGAGTACCACGGCAATCTGTGTCGAGGTGCTGTCGTCAAAGCGAACCAGTTTCTGTTCCAGGGCTTCCTGTTGCTCTGGCGTAAGAACCCCGGCAAAGTCATTCACCAGCCGGGCCGGCGATGGTGCTTTCCCGATGATCTCATCCAGTGATTTCTGTTGCGCCGGCAGTGAAGCCGATATCAACAGCAGCAGCAGGAGTATGAAGGGTTGTTTTCTCATTTTGATACGGTTCATTGGCCGAAGATGATTTCATCCGGCAATTCGTTGCGGTCGGTACTCGCCTCGTAGGGAAATTTTTCCTGCAGGGCCCTGCCCACATGTTCAATACAACGGATAATGCCCGTGGGCAGGTCTTCCTTTTTGAAATACTGCAGCATCTCCTGCACTTCTTTTTCCCACCAGGCCGAACCCAGGGCCTGGTGAATGCCTTCATCCCCAAAGAGGGCCACCTCATGATGGTCGGTGGCCAGATAAAGCAGCACGCCGTTGCGGTGATCGGTTTCCTGCATTTTCAGGTCATAAAAAATTTCGGCTGCTCTTTCCAAGGTACTCACCAGGGGGTTCTTTTTTTCGATGAATACACGTACCTCCCCGCTGGTGGCTTTTTCGGCTTCGCGGATGGCGGCTACAATGCGCTCCGAATCAGCGGTGCTGAAAACGGGTTTGCTTTTGCTGAAAAAAGAGAAGATACCCACGGTTGCTGGTTTAAAATTGAATGTCTACTGCACGGTCGGCACCCTGGTCAGATTGAAATCCTTCACGCACCCCGAACCCAAAGAGTTTGCCGATCAGGTTAACCGGAAAGGCCCGCAGCCGGCTGTTATAGGCGGCTACCGCATCATTAAAGTCTTTCCGGGCAAACTTGATGCGGCGCTCTGTACCTTCCAGCTGGGTCTGTAAGCCCCGGAAGGCTTCTGTTCCTTTCAGATCAGGATAACGCTCGATGGTGGCAATCAGCCGGTTGGTGGCGCCGGCCAGTTCGTTCTGCGCAGCCGTGTTGTTCCGGATATTCTCCGCACTGGGTTCGCCGGCACTGGCCGTTACAGATGCCGCTTTTGAACGGGCCTCCGTGATTTGTACCAGGGTGCTCTGCTCAAAATCGGCCTGGCCTTTTACCACATTCACAAGATTCGGGATCAGGTCGATCCTGCGCTGGTAGGCGTTGTTTACCTCGTTCCACTGCAGCTTCACTTTTTCTTCCAGCTTCACCAGGCGGTTATAGCCGGTGACCGATGCAATGAGCAGTGATAACACAATGATCCCACCCAGTATCCTTGAAATGTTCTTTGATGTCATATTTAAAGCTGAATAGACCTTCAGATTACTTTTTCATGTCATCAAAATTCACATCCACTTTTTTCTCTGCTCCAACATCTGCTTTGAATCCTTCTTTTGCATGGAAACCGAACATTCCACCCAGGATATTCATCGGGAACGAACGAACTTTAGTATTATATACATTCACTTCTTCATTGAATTTCTTCCGTGAATCCTTTATCCCGTTTTCAATACTTTCCAGTTGTTGTTGAAGCTTGGTAAAGTTTTCCGTAGCCTTCAGTTGCGGATACTGCTCAACGGAAACGAGCAGCCGGCTGAGTGCCCCGGAAAGCTGTCCCTGCGCCTGCTGGAATTCGGCAATTTTTTCCGGCGTAAGGTTATCCGCATTGATGTTCACGCTGGTGGCTTTGGCGCGGGCGTTGATTACATCCGTCAGTGTTTTCTGTTCGAAATTGGCAGCGCCTTTTACGGTGTTTACCAGGTTGCCCACCAGGTCGGCGCGGTTCTGGTATTCCGTCTGTACGTTGTTCCAGGCTTTTTTTACGCTCTCGTCCTGTTTAACAAGACCGTTATAGCCATTGCAGCCCCAGAAACCGAGGATGACAACGAGGCCGAGAACTACCAGTAATCCGATGTTTTTCATAATTGCTTTGTTTTAGGTTTGATGAGTTTGTTTATTCATTCCGGAATATGAAGCGGGTAACCTTAATGGTTAGTTAATGTCCGCTGTCAATACATTACTGACTGATGGCTGCGATGCCCGGCAGCACTTTTCCTTCGAAATACTCCAGCATGGCGCCGCCGCCGGTGCTTACATAACTTACTTTGTCGGCCAGGTTAAACTGGTTGACTGCTGCTACGCTGTCACCACCGCCCACGAGGCTGAAAGCGCCTTTCGCGGTAGCCTCTGCCACGGCCATCGCGATGGCTTTGGTGCCGTTCTGAAATTTTTCCATTTCAAACACCCCCATCGGGCCGTTCCAGAGTATCGTTTCGGATTTGCTGATCACTTCGCTGAAAATACCCACCGCTTTAGGGCCAATGTCCAGTCCCATCCAGCCATCCGGAATGGCATCACTGGGGCTGGTGGCGGTATGGGCGGCCGCATCGAACTGGTCGGCAATCACAGAATCTTCCGGCAGATGGATGCTTACATTTTTCTGCTTCGCTTTTTCCAGGATATCCAGCGCGGTTTGCAGGCGGTCATCCTCGCATAGCGACTTTCCGATTTTTCCGCCACGGGCTTTCATAAAGGTATAGGCCATGCCGCCTCCGATGATGATATCCGTGGCTTTTTCCAGCAGGTTTTCAATGATCAGGATTTTGTCGGAAACCTTGGCGCCGCCGATAATGGCCGTGAATGGTTTTTCAGCACCGTGCAGCACTTTTTCCGCGCTGATAACTTCCCCTTCCATCACCAGTCCGAACAGTTTTTTCCCGGCGGGAAAGTATTGCGCGATCACGGCAGTGGAAGCATGTGCCCGGTGCGCGGTGCCAAAGGCATCATTTACATATACATCACCGAGTTTGCTGAGTTTCTCCGCGAAGGCCGGGTCACCTTTCTCTTCCTCCTTGTAAAAACGGAGGTTTTCCAGCAGCAGCACTTCACCCGGCCGCAGCATGCCGGCGGTGAGCGTGGCCTGTTCGCCGATGCAGTCATTGGCGAAGAAAACTTTGGCTTCCTTTTCAAGTCCGTTGGCCGGGTTGTTCACCAGCTGGTGCAGATGTGCCACCAGGTGCTTTAATGAATATTTATCCGTGGGACCATCCTTCGGGCGGCCGAGGTGGCTCATGAGGATGACACTCCCGCCATCTTTCAGGATTTTGGTAATGGTGGGTATGGTGGCCCGCATGCGGGTATCATCGGTAATCTGGAATTCAGCATTCAGGGGAACATTGAAATCTACGCGGATCAGCGCTTTCTGACCGGCAAATGAATGGGTATTAAACTGACTCATAAAAATGTACGTTCGGGTTTAAAATAAAGGGATGGGATTGCCTTCCGGCCGGGAGGTTTTAAACAGGATGGAGGGATAAAGATAACACGAACAAAAAAAAGCTCCCCGGAAATTTCCGGGAAGCCTTTTCAGTATTATCCAAAAGTGAACATTTCGTTCGATTTACAGGCTATTACCTGCGGGAAGCGCATTATTTGCTGATGAGACCGGCAAAATAATGCACGGTGCGTACCAGCTGGCTTACATAGCTCATTTCATTGTCGTACCAGGAAACCACCCGTACCAGTTGGGTATCACCCACTGTTTGTACGCGGGTTTGCGTGGCGTCGAACAGGGAGCCATAGCTGATGCCAATAATATCGGTACTAACGATTTCATCTTCCGTATACCCGAAGCTTTCGTTGGCAGCGGCTTTCATAGCGGCATTCACTTCTTCTACGGTGGTTTTTTTAGACAATACGGCCGTTACTTCCGTGAGGGAGCCGGTGATGGTAGGCACGCGCTGGGCGCTGCCGTCGAGTTTGCCTTTCAGGTTGGGCAATACCAGGCCGATCGCTTTGGCGGCACCGGTGCTGTTGGGTACAATATTCTGTGCGGCGGCACGGGCACGGCGCAGATCACCTTTGGCGTGGGGCGCGTCCTGTGTGTTCTGGTCATTCGTGTAGGCGTGAATGGTAGTCATCAGACCGTTTACGATGCCAAAGCTGTCGTCCAGCACTTTGGCCATCGGAGCGAGACAGTTGGTGGTACAGCTGGCGCAGCTGATCACGGTTTCGCTGCCATCGAGGATGGAATGGTTTACATTGAATACCACTGTTTTCAGGTCGCCGGTAGCGGGAGCGGAGATGACTACTTTTTTCGCGCCGGCAGTCAGATGTGCTTCTGCTTTTGCTTTATCGGTAAAAAATCCGGTGCATTCCAGTACCACATCCACATCGTGGCTGCCCCAGGGAATCTGGGAAGGATCTTTCTGCGCATATATTTTTACGGCGTCACCGTTTACTACAATACTGTCTTCTGTGGCTTTTACGTCAGCGTCGAAACGTCCCTGGGCGCTGTCGTATTTCAGCAGGTGGGCCAGCACTTTGGGGCTGGTGAGGTCGTTGATGGCTACCACATCAATACCCTGCATATTATAGATCTGACGGTAAACCAGCCGGCCGATGCGGCCAAAACCGTTGATGGCAACTTTAACTGTACTCATAATGTCAAAATTTTAGTGTGTGAAATCGACGCAAAGTTAATGATTCAGGTATTAAAAAGCCCTGTAAATCTTACAGGGCTTTTTGATTGTTTACCGGATGTGGATTACTCGGTAGTAAAGAGTTTGGCATCCACCGGTTTATTCACTTCAATTTTTTCAAAATTGATATCACCATTAGGGGTGCTGGTGGTATGGGCGAAAATATATCCGTCGGGCGTGGCTTTATAGTTGCTGTAAACAGTGGCTATTTCCATTTCCTGGCCCTGTACGGTACGGGTAGCCGTACTTTTTATCAGGTAGAATGTTTTGGCGCTGATGTAATAGATGGAGCTGTTGCCGCTTTTGAACGTGGCTTTCAGTTTATGACATTCTTCATTTTCCACGGTTTCTTTTCCCTGCAGTTCCACCTGAACGCCTTTTTCCTGGTAATCAGTAAAAGTGCCGTGGAGATCGAGCTGCGACTGACGGGCTTTCACTTCCTCATCGGGAATGGCTTCGGGGGCCGACTGTCCTGCAAACGGCATGAAATTCCATCCGGCGGTAGGCGTGTTGATCTGGTAACCGGTCATGCCCATCACGGAAATGTCTACACGCTGACCGGTTTCGTGTTGTTTGGTAATGGTGATGCCAACATCCTGCCCCATGGCATTCATGGTGCCTTCAAAACGTACGGTGTTGATGGATTTGAGTTTTTCTTTTCCTCCCATGGCTGTGATGTGGCTGTTGATCACTTCATCAGCTGTTTGGGCGTTTGACGGGAGGCTGCATGCCAGGGCGGCCACAGCGGCTGCCAGCAGTTTGATTTTTTTCATGTTACGATGTATTGTGTTTGGTGTATGACTGGTTTATTCCGGCTTGTACATTTTAGGATCCACCGGCTGATTGATTTCTATTTTGTCAAAAGTGGTTCCTCCGCCACCGCGTCCTTCACCGGAAGGATTTTTCATTTCGATGCTGTGGGCAAAAAGGATGCCGTTCACAGGTTTATAGTCTTTGAACAGCGTAAATACCTGCTGGGGTTCTGCCGGTGCGGCACCTTCGTTGTTCCGGCGCCGGCCGCCAAAGCCCCCGGTGCTGGCTGATTGTACAATGAGGTGGGTGCTGGCGTCTATCCAGTAAGTAATCACCCGTCCGCCCTTCAGGGTCAGCTTGACTTTATGACAGGAGGCGCCCTCCACTTCCTCCTTTCCCAGGAGTTCAGCCACATGGCCCTTGGCAGCGTAATTCACCAGCGGTCCGGCAATATCCAGTTCAGTCTGCAAACCCGGCAGCACCTCATCCGGCATTTTACGGGGAGCATCCATCCTCATGGGAAAGTAGTTCCACGCTTCTTTGTCGGTCACCAGGTTGAAACCGTTGCTGCCACCCATCTCAAATTCGGTACGGCTCAGTTTGTCCTGCACTTTGGTGATCTTTACAGATACTTCATTCCCCATCATTTCCCGGCTGCCTTCCATATAAATCGAAGAAATGCCCAGCAATTTCTCTTTGCCTCCCCGGGCTTTTTCCATGTTTTCAATCACTTCATCCACTGTTTGTGCGCCCGCCAGCTGGATACCGGCCAGGAACAGCACAAAAAGACTTAACAGGATCAGGGTTTTCATTGCTGTAATATTAGTGTACTAAGGTAGCGGAAAATTACAGGATGTTGGCACAGGTTGATAAGTGGTGATTTACAGGGGCAGGATGCCGTAGATGCAGATGAACAGCATTCCCCTACTTTTGTTCTCTTAAAATTTTATTTCATGCCAACCAGTGTTCAGGGAATGATGGTGGACATCCGAAACCGGCGCCAGTATCCGGCTGCGGTGCTGTTTGAAAACGGCCGTATCCTTTCCGTGCAGGAGCTGCCTGCTGCCGACAGCACGGGGATGCCCTATATCCTGCCCGGATTTATTGACAGCCATGTCCATATTGAGAGCAGCATGCTCGTTCCATCGGAATTTGCCCGGCTGGCGGTGGTGCATGGCACCGTGGGCACCATCAGCGATCCGCATGAAATTGCCAATGTATGCGGGGTGGAAGGAGTGGAATATATGATTGCCAATGGCAAAACAGTGCCTTTCAAATTTCATTTCGGCGCCCCCAGTTGCGTGCCGGCCACCATGTTTGAAACAGCCGGCGCCACCCTCAGTACGGCAGATGTGGACGCCCTGCTCCGGCTGCCCGATATTTATTACCTCAGTGAAATGATGAATTTCCCCGGTGTGCTGCACCGGGATGCGGAGGTGATGGCGAAAATTGCGGCTGCAGGAAAATATGGTAAACCGGTAGACGGCCATGCGCCTGGACTGCGCGGTGCGGATGCAGAACGATATGCATCCGCCGGCATCAGTACCGATCATGAGTGTTTTACAGCAGAAGAAGCACTGGATAAGCTGGCCTGTGGGATGAAAATCCTCATCCGGGAAGGCAGTGCCGCCAAGAATTTTGAGGCACTCATCGGGCTGCTGCCGCAACACTATGAACGTATGATGTTCTGCAGTGATGACAAGCATCCCGACAGTCTGCTGGAAGGGCATATCAATCAGCTCTGTGCCCGCGCCGTTGCCAAAGGAATGGATGTATACCAGTTGTTGCAGGCGGCCTGTATCAACCCGGTGGAACATTACCGGATGCAGGTGGGACTCTTGCAACCCGGTGATCCGGCGGATTTTATCCTCGTGGAAAATCTGATTGATTTTACTGTTCGCCAAACCTGGATCAACGGACTGCTGGTGGCGGAAAACGGGCAGAGCAGGATACAGGCACCCATTGCCGGAATCATCAACCAGTTCAGCTGCAGGGAAAAACTGCCGGCCGACTTCAGGCTTTTGCATGAGGGGAGCGAAACCATTGATGTGATTGAAGCGCTGGAAGGGCAACTCATCACCAACCGTTTGCAAATGCCTCCCCGGGTGGTGGATGGTTTTGTGGAAAGCGACCTGCAGCATGACCTGCTCAAAATGGTGGTGGTGAACCGCTACCGCGATGCGTCACCTGCCGTTGGTTTTGTGAAAAATTTTGGCTTGAAGAAAGGGGCGCTGGCTTCATCCGTAGCACACGATAGCCATAATATCATCGCGGTGGGAGTGGATGATGTAAGTATCGCGGCTGCCGTGAATGCCGTGATCCGCGAAGGAGGCGGTATCAGTGTGGTGAGCGGACCGCTGACTGAAGTGCTGGGTCTCCCGGTGGCCGGCCTGATGAGCAACGGCGACGGATATGCGGTAGCGGATGCCTATACCCGTATTGACGCCTTCGCGAAAAAAGAACTGGGTTCAACACTCGCGGCGCCTTTTATGACGCTGTCCTTTATGGCGCTGCTGGTGATTCCGCATATTAAACTCAGCGACCTGGGGCTTTTTGATGGAGACAGCTTTCAGTTCATCCGGAAAGTCACTGTCTGAACGTATTCTCAAAAGGTAGTTGAATGAAACCGTAAGCGGTCAGGGAGGCTGGCCGGTGGTTTTATTGAACAGCCTGCCGTATTGGGTTACTAAAATTTCAGTATCACGATCACTACTGAATACGACCATTCATTATACAAAACCATCAGCTCATTGTCTATGTTATTTCGATTTTTTTGCCTGTTTATTTTTTGTTCACTGACCGCTGCCTCCCAGCGTGATCCTGCAGCCACCGACCGCCTGCTGGTAACGGGCAGGGTGAAACAACCGCAGGAAATTACACTGTCCGTGCTTGATAGCCTGCCTAAGGTAACGGTGGGGGATGTGCGCATTATTAATTACAAGGGTGAGGTGAAGCGCACCTACACTGGTGTGAAAGGGGTGCGGCTGAAAGATATTGTTGACCGCGCGGGTATCGATGAAGCCAGCCCGAAACTGCTGAGTGAATATTACCTGGCTGCCCGGGCACTCGATGGCTATACGGTGATCATATCCTGGAATGAAATGTTTAATACGCCGGCAGGTGATGGATTTATAATAGTAACGGAAGCAGACGGTAAGCTGGCTGCTGCCATGGATGAACGGCTGCTGATGCTGGCAGTAAAGGATATTCACACCGGCCGCCGGCATGTAAAAGCGTTGCAGACACTGGAAGTAAAGCGAAACTGACGTGTTAGGTCATACATACGAAAACAGCCGGCATTGCCGGCTGTTTTCGTATAGTGAGGATGGTGAAGTAATTAATAACCTGCTTTAGCACCGCCAATATTTTCAATCGGGTGCCAGGTGGTTTTGATTTCCTGTAAGTCGGTAATGAAATACGGTGATTGCGCGGCTTCACTCATCCAGTCTGTTCCGTCATAAATATGCACCCGCTTCACGTTCAGGGCTGATTTTTCGCGGATGAGCCGTTGACTGGCTGCGTCTTTTTCACAGTATACGGTGGCATTCACATCCATGTGATCCGCGAAGTAGGGGAGCAGTTCACTCACTTTACCGGTAAGGATATTGACCACACCGCCCGGGAGGTCTGAGCTGTTCAGTACCTCTGCGAAAGTAACGGCGCAGAGGGGTTTGGTTTCGGAGGCCAGCACCACACAGGTGTTGCCACCGGCGATGATGGGGGCAACGAGGGAGACCAGTCCGATGAGTGAACTGGATTGCGGCGCAATGGCAGCTACCACTCCGGTGGGCTCGGGCGTGGAGAAATTAAAGTGAGAGGAAGCAACCGGGTTCACGGCGCTGAATACCTGCTGAAATTTATCGCACCAGCCGCTGTAATAGATAAACCGGTCGATGGCCAGGTTCACTTCCGCCTCCGCCTGTGCAGCGGATATATCCTGCTTCTGCAGTTCGTCGATGAACTGGGCTTTGCGTCCTTCCAGCATTTCGGCAATGCGGTACAGTATTTGTCCGCGGTTGAAAGCCGCACGACCGCTCCAGCCGCCAAAGGCACCCCGTGCACTCACTACCGCATCGCGGAAGTCTTTTCGCGAGCAGAGGCACATATTGGCCAGTTTGTCGCCCTTACTGTTTACTGCGGTATAGTACCTGCCAGATTCCGTACGGGGGAACTGTCCGCCCACATATATTTTATAAGTCTTCAATACTTCAAGACGTTGGGGTTGTTTAAGTATACCGTTGCCGTTTTCGCTGAAAGAAGATTTTGTTTTTATAATTGTTTTCGCCATGAGAGAAGTTTAAAGTTTAACGTTTAAGGTTTAACGTTGGGGGAAGCTATCTTTTTTCGGAGTCCTTTTATTTCAGTTTTTTGAAGATAAGTTATGAATTGATGTATCATGCCGCTGATCTGTAAAGCAATTTGTAATAGTTCTTTAAATTCATTTTCTGTAAGATAATTTTTGTCTGCAGCCCGGTATAATTGAGACCTTGTTTCTCCACAGGAACCTTTTGCGTACCCCAGGAACTGTATAAATTCCGATCTTGTTCCTCTTTCAAAACCTTCTGCGATATTATCCATTATTGAGCCTGCAGATCCCTCTATCTGTTGAATCAGGCGGTAATTATTTCTAAACTTTCCTGTATCAATATGAATCCCGATTATTTTACAAAATGACCGGGCTTTTTTCCAACATTCTATATCCTCAAATGACCGTATCGTTGGCATTGTTTAAGAGATTGTTCAGGTCTGAAAATAACCTTAAACCATTAAACCCTTAAACCTTAAACGATTTAAACGGAATTTAAACGATTAAACAAGTTTCACATACGGCGCCAATCCATGAAGCCCGCCTTCCCGTCCATAACCACTTTCCTTATAACCACCAAAAGGAGAAACCGGGTCGAATTTGTTGTAGGTGTTGGCCCATACCACTCCCGCACGCAGTTTGGTGGTCATGTTGAAAATCTTGGAACCTTTATCTGTCCATACACCGGCACTCAGACCAAAGGGTGTATTGTTGGCTTTCTCGATGACTTCATCTTCTGTTCGGAAAGTTTGAATAGTAAGTACCGGGCCAAATATTTCTTCCTGGGCGATGCGGCTCGATTGGGCTACGCCAGTGAAGAGGGTGGGGCGGCAGAAGAAACCTTTCTTCGGCAGCGGACAACTGCTCTGGTACATTTCGGCACCTTCCTGCTGACCGATGGCCAGGTACTTGTTGATGATGCCCAGCTGTTCTTTCGAGTTGATCGCACCGATATCGGTGTTTTTATCCAGCGGGTCGCCCACGATCAGGGTTTCCATCCGGTCTTTCAGTTTGCGGATCACGGTTTTGGCTACAGATTCCTGTACAAACAGGCGGGAACCGGCACAGCAAACATGTCCCTGGTTGAAGAAGATACCGTTGATAACGCCTTCCACCGCCTGGTCCAGCGGTGCATCTTCAAATATGATATTGGCGGCTTTTCCGCCCAGTTCGAGGGTTGCTTTTTTATTCGATCCTGCAATTGCCCGCTGAATAATCTTACCCACATTGGTAGAGCCGGTAAAGGCAATCTTATCCACCCCGGGATGATTCACAATGGCAGCGCCGGTTTCACCCGCGCCGGTGATGATGTTCACCACACCGGGAGGCAGATCCGCTTCCTGGATGATCTCCGCCAGTTTCAACGCGGTAAGCGGGGTGCTTTCGGCGGGCTTCAGCACCACCGTGTTGCCGGTGGCCAGTGCCGGGGCGATCTTCCAGGCTGCCATCAGCAGGGGGAAATTCCAGGGGATGATTTGTCCGGCTACGCCCAGCGGTTGTGCGTTCCTGTTAGGAAATGCGTATTCCAGCTTATCGGCCCATCCAGCATAATAGAAGAAGTGATTGGCAGCGGTGGGTACATCAAAATCCCGGCTCTCACGGATGGGTTTACCGCCATCCAGGGTTTCGATTACGGCAAATTCCCGGGCTCTTTCCTGCACCATCCTGGCAATGCGGTAGATATACTTGGCCCTTTCTTTCGCGGGCATTTTCTTCCACACTTTTTCGTACGCGGTACGGGCGGCTTCTACCGCGCTGTTCACATCGGCCTGGCCGGCTTCCGCTACCTCCGACAGTTTTTCCTCATTGGCCGGGTTGATGGTGGCAAAATATTTTTTACTCAGCGGCTTGCGGAACTGTCCGTTGATGAACAGGTCGTACCGGGGCTGAATCTTCGCGGCGCTCTTGCTTTCCGGGGCCGGCGCGAGGTTACGGGCGCTGTCGAATTTGAGCTTGAGGGTATTGGTCTTTATTGCTTTGGACATAGAAGATGTTTAAGAGGTTCAAAAGGTTCAAGAGGTTCAAAAGGTTGCGCTCCGGATGAAGCCTCTTATTCCTTGATTTGTTTTTCTTTTGATTTGTGTTTAATTCCTTTAAATGTGTTAGATTCTAGATAGTGGATGAATTTCTGGATTAGAAAGCTTAGCTTTTTCAGGTCTGTACATATTGCATCAAATTCTGTTTCAGTGATATATTTTCTGTCAAGCGCCCGATACATCTGTGACCTCAGTTCTCCACAAGACCCCTTCGATATATACAAAAACTGAATGAATTCCCGGTTGCCACCTCTTTCAAATCCTTCTGCAATATTATCCATGATCGATCCTGCAGAACCCTCGATCTGACTGATCAGGCGGTAGTTCTTTTCAAAACGGGCCTCCTGAAGCAACTGGCCGATTTTTTGGTTCAATACTCTCGCTTCTTTCCACGACAAAATGTCTTCGAACGTTGAAATAGTAGCCATGATGAATTGTATTAAGGGTTAATAAATACGCATCATTATAAAGAACCGGCAAACTCATGGGATGTCTCAACCTTTTGAACCTTTTGAACCTTTTGAACCTCTTGAACCTTTTGAACCTTGAACCTTTGAACTCATTAGTCTAAACTAAAATAATCCCCACTCTGATACACCCCCGTTTGCTGCTTCATCAGCTGCATCAGTACATCATTGGCGAGGCTGCTGGCGCCGAAGCGGAACCACTCGTTGTTCATCCATTCTTCTCCCAGCACTTCATTCAGCATCACCAGGTAATGCAGGGCCAGTTTGGCTTTGGAAATGCCGCCGGCGGGCTTCATCGCGATTTTCTTACCGGTTTTGTAGTAAAAGTCGCGGATGGCTTCCAGCATCACCAGGGTTACCGGCAGGGTAGCGGCGGGTGAAATTTTTCCTGTGGAGGTTTTAATGAAATCGGCGCCTGCATACATGGCAATATCGCTGGCGCGGCGCACTTTATCATAGGTCACCAGTTCCCCGGTTTCCAGGATCACTTTCAGGCGGGCATTGCCGCAGGCTTCTTTTACAGCCGCGATTTCATCAAATACAAAGTTGTATTCACCCATGTGAAACTTGCCGCGCGAAATCACCATGTCAATTTCATCCGCGCCCTGGTCTACCGCGAATTTCGTGTCGCGGATTTTTACATCCCGCGGGGCCTGTCCGCTTGGGAAAGCCGTGGCTACCGCAGCCACTTTCACGCCGGAGTTGCCCAACGCCTGTTTGGCCACTTTCACCATACTGGGATATACGCAAACGGCAGCCACCGTGGGCAGGCCGGGGTAGGCATCGTGCAGGTGCTGTGCCTTGTAGCAAAGCTGTTTCACTTTACCATCGGTATCCTTGCCTTCCAGCGTGGTGAGGTCAATCATATTCAGCACCAGCTTCAGGCCGTTGATCTTGGTTTCATTTTTAATGCTGCGCTTGGTGACGCGGCTGGCCCGTTCCTCCACGCCCACCTGGTCAACATGAGGGGAGAGGGAGAAATCGGGAATGGTAATAGTTGCCATTTGATTCGTTTAAAACGTTTAATTCGTTGAACCCGTTGGATAGTGGTCCTTTTTTACTTTTTGTTTTTGACTTTTTACTTTTATCCTGCCAGCACCTCCAGCGACTTTTGAATCATATTGTTCACCGCCGCCTCACTGTCTTTCGAAAACTGCTGCAGTACCCGGTTGGCCACAATCGTATTGATGCTCATGCAATGATGCCCCAGCAGCTTGCCCAGTCCAAATATCGCGGAGGTTTCCATTTCAAAGTTAGTGATCCGGAGGTTCCCGTGCCTGAAGTGGGTGAGTTTATTGATCAGTCCCGTTGCAGCAGGCTGCAGGCGGAGGATCCGGCCCTGCGGACCGTAAAAACCCGGACAGGTCACCGTCATTCCTTTGAAATAGCCCTCATCCGGGAATTTACTGAGCAATGCTTCACTGCCTTTGGATACATAGGGGATGGTAATGCGGGTATCGAGGCCTGTCTGCTCTACAAAGGCATCCGTCAGCGCATGCTCTTCTTCTGTTTTCGTGTAGGCGTAATAGTTCAGCAGGTTGTCGAGGCCCAGCCCGTGGGAGGACGCTACCAGGCTGTCCACCGGAATATCTGCCTGCAGGGCGCCCGAAGTACCGAAGCGGACAATGTTCAGGGAGGATTTTTCCGACTTCACCTCGCGGGTGCTGAAATCGATGTTCACGAGTGCATCCAGTTCGTTGAGCGCAATATCAATATTGTCGGGTCCGATACCGGTAGAAAGCACCGACAACCGTTTGCTGCCGATATAACCGGTATGGGTGATGAATTCGCGGTGCTGCAAACGGTGTTCCACCCGGTCAAAATGCTGGCTCACTTTTTTCACCCGGTCGGGGTCGCCTACCAGGATGACGGTGGAGGCCAGTTCTTCCGGGCGGAGGTCCAGGTGGTAAATAGCGCCCCGGGAAGTAATAATCAGTTCAGATTCTGCAATCCTGCTCATAGTATGTTTTTTGAGAGTACCCTTGTCGTCGCTGCTTATTTCAGCAGGTTCAGATCGGGCTGTGCGTATTTGTACACTTTAAAATAAATCGTGGTTTTGGTTTGAAATACCCCGTTGATGTCAGACAGTGTATTCACAAATTCCACCAGGTGCTCATTATCACGGCACATCACATCCACTTCCAGGTCGTAATCCCCGCTGGTCATCGCCAGGAAACTTACTTCCGGCATTTTGCTGATGGCGAGCGCTACTTTTTCCTTCAGGGTGGCAGGCCGTACATACACCGCGATATGGGCATAGGAACGGAAGCCCACTTTCTCCGGATCCACCCGTCCGATGATATTAATAGTGCCGTCTTCAATGAGCTTGTTAAAACGGGTGCGGATGGTGCCGATGGAAACACCCAGCTTTTCGGCGATCACCGTAAACGACATCCGGCCATCTTTCTGCAGGAAACTCAGGATGGCAAAGTCAAGTTCGTCTAAACTCAGGGAAGTCTTTTGCATGGCGCTTTCGTGAGGGACAAATATGCAACATTTCGCTTTAAAAACAGGGCTGAATTTTGTTGTTTGGTAAAATATTTTTATTTTCCACCCATTATTTCTGCAAAATTTACAGTCAAACATTTATTATGAAGTACAAACCGGTACAGAACTATATCAACGGACAGTTTACCGACGCCAGCACCAGCAAGCACCTCGACGTCATTTCTCCCGTAGACGGCACCCTGCTTTCCACGGTTCCACTCAGCGCGGCATCCGACCTCGATGCGGCCGTTGCTGCGGCTAAAAAAGCGTTCCCCGCCTGGAGCCGCACGCCCATCAAGGAAAGGGTACAGGTGTTTTTCAGGTACAAATACCTGCTGGAAAAACACCTGAAGGAATTGTCGGAATTGTGCAGTGAAGAGAACGGGAAAACATACGGGGAATCAGTGGCTGAAATTGAAAAATGTATCGAGCTCACGGAATTCGCCACCTCCCTGCCACAGCTGGTTACCGGCGAAGTGCTGGAAGTAAGCCGGGGTGTGGAATGCCGGACGGAACATGCTCCGTTAGGCGTGGTGGCTTCCATCGTTCCTTTCAATTTTCCGGCGATGGTGCCCAACTGGACGATCCCCAATGCGATTGCCCTGGGGAACTGCATGATCATCAAGCCTTCCGAGAAAGTACCCCTCAGCTGCGGCCGGCTGGCGGAACTGCTGAAGGAAGCCGGACTGCCGGATGGGGTATTTAATATTGTTCACGGTGATGTTGAGATTGTGAATGCGATCTGCGACCACCCGGGCATTGAAGCCGTTTCTTTTGTGGGTTCCACCAAAGTGGCGAAAATCGTCTACCAGCGTGCCACTTCAAATTATAAGCGGTGCCTTGCACTCGGAGGTGCCAAGAATCACCTGATGGTACTGCCGGATGCCATCCCGGCAATGACGGCCCAGAACGTGGCCGCCAGTATGAGTGGTTGTGCAGGCCAGCGTTGTATGGCTGCCAGCGCCATGGTGGGCGTGGGCAATGTGGATCATATCGTGGAGAAGATCTGCGACGAGGCCCGCAAAATTGTACCCGGACAAAACCTGGGTGCCGTTATCAATAAAGAATCACAGCAACGCATCGAACGCTATATCACCGAAGCCGAACAGCAGGGTGCCAAAATCCTGGTGGATGGCCGGAATGCCAAAGTGCCGGGCAAAGAGGGAGGTACCTATGTAGGTCCAACCGTGATTGATTACGTGAAGCCCGAAATGTCAGTGGCACGTGAAGAGATATTCGGTCCCGTTATCTCCATCCTGCGCACCCATACGGTTGATGAAGCACTTGCTATTGAAAACGCCAATCCTTACGGTAATGCCGCCAGCGTCTTCACCCAGAACGGCGGCATGGCCCGTTACATCATCGACCGTGCCAGCGCCGGTATGATCGGCGTGAATGTAGGCGTTCCCGTGCCCCGCGAACCGTTTAGTTTCGGAGGCTGGAATGAAAGCAAATTCGGGGTAGGAGATATCACCGGTAAAAGTTCCATTGAATTCTGGACCAAGCTGAAGAAAAGCACCACCAAGTGGAATCCCGAGGCAGGGGTGAACTGGATGAGTTAAAGAAAAGCCTCCCCCAACCCCTCCAAAGGAGTTGGCCTCCCCAAACCCCTCCAAAGGAGGGGCTTTGAAAGAGCCTGATCGGGGATAGTGCTTTTATCTTTTGTTAGGGTTGGATGATTTTTTTGGGGTCGTCAGTTGATCTTTACTCAGCATCGTTGCGTCGCACACTTGTACGGCATACCATTGGGAAGCTGGATAGATTGGACTATTTGAGATTATTTGAAATGAGCTGTTTCTCTGAAGCCTTGGGTTTTTGTTTCAAGTATTCGGCAGCAGCAACTCCAAACTGTTGGTAGCGATTTATATAAAAACTAAGTTGCCATTTTAGTTCTTTAAACTTGTCGAACTCAGGCTGACAGCTATTAATATCAGTACCTCTGGGAGCGCCTCAGCCGGTTCGGTCTCCACCGCAGGTGGGGATTCGAAAAATGCGCAGCATATTTTTCGAAAGAAGCGGGTGTAGTGCGGACAGAGGTACGCAGCCTGCCGGCTGAGGAGGCAAAGGGTATTAAAATAATACTCTTTAAATCATTTAATAGGTAACAATTTGAGATTTGTTACTTAAGAGACAAAAAAGAAAACAGGTTAACCGCTATTAGTAAAGCAGATTACATCTGATCAATCGAAAATAAAAATATTTTTAAAGCAATTAACCTTTTGCACCATGTCGCAAACATCCACCATTTCCCAGTCACAGGAAATCATCCAGGACAGCCTGGACTATACCCTCTTCAGCTGGAGCAAACAGAAAGGGCACAGTCCCATTGCCGTAAAATATGCCGAAGGCGTGTACCTCTATGATTATGATGGTAAACGCTACATTGATTTTTCCAGCGGACTGATCAACATGAACATTGGTCACGGCAACCAGCGCATCACCGAAGCCGTGGTGAAGCAGATGCAGGAAGTGGCTTATGTAACCCCGAGTTGTGTAACCAAGGTGCGCTCCGATCTGGGTAAGAAACTGGCGGAGATCTGCCCTGGCGATCTCAACCGCTCGTTCTTCACCCTTTGCGGCGCCACTTCTATTGAGAACGGAATCAAGCTGGCCCGTTTGTATACAGGCCGGCATAAAATACTTACCCGCTACCAGAGCTACCACGGCGCCACCATGGGTGTGATCTCCGCCGGGGGCGATCCCCGCAAACTGCCGGTGGATGCGCAACAGGCGCCCAACTTCGTTCACTTTGATCTGCCCAACCTCTACCGCTGGGAATACGGCGAAGAGAATCTGCTCAAAGAGGCCGTTGCCCAACTGGAACGCGTAATCGCTTATGAAGGTCCGGCTAATATCGCGGCGGTATTGCTTGAAGGTGAGTCCGGAACATCGGGTTGCCTGCAGTATCCCAAAGGCTACCTCAAAGCGGTAAGGGAAATCACCCGCAAGCACGGCATCCTCATGATCATGGATGAAGTGATGAGTGGTTTCGGCCGTAC
>WBZP01002929.1_pt1 | contig 19152 bp, 17 predicted proteins | sample 5204301 | NCBI WGS metagenome assembly WBZP01 (sample SAMN12412401, study PRJNA552823) | activated sludge metagenome | isolation source: activated sludge from nitrification reactor of wastewater treatment plant... | place: USA: Pennsylvania | collected 2017 | reverse complement strand
CCGACGAATACCATCCAAGATTATTGCTGCTTTACCAGCGTGCAAGGCCCAACACCGACGAAGAGTGACATGTTTTGGCAACTGATGTGTCACTGAGTGTCACAATTCGTGCCAACAAGACGCTTGCTGATTTACCAAACTGTTCAATGGACGCTCGCTCCACTCAAGGAGTGTGGCCCATGCGTCGTTACCCGCCCGGTTTTCTCACCCTGTCAGCCTCGGTGGCCTGCGAACGGTTTAGCTTTTTTCTGCTGCTGAGCTTGTTGCTACTTTACTTGAACGAACGGCTCGGATTTACCACCGTCAGCGCAACAGACATTCTCGGCTGCTTCATCGCTGCCACCTATGTGTCTCCTCTGCTTGGAGGCATTGTCTCCGATGGCCGGCTCGGCGTCGTGCGTGTCGCATCGCTCGGCTACCTCGTCGCTGCCGTCGGTTACGCACTCCTGATGATTGAGAGAGTCCCGGCTCTGTATGCCGGTCTAGCACTGGTCGCGCTCGGGTCTGGCGCGGCCAAGTCTGCGCCGCAAGCGCTCGCCACCCGACTGTATGCCGACATCCCAGAGCACCGAGACCACGGATTGACGCTGATTTACCTGCTCGCCAACGCCAGCGCGATTGTAAGTCCGGTTGTGGGAGAGACTGCGCGCTCGTGGCTCGGGTGGCCCGCCGCCTTCGCGGTTGCGTCGCTGGGACTCGTGGCAGCATGGGCCATTCTCTGTTCGCACAGTTCACTCCTACGCGCCGCTGAACAGCGCGAGCCTGCCGCTGCTGCGATTAACTGCAATGCTCCTCACGGCTCCCTCCCGTTACTACTCCGTATGTGTCTGATCTCGATGCTGTTCACTGTGGCACACATGCAAGCGAGTACGACTCTGCTTCTCTGGGCTCGCGATTACACCGATCGCAGATTCCTAACCTGGGACTTGCCGGTTCCGTACATCGCGTCGCTGCACTCTGGACTTGTGATTGCGGTGTCGCCGCTGCTTTCTCGCCTACTGATTCGTCTGCGAGCCGCGCCCGGACTCGGTAGCATGTCCCAAAAAATCGCGGGAGGAATGACGATAACGAGTCTGGCCTATGTCCCGATGATCATCGCCGCACAGCTATCAGGAGGGCTGAGTCTGGTCAGCATCGTATGGCTCCTCGGCTGTCTGCTGATGCTCTCGGTCGCCGAGCTGCTGGTCGGAGCGCTCGGTCCGTCATTCGTCCTTCGCCTCGCTCCAACACAGAGCGGTGGACGATGGATCGGTGCGTGGTATGCCGCGACAGCGGTTGGCTTCTGGATCGCGGGTCGAATCGGTGGACTGTGGGACAGAGTGCCGCACAGCGCGTTCTTCCTTGGATTGGCGGTGCTGCCGCTGATCGGTGTCGCGGTGAGCCTCTGTTGCCGTCGATGGGACGCCAGATAGTAACCGGACTCCGCAACCTCGAACCGATTCCTGATCGGACTCCGAATCGCTGCCTCACAAACAAATGGTGGCGGGAATAGCTGGCCACTTCGTCTGCCTGGCGCGTAGCCACGGATGCGGAGGGGAGGAAAAATACTCCTGGCCAAAGGAGTGTGACACCTACCGATTCAGAGCCTACTTCCGCGAGCAATTCCTAGATCACAAGCGCCGACCCCTTCCGGGACGCCGAGGTGTTTCGACTGTCAAAGCCCTACAATTCGGAATCCAGCGGTAGTGTTCAGGTATGGCGATGGCACGCAGACCGGCCTGGCCAGTCGATTGGCCCATCCAAACGTGTTTTGGTCACCACTGCGAGATCTAGTGTCACTATTCAATGTAGTTGAACCTATGACGACTGTTCACACTCGGCCTTCGGCCAGCGCCGAGCCATCCCCCCCGATGCGTAGCGCCGATGAACCGGGCCGACTCAGACAACGTCACATAGGAGCGAGCATCAGACTTCTGGGCCCACTGGCATCGACGGGAGCTGTGCCTCGGGAAACCGAGCATGGCGTCTGCTCGCTGAATCTGACGAAATCTGCGATCGTCCTACATCGCTTCCCACGGATCGCCTGTGACCTTGGCAAGGCGGGTCTCCCCGCTGGTGTCGATCTCGAAACTGTACTTCCTTCCGTTGATGCAGCCAGCGGGGCAGTCTCCCCAGCCGACAAATATCCAGAGTTTCCAGCCGCAAAGTCGTTTGTCTGGCCGAACCAAGACGCTGTCTCCGAGATGGAGTCCGTTGCCCCAAGCGTACAGATCCAAGTCCGGAATCGGGAAACCTATGCCGCTCGCCTTAGCGACCAGATTCTCGAGTGCATAGCGGTTCACTTCACGCTGCACAATGAGATCGAAGAAGTCGTTGACAAGGATTCCGCGGGGCTGGACTTTGATGTCGTATTTGCTGATAAGATCGTCGAGCACCGGTTCCCCGCTCCATTGTTCTCCGGCCCCCCAGCGACTAAGGTAGGGCGCGTCCCGCTCGAGCATTACGGTGACGATGGTTTTGTCAGGAACCTTGGCAGCGCTGAACACCTGCTCGAAGTTGGTTCGCGCCCGACGCCAATCTTCGTCTTCAAACGCACGAACGTGGAGCAGTACCTCTTCAAGAATCGCAGCCAGTTCGAGATTGACCTCAAGGTCGCTGGTGCGGGCGTTCATGTAGTTCGATAGTTGGTGCGCGAGCGCCCGGTACGCCTCGCTCTGTTCGGAGGTCAGGTCGTTGCGCGGAGCAGGCTCGACCTTCGGCCAGCCACCGCACCCAATCAACACGACAAAGACGAGGAGGAAGTACCGCATCTGTCAGACGTTCCTTTCGGTTCAAGAGTCCTCCCCACCGAGTTTGGTCAGTCTCTGATGGTGGACAGACTCTAGAATGAAGTGGAGCTTTGCACCGTGGTCGAGCCCATAGCTGTCTTTCGGACCCCGCGACTGTCTTGGGCTGTTACGGCGACAATGTGCTCACCGACAGGAAGCACCGTTGTGAGCGTGTTTATATTGAAGGCGGCAAAGCGATTATCAATGCGCCAGCTATAGTAGTTAATATCGTTGTCGGGCTCGTGCGACTGGGCCGAAGAAAATTCGATATGAGCGCCTTCAGCTCTATCTTGTTGAAATACGCCGGTCGGCGTCAGCACGGGCACCGGTGGACGTGCGACCGGATGGCCGCACGCCACCCCAACCGAGTACGAAGTTCTGTACTCCCAGTCGACACAAGCAGCTTAACCAAGTGTCCACTGAAACGGAGCAGGCCCAACTCGATATGGTTCTTTCTTGAGTCCTGGCAGATCAGGGTCAGAGCGGTCTGATGCTCTTCATCATCGCTGCCATTGTGCTGCGCAGCGTCGCCGCGTCTGGAAGCGTCTTGTTCACCCCGCAGATGACGACCAGATACTTGCTGTTCGGAGTCCTGAGAACGCCGTAATCGCCCGTGTATTCCTGCTTTTCCCCTGCACCGAACCCCCTCACCCCTCCAGAAAGACTGGAACCAAGAGCGTTCGGCTTCTCCTCATGACCGCTCACAGGCACCGCCGTACTTTTGAATCGTTTGTCGAGCTGCTGGATTCCCCAATCCTCTGCCTTGCCACTGTCCTCGAAGAGGTTGACAACACAAGCGGCCTCGGGAGCCCTGAGCACGCGCTTGACCTCGTCCTTGAGCACTCCCTTGACCTCGACCTTGACCGTGACTGTGACCTCGACCTTGGGCGGATTGATGGCCCAGAAGTCGCCAAACGCGACCATCGCCCAGCCCTTCGGGATCGTCATTTGAAACGAGCCCGTCGTCGATTTCGCCGCTTGGTCCTGCGCGTGCGCAGGCTGGACCGATGAAGCGGTGGCGGCGACCAATGCCAACCGGATGAGAGTGTTCTTGAGCATGGAGCCCTCCTGTCTGTGTCTGAAGATGCATGGTCATGGTGCCCAGACGTCGATGACGAAGTCAACGCTCTTCCAGCCTCCATCGGCTCGTGAGTTCGTAACTACAGGCAGATAAGAGGAGTTTTATCTGCATCTAAACGGGACTCAGTGGGGTAGTGAGCCAAAGCGAGGGAAGAGCTGGCGCAAGGTATGAGCGCTGGTCGGATCTCCCTGTGCTCGAGCGGCTTGCAGCGCCACCACCGGACATCCGCACAGTCCGCAGTCGGCTTGGGTGCCAAACGTACACGGCCTCTTTTCGCGTAACCTGTGGTCAAATGCCACCGCCGAGTGGGAATAGATACAGGTCTGTGGGAGCCGCTGATTCCCAGGTCGAAATACATCCAGAGACTCCGTCGTGTTGAGCAAGAGCCCTGGGTGACGAAAAATCAGCTCTTGCAAGCGATCAATGGCACGGCTTCTTTCATCCCCATCAACACGCAGCGGATCACCAGGCAGACCAACGTAAAAGCCGATCAAGATCGCTGACGCTCCGACTTGTTCACGAAGTGCAGCCAGCGCGTCAATCGCCGTCAGGTTCTGCGTACACAGGGTAGTGGAAATCGCAAAGCTGTGCCGTGGCAGTACGCGGGTCTGCTTGTAGGTTCGCGCAAAGCTGCCCGATCCGCGCAGCTCATCATGAAGGTGAGAAGGACCATCGATCGAAACCAGGATTCCAGCGTGCAGATACAGATCGGGAGGAATCGACACCGTGCCAGAGGTCGCGACCGCGTTGCGGTGAAACAGCGCCATTGCAGACCAGAGCAGCTTCTGCCGCAGGAGTGGCTCGCCACCAACCCAGAACGCCGATCGCAGACCGTACTTGTCACGCAAGGAAGTCAGCCGTTCCAGAAAAATCCGATCCGGTAAATCGATGTTGCGACGCTTGCTGCGATCCATGTAGCAGTGCGCACAGCGCAGCGGACAGCGTTCCGTTAGATCAAAGACAGCGATGGGTCGATGGGTCTGCATCGGCTATAAGAAACCTTATCTATGATTCATATTATCAACCCAAGACCCCTCGCCGTGCAAGCGACTCTTCACAGATCTACGGTGTCACATCGCGCTAGTCCTGCTGCGGACAGCAAGCCGTCTCGAGCACAGCCGACTGCGGAAGCACTCTCCCTACCGCGTTACGGACCAGTCGCTTGGTCAAGCGTGCCACCTCCACAAAGTCACGAGGTCGCATCGGCTCAAAGAACGATCCATCCTGCATGTCCCGAAACAGCTCTCGGTACATCGCCAGCACGCGCTCTCGATACTCTGGATCGATGCGCACCGCTCTGTCGGCATACTGATGACAGTGTCCACACTGCTCGCAGTCCACGTCGATGCATGAGTTGCGCAAGAAGCGATCGATGAAGCCATCGAGCTTGCGATTGTCGAGGTAGAGAGCGTTCGGTCCTTGGCGCGGATACAGCAGTCCCATCGCTTGTCCAAGCTCTTGCAGCTTCGGTACTTTAGCCAGATTCACCTGATCGGGTTTAAAGAAGTACTTGAGTGCTCTACCAAAGGAGTAAGCGTCGCGTGACGCAGCGGTTGTATAGGACTCCTTCGGATAGTTAAACGGCAACACCAAGTCGAAGAAGTTGCCGTCATAGCGACGCTCTGCATAGGCACGAACTCGTCTGAGCAGCTCTGGCGTCGGTGTATTCCGTTCCACGATCTTGAAGTTGTGAAAGCCGAGCGACTCGTAGTGGTGAAGATCTTCAGGACGAATCCAGTTGGCGCGCACGTAGTTTACCGGCTCACGCAGCCGATAATCGAGACAGAACAGCATGTGATAGTCGAGCGGAAACGCCTGCTTGCGACTCCCTTGCTGCTGCGATCCGTGCGACAGACTGGCGGCATGGGTTCCTGCAATCGCACAGTCTTGACGACAGGAGTTGTTGACGATCAAAGACAGCTCACACCGCACCGCTTCCCGAATGGCGCGCAGGGCCGAAAACTCACGGGCGAACGCAGTCTCATTGAGCACGATACAGTCGGCTCCGTGGTCTTCCCAGAAGCGAGCCTTGCGAACAGAGTCGGTAAAGCGATGCGCGCTGATGCGAACCTTAAACTGTGGATAGCAGCGCTTTAGCATCTGTAGCAGATAGATCTGCCCGACGGTGATGCTGTCAACTTTGATCTCTGCTAGCCAGTCGAGTGTCTTACGGATCGCACGCTGTCCTTCGCGGGTGTACTCCGCATTCCCCATGCACATCGCGTTGAGCAGGTAGTTAAACTCGATGCCCATCGCATGCGCTTTGCGGACTGTCTGCTCGACCTTCTTTTGATCGACGTTCGGGAGATAAAAGGACGGTCTGCCACCGCCTGCAAAGTCTTTGGTGACCTTTCCGTAGACTTCATAGACCGGATACCCTTTGAGTCCATCCAGCAGCTCATCGTCGAAGTTACAGGCAACGCTAAGTCTCATGATCACTTTCCTTCGTTACGCAGTACGTGCGGTGGTAGTAGGAACTTCATCGCAGGCCAGTGCCTCAAGGTTTGCTCGCAAGCGACTGCGAACGAACCGCTGAAGCTGTGCGAAGTCCGCAAGGTTTAGCTGCTGCTCGGCATCAGACTGCGCGAGATCTGGATCGGGATGGACCTCAATCATGACCGCTGCCGCACCGACCGCGAAGGCCGCACACGCTAGATCGGACAAGATGTCTCGTCGACCAGCAGCATGACTGACATCGACGATCACCGGCAGTCGACTCGCTTTTTGTGCAAGGGGAACGATCGACAGATCCAGCGTTCCGCGAGTCTCTCTTGCAAACGTACGAATCCCGCGCTCGCACAAGATGATGCGCTCACTGCCCGCAATCGCGATGTGTTCCGCAGCGTGCAGCCACTCATCCAGCGTGGCGCTCAGACCTCGCTTGAGCAGCACTGGCATTCCGGTCTGTCCCGCCGCACGCAGCAAGTCATAGTTGTACATGTTGCGCGTACCGATCTGAATGATGTCGACATAGCGTGCGACCACCTCGAGGTTGTGCGGACTGGTCGCTTCGCTGATCGAGACGAGCTGATGGCGACGACAAGCATCTGCCAGCAGCTTGAGTCCTGGCTCTCCGAGTCCTTGAAAAGTGTGTGGAGAAGTCCTTAGCTTGAACGTCCCACCACGAAAGAATCGGACTCCCATCGCTGCGAGTCCAGCAGCGGCTTGCTCGATCTGTTCCGCACTCTCAACCGCACAGGGACCAGCGATGTAGATGGGTCTACCATCGCCGATCACGTGGCCGCGAACCGACACCGAAACCTTCGCGCCATGGGCCGCGCTGACACAGAGCTTCTGCTGACCGCTGCGATCCTGAAGCATGACGCTGGCATCGAAGATCTGTCGAAACAGTGTGCGTACGGTTGCCGCATCGAGCGGTCCTTGATTGCTCTGCACCAGGTGATCCAGAAGCTGTGACTCCCGATATGGATCACGCGTAGGAAGACTGAGCCGCCGCTTTTCTTTGGCGATTTCCAGTACTCGCGCCGTGCGCTGGTTGAGGTGAGTGAGTAGCTCGACACTCAGCGCAGAGATCTCTTCGCGAAGGCGATGAATCGTTTCAGACATGCTATTCCTCCTTCAGTAGGAGAGCGCAGAGTGGCTGCGCACAGCAAGCCCGAAAAAATCACCCCTTCCAACGAGAAATAGAGCACTTTCTGTTTCCCAAAAGGTGCTATTTAGCACGCACAGAGTAGGGCATCAAGCACGGTTCATCCCGCTTCCGCACCGATCCAGTCAGCGCTGATCAAGTGTACTCTGCATTCGGGTTCCGAAGCAGTGCGGAGATGAGCGGTCTTCGCACTGTGGCAGTTCAGGAACGCACAAAGCAGAGTCGATTCTAATATAAGAATCATTCTATATGACTCTTATTGCGATTCCGCACGAACTCGAACGTCCCCCCTTGAGTTGCAGAGAGCAGATGAAGCTTCTTGTCGCGGATTCCTTCCTCCGGCCAAAGCACTCCTGGTGCGACCCGATCTTGGAGAAGCTCCTCTGCCTGTGCCACGACAGCAGCGCCGATGGACGCGAGGGTATCCTGGTGAGCATAGCGTAGACGTCGTCTCTGGCCATCACGGAACTCGGCTTCCACCTCGATCGCAATCGCTGCTCCGACAAAGCGATCCACGATCCGAATCAGCGGCAGCAGCGGCGCAACAAAGGAGGCAACTCGCCGCCGATCAGCGAGCCATGGTCGAAACAGCGTGCAGACCCAGCGAGTGGCATGGTTCCATAGTCCAGGAGAGGTTCCGAATCGAGCCACCACGTTGGGAATCCGATAGGTTTCAAAGCAAGAGGTGACTTCCGGTAGCTCTAGGAAGTAGCAGGTTCGTCTTCCCACCGGAGGCAGAAACGAAAGTGCTTGGCCCCCGGTGAACGCACGTCGCTCGACACGCTGGCCTGCGACAAACTCAGTAGCTGGCACCGTTCCTAAGATGAACGTAGAGGCCATCACCGCAGGGCCCGAGCCTCCTGAACCGGCAATGAAATAGGAAAACGACATACTCTCGACGAGAGCCGTCTCTGCAAGCAGGCCCGCCATTACATTTGACAGACCAGGAAAGACGCCGCCATTCACCAAAGCACAGACACCGCGTTCCGCAGCTCGGCTAGACAGTGCGCGTGCCTTCTGTGCAAACAAAAGCTCGTCTGCGATGTCCAGGTATCGGACTCGGCAGTCGATGGCAGACTCAAGCACCGTAGGATCTGAGCCCTGAAACGGACCGGCTGCATGAATGACAAGCGCAGCTCCATCTATCAGGGAGCGGAGTGCCCGAGCGTCCTCCCGATCGACCGCTTTGAACCGCGCACGCTCCCCAAGCTCTGAGACAAGGCGTAGGCCACGAGAGCGATCACGACCTGTCACGGTCACTTGAACATCTGGATGCAGACTGAGCAAGTGAGCCGCTACTGTCGAGCCAATTCTTCCGGTGCCGCCAACGATGATGATGCTTCGCATGAGACAGAACTCCATGAGATCTACGACCGAGATCGGACGCACACGCCGACGTGATAATATTAATAAATTGAAATGCCTAATTTTTTGCTTGGCCAGCGCGAGCCCATCTTTTATCTTCGGCCTGGTTCGTGGACTCGATGGCTTTCATACGGCGCGTCGGCACCAGGGCCGCTCGCTCGCTCACACAATCCCCCGCTCGCTTGCTGTTGTTGGGGGTGATGCTGTTTGCGCTGCTAGATCTGGGCCGCTCGGTGTACGCCCGCTTGGGATATCGCCATCCGACACAGCCATTTTCGGGAGAGCCGTTTGATCGGGACTTTCCATGGCCGCCAGGATCGCATCAGGAGCGTTCACTCCCCATCGGCCAGCGGCTCTACGGTCGCTACTGCGCGTCATGTCACGGAGTCACCGGCAACGGACTCGGTCCTGCTGCTGGCAACCTGATCCCACGGCCCCGCGACTTTCGCTTGGGATCGTTCAAGTATCAGTCAACCCCTCGCGGCGTTGCTCCATCAGATGAAGATTTGGTGCGAGTCATCGGGCGCGGACTCCGGGCCAGTGCAATGCCTCCATTCGATGATCTGCTGAGTCCTCAAGAAATCCGAGCTGTGGCTGAGTACGTGAAGTCTTTTGCGCGAACGCCGTATGCTGCGCCTCGGCTGCCGGTCGTAATTCCGGCACAGCCAACGACTACTCCGGAGAGCCTCGCAGAAGGAAAGCAGCTCTTTGCCCGAGCTTGCGCAGTCTGTCACGATGATGCAGCAGTGGGCGTCAAGACACGAATCGACCCAGCACGAACAAGCTGGGGAGCGCGAGACCTAAGCGCTCCTTGGACGTGGCGAGCCACCGACTCCCCGGCTCAGCTCTGGCTACGGATCACGCTTGGAATTGATCCCGGCGGGATGCCAGCGGCGCTTCATCTGACAGAGACAGAGCGGTGGAAGATTGTGCTGTATGTCGGTACCCTCTCTCGACCGGCACCGGGACAGCCAGGCAGTGAGCTTCGCGGACTCGGTCAGCAGAGTGATCCTATAAAACGTGGTGAGTACCTGACGCGAACTCTGACCTGTACCTACTGCCACACCGAGTCTGTGGTACCGATGAACTACAATCCGCAGCGCTTCCTGGCCGGAGGAGCGGCAACCCGAGCGTATCCCGATGGAACGGTGATCAGTCCGAACATCACCCCAGATCGGAAGACAGGGATCGGAAGCTGGCAGGAGTCCGAGATCATCCGGGCGCTCACGCATGGTCGAACGCCCACGCGCAGCCTCGATCTTTCGTTCAAGCAGTGGTTCTTCTTTCAGTTTGATCCGAGCGATGCTCAAGCCATTTCTCGCTTCCTACAGAGAGTACCGGCCCAGCGATATCGAATCCCCCCACCGCTCCGCTATGGCGTCATTGAGACAGTCATCGCGAAGCTAGTCCGACTTCCTCTCATTACGCCAAGTGAACTCAAGATTCCTGTTCCGACCGGACCGTTTGCGGAGTCCGATGGAGGACTGTTCCCTTGGGACTGGCCTCAAGAGCTGCTGGTCTTGCTCCAGTGGTTCGTGGGCATTGGTGTGGCTGTCGGACTGATGATACTGGCCTGGCAGAGACGACGAAAAGGAGGGCTACTGTGGACCCCCGCAAGCCGTCGTATGAGCGCTGCCTGTCTGATTGTGTCGATCGTGGTGGCTGTGGTGTACAAGCTCAATGTCTTCATCCCGCGTGAGGCGATGGTGCGGTTCATGGACACCGAGCTATGGCGTCCACCACCTGAGCTATCGAGTGGGCGAGCGGACTCCCAAGCTCATCGCACCCAGCTTGCAAGGGGTCGCTACCTGTATCAGGTGGCGTGTCTATTTTGTCATCAGATAGATGGGGCCGGTGGTGATCGACTTAGTGATCCATACGCAGGGGGATTTACGGTTCGCAACATCAGCTCGCATCGTACTCTCGGAGTGGGCGCATGGAGTGATGAACAGCTCGAGCGAGTGATCCGAAGCGGAATCGCCAAGGATGGTCAGCAGATCTTCTGGGGCTTTATGCCATGGGACATGTTTTCAAACTTCGATGACGCGGATCTCCGCTCACTGATTGCCTATGTTCGTACGATGCCTGCCGTCGAAAAGCTCGCAGCCCCACGCGAGCTACCACGGCCTGACCATCCTCCAGAGATCACGTGGACCATCGACATGTCTCGCATCCTAGATCGCATCCGAACACGATTCCCGATCGGAAGACGAACACCGTGAGCGGACAGTGATCCTGCTGACTGCTCTCCAAATAGACACTTTGTAAAAGCATAATATAGATGTCAACCGCGTCGACCTCTACCGCCTTGGCTTTTCGGCATAGATTTGAGGGGCCTTTCTTTCGTGAGCTGATGCTCGGTGGCATCAAGCACATTCCGAGCTGGCTTCAGCGCCTGACCATGCCGCTGTGGGGAGGTATCTTCTACCTTCTTTTGTCGTCTGCACGGCGCGCAGTGCTACGCAACCTGGCGGTGATTCTTGGGCCAGTGACTCGTTGGCAAGCTCATCGTCTCGGCTGGTCCTTGTTTCGCCAGTATGCTCAGATGATCACCGATACCTACAAGGTGTATCTCGGGAGTCCTTTGGTTATGGAAGTAGAGTCGCTGGGACGCACTCCTGAGCTGCTGCGACTGCTCAGAGAGCGGGGAGGAATCCTCGCGACTGGACACATTGGCATGTGGCAGGTGGGTCCGCTGCTCAATGGCTGGCAGGAGCTGCCACCATTTTATGTGGCCCGTGCAGAGGAGCCCAATCCGCTGGTTCAGCAGTGGGAACAGAAATTTCGAGAACACACCCGTACCATCTACACCTCAGCATCCCCGTTCTCTGCGCTTGCACTTGCCAAGGTACTTCGTGAGCGCTGTGTGGTGGGAATGCAGATCGATCGAGTGCTGGGAGATCACACAGTGACCGTGAACCTGTGTGGTCGTCGCGCCCGCTTTCCTGCTGGACTAGCACTGCTATCTCGTGTGACGCAAGTGCCGCTCGTTCCCAGCTTCTTTGTGGTGGATGACCGAGAGGGAACGCGACGACTTGTGCATCATGTTGGTCCGGCAATCTTCGTGGAGCAGAGCAGTGATCGAGAGGCAGACATTCGCTGCGCAACCCAGCAGCTTGCGGCTGTCTACGAGCAGATCATCACGCGCTATCCGACTCAGTGGTATCAGTTTTTCGACGTCTTCGACGTCCCAGAGGATCGAGCGAATCACACGGAGGACGAGCCATGCGTGTCCTGTTGATCTCTGCCAACCGTGAACAACTTCCGTCGGTGGTGATTCCGCTTGGAGTTCTCTCTGTTGCTGCGCACCTTCGCATCCATCACGATGTGCGAGTGCTTGATCTGTGCTTTGAACAGGATCCACATGCCGCCATTGCCAATGAGATTGAGAGGCACGCACCACAAGTGATCGGCTTTGGGATTCGCAACTTGCACGACAACGCCTATCGCTCCCAAGCTGAAGTCATTGCTGGCTATGCCAAACTGGTGGCCACTGTGCGTCAGCTCTCGTCTTCACCACTGGTCTTGGGAGGAGCTGGCTTCTCACTCCGTCCCCGCGAACTGATGGCACAGCTTGGGGCTGACTACGGAGTGATTGGTGAAGGAGAGCGTGTATTCTCCTATCTGGTCGATGAGCTTTCGGCAGGTCGACAGCCTCCACGCTTTCTCGATCATGAATCACTTCGTTCTGTGAATCCGCGTGGGCGCAGTGAGCTGGAGCAGCTTCCCCTGCCCGCCCGCGATCTGGTCGACCCACGCTACTACTTGCTCGATGGAACAGAGAACATTCAGACCAAGCGCGGCTGCGCATTTCGCTGCGCGTATTGCGACTATCCAGACCTAGAGGGAAGTGTGGTCCGCCTCCGTGATCCAGAGCGTGTGGCGGATGAAGTCTTCATGCGGGCACAGGTTCCCAATGTCTCTTTCTTATTCTTTGTAGACAGTGTCTTTAACGTCCCACGTCGCCACTCGCTCGCAGTCTGTCAAGCACTTACCGCTCGCGGAGCACCGCTTCCTTGGGTGGCGTATGTCTCTCCAGTTCAGCTCGATGAGGAGCTGGTGTCTGCGATGGCACGGGCCGGCTGCATCGGCGTAGAGATCGGCTCTGATGCAGGAACTCGTGAAGGGCTCAAGCGACTCCGCAAGCCGTTTGGACTAGAGGCAATCGTGAGAGCACATCTCTTACTACGTAAGCATGGAATCAGTGACTGTCATACGTTCGTAGTGGGAGCGTTTGAGGAGACGGTGGACGAGGTCAAACAGACACTCGATTTCGTCGCGCACCTAGATCCCGATGTGGCAGTGTTCATCGTCTTTCATGAAGATCGTGAGACACTTGATCCACAGGTTGCTCCCCACCGCAGCGCGATCCTGGCGCTCCTGGCGAAGGAAGCGGCACATCATCCCGGCTGGGTTGTACCTGAGCTGGAGCTGCGTCTCAGTGGTAAGCTGTTGCGCTTTCTGCGTGAACACAGGCTACGGGGACCATCCTGGCTGCACCTGGCTGAAGCACGAAGACGAAGCCGAAGCGAGCAAAGGAGTATTCCGTGCTGATTCCGTTTCTGTTTGGCGTACTCGATATGCTCCCTCTGCCAGAGCCACCGGCTGCTGAAGCCCCGCGCTGGCGCATCGTCAAGACCGAACAAGGAATTACGTGCCGTATCGCATTGGTCGACGGTGCGAGGGTTCCGTGGGGTGAAGCAGTAGCCGAGATTGCGCGCCCGCTGGAGGAGGTTGCATCGCACCTGCTTGACTTTGAAGGAGCCCGCAAGTTTATTCCACGCGCAGCGGAAATACGGACACTAGAACGAGGCCCCGACCAAGCCCTGGTTTACTATCGAATCCATCTGTTGTGGCCGATCTCTGATCGCGACTGGACCATACGGTATCGCTTCTCGATGTCAGAACAGAAAGGCTTCGAGATGATCTGGAGCGAACTCAATGACCTCGGACCCAGAGTGCAAGATACCGTCCGCGTGACGCTCGTCCGAGGTCTGTGGCAGCTTACTGCGACCGCGCACAAGACCACCCACGCTCGGTATGTGGTCCTTTCGGATCTGGGTGGTCGACTTCCGATGATGATGATCGAACAGACCGCGTGGCGACAGCCGCTCGAAACGATCAAGGGCATTCGGAGAGCGCTCGGGGTTGGTCCGTAGAGGCTGTGCTGATGCAGCCATCGCATGAAGGTGGGACTCCGGTCTGTCGCGTATTTACCTCGCTCCAGTTTGGAATCGACAGGACTGCCGGATCGGAAGAGGCAGAGACGCGCTCTGCAAGCGGACGAATCAGTCGCTGATAGAGGTCTTCTCCTACCCGCGACAACAGAGATTGTCGACTCCCTTGAAGAGCGAAGATGGACTCTTGACTGTCTGAAGACGCAGTCGTTCGGTGCTCAACTCGAAGCAAACCCGGCTGCTGAAGGAGTCCGAAACGCGACAGCAGATCACTCCCAAAGCCGCTCGCTAAGACCAGCGGTGTCACCAGTCGATCGGTTAGCGTTTGCGGTCCAATGACTCGCTCCATGTTCTGCGCAAGCTCTGCCACGCGATGTCGAGCCGCTGCTGAGCGGAGCAAAAGCGGAGCCGCCCCGAGTGTCATACGGATCGAAGGTAGGAGTCTGCGCAGTCGCTCTGATCTGGCGCGCAGCAGCGGACTTGGGGAATGACGCAGGTTTCCAACGCCAGTTAGCCAAGTCTGCGCCAGTCGATACACGCTGGGACCAAGCCGAGAAAAGTCTTCACGATATAGCGCCGCTTGCAGTGTCTCTAGTGACTTCGGGGTGAAGTGCGGGTGCTTGAGATGCAGAGAGAATCCATCCCAGCGACGGAGATCTGGACTCTCTTGATACTGCGGTAGGAACTTCTTGGCGCGAGCCACCTCCTCAAAGAAGGGAGTCCCAGGAAAAGCAAAATAGATGAGGAACTGACACAGTGCCGGCTCCAGGCTCATCAGCTCCGCAAATTCTGACCATACTTGCTTGGTGTCTTGATACGGAAAGCCGATGATCATCGAGCTGAGCACAGCGATTCCATGGCTGCGTAGGTCGGCGTACAGCTCCCCGATAGGACGTCCGTTTAGTTTTTCGTAACCGGACTGCTTGCCTTCAAACGCGGTCCAGATGAGATCGAAACCCATCTCGGCGATCTCCGCAGCGGTAAATTGGGACAGTCCCTTGATGCTTCCGAATCCGAGCAGAGACAGCGCCTTGCCGCCTTTGCGAACTGCATCCAAAAACTCTTCGGCTCGACGCCGATACAGAAAGAAGTCTTCATCAATGACCGCCCAGGCGTTGAGTTGATAGCCGTCTTTGTTCGCACGCTTTTGGGATTCCATCATCGCGTCGTACAGTGCGTAGCCGTCCGGTACCAAGCGGATGTGTTTGCGGCGAAAGAAGTGCGACGTGCAGCAAAAGTCACAGCCGTTGGCGCAGCCGAGTCCTGCTGCAACATGTCCAACCACCGTCGGTTGCTGATAGCCAAGGACAGAGGTCGATGGCACAGGCGAGTAGGCGGGCAGAATCGGTGCGGTGGTATCCTCTGCCAAGATGCGGCGCATAAACGTCACGCCCTCTTCGCGGCAGATATAGTCCGCATAGGGACGCAGTAGCTCATCAGGAAGGACGGTTCCGTAGCCTCCCAAGACAATCTTACTGTGCGGTGAATGGCGACGAATGAGCTTTGCCATCGTCCGTACTTTGTGGAACGTAGCGACGACAAAGTTGATGCCAACATGGGTGTAGTGATGACGCTGTAGCTCGACACGTAGCTCTCGCAGCGACGGATAGTGAAGCACCACCGCAGGAGCGCGGAGGTTGTGAGCAATCAGATCAAGCCCCCACACGCGAATCACCTGCCGCAGCGAAAAGCCACGCTGGGCACGGGTAATCTGCGCATGAAACAGCTCTGCCCCTACCGATGAACCCTCACCGGGACCACCAAAAGGACGGACCACGCTGGTCAGAAGGATGTTGGCGCGTTGACTCACGATGAATGCCTCCAAGAAGAACACGGAGTCTGCACCTACTGTGTCACCAGAACATCATGGCTAGATAATAATTAGGTAATTTTTATGAGTAATATATAGATCCACCGAACCACTCCGAATTCCCAATCCATCTATGCCAGGGCATAGGTTCGCTCTACGTGGGCTCGTCATCGTCAGGTCCAAGGATCTCATCATCCGCGAAGGCCTGTGGTGTAACGGAGCGCCAGTGTCGCACGGCAGCCTCGTCTACCCAGACCGCATCGCTCTCCACCCATGCATCGAAGCGATGGATCGACTCCCCTTCCACGCCACCGCTTACGCCCGATCCGCAGTGAAAGTCCCAACCGTGAAAGGGACAGATGAGCAGCTCGCCATCAATCCGTCCACCAACCAGCTTTCCTGCACGATGCGGACAGCGACCTTCCAGCACGCTTACACGATCATCGTGACGAACAACCACCAGATCAACCTCCGCCACCCGGACACCGTGCGGACGACGATCGGTAAGCTGGCTCCAGGTGGCCACCTTCACAGGCTGCTGTCTTTCCTTGTTCATGACGACTCATCCGCTGTCTCTGTTAACAAAATGCGTGCGTAGCTTCTGCGGCCATCCATCGCAATCTCATCCAACGTCTTGACCACCCGCTCGATGGTCAAGCGCCGCGCCATCGCCGCGTTGGTCTTACACACCACATCGTACAGTGGTGGGCGAGGCGCTCGGGTGGCTTTTACAAACGCCTCAACGTCATCCATCTTCATGTACTGATTGTCGCTCCCTCGTCCTGCGTACAGAGCGTCCAGTCCATCCAACCGGACCCACTGAATCGTCGGGTCGGGTGCGCGCCGAAACAGAGGCACCATTCCGTACATGTTCGTTTCGACAAAAGACAGCTAAGGATGGAGCGGAGCACAGGCAAGTACGATCTGTCCCATCTGCGCGTGTCCCAGATCCGTTAGATCCATGCAGAACCGTCGCCAAGACTCCGGCTCTGCTTCGATCACGGGCAGGATCACCTGAGCCACAACCTGCTGCGGATCTGCTGCGATCTGCGCCATTCGATCGATCAGCGGCTGTAGTTCGAGCGTCTCCGCAAGATATACGTAGCGCTGAGTTTGTCCGGCACGACGACCCTGACGGGCATAGGGACAGAAGGACGATCCTTCGATGAACTCGTGAAGATAGCGATCGTTGATGCGCAGCGCTTCCTGCTCCAGCATTTGCCGTTGCCAGGGAGTCAGTGGACCGAGCGCCTCGAACGGAGGCTCTATCACAGGTCGTCGAAACAAGATCGCTCACCAGAATATGAAGCATTAGTAATGCATCATTTCTCGGTGAGGTAAAGCGTGCTGCGAAGCTACGACGAGAAGCGCGGCAAAAGGATGTGGTTTTCGAGATGAACGTGCGTGAACACATCGCTCTCCATCTGTTTCAGCTCTGAAAACAGTGCGCGGTAGCTGTTGCAGGCCCACTCAGGAAGCGTGAAGTCATCGCTGGCAGTGCGGATACTCTGAAGAATCTTGGCAACCGTCAGGTGGTCTTCCATCATGGTCGCAAGGAACTTGCTGACTTGCTCCCGGTTGGGCTGCTCAACGGTAAGTGCCGGAAACAGCGACTGTTCCTCGTCATCTAGGTGCGGAAGCAGCGCTGCGGCCAGCTCCTCAACAGCGGTCGCCAGGTCTCGAAGCTTCGGGTTGTGGTCCCCGTGTACGCGGCTGACCTTCGCGGCAAGCGCTCGCACGAACGGTAGCGCCCGTCGGAGGTACTCATGGTGCTTCGCGATGATATGCGCGACCAGCCGCTGGGTACTCAGCTCGCGAAGATTCACTTGGGGGGAACCTTGGCGCTCCGCAATGGCCAAAGACAGCTCTCCAACAAGAGCCTCCACATCAAGCTGCTTGGCAGTCGCTGCGGCCTCGACGCTCAGCTTGCCGCCACAGCAGAAGTCGATGCGGTGACGCTGGAAGACCACAGCGCACTCAGAATGATCGAGGACGAGGTCGGCGATGGATTGGTGACGATCGAGCATGGGGTTCTCCTGGCTGCCAGTCATAGCATCCTGCGTGCCACAGCAGATGACCGAACTTGTCGAACTGCTACTGACGCTGTCTTGGCAAGGAGTGTTCGACTTGTTCCACAGGTTGTTCCATAATCTAACAGATGGAACAGGTAGCGAATCCCACCTGCAATGTCTGCGGCCTGGTCCCGCTTGTGCCACGGCTCCAGGGGGCGACGCACGTTATCGCGAGGAGCACGGCGATGCAGACCCTCCTTAAGCGTGCAGCTCGCTTCGCAGCGAGGGATGCCTCGGTGGTCATTCTTGGTGAAACGGGGACGGGTAAGGAGGTCGTTGCGCGAATTCTCCACGCCAACTCAGTGCGAGCGAAGCAGCCGTTCATCGCGGTCAATGTAGCGGCCTTGCCCACGGAGCTACTCGAGTCGGAGCTGTTTGGTCATGGCAAGGGCGCGTTCACCGGGGCTGCAACGGCCCGCCGTGGACTGTTCGAGGCGGCAGACAAGGGAACGCTGTTTCTCGATGAGATCGGCGAGATGCCGCTCACCCTTCAAGCGAAGCTGCTCCGCGCTCTTCAAGATGGGGAGCTGCGACGGGTCGGCGAAAGTGAGTCCTTCGCCGTCGATGCCCGCATCATCTGTGCGACGCATCGGGATCTGGCCGCACGCGTTCGAGAGGGAAGCTTCCGCGAGGATCTCTACTATCGGCTGAAGGTGCTGACGCTGGAGATTCCACCACTGCGTGAGCGACAAGAGGACATCATTGCTCTGGCGAGTCACTTCCTTGCGGAAGAGAAAACCACAGCCGCCCTTTTTTCCGCAGCGGCCCAAGAGCGACTCCTTGCGCATGAGTGGCCAGGCAATGTGCGCGAGCTACAGAATGCCGTCAAGCACGGTGCCGCACTGGCGATAGGAAGCGAAATCCTCGACGAGGATTTGCCTGACGAGCTGCGGCGATCTCGCACTCCGCAACCAGCAGAGACTCCCGCCCCAGCACCGCTGCGAACGCTGGATGATGTTACGCGCCAACACATTCTGTACGTACTCAATGCGTGTGGAGGCTCCCAGTCCGAAGCCGCACGTATCCTTGGTATTGCTCGCAACACGCTATGGCGCAAGCTCCGCGAATTTGATGTCTAACCGTCTACACCCCCTCTACTCCGAAACCCAGACGCACGAAGGTGCCTTGATAGATGAAGATGACGGGTGGGATTGATCCGATTTGGTGGACACCCAAAGAGAGAAGGATAGGGTGTCGAAAATGGACAAGAGAAAGAAAGAGCCGCGAGCGCGCCGGAAATTCACTTCGGAGTACAAAGCAGGCGCGGTA
>WBZP01000623.1_pt2 | contig 19161 bp, 18 predicted proteins | sample 5204301 | NCBI WGS metagenome assembly WBZP01 (sample SAMN12412401, study PRJNA552823) | activated sludge metagenome | isolation source: activated sludge from nitrification reactor of wastewater treatment plant... | place: USA: Pennsylvania | collected 2017 | reverse complement strand
ACGCCGGAGGTGGATTCTACGTTCGACAGCCGGTGCGCTCGTCCAAGATGAATATACCCTAGCACTCCAAACAGCTACGGCGCTCATGTCATATGCCGGACAGGTATTCCTGCCAGAGGCGCAGAGTCGCTCGCCCGCTCAAGGCACATGGATTCAATGTGGCAGCGTTGAATCTCCCGAGAAGGTAAGACTTGTCTCTTGGCCGGACGTTTCGCTGGGTCGATCTCCTTTGCATTTCTCTTCCGTAATCGCGTCCTACGTGCCATACAGGGTGATTACCGCTTCTGGAACCGGGAGGAAACGGGCATCGAGAAGTATGGCCTTTCGGCAAATCTCCGAAACCGCCGCAGACCGTGAACGTGAGAGGCGATCGAAAAATGGCGACAAGTTGCTCCGAGAATTCGACGGCGTCATGACTCGCCTTCATGAACCCGGAGTGCGCGTGGAAGTGGACCCATTTAGTGGTAGGCAGAGGCTTCATCTTTGCGTTTCCGAGACAACGTTCTTTGCGTTTCGGGCAACTCAATGGAGGGAATTCGGATGCTCGGATAGAGGGGCTGATTCCTATGCTTCCCGCCTCCTCTCGACCAATCTCTTGCTCGTCGACGATCACGGACGCGCGATTCTGGTACAAAGGGCTGGTACCATCTCCCATGGCGGCAGGTTTGCTGGCACCGTAACTGGGGCCTGTGAGGTAGTTGGCCGAGAAGGGATCTCCCCGGACGTGGATAGCAATGGCCTTCCCGACCTTATGCGAACCCTCCGCCGTGAAGCTCTTGAAGAGTTGGGCATCTCGCTCGAAGAGCCCGAGGCCAAGCTGCGCGCAGCGGGAGTAATCCAAGTTGAGACAAATCGCGATATGAGAACTTTTGTCCTCGTTGCGACCGCGAGATATCCGGGACCAGTGACTGGATTTCGAATCAAGCGCGGGTCAACCGATGACCTGGAAGGCACCTGGGAACTCGGCGAGAAGGCCATGGTCCTCGATCTGCCCAAGGCGATGGCCACGCGCGAATCTCTGTTTGAGTTCGTGGCATGGCTTCGCGGGAGCACTCAAATCGTCGCTCATGGGGTAGGGTCCCTTCTGTTGCTTGTCACAATGAGGCTAGAGAAGGGTCTCGCGCCGAGCGAACTCCCAGCCGCCTCGCTAGCGGACCTGAGGGACGCTCTGGCACAAGAGATACACGAGAGCCCTCCGCAAACTCCCCAGTGCGTTTCACTCCAGTCATTGTGGGAGGGCGAGCAGGGGTCTGCAGAGGAGATCTGAAATGTCTATTTTCAGTACTACTCGACACCGATTCTCAAGGGTCTCGCCCCGTGGCCACGGCGAGGTGGTGCCCGTCGGATTGAGGACTTCATACTTGAGCGCATCGGCTCGGGGCCCGGCGAGGCGAGGTCGTGCAGGAGGTCATCCAAATCCACGGCGTAGATGTAGCCTGAATCCGCAAGCCTCGTGAGTCATACGACGGTCATCCGACCCAGAACCATTCTTGCCGGCCGGTCCCGGACCAGCAGCAACACTCTCACAGAGAGCCTCCGTGGAACCGTTGGAGGGAGGTGCCGGGAAGGGGTCGAAATAGCTTGTTGTACCGGAACGCCACACCCTGCTTGGCATACCTGTGACCACACGAGTGGCGATTCTTGAGGAAGGCCACCGCGCAGAAGGTGCCTCAGACCCAACTACGTTGCAGGGACGTCGGCGCCGCTCGGAACCACCGGACCGGCGCCGCAGATCAGGTGGGCCACCAGGGCGGTCCACCCGGTCTGGTGACCGGCGCCCAGACCGCGGCCGGTGTCGCCGTGGAAGTACTCGCTGAACACCGGATGCGACTGCCACAGCGGGCCGGTGAGGTGATCCCGCGGGTCGCTGGGACGACGCCCGTCGGGCCCGGGTCGGAACAGCGCCACCAGCCGGTGTTCCAGGTCGGCGGCCACCTCGGCCAAGGACAACTGCCGTCCCGACCCGGTGGGGTGTGCCACCCGCACCGCGGCACCGGCCCCCGCGGCATACACCCGCAACGCGTCGGCGAGCAGCACGTTGACGGGCATCCACACCGGCCCACGCCAGTTGGAGTTGCCGCCGAACATCGACGAGGTGGACTCCCCCGGCACGTATTCGATGTCGACGTGGCCGTCCGGCAGGGCGACCTGCGCGCCTCCGCGGTAGACCGCGGAGAGCGAGCGGATCCCGAACGGGGACAGGAACTCCGACTCGTCGAGCAGCCGCTGCAGCAGGCGCGCGTAGCGCTGCTGGTCGATGAGCATGAGGGTGGACTGGCGCTCCCGACCGAGCTCACGCACGACGATCGCGTCGGTCTCGTGCGGTCGGTGCCGTTGCAGCCAGGCCAGCCGCTCGGTGAAGTCGGGCAGCTCGTCCGGCACCCATTCCGGGGCCACCGCGACCGCCAGCAGCGGCAGCAACCCGACCAGCGAGCGCACCCGCAACAGCTGGGCGGCATCGGCGGCCGGGTGCGGACCGATCGGCAGCAGGATGTCGTAGTAGAAGCCGTCCGCGTCGTCCCAGAGCGACACACTGTGCGTGCCGAAGGACTCGATGGCTGTCGAGATCGCCAGGAAACGCTCCATGAACGTGGTCGCCAGGTCGTCCCAGGCCGGGTCGCGGCGAGCCAGCTCCAGACACACCCGTAGCATCGTCAGGCAGTGGAAGGCGACCCAGCTCGTCGCGTCGGACTGCTCCAGCCGCCACCCCGCGGGAACCCCGTGCGAGCGGTCGAAAACGCCGATGTTGTCCATCCCGAGGAAGCCGCCCTCGAAGAGGTTGGAGTCGTCGGCGTCCTTGCGGTTCACCCACCAGCCGAAGTTGAGCAGCAGTTTCGTGGCGATCCGCACCAGGAACGCCTGGTCCCAGGCGCCGTCCAGCTCGTAGACCCGCCACGCCGCCCAGGCGTGCACGGGCGGGTTGACGTCGGAGAAGGCCCACTCGTAGGCTGGCAACTGGCCGGACGGGTGCTGCGCCCACTCGCGACAGATGAGCAGTAACTGGGCCTTGGCGAAGGCCGGGTCGACGTGCGCGAGGGCCACGCAGTGGAAGGCCAGGTCCCACGAGGCGAACCACGGGTATTCCCACTTGTCGGGCATCGAGATCACGTCGGCGAGGGCCAGGTGTCGCCAGCTGGTGTTCCGGGCCCACGGCTCCGGTGCCGCACGCTGTGTCGGCGGCGCAGGGTGGCTCGGGTCACCGTCCAACCACTGCGCGACGTCGTAGCGGTAGAGCTGGCGACCCCACAGCAGACCGGCGAAGGCCCGCCGAGCGACCAGCCGGTCCACGTCGTCGACCTGATCCGGAATCACAGTGGCGTAGAAGGCATCCGCCTCCGCGCGTCGGTCCCGCAGGACGGCGTTGAAGGCCTTGCCGAAGGGCCGGTCCGGCATCGGGCCGGAGCGCAGCCGCAGCCGCACCCGCACCGTCTGGCCGGGGGCGACCGCGTCGAAGCGATAGCGCAACGCGACCTTGGTGCCCTGCTGGGCCGGGTTGAGCAGGCTCTCGTCGCCGTGCACGATCGCCTGGTCCACCCCGTTCTTCGGGTATGCCGTGCGGTTGCCCGGCGCACCCCACAGCCCGACCGCGTCGGTCTCGTTGTCGCAGAACAGCAGCTCCGGCCGGCCTTCGGCCATCAGCCGGTAGGTGCCGAGGTAGTCGTGGCTCGCCTCGACCACCACGAGGTCACCGTCGTCGATCTCCTTGCCGCGCAGGCGCCGCAGACTCGGCACCCGATCGTCGCGACCCCAGGACCAGGTGTTGCGGAACCACAGCTGCGGCACGATGTCCACGGGGGCGCTGTCGGGGCCGTGGTTGGTCACCTCGATCCGCACGCAGATGTCCTCGGGACTGCTCTTGGCGTGGGTCACCCGCACGTCGAAGAAGCGGTCACCGTCGAGCACCCCCGTGTCGCTCAGCTCGAACTCCGGTTCGGCCCGGGTGCGTCGGGCATTCTCCTGCAGCAGCGCGGCATACGGGTAGGCGGCCTGCGGGTAGCGATAGAGCCACTCGGCATACGAATGCGTCGGGGTGGCATCGACGTGCCACCAGTACTCCTTGACGTCCTCGCCGTGGTTGCCCTGACCGTTGGTCAGCCCGAAGAGCCGCTCCTTAAGCCGATCGTCCCGCCGATTCCACAGCGCCAGAGCCAGATTGAGGAAACCGAAACGGTCGCACAGGCCGGCCAGGCCGTCCTCCCCCCACCGATAGGCACGACGGTGCGCGTGGTCGAAGGGGAACGACCCCCAGGCATCGCCGTCGGGTGAGTAGTCCTCGCGGACGGTGCCCCATTGCCTGGCGCTGACATAGGGCCCCCAGGTGCGCCACGGGTCCCCGTCGTCGGGTGATTCGGCGAGGCGGGCGTGCTCGGGCGTGGGGCTGGGCTTGGGCGATGCGGTCACCACGGGCGTCAGCCTGCCACGGCCCTGCGGCACGCGACCGCAGCACCCGCATCCACCGGCCCCGGGTTTCAACGCGATCACCGGGCATGCTGGGCGTAACGCGAGGAAGGTCGACGGCGAAGAGAGGTCATGAAGCCCACCCCCGAGCCGACCACGATCGGCACCGATCCCGACGCGCTGGAGGCGTTCTACCGCGAACATGTCGCTGCGGTGCAGCGCTTCGTCGCCCGGCGGGTGGCCGACCCTGAGCGGGCGGCCGATCTCACCGCCGACATCTTCCTGGCCGCCCTCGATGCGGCCGGGTCGTATCGTCCAGCGCGAGGGGCGCCGGTGGCCTGGCTCTTCGGCATCGCCCGGCACGTCGTCGCGGACGACGCCCGGAGCCGAGCCCGGGAGTTGCGCGCGGTGTCCCGCCTCGGGGGGCGCCGACCGCTGCAGCCGGATGCCCTGGCCCGGGCCCGCGAACGCATCGACGCCGAACGTGAGGCGCGTCGGCTGTATGCCGCCCTGCACCGGCTGCCGGCCGGCCAGCGGGCCGTCTTCGAACTCGTCGCCCTGGACGGTCTGGACCTCCAGGAAGCCGCCCGAGCCCTCGGGCTACAGCCGGTCACCGCGCGGGTCCGGCTGCACCGGGCTCGGCGCACCATGCAAACCCAACTCGGCCTGGGCGGGCCGACGACGAAGGAAGCCCCGGATCAGCCGGCCGCCCTGCCGACATCCCCCCAGGAGGCACTGTCATGACCGATACCCAACTCCAGCCCCAGTCGCTGGACTCTTTCGAAGTCGGGCTGCTGGCGCGGTTGCGCGCCGAGGTGATCCAACGGCCTCGCCCGCGTGCTGCCCGAGACACGTCCACCCACGACGCCAGGCGCCGGACCCGCCGTCCGGTGCTGGCCGCCGCGGGCACCGCGGCGGTGGCGCTGGCTGCGGCCGGGACCCTGCTGCTCAACTCAAGCACCCCGGCATACGCGCTGAGCGCCTCGGACAACGGCGACGTGACCGTGTCGATCACCCGCTTCGACGACGCGGCCGGGCTGCAGGCCGCGCTCGCCCGGCACGGCATCGCCGCGCGGATCGACTACCTGCCCGACGGACAGGTCTGTGCCCCAGGCGGCTACACCGACGCGCCGTGGCACGGCGCGTTGACCGTCGGCCAGGGCATGATGCCCGGCGCGACCCACCAAGCGATGGTCATCACCGTGCCGAAGGCCGGCTGGCAGCCCGACTACACGCTGGTGATCGGCTACAGCGGCACCATCGAGCGCAGCTACGGCTCGGCCGGGGTCGCCCAAGGTCCGGTCGGCGCGTGCCAGCCGATCCCCTTCCCGCAACGGCCCGTCATGCCGGCACCCCAGGACGTGCAGCCAGGCCAGCCGGCGCAGAGTCACACCGTAGCTTTCTGACGTCCAGATGCCTCAGATCCGGTATGCCGCGAGGTCGCCGAGGGCGTATTCGTGGACCGTGGCGACGACGCGGGTCCCGCGGTCGGTGTGCTCGGTGTGCAGCACCTCGCCGTGCTCGTGCAGCCGGCTGAGCAGGTCGCCCCGGTCGTACGGCAGCAGGACCTCGATTGCCACATCGGGTTTGGGCAATTCACCGGCCACCAGCTCCAGCAGGTCATCGATGCCCGCGCCGGTGCGCGCCGACACGACCAGCGCGTGCCGGTGGGTGCGGGTCAACCGATCGAGCACCTGCGGGTCGGCCAGGTCGGCCTTGTTGACCACGATGACCTCGGGCACCTGCGGTGCGCCGTCGACCTCGGCGAGCACGGCACGGACCGCGGCGATCTGGCCCTCCGGGTCGGGGTGGCTGCCGTCGACGACATGCAACAGCAGGTCGGCCTCGGCGACCTCTTCGAGGGTGGATCGGAACGCCTCGACGAGCTGGTGGGGCAGATCGCGGACGAAGCCGACGGTGTCGACGAGCGTGTAGTCGCGCCCGTCGGCGGTGCGGGCCCGGCGCACCGTGGGGTCGAGGGTCGCGAACAGTTGGTTCTGCACGAGCACGCCGGCGCCGGTGATCCGGTTGAGGATCGAGGACTTGCCGGCGTTGGTGTAGCCGGCGATCGCGACGCTGGGCACATGCCCGGCCCGGCGGGCATGACGCATCGTGTCGCGGCCGGTCTTCATGCCGGCGATGTCGCGCTTGAGTTTGGCGATCCGGCTGTTGATCCGCCGCCGATCCAGCTCGATCTTGGTCTCACCCGGGCCGCGGGAACCGATGCCCTCACCGCCGGCGACGCGGCCACCGGCCTGCCGGCTCATCGACTCACCCCAGCCGCGCAGGCGGGGCAGCAGGTACTGCAACTGGGCGAGCTCGACCTGCGCCTTGCCTTCGCGGCTCTTGGCGTGCTGGGCAAAGATGTCGAGAATCAGCGCGGTGCGGTCGATGACCTTGACCTTGACGACATCCTCGAGGGCCCGGCGCTGACCGGGGGCCAGCTCGCCGTCACAGATCACCGTGTCGGCACCCTCGGCGGCGACGATGTCGCGCAGCTCGTGGGCCTTGCCCTTGCCGAGGAAGGTCGCCACGTCGGGGCGCTGGCGACGTTGCAGCACCCCGTCGAGCACCGTCGAGCCGGCGGTCTCGGCGAGCGCGGCCAGCTCCCGGATCGAGTTCTCCGCATCCTGGACGCTGCCCTGGGTCCACACCCCCGCCAGCACCACCCGCTCGAGGCGAAGTTGGCGGTACTCGACCTCGGTGACGTCCTGCAGCTCGGTCGACAGCCCGGACACCCGTCGCAGCGCAGCGCGTTCGTCGCGGTCGAGCTGCTCACCGTCGTGAGCGAGGTTGTCGTGATCAGGGTCGAGGTCGGCATCGGCGAGGGCGGCTGCCCGGCCCTCGAGCACATCAGGTCGTTTCGTCATGTTCCCCCTAGGGTCCCAGAGGTCGGCGCAACGGCGAAACGAATTGCCGAGCGGGGCGGGGCGGTCAGGGCACGATCGCCACCGGGCATGGGGACGCGCGCAACAGCTCCCGCGGGATGCACGCCGGGGCCAGCCAGCGCGGCACTGAACCGAACAGTGCCTCACCGTCCCGTTGGCCGACCACCAGCAACTCGCCACCCTCGGCGGCAGCCTGAAGTGCACTGATGACCTCACGTCGCGACCGCCGCAGCGGCCGGCCGGGGAGCGAACCGGGGCGCAACGGCCGGTCGCTGGTCTGCGGACTGTGCACCTGGATACTGACCGGCACGTCGGGGAAGGCCTCGCGCAGCGGTGCCAGCCACTGACGCAGTTGTCCGTGGCGGCGCAGGATCGCCGCCTCGCCACCGGACTCCTCCGAGGTGAGCGCGTGCACCACGAGCAGCAGGCGACCGGTCGCCGCAGCGTGTGCGAAGGCGAAGCGCGCGCTGCGGGCGGCGCCGCGCAGTGACAGGCCGAGGACCACCGGCCCGGCCACCTGCCTCGCCCCGGGCCTGCGCTGGGTCTGCGGCTCCCGATCGCCCACCGCACTCAGATGAGCTGGGTCCACGACGACGACCACGCCCCCGGCCCCGGGGATCACCTGATCGGCGAGTTTGGGGCCCCAGCGATCCCGTGGATCGGCCATGTCCGGAGCTGCCACGACCACGGCATACGCCTGCCGGGCGGCGGCCTGCAGCGCGCTGCTCACGGAAGCGTGGACGGTGTACCCACGCAGGCGGGCCCGCGGATGGGTCCGACCCAACCGATCCTGCTCGGCGCGCAGCTGCTCGGCGGCGTTGCTACGGGCTGCCGCGACGAGACCGGCCATGGGGCTCGCGGCATCGACGTGGCCGTGTGGACCGTGCGTGGCCAGCAGGGCGACCGTCCGCCCCATCGACTCGGCCCAGTCGGCACTCCAATCGAGCACCTCGTCGCGCTCGTCACCGGGCCGCAGGCACACGACGACGCTTCCCTTGATACCCGCCGCGTCCTCCATGGTCCCGCCTCCTGCACCACCTCAAGTGTCCCACGGCCGGGCCGGGCCGCAGCGACCGTGGCCTAGTCTCTTCGGGTGGATTCCGCCGAGCACTACTTCACCCCGGCGCCCCAGGCCCCCGCCGCGGAGCGCTCCGTCGAGGTCGTCCTCGCCGGGCGTCGGGTCCAGGTGCGGACCGCAGGCGGGGTCTTCTCCCCCGACCACGTCGATGCCGGGACCGCGGTGCTGCTGCGTGCGGCGCCCGAGCCGCCGGAGCGGGGCACACTGTTGGACCTCGGCTGCGGCTGGGGGCCGATCGCGCTCACGCTGGGGCTGCAGCGTGCCGATCTCGACGTGTATGCCGTGGACGTCAACGAGCGGGCCCTGCAGCTGACCGCCGACAACGCAGCAGCTTTGGGGATCAAGCGGATTCGGGTATGCCGCCCCGACGAGGTGCCCGACGACGTGCGGTTCTCGACGATCTGGTCCAACCCCCCGATCCGGGTCGGCAAGGCCGCCCTGCACGACCTGCTGCGGACCTGGCTGCCGCGTCTGGAGGCGGGTGCCGCGGCATACCTCGTCGTGGCGAAGAACCTCGGCGCCGACTCGCTCTCACGCTGGCTCGACGGCGAGCTGGGGATGCCGTGTGAGCGGGTGACGACCTCGGGCGGATTCCGGGTGCTTCGGGTCCAGCAGCCGTCAATGGCGGCACCGGTGCCGTCGGTGCCGCCGGAGGGTGGCGGCTGACCGCCTCAGAGATCGGTCTCGCCGTCGGCCACCAGGGCCGCCGGCCCGGCCAGCTCCGCCCCGTCGGCAGCCGTGAAGCGCACGGTGAGCCGGCCGCCGGGCACGTCGACGATCCACTCGGTGGGGTCCGGGTCGGGCCCATGCCACCAGCGCACCGCTGCGGCTGCGGCGACCGCCCCAGTGCCGCACGAGCGGGTCTCACCCACCCCACGTTCGTGCACCCGCATGGCGAGGTGGCCCGGGCCCAGCACCTGCACGAACTCGACGTTGGTGCCCTCCGCGGGGGTGGGTGCGACCCGTGGGGGTTCGGTCAAGTCGACGTCAGCGAGCCGTTGGCCCGCGGGCAGCAGGACGACGGTGTGCGGGTTGCCGACATCGACGCGCACCCCGGGCAGCTCGCCGGCTCCTGCGGTGGCCACCATCGCGATGCCCCCGGTGGTCCGGGCCCGGCCGGCCTCGTCGACGACGGCGCGTCCGATGTCGACGGCATACCCCTCGGCGACCCGGCGCACGTACTTGAGCCCGGCCCGGGTGGCGATCGCGAAGTCACCGTCGGGGGCCAGGCCCTCGCGGTCCAGGTATGCCGCGAAGACTCGGGTGCCGTTACCGCACATCTGCGCGATCGAACCGTCGGCATTGCGGTAGTCCATGAACCAGGTTGCCGCAGCGGCGAGTTCCCGGATCGCCGGCTCGTCGGCGTGGGCGGTGGGCACGACCCGGATGACGCCGTCGCCGCCGATGCCGGCCCGCCGATCGGCCAGTCGGCGGGACCGCTCGGCGGTGAGCCCGAGGGTGCCGTCGAGGTCGGGCACGAGGACGAAGTCGTTCTCGGTGCCGTGCCCCTTGGTGAAGCGCGCTCGGGTCATGTCAGCCATTCTCGCCGACCACGGCGAGGGCCCGCTGCACGAGGAGAGGATCACCGGCGGGCAACCAGTGGGTGCGGGGGTCGGCCCGGAACCAGGACCGCTGTCGGCGCACCAGCCGCCGGGTCGCCTGGACGGTCTGCTCTCTGGCCTGCGACTCGGTGAGCCGCCCGTCGAGCAGAGCCAGCACCTGGGCGTAGCCGATGGCCCTCGATGCGGTCCGCCCGCGGCGCAACCCACGGTCGACGAGCGCCTCGACCTCGGCGATGAGACCGTCCTGGAACATCCGCGCGACGCGGCGCTCGATCCGGGCATCGAGCGTGCCGGTGTCGTCGTCGAGGCCGATGACCACGGTGGGGCTGATGTGCTCGCGGCGCGGCATGGTCGCGGAGAAGGGCTGTCCGGTGAGCTCGATCACCTCGAGGGCCCGGATCACCCGCCGGGCGTTGTTGGCCTCGATCGTGTCGGCAGCGACCGGGTCGGCGGCCTGCAGCCGAGCCCGCAACGGCACCAGCCCTGCGGTGGCGCACTCCTGCTCCAGGCGGGCCCGCACCGCCGGATCGGTCGGGGGGATGTCCAGCACGTCCAGCGCCGCACGCAGATACAGCCCGGACCCGCCCACGATCAACGCGCGGCGGCCGCCGGCCCGGATCGTCGCCAGATCCGCCCGCGAATGCCGTTGGTATGCCGCGACACTCGCCTCCTCGGTGACGTCGAGGACGTCGATCTGTCGGTGTTCGATGCCGTACCGTTGCGCCACGGGAAGCTTGGCCGTGCCGATGTCCATGCCGCGATAGAGCTGGCTCGCGTCGGCGTTCACGATCGCCCCGCCCAGCCGTTGCGCGAGCTGCACCCCGAGGTCGGATTTGCCGGTGGCCGTGGGGCCGACGACGGCGATCAACGCCGAGGTCGGTGGGTGTTCGCTCACATCTCGTCGGCGTCGTCGTGCTCGCCGTGACCGAACGGGTCGGGGTCGACCCCCGGCAGCCACGACTGCCCCGGTGTGCCCCAGCCGTGCCCTTTGACCGCCTTGCGGGCCTTGCGCAGCTGTTTGTCGTCGAGCCGGTCGACGTAGAGCTTGCCGTTGAGGTGGTCGAACTCGTGCTGCATGCAGCGGGCGAACCAGCCGGTGGCCTCGAACTCGATGGCATTCCCGTGCAGGTCCTGGCCGTTGACCCGGGCACGCTCGGCCCGACGCAGGGGGAAATGCTCGCCCGGCACGGACAGGCAGCCCTCGCTCTCGGAGTCCGGGTCGGGGCGGCCTTCGGGCACCTTGGAGAGGGCCAGGATCGGGTTGATGACGACGCCCCGCGGTGGCACCCCGTCGTCGTTGGACATCTCGTAGACGAAGACCCGCAGCCCGACCCCGATCTGGGGGGCAGCCAGGCCGACGCCATGAGCGGCGTCCATCGTGTCGAACATGTCCTGCACGAGCTCGGCGAGCTCGGCATCGAAACGTTCCACGTGGGCGGCGACCCGATGGAGCACGGGCTCACCGGTGATGACGACGGGACGGACTGCCATGTGCCCCAGTCTTCCATGACGTCGTCGGGGTGCTGCGGGAGCTATCCCGCGAGGCGCTCGACGCCCTCTCGGTGACGTCGTACGACGATGTCGACCAGCTGTGGCGCGGCGCCCAGCGGGGCGGACACCCGGTCGGCGCCCGCTGCGTGCAGCCTCCGATGGAAAAGGCCCGGCGCCAACAGGTATGCCGCGACGCTCACCGGCCGGCCGTGACCGGCCGACCGGGCGGCCACGACGGCCTCCGGCACGCTCGGAGACGCAGCGGCGCCGAACCCCGAGATCACCGGGCCGGGTCGAGCCGCGGCGAGCATCACCCGCATCGCCTCGGCGCTGCCGGCAGCCTCCGGGCGCGCGCTGCCGGCGAACGCCAACACCACCGGATCCTCTGGGGCACAGCCGGTTTCGGCCAGCCGGATGAGCAGCAACTCGGCCAGGGCCGGGTCGGGGCCGAGCGCGTCGGTGGCGACCGCACGCGAGTGGGCCGCGACCGCGGCGGCGATGTCGACCTGCACGTGGTAGCCGGTGGACAACAGCGCGGGCACGACGACGACCGGACCGGAGCCGACCGACCCGGTGACAGCCGCGGCGATCGTCGGCTGCTGCACGTCGACATAGGCCAGCTGCACCGAGGCGTGCGGCAAGGCGACCGCCGTCGCCGCGGCGAGCTCGGCGATCACCGCCTGCCCGGCCGGGTCGGCGGTGCCATGGGCGCACAGGATCAGGGTGGGCTGCCGCATCGGCCGGTCATCGCCCGGTCATCGGCCGGTCACTGGCTGGAACAACCTGTCGGCTCCGGCACCGGGCGAGGCCCGAGGGTCGGCATGCCGAGCGCGACCGCCGGCTTGCGCGGCCCCGCCGGGCCGCCCTGCAGCGCGGCCCAGGCGTCGCCACCGGCGGTTCGGCGCACCGCATACCGGCCGCTGTCCACGGCCGAATCGGCGACCAGGTGATGCGGCGCCCCGTAGCTGACCGCGACGGTGACCAGGTCTCCGGGGCGCGGCTGCTGCGGCTCGGGCAGGGCGGGGGGTAACGCGAAGTGGACCAACCGGTTGTCCCGGGCCCGGCCGCTGCGACGCTGGGTCTGCTCGTCCTTGCGCCCCTCGCCCGGGGCCACGAGCACCTGCACGTCACGGCCCTCCAAGGCCCGGTTGCCGGCCCACGAGATCTCCTCCTGAAGGGCGATGAGCCGGTCGAAGCGCTCCTGCACGAGCGCCTTGGGCACCTGATCGGGCATCGTCGCCGCCGGGGTGCCGGGGCGGATCGAATATTGGAAGGTGAACGCGCTGGAGAAGCGCGCTGTCGCGACGACGTCGAGGGTGGCCTGGAAGTCAGCCTCGGTCTCACCGGGGAAGCCGACGATGAGGTCGGTGGTGATCGCCGCGTCGGGGATGTGTTCGCGGACCTCGTCGAGGATGCGCAGGAAGCGCTCGCTGCGGTAGGAACGGCGCATCAGCTGCAGCACCCGGTCGGACCCGGACTGTAGCGGCATGTGCAGGCTCGGCATGACATTGGGGGTCTGGGCCATCGCCTCGATGACGTCGGTGGTGAACGCCGCCGGGTGCGGGCTGGTGAAACGGACCCGCTCCAGGCCCTCGATGTCGCCACAGGCCCGCAGCAACTTGCCGAAGGCGAGGCGGTCACCGAACTCGACGCCGTAAGTGTTGACGTTCTGCCCGAGCAGGGTGATCTCCAGGACCCCTTGGGCGACGAGGGCTTTGATCTCGGCGAGGATGTCGCCGGGGCGCCGGTCGGTCTCCTTGCCGCGCAGGCTCGGCACGATGCAGAAGGTGCAGGTGTTGTTGCAGCCGACCGAGATCGATACCCACGCGGCATACGCGCTGTCCCGGCGGGTCGGCAGGGTGGAGGGGAAGGTCTGCAGGCTCTCCAGGATCTCCACCTCGGCCCGTTTGTTGTGCCGGGCGCGGTCCAGCAGGGCCGGCAGCGAGCCGATGTTGTGGGTGCCAAACACGACGTCGACCCACGGGGCGCGCTTGACGATGGTGTCGCGGTCGTGCTGGGCCAGGCAGCCGCCGACCGCGATCTGCAGATCGGGGTTGGCCAGCTTGGCCGGGCGCAGCTGGCCAAGATTGCCGTAGAGCTTGTTGCTGGCGTTCTCGCGGACCGCGCAGGTGTTGAAGACGACGACGTCGGCAACGGCCGGGCGTTGCGCCACCGGCAGGCTCGCGACGTCGACCAGGCCCGCGGTCTCCAACAGCCCGGCCAGCCGCTCCGAGTCGTGCACGTTCATCTGGCAGCCGTGAGTGCGCACGTCATAGGTGCGCACCCGATCGGCGCCGAGCGGTGGCGTGCGGAGCGCCGGCGTGCGGAGTGTGGGCGTGGGGGTGAGCAGCGGGGCCGGGTCGGCAGCGGGATGGGTCGTCATGGCACCGACCAGGGTAAGCGCTGGCGCGGTGCCCCTGCCCTCAGCGACCGAAGAGGCGCTTCAACAGACCGCTGGGCTCTTGGGGCGGGCAGGTGCACTGCTGCGCCTTCGGCACGCCGGCCATGACCTGCTCGACGTGCTGGCCGCAGCCGGACCACGTCGTCTTCCCACAGCGGCGGCACGTGACCCGGGAGCACATCGTTCGACACCAGTCCTTCGCTCAATTGACGATACCCCGGAGGGTATATCACCGGAGGCTCCCACGGCCACTGCGCCCAGCGTGCGATCACCGGGTCGCAGCGCGGATCACCGGCCTTTCGGTGGGGAGAGCACCGCGGGCGGCATGGCCAACGCGAGGTCGACGAGCGTGACCCGGGCCAGTGCGGCCACCTCGCCGATCGGCACCCAGCGGGCCTCGTCGGTGGTGCCGCCCTGCTCGTGGCGCAGCTGCCCGTCCACGACCCGACCCGCATAGACGACTCGGACTGCCTTGAGGGCTCGATCGGTATCGATAGGTCGTCGTTGCGCGGGCAGAATCAGGGTGTCGACGCCCAACAGGGCAGTGAGCTCGATGTGGTAGCCGGTCTCCTCGAACACCTCACGCACGGCGGCCGCCTCGGGGCTCTCGGGCAGTTCCACTCCCCCGCCGGGCATCGTCCACTTCTTCTGCGCCGCTTCGTTCCACAGGGCCAGCAGCACCCGGTCGTGTTCGTCGATGATCCGCGCGTATGCCGCGAGGCGCGTGTCGAAGTCCCGATAGTCCGGCGACCCGTGGGTTGTCACGGCAGCCGAGGCTATCGCGCCCGTGGTCCCGGGCCTCTGGCGCAGGGGTGCCACGGGTTAGTCACGCTGGCGCTCAGGGGCCGACTCGAGCGTGTCGCGCACGACGGCATACGCGACACCGGGCGAATAGCCCTTGCGCGCGAGCATCCCGGCCAGCCGACGAGCCTGGACCTGCGGCGGTAGGCCTCCCAGCGAGCGCAGCCGTTTGACGGCGAGCTGCTCGGCCCGGGCCCGCTCGGATTCGTCGTCGAGTGCACCGACCGCGGCCACGGCCAGCTCGTCGTCGACTCCCTTGTCGCGCAACTCCTTACGCAACGCGGCACCGGACATGCCTTTGGTGCGTTGGCGCGATTGGACGAGTTGCTCGGCGAAGGCGGCGTCGTCGATCAGGCCGACCTCGGTCATCCGGTCGAGCACCCGAGCGGCCACCTCCGGATCGCACCCGCGCCGACGCAGGGTGCTGTCGAGCTGAGCGCGAGTGCGCGGGCCGAGGGCCAGCTGCCGCAAGACGATCGCCTTGGCGACCGACTGTGGATCGGGCTCGGAGTCGCCGGCGACATCGTTGTGGGGCCCGGCAGGGCGCAGCCCGTGGATCGCCGCCGCCGCCTCCGCCTGGCGCAACGCGGCCAGCGCGGAACTGCGGCGGGCGGCGACCGAAGGGTCGGGCAGCATCCTCAGAAGTCGACCGGGACGTCGGCGACGGCCGGCTGGTCGACCCGCGGGCCGACACCGAGCTTCTCCTTGATCTTCTTCTCCAACTCGTCGGCGAGGTCGGGGTTGTCCCGCAGGAACTGCCTGGCGTTCTCCTTGCCCTGGCCGAGCTGATCGCCGTCGTAGGTGTACCAGGCGCCGGCCTTGCGCACGAAGCCCTGGTCGACACCCATGTCGATGAGGCCGCCCTCGCGGGAGATCCCGTGCCCGTAGATGATGTCGAACTCGGCCTGCTTGAACGGCGGGCTCACTTTGTTCTTGACCACCTTGACCCGGGTGCGGTTGCCGACTGCCTCCGACCCGTCCTTGAGCGTCTCGATCCGTCGCACGTCCAGCCGCACCGAGGCGTAGAACTTCAATGCCTTTCCGCCAGTGGTGGTTTCGGGCGAACCGAACATCACCCCGATCTTCTCGCGGAGCTGGTTGATGAAGATCGCGGTGGTGCCGGTGGTGTTGAGAGCACCGGTGATCTTGCGCAACGCCTGCGACATGAGCCGGGCCTGCAGACCGACGTGGCTGTCACCCATCTCGCCCTCGATCTCGGCCCGAGGCACCAGGGCAGCCACCGAGTCGATGACGATGATGTCGAGGGCGCCCGAGCGGATCAGCATGTCGGCGATCTCGAGAGCCTGCTCGCCCGTGTCGGGCTGACTCACCAGCAGGTTGTCGATGTCGACGCCGAGGCTCTTGGCGTATTCCGGGTCCAAGGCGTGCTCGGCGTCGATGAAGGCGGCGATCCCGCCTGCCTTCTGCGCGCTGGCGACCGCATGCAGAGCCACCGTCGTCTTGCCACTGCTCTCAGGTCCGTATATCTCGACGACCCGGCCCCGTGGCAGACCGCCGATGCCGAGCGCGACGTCGAGCGCGATCGACCCGGTGGGGATCACCTCGATCGGGGGGCGAACGTCGTCGCCCAAGCGCATCACGGCCCCCTTGCCGTGCTGCTTCTCGATCTGGCTCATCACCGTCGAGAGGGCCTTGTCCTTGTCTTTGTCCTGCATCGAGGCCATCACACCCACCGTTCCTTCAGCTCGAGAGTCGGCCGTCCATAGGCGACCCGCGTGACGGGCGAGCCCGTGTTGTCGAGTCGGACGTTAGGCCCAGCCACTGACAGCCCACCGCCGCAGCCGTTCCGGCTGTGGATGACGAGACTCGGGCGAGGACCCATGTGGACAACCCTACGGGACACTTGTTCGAGTCGACGCAGGAGCGACTCTCGGCGTGTCGGTCTTCGCGGCCGCGCCGACCGACCCGAGAACACCGACGCCCCTGCACTCAGCGCAGCAGCAGCCGATCGAAGCGGCGGGCCGCACCGAGGACCCCGACACCCCCCAACGCCGCGAGCACCAACACGTGCCACCACAGCCCGGTGTCGAGTTCGCCGAGGGTGAGCGCCCGGCACAGCGCGACACCGTGATAGAGCGGTGTGGCCTGCACGAGCGTCTGCCCCCAGCTCGGGTATGCCGCGAGCGGGAAGAAGGTCGCGGACAGCAGGAACATCGGCCGCACGACGAGATTGATGAGGTCGAAGTCGACCCACGAACGCATGAAGGTCGTCGCGCACATCCCCATCGCGGAGAACGCGAAGCCGACGAAGCCCGCAGCCGGCAGCGCCAACAGCCCCCACCAGGACGGCACCAGGCCGGCCAGCGCGGCGACGAGCAGGAACACCGCGGCATACGAGCCGCCGCGCAGCAGCGACCAGGCGACCTCACCGACGGCGACATCGCGCGGGCCCATCGGGGTGGCCAGCACCGAGTCGTAGAGCCTGGCGTACTTCAACTTGAAGAAGACGTTGAAGGTCGAGTCCATCACCCCGGCGTTCATCGCCGAGGTCGCAAGCATCGCGGGGGCGACGAACGCGGCATACGGCACCAGCGTGCCCCGATCGGTGGCGACGCTGCCCACCAGTGCACCCAGGCCCACCCCGAGCGAGAAGAGATAGAAGACCGGCTCGAGGAACCCCGTGACGAACGGCACGATCGAGCTGCGCCGGAAGCTCATCGCGTTGCGCTGCACGAGCATCCGCGCCAAGCCGACGCCGGCTGGCCAGCCGAGGCGACTCACGTGACCAACCTCCGGCGCAGCACCGAGTCGGCGAGCCACCAGCCGACCACGACGAAACCGACGAGCACCGCGAGGTGCGCCGCCAACGGCCCGGCGTCGAGCACCCCGGTGGCCAGCGCGCGGCAGGCCTCGACGCCGTGCCATAAGGGGGTCGCCCAGGCCACCGGGCGCAGCGCACCAGGCAGCTGCTCGAGCGGGAAGTAGGTGCCGGAGAAGAGCATGAGCGGGGTGACGCCTACCCGGAACACGAGGGTGAACCAGGCTTCGCTCTGTGCGTATGCCGCGAGCGCCGCCATCGGGAGCGTGAACCCGAGACCGGTGAGCACCGCGACCGGCACGGCCCCAGCACCCACCAGGACCGCAACACCCCGAAGGGCGCGGCGAGCGCGACGAAGAGCGCGGCCCCCGCAGCCAGTTGCCAACCCACTTGGGCGACGTGCCCGCGCAGGATGTCACGGGTGCGCAGCGGTGTGGCGAGCATGGCCAGATAGGTGCCCGCCCACTTGATCCCGGCGAGCACCGGCCAGGAGGACTCGCCGAAGCCGGTGAGCATGGCCTGCGACGCGAGGATCCCGGGCACCACGAAGACGACGTAGGGCAGCAGCTGCCCCTGCCAGGGCAGGCCCCGGCTCGGACCACGGTCCACCAGGGCGCCGACCCCCCACCCGATCGCGAAAAGGGTGAGCAGAGGGCCGCCGATCCGGCTGAAGACCATTCCCCGCCACACCCGACGGAGCACGACGAGGTGGTATGCCGCGACGCCCACCCAGCGTCTACCGGTCGACTCCAGGGCCCGGGGCGGGGTGCTCATCAGTCGACCAATGTGCGGCCGGTGAGGTGCAGGAAGACGTCCTCGAGCGAGGACCGGCGCACCAGCGCGGACAACGGCGCCAGCCCTCGCGCGTGGGTGGCGGCGAGGGCGGCGTCGCCGTCGTCGGCGTAGACCAGCAGCCGGTCCGGCAGCGCCTCGACCCGCTCCCCCATCCCTTCCAGTCGGGCCAGGTGCAGGCCCAGGTCGTCGTCGACGAAACGCAACTCGAGCACTTCACGGGTGCTGTGCCGCTCGATGAGCTCACGAGGGCTGCCGGCATCGACGATCCGGCCCCCGTCCATGACGACGAGCCGGTCGCACAACTGCTCGGCCTCGTCCATGTAGTGCGTGGTGAGCACGAGGGTGACCCCTTGGCGTTTGAGCCGGAAGAGCCGGTCCCACAGCACGTGCCGGGCCTGCGGATCCAGGCCGGTCGTCGGCTCGTCGAGCAGCAACAGGCGGGGCTCGTTGATCAGCGCCCGGGCGATGGTCAGGCGCCGCTTCATCCCGCCGGAGAGCGGCTCGACCCGGTCGCGGGCCCGCTCGGTGAGCTGGGCGAAGTCGAGTAGCTCGGCGGCCCGCCGGCGGCACTGGGCCCGCGGCATACCGAAGTAGCGCCCGTAGATCCACAGGTTCTCCTCGACGGTCAGCTCCTCGTCGAGGGTGTCCCGCTGCGGCACCACCCCCAGCCCGGCCCGGATGTCCGGGCCGTCGGTCGCCGGGTCCAGACCGAAGATCCGCAGGAACCCCGCGGTGGGTGGGGAGACCGCCGCGATCATCCGCATCGTCGAGGACTTGCCGGCCCCATTGGGCCCGAGGAAACCGAACGCCTCACCTGCATGAACGGTGAAGTCGACCCCATCGACCGCGGTCCGGTCCCCGAAGAGTTTCGTCAGCCCGATGGCCTCGATGAGCGCTGGCACCCGGCCAGGCTAGTCGCGATGTCGGAGCGGGTGGCTACGATGCGAGGACCGGATCGACGACGACTG
>WBZP01002928.1_pt1 | contig 19164 bp, 21 predicted proteins | sample 5204301 | NCBI WGS metagenome assembly WBZP01 (sample SAMN12412401, study PRJNA552823) | activated sludge metagenome | isolation source: activated sludge from nitrification reactor of wastewater treatment plant... | place: USA: Pennsylvania | collected 2017 | reverse complement strand
GGCTTTGCCTCAGAACCCCTACTTTGAGGCGAGGTTTTGGGGCAAGAACCGAAACGCCTCGGAACCCTGCGGGGGGTTTTGAGGCAGGTACGAGAGGTTTTGAGGCAACTCTCGCGACTGAGTGGAGGTGTAAATGACGACTACCGATCGCGATCTTTCCTGGCTTGATATTCCGATCCTGACGCCAAAGGCGCGTCGGCTCAACTCCAAGCTTCGCTGGTTTCTCGATCAACTCCCCGTGCGTGCTCAGGGCGTAATTCTGAAAGCCGCTCGCGGGGAACTAGGTTCGACGCACGGGTCAGTAGCGCCGATCTCGACGCTTCGTGAGTTCATCGGGCTACCAGAGCACCATCTACTCATGGTGCGGAACTACGGACGAAGGACTCAAGCTGCTATGTGCCGCGTCTTTCGCGATCATGGCGCGTTCGAGTAGCCGCTCTCTGACGTTCGCTAGTTCGCGGTTTGGTCACGCTCCTCCTGTCCCTTGCTCCGCGCCCGGTTCTTCCTGTGCTTAGGTGTCGACTCTGACCTTTCCCGGCGCTTGATCTCGAATACAAGCCTGAGCATGTCCCGCACAGCCTCAAGGTCTGCTGTACTTCGTCCGCGAAGCATGTAATCGATTTGCACGAGGGCGTGGCGACGACGATCGTTGATGTCCTCGGAATATCCAAAGAGATCCGCAAGCTCGGCGCAAACAGCCGTTGCGATCTTTTCAAGCTTCTCGATGGCAGGGACCGAGATGCCGCGTTCTAACTGGCTGATGACTTTCGCCGTTGTACGGACCTTATCGGCCAGTTCCTGTTGACCCATGCCATTCTGCAATCGTAGCTCGGCGACTCTCTTTCCAAGTCTCGCAGAAACGGGGCTTCTGGCTCGCATTCCGCAATCTTGGCTATCTTGGGCGCAGAGCCGCGAACTATTTTTCGCCCTTTTAGGGCGACCAATTTTCGCCCTAAAAGCACCCGTTGTCCGTGTCATGGGCAGACAATTGCGCGACCTGAAAAAAGGCAATTTTCCGTCTGCAAAAATCCCCTTGCCCGGCGCGATTACTTGATGCAATTCATGTCTCACCAAGCAACGAAACGCCCAAGTAGACGCACGACTGCGACGGAAAATCCCCTCGCGGTAACCGGATAGTCCTGCGTTCTGCGCATAGGAACGCCCTAGCTTCACCTGACGATGTTCCGTCGGGGGAGCATCCAGCGCTGGGTTGGGATACGTGTGCCCGCAGTTCGTTCAACCACGCAGTAGAGGGATAGCGCATGACACCAGATGTTCAGAGTCTTCTAGATCGCTTTGCCACCCTGCAACGTCAGCACGTCGAGATCGAACACGAGATCGCTTCGGTCGAGGACGAGATCTTAGCTTTAAGCGGCACGCCGCGTCCGCGCCGCGCACGTTCCACGCGCTCCGAAGTGGACGAGCAAGTCAAGTTGGTGCTCAGGGCGTTGCAAGAAGCAGGCGAGCCCCTGCCGCCATCGGAGCTTGCTTCACGGCTTGGCATCGAGCCCGTGCAGATCTCGCACAGACTGCGGCAAGCAATCACGCTTGGTTTTGTGCAGAAGATGGGCGGCGGTCGTTACACCGTGGCCGCTGAAGTTCCTGCGCTGTAGGTGGGGTGTCCGATGGCCTTGCGAGCGTTGCCGCTAAGTGTCCCTGGCTCTCTCAAGGGCCACCATGCGCACCCACGTCGATACACCCGCCCCGGCTTTTTGGGCGGCTTGCTCCAAGTCGCGGAACTCGCTTTCGGTCGTCAGCACTTTGACCAGCACGTCGCGGCGGTCAGTGTCCGCCTTCTTAGGCCTGCCCATTTTGGTCTCACCATCGGAAACGGGCTCTTTTTCCTTCGGTTTATCGATGCGCCTAATCATGTACCCATAATGTCCCCAAAATATTTTCGGTCAAGAGAAGAAAAAGCCTTGACCTGGGTACTTAATGGGTACATTTTGGGGACATGGAAACAGGCGCCGCCGAAACCTTCGCCGAATTTCAGCCGCTTCAGACGACACGCGAGCAGCGCGGTCGCGAGATCGCCAAGCGAGGCGGTATCAAGCAAATCGGCAATCGATATGCCGTCCCTTCGCAGTCGGGTTCTTCGGGAGGCTACATCGTCGATCTCGTCGAGCAGACCTGCACCTGCCCCGACTACGAGCTGCGCCGCAAGCCTTGCAAACATCAAGAGGGTGTTCTGTTCGGCCTCGTGTGGGAGGACAGCATGAGTGCCCCCGCCGTCGAGACCCCTGCCAAGCGCAAGACCTACCGTCAGAATTGGGCCGCGTATAACGAAGCCCAGACGACGGAAAAGGCGCGTGTAGAAATACTTTTGAAGTCGCTGTGCGAGTGCATCGAGTCGCCCGCCCCCAGCGCCCGCGGCGGTCGCCCCAGCCTGCCACTACGCGACAAGATCTTTGCGTCGGTCATGAAGGTTTACTCGACGCTTTCTGGCCGTCGGGCTACCAGCGACATCCGCGATGCTGCCAAGCGTGGCCACATCGAAGATGCGCCCCACTACAACAGCGTCTTTCGCTGCCTCGAAAGCGACGAGACGACGGCCATTTTGCAGCGACTTATCGAGGAGAGCGCCGCACCATTGGCGGTGATCGAAAACGACGCTGGACAGTTTGCCCAGGACAGCACGGGCTTTTCGACGACGAGTTACGAACGCTGGTTCTCGGTCAAGCACCAGCGCGTCGTCTCAAATCAAACGTGGACCAAGTTACACGTCATGATCGGCACGGCAACCAACGTCGTGACGAGCGCCAAAGTGTCGAGCGAAGCAGATTGCCCGCTTCTGCCCGAATTGCTCCGCAGCACTGCGCGGCGCTTTCGCGTCGCCGAAGTCAGCGGCGACAAGGCGTACCTGTCCAAAGAAAACCTCGAAGCGATTGAGGCAGTCGGCGCAGTTCCGTTCATTCCGTTCAAGATCAACAGCGTCGGCATGGCCAGCAAGTCGCCGCACTGGCGCAAGATGTGGGCTCACTTCGAGCTCAAGAGTGACGACTTCTTGGCTCGTTACCACCGACGCAGCAACGTCGAATCGACCATGAACATGATCAAGTCCAAGTTCGGCGGCTCGGTGCGGTCAAAGTTGCCGACGGCACAGGTAAACGAAGTGCTGAGCAAAGTGATCTGCCACAACCTGACGTGCATCGTCCACGCCATCGCCGAGTTCGGTATTGATGTGGATTTCCTCAAGCCCGCGCCCAGTGCGCGCCCAAACCTGACCCTGGTGCCCTAATGAGCGACCTAACCCTCACCGAACAGAAACACGTCCGAACTGCGATGCGAGTCCTCCGCCGTAAGGTCGGGACTCGCACTGCTCTCGCTGAAGCTCTCCATTTTGGAGTTACTTACGTCAAGCGGGTCATTGACGGCACCAATGCCGTCTCGGCCAGCATGGCGTTACGGGTGGCACGGCTGGCCGAAGTCCCCATTGATGACCTGATCGCCGGTCGTTACGTTCCTGGCGCCTGTCCCCGCTGTGGCTACCTTCCGGACTTCGCCGATGAATCAACGAACGTCGAAGCAACGCCACGCCATCGCGGATCTGGGCTGGCGTTGGTCCCGTGAGTTACGGCCTCAAATTCACGGCTCGGCCCCAAAATTCGAGGCGGATCTGGGTTTCTAAGACACAGCCGTCGTAAAGCCAGCGGCGTGGATGAGCAGGAGCGAGCCCGGCAGATTGCGGAGCGCTGTCGCCGCCGGTCACAAGCTAAAGATACTTCGCCGGTTAACTGCTCGCTGGCTAGTTTTGCGGCTGACTTTCGAGCTGATCAGTGCGTATGGCTGGCTAGGGGATGCAAGCGCTGACGCTGTCGCCGATGGGGGTCTTGGTTGTCTTGCAATGCACCTCTGGCCCGTTGCCGTCGCGATACACGGCGCAGTCGTCGTCCGTTTTGCATGATGGCAAGCAGTACAGGCTCGGCGAGTAAGGGTCGCGGGCGCAGACCGTTGACGAATCGCAGCTGGTATTGCTCGTGCATGACTTCGTGCATGAGCGATAGTTGTAGCCGCAGTTTCTTGAGGCACATTGCACGTTGTCCTTACACGGCTCGCCTAGCGCAAGATCCGAGGCAAGGCGACACGTCCGTCCTGAGCGAGAGCAGGTCAGAACCATCGTAGGCGACTTTGAGTATGCGTCGCTGTCGAAGTAGCAATCCTTGGTCGTGACGCACGCTTCGCCGTTCATGGCCGTCCCGCCGCCAGAAGATGAGCTGCATCCTGCAACGAGAATTCCCGCCAAAAGCAACATCTTCGCTCTCATGTCTAAACCTCCTCATGGGTTCGTTTGAGGCGGACGGTAAATGCGCTGCGCGCTCGGTGTCCACGATTTTATGAAACATGTTTCGTGTCCGTCGCGAAGTAGATTGGCAAACGTGCCGGGGTGAAGCCGACCAAACCCCGCGAGCTGCCATCTCAAAGCTCCAGGTCGTCAGATCGCTTCGTCATCGAGAAGAAAGCGATCGGCGCACGCCTGCGCGCACTGCGAACGGCGAGGGGCTGGACGCTCGACAAAGCGTCAGAGCAGACGGGCGTGGACTGGCGGCATATTCAGATGGTCGAAGTAGGCGACTCAAACGTGACGGTACTAACGCTGGTTCGTCTCGCTGAGGGCTTCGGCGTGCCGCTTAGCGCCTTCTTTCTGGACTGAGCACTGGCCAAGAAGGCGGCGGAATGCCAGCGACGCAGGGACGCAGAATCCTGACTACCAGATCCCTGTGTCACTACGATAACGGCTCGTCAAGGTCAAGCGGCTCGCTTTCGCGAACCTTGACGAGCCGCTATCGCAGTGACATAGTGGGTTGCTAACCTGGCACCAACTCCGCCTTCGTCGCTGTTGTTGTCCCACCTATGCTAGATCACGAAGACCCAGAAATACGCAGCCTAGGTATTTCAGTGTTTAAAAGATTATTTATCTGGCAATTTAATTAATCATTATTCCTGCCAGATTGAAATAGGCTAATAATCCTCCGAAAGACATGAAGAAGAAATTCCCATAAACTCCTCAATGCAGTCGCTGCTCCCTCCATAAAACTTGTATTTGGGAGAGTCGGTTTTGCAATCGAGTCGATGTCTGGTTTTGGCAATAGAGAAACACTCAAGTCTACAATAGTTGCCTTAGGTTCGCCGCATGGCTTGCATAGGATGGGCGGGTTAGATTCTCTGTTTAGCTTGTAGGAATGACACCCACTTGGCCGAAGATGCTCGATTATCCGCAGCGCTTGCTTTGATCTAATACGGATGGGCTTGCGATCAGCATCTTTAAGTTTTTTTACAAGGCTATGGATCTTGTCTTTCTCATTATGATTATCGGTGATTATTCCGTGATGCAGTTTGCGCGCCTGGTAGCAATAAATAGCTTCGGCATCATCTGTCTGAAATGGTTTAATGCTGGCCAGATTGAATTCATCAGGAAGAATATAGACTAAGTCCAACTGTTCATCTTCACTAAGTCGCTTTGCATTCAGGGCTGCAACGCTCAAATATAGATCCATATCTGACGATACATAGTACACACTATGTTCAGGCGTATTTATGTCGAAAAGAGATACGACCGGTCCAGTCCAATCACTCATTTTGCGAAGTTTGCGAATATAGACCGGAGAAGGAATCCCCAATGAATGTAACGTCGGTATTTCTACCGATGTTTTGGCCGATTGGGTTGGCTGGACGGGCATCATACAAAATCATCCAGACAGGATTGGGCGGTTTCCCGCACGAGGCTGTCTGGATCTGCCGCGAGATGCCTGAGAGATTCAACTGCAAATTGAGACTGATGGTGGAGGTACGCAAACCTACCGATCGCGGTTGCAGCCCCATCCCTGACTTTTGCTGAATTCGCATTGATAAACCGACTAAGAATTCTTTCTTGGAGATGGGTTGGGAGGGTGGACCTGACCACCGCTCCCAGCACGATGTACCAAGCCTCCTCTGGTAATTCATGCAGAGGGAGTGTGGAAAGCCTATAAAGTTCGTCAGGAGCTTGCGAGAGCAGATCGATCGCGAAATCTAATGCGTGTGAACCCTTATGTGCAGCTGCCTGATGCAACAACATTCGGACCCGCTCACCGCCCCGATCTGCCCGAATGTTTGTAAGAATACGTAGCCCTATCATACTGTGGGAGCTGCCGACTAGGAGGTAGTTCGCTATGTCAATAGGCCATGAAGGGTCAATAATTGAGAAGATATTATCCGACTGGCTGAAACCAAATTCTTGTTGCGTTTTGTTCGTTGAGCTAGCCTGACTGAATCCAAAATCTTGTTTCGATAACTCTGCGTTTGACACAATTCGACATCGCTTCTGGACCCTGATCTGGTGTTCGACCCGCTCATGACTAGCAACGGCAATACATGCTGCCAGTGGACCGCTGGCTTCTGTTTCGCTAGCAAGAGAAGATCCTGATAGTAATGTGTTTATCACAAATCACCTCTCCATGCTTGTTGTGCGGAGTCTGTGGTAATTTCCAGAAAGCCCTTAAGGACACAGGTATGCGCCTCGTCAAACCAGTTTTTCAGCGAAATGTCACTAACTGCTCCACTCACGGCATTAAGTTCAATAACCAAGATTGGTCTGAGGGCAGATCCTTGGTCCATCTTCTTCATTCCTGGTTTTGCAGTAACATCCAGTGTTCCCAGATTATTAGGCAATAACCCTCTAATTCCAATAGTGAGAGACTCTACTTTCTGAAAAAGAGCTACATTAATTGGAGATACATATTTTAATATCTTATGAGTATCGCCTGGTCCATCCCAGCCGTTTCCAGAAGAGATATGGTTGACATACGATAACTGAAACTGCTGAGGACAAATTTCTCCCGGGCCGCCCTTAACTCTAGCCCATTCGGCAAAGGTATTCCAATGTGTCAGAAATTCTTGGATGATTTTTTTGTAGCTGGGATAATCTTGAGACTCTGAGCGTCTCCTCCAATTAAAAATGAACATATCGCCTTGGATTTGAATTAATCGAGTACCATCCAGAGAATGTAGCCATATACGACGCAATGGTGGTTGATCGGTGCCTGGATCCTGAAAAAGAAGCGGAGGCCGATCCTCTGCGGTTGGAAATTCAGAAATCACATGAGACCAAAAAGTGCCCATATCCACTGTTCGGAGAGCACGCGCTGATGTGAAATGAACCCCAAAGACCACCTCATCAATTGGGGGGGTGCTGAACGTCGTAAGACTCATGACATCCTCTTGTACGGAGAACCGCTGAACATTTTTCCAGTGACCGCAGCCTGCATGTAGGTCGGTGGGGGTGTCATAACGATGCCAGATCGTACCGAAGCATTGTTCAACAATGTAAACATTGTTTTTGCTCCATCGCACCGCTCAAGAGGGAGCGAAGGGAGTCTCTTGAGTTTAGAGCCGCTGTCTGATCATCGACAGATAAGAGGTCCGTATGGACTAGTTTCAGACGAGGATCTCGATTTTTCTTGACGGTCACGAAAACGCCCCAAGCACACCCATCCAATCGTCTTCATCACCATACTGTCTCTATCAGGTCTTTTCTAAAATTTCCTGTATTGATCGTGAGCCAAGAGGTTCGACCAATATTTACATGTTACCTCCGCCGAATAGAGTTGACCTTACGGTAACCCCAAGAAGCCGCGCCGACATGCATTCCAGGCTCGCATGTCGTCGCCGAGCGAGAGCGGAGGGACGACCGCCATCAACCCGCTGCTATCGAGCCCCACCGTTCCTCTCGGAACGCGGTTCGGGCCTCGCGTAGCGTGCGAGCCGTGTGCCACCTGACGGTGATAACGGCGGATTCGGCCCGGTACAAGATCGTCATCCAATCGGGCCGGGAGCCGGGTTGTTTGGATCGCCTGCACGTTAGCATCCTGACCGAGTAGCCCCCGCGTCCCCGTTCGACCCGCACGGCTAGCAGCTTGTAGCCGCCTCGGTGGAATCGACGAACCCAATCAAGTGCGCGGGCCTCCTCCGGGTTCGTGAGGTCAAAGAGACGTTTGGCATCGGTCAGGGCAAGCCGAGCTGAGTGTCGGGTTTGAGCGTTCATCGTGGCCTCCTGTGCGGTCCACGATGCCAAAACGTGAATTTAAACGACACAACAATCGAACTCTTCAGATAGAAATAGTGAAACTAAACGACACACTTTGAGGCCTGGAGCGTCGCGGATAGGGTGCAGGCGTGGCCCGTCCCAAATCAGAACGCCCCGCGCCGATTGAGTGGCCCGAGATCGCCTCTGGGCAATCCGAGCGGCTCCGTGCGCTGCGGGAGCGACGGGGATGGTCGTTGCGGGATTTGGCGGCAGCGTCGGGGGTGAGCGTCCGGTCGATCCGAACGATCGAGGATGGCGGCAGAGGCGCGGTCCGGTCAGACATTTTGGCCGCGCTCGCGGATGCGCTTGATGTGCCGCGAGGTTGGCTCGCCTACGGCGATACGGTCATCTGGCCGAAGCCCTCCCCGACTTCTATCACGTCCTGAGCCTGACCGCCTCGCCGTGGGCCGAGGGAGTCCTAGAGGAGCTAGGCCGCTCGGAACGGGTCACGCTGCGCTACTCCGAGGCACTGACCAGCGGACTGATCGCGCCCTACGAGCTGAAGCCGTGGATCGATCCGGTGGGACCATTCGGCCTGGTGTTTTGCAGCAGCAACCAAGCCGCCAAGAAAGCCGCCGCCGAGCTACGCGGCGCAAGCTGGGTCGGGATAGACAGCGGAGAAGTGAGCACCTGGATCGCCAGGTGGAAGACCGGCCAGCTCGGACTGCTGTGTACCAACCGCATGCTCTGGGAAGGCTTCGACGAGCCCAGATGCGCCGCCGTGTGGATTGACCGAGACACCAAGAGTGAGATCGCATTGGTGCAGATGGCTGGGCGGGCACTCCGCCACCTACCCGGCAAAGCTGCCCGCATCTACACCCGCACCCCAGAGCAGCGGCTTCGCTTGACCTCTGCTCTGTTGCGCCTTGATGTTCCGAGATGACGAAACCGAGGAACATGCTCGCAAACACCACACGCTTGCGCTTGTCCAAGAGGAATGTTACGGAAGAAATCAACTCTCGATTATTTGTACCCGGAAACAACAAAGACGAAATATCATGCTAAAGCATGTCGAACTTACGTATAGATCACTTACTCACCAGACGCTTACTGACATTGGAAGCCTAACCATACTAATAGGTCCAAACAATGCAGGTAAATCAAGCATAATGAATGCCCTCCTCAAACTTAGTCAATATTTTCAAAGAACAGGAATGCCATTTTCCCAATCACCGAACAGGATTGACCTTGACAATGCAGTAGTCAAAGTAGAGCTACCACTTAATCACTTCTCTGAAATACACTCAAGCTTCGAACACAGAGTCGGTCTTATCTTCGATCCAAATGCCAATCAAGTCGAGTACTATATTAATTACAAAATGGACCAAAACAAATATATTGCCACTTCTCCCGCAAAAATTTTTGAGAACGGTGTGCTTGGGAGAATAAGACCTAACTCTAGTTTCGCTAACTTTCAGGACTCACTGCTCGAATTGGTATCAAAATGCAAAATGAGTCACCGTGATTCAGCTTCAATCATGGAGTCTATTTTTAATGAGATAACTAACTATTTTCGTGGCTTTTTCTATTTATCACATAATCGAGATTCAATATTTGAAGATCAGATTAAGGAGCGGCCCCGTCTGGACTCAAAAGCAGAACACCTTGCAAGCCGACTCGATCAGCTCATCTCAGAAAGAACACCGGTTTTCCGCAATAAAATCGATGCATTTATGAACACAGTAATTCCTGGATTAGGTCACATTGTTACCCGGCGACAACGTTCCGGAGATGATACCAACGTATCGGTTCTATTTGACAATGGGTCACATAGAATACCGCTGCAAGATCTAGGAGGTGGGGTGACACATGTGCTTAGTATAGCATTGGTCTTGTTAGGAGAGCCTGAGTCAACTTTCTTGCTAATTGAAGAGCCTGAGAGCCATCTTCATGAAGGAGCTCAGCGTCGCCTGATCGAACAGATAGACGATAACAGGCTTGGCAGACAAATCATGATTGCCACACACAGTCCTATTTTTATGGATAAGATTATGGAGTCGTCGATTTATTCGATCACAAAATGCGAAAACAAATCTATCATCGAAAAGAGAATGTCCGATCGTCAGCAATTCGAAATTCTGGATCAATTAGGTGTACATCCAAGCACTCTGCTCCAATCCAACTGCGTTATCTGGATAGAGGGACCAACGGAAAAAATCCTCATCAATCATTGGCTCTCTCTCTGGGCACCAGAGTTGAAGGAGCATACTCACTACTCATTTGTGCTCACCGCCGGATCGCATCTCGACTACTACACTACCGAAGCGTCTTCAACTAAAGAGATGATCAAGATAACTTTGATTTGCAGAAACTCCTTCATAGTCGCGGACCGTGATACTTCACCGGACAGCCCACCATCGAAAAAGGCGGTTCAGCGGATTGTCAGCGAAATGCAAACCATCAATCAATTGGCCCTGTGGATAACTGACGATTACGAAATAGAGTGGTATTATCCACAATCTGTGCTTTCTAGGCTATGGAAAAACATCAATTGGGAAAATTTCGAACAACTTAGACAATCTGAAACCCCTTTCTTTGAGGCATTAGAAAAATCCGGCGAGGCCGACGCAAAGGTGAAATCTGCAAGCAACCGGAAACCACACTGGGCTTCACTTGCAATACAAAATGACTCAATACCTGACTGGTTTGGTCCGGCCAAGGACAATGCGCTGGCGAAGAAGATTGAAGTCCTTGCCAAGTTTATTCGAAGCGCTAATCCGTCAATCCCCCCGGCGAAGGACAACAAAACTTGTACTTCGTGCTCTCGACCGCTTCCGTGATTGCTCTATTTCAAAGATCGACAAATCCGATCCATACTCCCGCGCATGACTGTGGTGAGCACACTCGCTTCCATTGCAGAAAACGATGTCTTCAAGCTGCTTCAAATCTACGGAGGAGATCCACTTGCCTTCGTGATGGCCGGGGCGCAAATCGCTGGGGCTGCCAAGCACCGCGCTGCTATTTGGCGGCAGGAACGAAGCAACAGGCGATTAACCCTTGGTGACGGAGAGGAAGCCGCCCGCACGGTCTTGGCTGGCATCCATCGGGTCGATTCCGACAAGGTGCCGTCGCAAGCCGTACAGCACTTGCTCATGATCCTCGAAGCGTTTGGAGAAGCATGGGCGCGTACGCGATTCAGCCTGCCGGGTGAGCCGAGTCCGCAAAAGGTGGATGTGACGGAGCGGTTTGGGACGGTGCTCACCTGGCGCTGGCAGCAAGTTTTCAAGCAGAACCCAAGCGATGGACCCGCTGCGCTCGACTGGCTCACCCGGCAGTCGAGTGAAGAACCGCTGCGCTCGCCGCACTATCAAGCGCTGTGGCAGACGCTCATCGACCAGAGCTTTGAGCCGCCACTATTCGACCCGCAGCACAGACTCTTGTTCGAGCAGAACTTCCGCTTGGCCTACAGCGTCGCCCTGGCGAGCCCCACCGGTCAGGCCGTTCGACAGCATCTGGCTGGCATGGAGTCCGAACGACCCAAGTTCCTGCGCATCCTCTTGCAAAGCGACCTAGCAGGATGGGATGGACGGCAGGTGTTTGGCAACACGCTGCGACCCGATGAAGGGCGTCCCGATTTGCCGCTCGGGGCGCTGTATGTCGAACCCAACGCCTGCCTACAGAAGCGGGAACCCGAGCCCCCGCAGCCTGTTCTGTCGCTGCTACGCGAGCTTCTGGCCCAACATCCCATCGTGGCGGTGTCGGCAGCGATGGGGCTCGGCAAGTCGCTGACCGCTCGAACACTCGCCGCCGCCTTCGCCCGCGAGTGGTTGGCCTCTCCCGATACCAGCACCGAGGTGACGCTGCCGATCTTTGTACGCTGTGCCGATGCGCTCGACGCGCAAAACGTCCAGAACCTACCGCATGTCGTCAAGCGGGCGCTTCAGCATCATAGTCGACAGCTTGGCTTCGATCTGCCACTCGACGATCCGGCGCTGGCCCCACCTTCCTCCTCCCAGAAGGTGCTTTACATCCTCGATGGGCTCGATGAGGTGGTCCTGACCGACCCCCAGGTCCGCGACTTGTTTACCCACTTGGACCACAAGCGCTCCGCCAATGTCCGGTTCCTGGTCCTTTCACGCCCGCAGACGCTCGAACCGCTGCGGCAGCCCGAACTGCAATCGCTAGCGACTCCCGTGGTCGAAATCCAGCCGTTCACTACTAAAGGCGAATACTGCCAGGCCGCCGAGTGGCTCAATCGATGGAACCAGCAAGTACGCGTGCCTCAAGCCAAAGAACCTATTTTCTGGCCGAATGTGCAAGGCCGTAACCTTACAGAGTTGGCCCAGACGCCCATCCTTCTGTTCATTATTGCTGAGACCTGGGATGCGCTGCCGGACCAAACCGTCAACCAGGCATCCCTGTACGAACAGTTCTTCCAGCAGCTTGCACGAGGCAAGCACGAGCGCGACCAGGGCGCACAGCACAAGAACATCCACGAGGCCAGCAAGCCGCTGTTGCAGCGCCTGGTCGATCGTCGATTCCTTCAAAAGGAGGCGACGGAGCCCGATGCCATGTTGTGGCTGATGGGTCGCATCGCCTGGAAGCACCTGTGTCTTGAGCAGCGAACAGAAAGCCTGCGAAAGCACCACGTTGTCAGCATTCTACGAGAGGAGCTAAAGCTCAAAGAGGCGAGCGAGACCGTCTACCAAATCATCGCCAGCGGCTTAATGCTCGCATTGCAAGCGGACCTGCTCAGCGAAGACCCCGCGATACTCTTTGGTCACAAGTCCTTTCGCGAGTTCCTCGTGGGCCGCTACTGGGCCAATCAGCTTCGGCGACTGCTCCGCGTATTGCCGCAAGAGGACCGGGGCCCGTGGGCACCGATTCTGGAAGGCCGACTCCTGGCTGTAGAAGATCGCAGTGTAGAGTTCCTGTGCGACATTCTGCAGCGAGAGGAGACACGAGTCGGCACTGACCAGCCGAATAGTGTCTTGGTGGATCTCCTCAAGTGGCTGGAGCAGCAGTTCCAAGACAGCTCACAGGACTTCCCTGATTTGGCTGTGCTGGATGATGACGCGGTGCAGCGCTATGCGCTCAGTCTGTTCCACGATCGACGCGCTGTGTTTCGTGAAGCCGTCCTCTCAATCGGTAGTCACTTGGCCGAGCGGCTGGGGCGGCCTGGGTTGGAAGCAACGGATCGCTACACGTTACGCAGCCTGCTTTCGTGGTTTTGGATCCAACAAGGAGCTGCGATTATCTATGCGCCAGGTCTGCGACATCCCTGTGCCCACCTCCAAGGAGCCAACCTCTATGGTGCCAACCTCCATGGTGCAGACCTCCATGGTGCCAACCTCCAAGATGCCAACCTCCAAGATGCCAACCTCCAAGATGCCAACCTCCGAGGGGCCAGGCTCTACGGTGCCAACCTGAAAAGGGCCAACCCTGCTGCTGCCAACCTCGAAATGGCCAACCTTGCGACTGCTCGCCTGAATATGGCCAACCTCAAGGGTACCAACCTCCATCAGGCTAACCTCAGAGAGGCAAGCCTCGGATGGGCCAACCTCCAAGGGGCCAACCTCCAAGGGGCCCTCCTCGAATGGGCCAACCTCCAAAATGCCGACCTCCGAGGGGCCAACCTCCAAGGGGCTAACCTCTTTCGATGCAGCCTCCAAGGGGCCAGACTCCTTCACGCCAATCTTACAGATGCTCGGTACGATTGGGATGATCTCAATGGGGCGAACCTGGAAGGCGCGATCGGACTGCGCGACAGGGAAACGCCTTCATCATCAGCGGACGTTTCTGCTACCGCTTAAAAGATTCACTGATCATCCGCGCCACGTTGGGGCGCTTTGCCCAACAATCCCCGACTACGCGAGGCAAGACCCGTCGCTGAGTCAAATAGCCCTCAAATGCGCACCGATATTCCGTTCAATGTTTTGGCGGACTCTGGGCCTGCGCTCAAGATAGATCCGGTGTAGATAGGGTCAGCGTTCCCGCTGCTGCCGAACAGATGGACTGAGGCCCCCTTCCTTGGATCTAAGTCACCGATGGGAAATCAAATAGCCTTCAAATAGCCCTCAAATACGCGCTGATATACCGTTCAGTGTTTTTGGCTTGCATTGGGTGATGTTGTGACGTTTAGAAGCAGAGACATAGGAAATCAGCGATGGGAAGCCATAGCAAGCTCTACCGTTCTGAAAATCCGCGTGTCGCTGGTTCGATTCCAGCTCAGAGCAGTGATGATGACCCCAATCCTCATCGAGAATTGGGGTTTTGTGCTTCTGGGGTGCTTGCGGACAGAGTGGACACAGCGGACCCAGAAGCGCTGCTAGTTGGCAGACTGCGGTCAAGCTGTGCAAAACCGCTGAGAAGTTGAGTTTCCGTCGCCCACTTCCGCTTGACTGCCGGGCGGCTTGGCAAACGCTCGCTTCTTGGCGCCCATGTCGACTTTGCCGGTACGTGAGTTCCACCATTCGGCCCGTCGAGTGCCCGAGGATTTGCGCCACGATGCCAGCGTTCTCCGCAGATCGTTCGGCGAGATGCGATCGATTCTGGCCCGCGCACACGCTGCCGCCAGGTCTCGTCGCACCTTCCTCACAACAGCATTCAAATCTCCCGCTGCGGGGTCAGTAACAGTGTATCTTTGGCCGATGCACACAAACACCTACTTTACTCACGATGTGGGTTCGGCCGGGAACTGGAAGTTCCTCCCCGGTCCGCTCGTCCTGACCTATCTGGAACCGACCGCGACGGTCGAGATCCGGGCCGGACACCCCGCCGCTGATCCGGCGGACTCCCCCCTAGTCGTGTTCCTTTCCGGGGAGACGTTCCGAGGGAGCTTCTTCGTCCATCCCGGTTGGTCAGTCAGTGGGACAACCCCAACCGCGCTTGTCTCGGGCCACCTGACCAACCCCGCGCTGGCCCGTCTCGCCGATACCAAACAGCCGCTCCCGAGCGGGGGCAATCTCGTCTACCACCACTTCAAACCCTCCGAGATCAGCTTCCGCATCCCTCGGGACGAGAAGTCCAACCGACTCAAAATGTCGACGATTCGTGAGGCTGAAGCCCTACTCGGGTACCCGATTTTGCCGATCGGCGACTGGGAACCGTGCGAACCCAACCATCTCGTCCTCTACTTTGAGATCGACATCAACGCTCTTGGTATTGAACACCGCATCCAAGAAATGCGAGCCGCCTCTAAACCGTAAGGCGGCGCGACGATCGATGGTTGAGTGGTCGATCATCGCGTAGAGCATCGGCCACATCGCCAACTCGTTTCAGCCCGACTCCTAGGGGGATTTTGAGGCAACTTCAGATGGTTTTGAGGCAAGATGCCCGCGACATCAGCCAGCTAGCCGGGGTTTTGAGGCAGTTGTAGGTTCTGAGGCAAAGCCCCTCGTTACCCAGTTTGGCCCTGGTCAAGACCACCCACAAACTCCTCGATCACCTGTTTGACCCTGGTCAAGACCACCCACAAACTCCTCGATCACCTGTTTGGTCCTGGTCAAGACCACCCACAAACTCCTCGTTACCCACTTTCGGGGTGGTCGGGACCACCCGGAAGCACAGTGTCTGGTCGCGACCGGTTGGGTCACGACCCCGTGGAACTACGAGCCAGGGTCTACTTCTTGCTGCTCATGTACTCATCGAGCCCGGCACGGGCTTTCTTCTGGAGGGCTTTTTGGACGGGGGGCAGCCAGCCAAGGAGCTTGCCCTTGAGTCCCATCGCCATTCCCATCCAGCGGTGGAGATCGAAGTGGTCACGGTGCGCGACGATCTTGCCGTCTTCGCAGGTCAGCTCGCCCCGGATGATGTTGTGAACGGCGCGGCCGGTGCCCGAGAAGTTGTACCAAGCCTGCCAGTCGACGATGACGACGTTACCTTTGACCTCGACGATCTTGTACTCAATGCGGGTGGACTTGCTGCGCGAGGTCAGCATCATCCACATCGAGCCGACCTCGGCTCCTTTGAGGCCAGGGAAGGCCGGATCGGAAAAGGTCGCGTTGTCGCTGTACAGAGCGGCCATGGCGGCACCATCTCGACGAGCAAAGGCACTGTAGAAGGCATCGGCAACGCTACGGGGATCTGCGGACATTCGGACCTCTCTTGTATCGGTATGAAGGGTGGCAAATCACTGCCTGTCCCCATCGTAGCCGCTTCCAAGCCTGCCAGATCGCGGGAACTCACACCCGACCAGGGTACGCATATCTGGCGAACCAAAGCGACTGAGGTAGCATCCAGGCATGTCCGCCGAAGTGCTCGTTCCCCTGACCATCTTTATGACCCCAGTGCTCCTGTACTTCACCAAGAACTACTTTCGGATGAAAGAGAAGCAGATGGAGCTGCAAGCCCAAGGTGGCAAGCTGCTGCCTCCGACCCCGGCACCCGATGCCCAGCGACTCAAAGAGCTGGAAGAGCGGGTGCAGAACCTGGAGTCGATCGTGATTGCACTCGACACCGACCGAGCGGCGCTGCCTGGACGGACGACCGCAGCGCTGCCGAAAGGGGACGAAGCCGGTCCGCGCCGACTTGCGGCCAAAGCTGCCGAGCCTGACGAGCCGACGTAGCTGGGATACGAGGACGGATCGACTAGGCGGCGCTGATCTTGTAGGGGGCGGGGTCTTGTAGGCCGTTTTTGATGAAGCCGGCGCGACGGAGCTGGCAGGCATCGCACTCGCCACATGAGGCACCGTCGGGGGCGGGATCGTAGCAGGAGCGGGTCACGCTGTAGTCGACGCCGAGCCGTAGACCGAGCGAGATGATCTCGGCCTTGCTCATCTGAAGGAGTGGGGCGTGGATGGTAACGCCCTGCCCTTCGACGCCGCTGCGGGTAGCTAGGTTCGCTAGCTGCTGGAAGGCGGCCAGGTACTCGGGGCGACAGTCGGGATAGCCGCTGTAGTCGAGCGCGTTGATGCCCAGGAAGATGTCCTCGGCCCCCAGCACCTCGGCGTAGGCCAGCGCATAGGACAGGAAGATGGTGTTGCGGGCCGGAACGTAGGTGACCGGAATGCCGCCGCCAATCTCACGCTCGCTGCGGCCCTTGGGGACGGCCACGTCAGAAGTCAGCGCCGAGCCGCCGAAGATCCGCAGGTCGATCTCGGCGACGACGTGATCGACCACCCCGAGCCGGGACGACAGCACCTTGGCAGCGGCCAGCTCGGCTTCGTGACGCTGTCCATAGCGGAACGACAGCGCATAGGGCGCATAGCCGCGACTCTTTACGATCGCCAGCACCGTCGCAGAGTCCAGACCCCCAGACAACAGCACCACGGCTTTTTTCATCATCTGCCGAATCTCCGCAAGTGGGCTGGTTAGTAGAACGAGGCGGTGCGGCGAGAGCCGGTGTAGTCGATGTAGACACTCTGCCACTCGGTGAAGAACTCGAGCATGGTGGTGCCTTGCTCGCGGCCACCGACGCCGGTGTCCTTGAGACCGCCGAACGGCACCTGCGCTTCGCCGCCAACCGTGGCGGAGTTGACGTGGAGGATGCCGGTCTCGACCTGATCGATGTAGCGAAAAACGCGGCCAATGTCGCGGGTGTACACCGACGAGGACAGACCATAGCGGCTGTTGTTGGCGACCGCGAAGGCTTCGGCTTCGTCCTCGACTTCAATGATCGACAAGACCGGGCCAAATATCTCTTCGAGGGCGATGGTGTGGTTCTGGTGGACACCGCCAAATACCGTCGGGGCCACGAACAGACCGCTGGCCAGCTCGCCACCGAGTCGCTGACCGCCTTCGAGGAGCTTGGCTTCCTGTTTGCCGATCTCGATGTAGCGCAGCACCGTCGCGAGCTGCTTTTCGTCGACGACCGGGCCGACGTTGACACCGGGCGTAAGGCCGTTGCCGACCTTGAGCTGCCGGGTGCGCTCGACGACCTGTTCCCGGAAGCGGGCGGCGACGCTGCGCATCACGACGGCGCGTGAGGTAGCGGTGCAGCGCTGGCCGGTCGAATAGAAGGCACCCTGGACGGTGGCGGCAGCGGCCAAATCCAGGTCGGCATCGTCGAGCACGATGATGGCGTTTTTGCCGCCCATCTCGCACTGGACCTTCTTTTTCTGGGCCGCGCCCATGCTGTAGAGCCGCTGGCCGATGTCGTTGCTGCCCGTGAAGCTGACCGCCTCGACGTGGGGATGCTGGACCAGGGCGTCGCCGACCTTGCCGCCCGAGCCAAACAGGACGTTCCAGACCCCGGCGGGCATCCCGGCTTCGATGAAGATGTCGGTGATGAGCTTGGCCGTCCACGGCGTGGCCGACGCGGGCTTGAGCACCACGGAGTTGCCACAGATCAGCGCCGCCGCCGCCTTCCACACCGGGATCGCGACCGGGAAGTTCCACGGCGTGACCAGTGCCACCACCCCAAGCGGGATGCGGCGGGTGTAGATCATGTTGTTGGACAGTTCCGACGGGATGACCTGGCCGTGCATGCGCCGACCTTCGCCAGCGGCAAACTCCAGGCAGTTGGCGGCGCGGTGAACTTCGCCCCCGGCATCGGTGAGCGACTTGCCCTCTTCCATCGTCAGGGCGCGGCTTAGCTCGTCCTTGCGACGGCGCAAAAGGTCGGCAGCGCGCCACAGGACTTCGCCGCGTTTCGGGGCCGGTAGTGCCTTCCAGGCTGGTAGCGCCGCCCGAGCAGCCGCCACGGCAGCAGCCACTTCGTCAGGACCAGACGCCGTGACCTCGCCGAGCAGCTCGCCAGTGGCCGGATTGTGGTTGGGGGTCGTGCGGCCCGAGGAAGCGGCCTGCCACTGACCACCGATATAGTTGTGAATGAGTTCGTGAGACATCGATTTCTCCGTCGAGAACTTGCTACGTATGCTGCGCCGGAGCGTATGTGCGACGAAAGCAGGCGTCAAGCGGGCAGGCAGCAAAACGGCGGCACCAGCAAGCCGGGCGCTCCAAATGAAAAAAGCCCCGCCAAGACGAGCTTGGTGGGGCTTTGTGTAGAGGCCTTGCGGCCTGGTTGGCTTCCGCCTATCGCGGAGCAGCCGGTCCAGAACCTCGGCGCTTCATCTCACGACGACGACGCTTACGAGCCTCGCGCATTTTGCGCTTCTTTTTGACGCTGGGCTTCTCATAGAAGCGGCGGCGTTTGACCTCTTGCAGGATGCCTTCCTTCGACATCTTCTGCTTAAGGATCTTCATGGCTTTTTCGAGGTTGT
>WBZP01002927.1_pt1 | contig 19167 bp, 13 predicted proteins | sample 5204301 | NCBI WGS metagenome assembly WBZP01 (sample SAMN12412401, study PRJNA552823) | activated sludge metagenome | isolation source: activated sludge from nitrification reactor of wastewater treatment plant... | place: USA: Pennsylvania | collected 2017 | reverse complement strand
CGGTCACCACGTCACTCGCGGCAAAGAGTCCGGTGGCGCCTCGCAGCAGCACTTCGTTCGCACGCAAGTCGCGCGCGATCCCATTCAGATAGCGGTCGGCGTCCAGTTGGAAGACCGTCTCGAACTCGCGCAACTCCGCCCGCTGCAGCGCGTGCGAGCTGCCGAAGGTCAGCGCGATCCCGCCGAGCAATACGGCCAGCGCCAGCAGCAACGCGTTACGGCGCTCGCGGCGAAATCCGGTTGGCGCGGAACGGGAATTTGGCACCGCCGGGTGACCGGCGGCCAAGAAGGAATCCCGGATCATCCAGCGTAAACGGCCCGGGGTTCGGCAACTTTAAAACCCCAGCATCTCGGAACTGCCCGCCCGTGCCACCGCGGCGGATCTGGCCCGCGCCGGGCTAGCCTCCGGCAAGTCCGGCCGCGTAGGCAGCGATTGCCGCCAACACGCTATCGGACACGCCAATCGGCGCGCCCAGTTCGATCGCCAGGTGCGGATGCTTCAGCCGCGCCTGTTCGAGCAGCAGCGGCACATCGCGCTTGAGGTGCCCGGCCTGCGCGATGAACATCGGCACCACGACAAGCCTGCCGCAGCGCTGGGCGAGCACATCAACCGCATCTGCCAGCGTCGGCGACAGGAACTCGAGAAACGCCAGTTCCATCGGCAAATGGGGCTGGTTTTGCCCGATCAACGTTGCAATGCGGCGCATCGGTTCTGCCCACTGCGGGTCGCGCGCGCCGTGACCAAACAGGATCAGACCACTGGCGCTCATGCGCGAAACACCGGCTCGGTTGGTCGGGCAGGCGCGCGCATGCGGCCGGTCCGAGCGGCAACACGGCGTCGACCAAAGCGTGCGGCCGGGCAAATGCCGGGAGCAGGCGATCGCTTGAGCCGAATTCGAACCGGTTGTTCCACTGCGGACCTTCACCTGGTTTGCCCAGTCCCGAGCATACCGCAGACGCGGGCGGGCGGCCCCGCGACCGGCGATCGCGCGATACAATCGCCAGACATCTGGGCCGGACCGGGGGACACCGTGAATATACTGATCGTCGATGATCATCCTTTGATCGTGCAGGGTCTGACGGTTGCGCTGCATGACATCGATCCAAGCGTCGAGTCGGAAAGTGCCGGCAGCGCCGACCAGGCACTGGCGGTGCTCGACCAGAACAAGCCGCTTGCGCTGATTCTGCTCGATCTCGGGCTGCCGGGTGCCGCGGGCCTCGATCTGCTGATCCGCATACGCGACAAGCGGCCGGAAGTGCCGGTGGTCGTGCTCTCCGCCAATGACGACCGGGAAATCGTGCTCGGCTCGCTCGACGCCGGCGCGATGGGTTTCATCTCCAAGCGCTCGGCGACGCCGGTGCTGGTGAGCGCACTGCAACTGGTGCTTTCCGGCGGCGTCTACATCCCGCCGCAGGTCCTGGCGGCAGTGCCGGCATCGAAGCCGGTCGCGCCCCTCGGCCCTTCGCCGACACCCGAAGGCAGACGCGTCACGCCGAGCGATCTGGGGCTGACCGACCGCCAGGCAGAGGTGCTCGCGCTGCTGGTCGAAGGCAAACCGAACAAGATCATTTGCCGCGAACTCAGCGTCTCTGAAGGGACGGTGAAGACGCACGTTTCGGCGATCCTGCGCGCCCTCAACGTCGGCAACCGGACACAGGTGCTGTTTGCCCTGTCGCGACTCGGCGTGCAACTGCCGACACGCGTCGGCCGCCCGGCCGGACGCTGACGGGGCCGCATCATCGGGACTGCGGCGGATCGCGCCGATCCCGACTCGCTGCCGAGCGACTTCGCTTCACCATTGCCGCGTGCCGCGCCAGTTCGCCGCCACAGGCTAAATCAGGCACGCCGAGATTAATCTCCGGGTGCGGTTCGCACGTCGCCGACTCACGCGGTGGATGGGTCCGCTCCGCGCAGCACCTGCGCGATCAGGCTCTCCAGATCTTGCGGATGCACCGGTTTGGAGAGCATCGGATAGCCGCTGCCGGCCAGGATGCGCAGGGTTTCGGGGCTCGATTCCCCGGTCAGGATGATGCCGGGCAGGCCCGGCCCGTAGCGTGCCCGCAGCAGGTTGAGCAGCGTTACGCCGTCGTCGTCGTTGCCCAGCCGATAATCGGTGACGACCAGATCCGGCAACCCGCCCTCGCCGCGCAGCGCAGCCTCGGCTTCGCGACTCGATGAGGCGAGGACCAACTCGGCGCCGCGCAGTTCGAGATATCCGGCCAGCGCCAGCAGTACATCGCGTTCGTCATCCACCAGCAGCAGGCGGCGGCCGGCCAGCGGTGCCGGATCGTCGTCCGCCGCGGCCAGCTCGGGAAGCGCCGCAACCGCAGCGACCCGCGGCACCAGAACCTCAAACACCGTGCCCTTGCCCAATACCGATCGCATCCGCAGCGAGTGCTCGAGCAAGTGGCACAGACGATCGACGATCGCCAGCCCGAGCCCCAACCCCTTGTCATGGGCGCGTTCCGGCCGGCCGATCTGGATGAACTCGCGAAAGATCTCCTGCTGCTTTTCCGGCTCGATACCGCGCCCGGAATCCCACACTTCGATGCCCAGCAGCGGCCCATGGCGCCGGCAGCCCACGACCACACCGCCGCGCGCGGTGTAGCGCAGGGCGTTCGATACCAGGTTGGAGAGAATGCGCATCAGCAGCAGCGGGTCGCTGCGCACCCAGGCAGCCGTCGGCACGATTACCAGGTCCAGGCCGTTGGCCTGCGCGGTCGGGCGAAAGGTATCGTGCAGGTTCGCCAGCAAGGGCCCGAGCGGCAGGTCTTCAAGGTGCGGCGTCACCGCTCCGGCATCGAGCTTGGAAATATCGAGCAGCGCCTCGATTACCGATTCGAGCGACTCGACGCCCCGTCCGACACCATCGACCAGTTCGATGGTCGCCGGATCGGTCACCCGCCGCCGCAGCGCATGCGAGAACATGCCGAGCGCCTGGAGCGGCTGGCGCAGATCGTGGCTGGCCGCGGCGAGAAACTGCGTCTTGGTGCGGTTGGCCAGTTCGGCGCGGTCCTTCTGTCGATGCAATTCGGCAGTGGCGACGGCGATCCGCGCCTCGAGATTGTCGCGCGCCTCGGTGAGCGACTCGGCCATCTCGTTGATGCCGGACTCGAGCACCTTGAGCACGCCGCCGGCACGCACATCGGCCCGCGCCGACAGGTTGCCGCGCTCGATTTCGGCCACGGTATCGGCCAGTTCGAGCACCGGGTTGGTGACGCCCTGGGCCAGCCAGCGCGCGAGCAGACCGGCCAGCAGCAAGCCCATCAGAGTGATCGCCGCGGCACCCAGCACCAGATCGCGCTTGCGCGCTTCGAGATCGGCGCGCGAGATTTCGATGACCACGCTACCCAGCGGCGGCGCGAGCGCGACGGTGTCGGGCGCGGCGGCGACTTCCTTGTCGAAAGGGTCGTCGCGCGCTGCCGATCGCTGACCAACCGGCGAGCTGAAGACCAGCCGCTCCCGATCTGCGCTGACCAGACCGGCGCTGCCGGGAAGCGGGCGCTGGTTTGCCGCAAAACCGGCCAAGCGGCCCCGTGCGGCAAGCACTTCGCCAGCCGCATCCTGGATCGCCACGCCGGACAAATCGGCTTCGCGCATGGTCGAGTCGGCAAGCTGGCGCAGCCGCTCGCGGTTTCCGGAAAACACGCCATATTCCGAGGCAACCGCCAACTGGCGGATCAGCGCATTGCCGCGGCTGAAGATCGATGTCTCGAGATCGGCGATCCGGTTGCGGGTGAAGTACCAGGCCAGCAGGACGGCGATCAGCGTGGCCGGAATGATCGCGGCCAGCAGCACCCGGGTGCGGATGTCCAGGCCCTTCATGCCGATCGCTTGGGCGGCGCCGCGCGACGCATCCGCCTCACTCTTTTTCCAGCCTTTGCAGTTCGGCGACCACGACCGCCTCGTCCTGCACCTTGAGATCGAGCGAGCGCGCCACCGTGCCATTGATGCTCACCCAGAAGGCGCGCGGGTACTGCGGCGCGGGCAGGCTGCCCGAGGCGAGTGCGCGCAACACCATCTCGGCCGCCTGGCGAGCGTTCTGTTCCGGCGCGGAAAACACCGCTGCCAGCGCGCCGGCCCGCACATAAGCCGGCGAAAAGCCGAATACCGGTTGATTCTTGCGATAGCTGGTCAGCAGCACGTTGGGGAGCGTGGAGGCGTTGAACACGCTGGCATCGGGCAGGGCCAGTATCGAGTCGACTTCGCCGAGCAGCCGCTGCAGCGCCGGGTGCAGTTCGCGCGGCGCATTCACCACTTCGCGAAACAAGGTCAGCCTTTGGTCGCGCGCGACGCCGGCCAGCGCAGCCACCTGCGGATCCCAGTCCGACCCGGCTAGCACACCGACCCGCGATCCACGGGGCAGCATCAACCGGATCAGGTTGAGCTGGCGCGAATACGGCTGATCGAGGAACACCGCCGACACCAGGCGCGACGGCGCCGCCGAGGCTGCCACCGTCGCCTCGAACGCCTTGCGCGGCACCAGCGCGGCGACCACCGGTGCAGGCGATTCGCGCGCCAGCACCGCGCCGAGCGCCCGCGTGCCGAGCGTCACGATCAACGCGGCGCTGGCCGGCTTCTCTTTGCGCTCGACCGCTTCCGCGGTCGTGCTCGTGCAATGCACATCGGAACCCAGCGCCTGCCGTAGCTCGCGCGCCGCATCGGTATACAGGCTGGTGTTGTCGGACAACACGACTTCGATCTCGACGGGTGCGGCGAGCACCGGCAGCGCTAGGAGTAACAGCACGACGCCGATCGCGGCCCGCAACGGGCGCAACAGCCCACCCACTGCAAGGGCGGGCGCAGCGCGCGCCAGGATCCGCTGTGCAATACGCATCATGGCCGGCGCTAGAACTCCGTCCGCAAGCTGAGGTACCAGAACGGGTCGGCCGGGTTGGGCGGCCGGCCCGGCAGGCGCCACTCCTGGTGCCGCGCGCCGCCGTTGATCAGGCCGACTGCCAGCTCGTTGTCGCTGGCGCTGGCGCGGAATCGCCAGGCGAGCCGCCCGTCCCAGGTGGTGTAGGAAGGCATCGACTGGCTGTCCAGCCACTCCGTCGTGCCGACGTTGATCAGCGAAACCGTCGAGCTGAAACTGCGCCCGTAACGCTGCTGCCAGGTCAGACTCGCGCTATAAGGCGGGGCGCTGCTGCGGGCGATCGGTGAGGCCGACTCGATGCGCGTCAGCGCGTGGCTCCAGATCAGGTCGGTGGATTCCGTCGGGTGGGCTTTCCATTGCCATTCGATGCCGCGGATGCGCACGTCGTCCTGCTGGTTGACCAGCAGGCGCGGCAGACCCTTGCGGGCCTGCAGGGCCACCAGATCGTTCACGCGCTCGCGGTAAAGACGAACATCGAGCACGGACGACATGAACGGCAGCCGGCCGAGGTAGCCGATTTCCTGCGTGAAGACCCGTTCCGGGTCGAGCGTGCCCTGAGACTCGATCGCAACGAACGGCCCGAATTCGACATTGCCTTTTTGTTCCCAGAGCGAGGGTTCGCGATAGGCGCGCAACAGGCCGCCACGCAGCGTGTGCCCCGGCGCGACCTGCCAGTTGGCGAACAGTCGCGGCGCGAGGCGCGCCGACTGGCCTTGGAACTTTTCGTAAAGTCCGCCCAGGTTGATCAGCAGCGGATCGGCGATGCGCCACTCGGCATTGGCGAACACCCGGCCGACCGAAGTCGAGCGACCCGGATCGCCGGCGAAGAAACTGTCGCCCGAGACTTCCTCGCGCCGCAGTTCGCCGCCCCACAACAGGCGCAGATTGGTAAATGGCCGAAAGTAATGCTGGACATCGATATTGTCGCGGTGGGCCACCCGGCTGTTGTCGACCGTGGTGAACGGTGGCGGCAGATTCGGCACCAATTGCAATTCACGCCCGCGCTCGGTGTTGTGGTAGTAGCCGGCGCTCCATTCCGCGTCGGGATCGGGCGCGTAGCGCCAGCGCAGATGCACGAACTCCTGCAGCGAATCGAGATCGCGCGGGCCGTTGCCCGCATCGCCCGCATAGCCCAGGCCGCGCAGCGAACTATTGACCCCGGCGCTGAAGGTGATCTCCGCACGGCTGGACAGCCGGTAGTCGGCGCGCAGGGTCGCCACCGAGTTGCGCCGGTTGTCGGCGATCGCCTTGAAGCCGTCGTCCTGCATGTGCGCGCCCGAGACGCGCAGCGACAGATCGCCCAGGCTCGCCCCGACACGCGCCGCGGCATCGATCTGGCCGAGATTGCCGCCGAGCGCCGAGAGCATCGCACCGCCATCCTCGGCGCTGTGCCGGGTGATGATATTGACCACGCCGAGAAACGCGTTCGATCCGTAGGTGGCGGAACTGGAACCGCGCACGATCTCGATGCGCTCGATCTCGTCGATGGTGATCGGCAGCCCGCCCCAGTCCACACCGCCGGCCAGGTAGTTCGAGTACACCGACCGGCCGTCGATCAGCACCTGCATCTTGTTGGAGGCGAACGACGCAGTCAGTCCGTGATAGCTCAACACCGAGGTGTGGCCGCGATCCTGCACCACGGTGAAACCGGGCACCAGGCGGAACAGGCGGCCGATGTCGCGATAACCGGTGGCACGGATGAAATCGCGGTCGAGCACCGTCACCGCGGCAGGCGCCTCGGACAAAGGTTGCGGCAAACGCGACGCGGACAGCACCACCGGCATTTCCTCGAAAAAACCGCTCTCGCTGTCGGGCGTACGTGCCGCCGCCTGGCCGGCAAGCAGGCACACGAACAGCGCCAGGCAGCGGCGTGCAATGTCGCAGTGCGGAACAGAGTTTCGTGTCGGTTTCATGCTCAAATCCCCGGGGGCGCTGACAGCCGCGAATCTAGCATGCGCAAGGCAAACGTCCCCGGGGCGCGGACACCATGCCGCACCCCGCAACCATATCCACAAAGTGAACGAGGCGAATCGGCCACTCGGGCGAGGCGGCAGCCTAGGCGGGAAGGCTTATGTCTTTAGTTATAGCGACCGTGTTGCGCGGACGCGCCGGCGGCCGTCCAGTCCCGACACTGTCCCGCAGCAACCGGCCTGGAGGCCGCATGGAATGGACTTCTTCAGGCAGGCAGCCCGGAAATCCGCATGGATAGGCGCTCTCAGGCCGATGCCGCTGTAGAACAAGCACCCATGCGGCTCGCGGACCGATGATCAGTTATACAGCACCTTGGGCAGCCACAACCCGATCTGCGGAAAGACGTACAGCAGCACCAGCGCAAACACCTGGATCACCATGAACGGCATCATGCCGGCGAAGATCTGGTTGAGCGTGACATGCGGCGGCGAGACGCCCTTCAGGTAGAACGCCGCCATGGCCACTGGCGGCGAGAGAAAGGCGGTCTGCAGGTTGAGCGCCACCAGCAGGCCGAAGAACAGCGGATCGATGTTGAAGTGGCCGAGCAGCGGAATGAAGATCGGCATGAAGATGACGATGATCTCGGTCCATTCCAGCGGCCAGCCGAGGATGAAGATGATGAACTGCGAGAGGATCATGAACTGTATCGGCGTCAGATCCATCGACAGCACGAACTTCTCCACCAGTTCCTGTCCGCCGAGCAGCGCGAAGGCGGCCGAGAAGATCGACGAACCGACGAACAGCCAGCACACCATCGCGCTGGTCTTTGCCGTCAGGAACACCGACTCCTTGATCACGCCGAGGTTGAGCCGGCCGTAGGCCGCCGCCAGCAACGCACCGCCGAGCGAGCCGACCGCCGCGGCTTCGGTCGGCGTGGCCAGGCCGAAGACGATGGTGCCCAATACCGCGAGAATCAGCATCGAAAGCGGAAAGAAGCTCGACAGCAGCATTTTGAAGATTTCCAGCCGGGCAAAGGTCAGCGTCGAATAGATCGCGCCGAGCGCCGCCACGCAGATGGCCAGCGCAATCCAGTAGCCGGTCGGTGCGGCACGCGGCAGGCCAGGCGCGGCGGCGTCCGCTACGGCCGGCGCGGGTTGCGCGGCCGGCGCCGCTGCGGCGGGCGTCTTCTCGGCACCCGGCGGTTCCGCCACGCCGCCGCTGCTGGCAGGCGGTTCCTGCAGGCTCTCGGACCCGGGTTCCCGAACGCCTTCGGCCCGCGGCGTATCGCCGGCTGCAGCCGACTCGGGCAAGCCCGCGCCCATCTCCTGCAAGCCGCCGGTGTCGATCTGGGCCAGCGGCGCGGTCAGCGCCGAGTACGACAGCCCCATCACCAGCGCAACCGCCGACAGCGGCAGCATGGCGATGCCGAAATGCCGCAGCAGATCGCCCAGCGGCACCTCGGCATTGCGCCTGCCCTTGAGCGCGCCAAGGATGCCGGGCACGGCGCTGTTGCTGATGCCGGTGGAAACCACCTGGGCAAAGCGCGGCAGCGGGATGTCGCGCTCCAAATCCGGCAGCGGCGGTGCCAGCTCGGGCTTGAGCTTGGCAACGATGATGACATAGACGATATACATTCCGGCCAGCATGATGCCGGGGAAAAACGCGCCGGCGTAGAGCTGCACCACCGATACGCCGGCCGTCGCGCCGTAGACGATCAGCATGACCGATGGCGGGATCAGGATGCCGAGGCAGCCGCCGGCCGTGATGACGCCAGCCGAAAGGCGGATGTCATAGCCGCCGCGGAGCATTGCCGGAAACGCCAGCAGCCCCATCAGCGTGACCACCGCGCCGACGATGCCGGTGGCGGTGGCGAACACGGCGCAGGTAATCAGCGTGGCAACGGCGAGCGAGCCGGGAATGCGCGACAGCGCCAGGTGCAGGCTCTTGAACAGTTTCTCGATCAGGTTGGCGCGCTCGACCAGATAGCCCATGAAGACGAACAGGGGAATGGATATCAGCACATCGTTGGTCATTACCGAGTAGGCGCGCTGCACCATCAGGTCGAGCGTCTGCTGCACCGCCAGATCCGGGCTTTGCGAGCGGTAGGCGAGCCACGCGAACAGCACGCCCATGCCCATGAGGGTGAAGGCGGTGGGGAAGCCGGCCATGATCGCCACCACCACCAGCGAGAGCATCAGCATGCCCAGATGGCCGTTGGTCCATTGCGACGGCGGCGGCATCATCACCGCGGTGGTGAGGACGATCACCGCCATCAGCGTGAAGCCGAACCACAGCTCCTTCCTCATTTGGCCGCTCCGTGCGCATGCTCCTGGGCCACCACCAGTTGGTCGAGCGCGGCAATGTCCTCGTCCTTGACGTGCACCATCTCCTTGAGCTTCTCGACGTCGACTTCCTCGACATCCGCAGTGCGCGAAGGCCACTCGCCCTTCTGGATGCAGATGATGCAGCGGATGATCTCGACGACACCCTGCAACAAAAGCATCGCCCCGGCGATAGGCAGGATGGTCTTGAACGGGTAGATCGGCGGGCCGTCGGCCGAGATCGACGAGTGCTCATTGATCGTCCAGGCCTGTTCGGCGAACGACCAGCCGGCATAGGCCAGTGCAATCACCCCCGGAACGAAAAAGGCGATGTACAGAACCAGATCGATGATCGCCTGGGTGCGCGGCGAGAAGAAGCCGTAGAGTACGTCGCCGCGCACATGGCCGGCGGTGGCCAGGGTGTAGGCGCCGGCCATCATGAACAGCGTGCCGTAGAGCATGTAGGTCGCGTCGAACACCCACGGGTGCGGCTTGTTCAGCACGTAGCGCGAGAATACTTCGTAGCAGATGACCAGGGTGAGAAAGACGATCGCCCAGGCGAAGACGTGACCGACCTTGGTGCTGATCTTGTCGATCAGCAACAGCAGCTTCTGCATGGGAGTCTCCCGACGGGACGCGTTGAACGCGCCTTGCTGCGTAACAGGTGGCTGCGCCCGGTCGGGCACAGCCACCGGCACCACGCCCGATCAGCCCTTCTTGGCGAAGAAGTGATCGTAGGCCATGCGATAGCTGACCGACGTGTCGTTCTGCCAGCGCGCGGCGCGGCGCGCAAAGTTGCGCTGCGACTCGAGCACCTTCTTGAACATCGGGTTCTCGGCGGATTTCTTTTCGATCACCCTGTCCCATGAGTCGAGCTGGGCGCGCAGGATGGCGTCCGGCGTTTTGTAGAACTTGACGCCCTGCTTCTCCTGCATCTCGAAGTAGTCCTTGGAATAGCGATCGACCGCCTTCCATGACATCTCGGCCGACGCGGCGGAAACCGCATTGGACAGAATCGACTTCAGATCGGCCGGCAGCGAGTCGTACCGCTTTTTGTTGAAGAGTATCTCGAACTGCTCCGAGCATTGGTGGAAGCTTTGCAGCATGCAAACCTTGGCCACATCGGGAAAGCCGAGCAGCCGGTCGGAGGATGCGTTGTTGAATTCCGCCGCGTCGAGCAGTCCGCGATCCATCGCCGGCACGATCTCGGCGCCGGGCAATGCGTTCACCGCGACGCCCATGTCGGTAAACAGATCCACGGCCAAGCCGACAGTGCGGAACTTGAGCCCCTTCATGTCTTCCGGCTTGGTGACGGGTTTCTTGTACCAGCCCAGCGGCTGGGTCGGCATCGGACCGTACAAGAACGACACCACGTCGATGCCCAGGCCCTGATAAATCTCCTGGACCAGCGCCTTGCCGCCGCCGTATTCGTGCCAGGCAAGCAGCATGTTCGGGTCCATGCCATACGCGGGACCGGAACCCCATAGCGCCAGCGCGGAATTCTTGCCGTACCAGTATGCAATCACGCCGTGACCGCCATCGAGCGTGCCCTTGCTGACCGCGTCGAGCAGATCGAACGCCTTGACCACCGAGCCGGATGGCAGCACGTCGATCTTCAGGCGACCGCCGGACATCTCATTGACCAGTTTCGCGTAGTCGAGCGCGTACTCATGAAAGATATCCTTGGCCGGCCAGGTCGATTGCCAACGCAGCGAAATCGGCGACTGGGCCACCGAGATCATCGGAAAACCGAGCGTTGCAGCGCCGGCAGCAGCGGCCCCGGCACCCGACAGGAACTTCCGGCGCGCGGGCCGAACCGGCTTGGGATTGCCCAAGGATTCTTGCGGCAGCAGATTCTCTTTCATGTCGACTCCTCCTTTGTGAACTCATGTTTTGGCGGTGATCAGGTGCATAGGTCGAACCCGAGCGAGCCAGCTTTTATCCGGCCGATCCTAGCCTTGCGCAATGCAGCCGGCAAGCGCGGGTAAACCTGTAGCCGAGCCGGCGTCGAGTAGCCGAAAGCCGCGGCGAGCACGGCGGGCGGATCTTCGCCACGCAAGCCATCACGCGAGCGGCGCCGACGGCTGCCGAAGCGTCGAGCAACACGGCCCTTGCGCCATGCCGTGCCGCGATGCCGATATGGTAAGCTCCGGACACGATTCCGGTCGCGCAACACGTTGTCCGGCCCGTCCCTTCCCCCCTGAACAAGCACGCTGCGTCCGGTAGCCGGCCGATTGCCGGCAGCCCGCTGCGGGAGCGACCGATTGTCCGCCCACGAAGTAAAAAACCCGATCCAGGTGATCGAGCGCATGATGAAGCTGCTCGACGTGCTGTCGCGCCATAGCGGCGCGGTGAGCCTCAAGCAGTTGGCACAGGCGAGCGAATTGCACCCGTCCACCGCGCACCGGATACTGGGGGCGATGACGGCGAGCGGCTTCGTCGAGAAGGGCGAGGCCGGTTCCTACCGGCTGGGTATCCGGCTGCTGGAGTTGGGAAACATCGTCAAGTCGCGCATCAGCATCCGCGATGTCGCCATGCCGCCGATGCAACGCCTGCACGAATCAACCGGTGAAAGCGTCAACCTCGGCATTCGCCACGGCAACGAGATCGTTTACGTCGAACGCACTTCGAGCGGCCGTTCGGCGGTACGGGTTGTGCATATCGTCGGCGCGCGTGCGCCGCTTCACACCACGGCTACCGGCAAACTGTTTCTCGCCGAGGATTCGTCGCAGAGAGTACGCGATTACGCCCGTGAAACCAGCCTGCCGGCGAGCACCTCGAATTCGATCGTCAGCCAGCCTGCACTCGAGCGCGAACTCGACAAGGTGCGCCGGCACGGCGTGGCGTTCGACATGGACGAGACGGAAACCGGCGTGCGCTGTATTGCCGCCGGCATACGCGACGACAACGGCGCTCTGGTGGCGGGACTGTCGCTGTCTACCCCCGCCGAGCGCTTCGATGCGGATCGTGCGCCGCTGATTCGCCAGGCGGCCGAGGAGATTTCCGCCGCGCTGGGTTACGTCAAAACACCCAAACGGGCTTGATCGGGCCCAGGAACGAACCTACGAGGACTGGCGCGCAGAAAGACGGAGCGGGTGGTCGCCGTGGGTCAGCAACGCACCTTCGAGCCATCGCTTGATGCGGGCAGCATCTGCCACCCGGGTATACCGGCCTGCCGAATCAAGCAGCACGATGATCAGCGGCTTGGACTTCAACCACGCCTGCATCACCAGGCACTTGCCGGATTCGCGAATGTAGCCGGTCTTCGATACGCCGATCTGCCAATCGGTGTTGGCGACCAGGGGATTGGTGTTGTGGAACTGGCGCAGGCGACCGCCGACTTCCACCAGATACTCGGCGCTGGTCGAGAATTCGCGGATCAGCGGATAGTGTGCCGCCGCCCCGACCATCTGCACCAGGTCGCGGGCGCTCGACACGTTGCCGGCGTTGAGGCCCGTGCTGTCGTAGAAACGGGTCTCGTGCAGGCCGAGCATGGCCGCCTTGCGGTTCATTGCCTCGACGAAGGCATACGTGCCGCCCGGGTAGTAGCGGGCGAGCGCCGAAGCGGCGCGGTTCTCAGACGACATCAGCGCCAGGCGGAGCATGTCTTCGCGGCTCAGGATGCTTCCGACAGCCAGCCGGGAACTGCTGCCGCGCAGGTAATCGACGTCGCTGTCGCCCACTTCGAGCGGGTCAGCCAGGCTCTGCCGGGCGTCGAGCACGACCATTGCCGTCATCAACTTGGTAATGGATGCGATCGGCAGGACGGCGCCGGCGTTTTTCTCCAGAAGGATGGTGCCGGTGGTCTGGTCCTGCACCAGAAACGCCTGCGAGCGCAGGATCGGATCGCCCTCCGCATCGAATTCGGCCTCCGCTACCGCCGGGGCCGCTTGTTCTCTGGCCAGCACCACACGCTTGCCCTTGGCGTGGCGCACATGCTGGCGCGCAGCCGGCGCCTTTCCCTTTGATTTGACGGCAAGTCGCGTTGCGCCGTGATGGCGCGAGGCCGCTTCGGCCGGCATCGCCGACAGGCCAAGCGAAACCAGCAGTGTGACGCCTATCGCGAGAAGCTTATTGAGAATCTTCATTATTTCCATCTACCGTTGGCGATTTCGACGCAGTGTATCAGAGATCAGACAATACACAAGAAAAATAACGAGATACAGAGTATCTCTCAAGTAAATTGCAGCATGTGAACGAATTCACGGCCGCCTGAAAGGTCAACGGCCGCCATGTGCGGGGCTTGAGCGGCGCCGCACTTGAATGTCCGGGCCGGGGCGACCGGTGCCGAGGCAGGCTTGTTCGACAGCCGGCCGAACCTCTTCCCGAGCGGCCCGTGGCAATACGGGCCGCCGAAAGGGCTCAGCTGCGCTCGCTGGCGCCGGCTTCCACCACGGTCAGGGCGGTCATATTGACGATGCGGCGCACGGTTGCCGTGGGCGTCAGGATGTTGACCGGTTTTGCCGCGCCGAGCAGGATCGGGCCGACGGTCATGCCCTCGCCGGCCGAAGTCTTGAGCAGATTGAAGGCGATATTCGCGGCATCGAGGGTGGGAAAGACCAGCAGGTTGGCGTCATCCTTGAGGCGCGAATTCGGAAAGAGTCGCAACCGGACTTCGCTGTCGAGTGCCGCATCGCCGTGCATTTCACCTTCCACCTCGAGGTCGGGACGCGTCGAGTGCAGCCTGGCCAATGCATCCCGCATTTTCTGGGCGGTCGGCGAGTTGTCGGTGCCGAATGACGAATGGGACAACAGCGCGATCTTGGGCGTCATGCCGAAGCGCCGCACTTCCTCGGCAGCCAGTTCGGTCATCTCGACGATCTGATCGACCGTCGGGTCGTAGTTGACGTAGGTATCGCACAGCACGACCGTGCGCCCCGGCAGGGACAGCAGGTTGGCGGCGTAGAAGTTGCGGACGCCGCTGCGCAGCCCCACCACATGGCGGATGAATCGCAGGTGCCCGGTGTACATTCCGAACGTGCCGCAGATCATGCCATCGGCGTAGCCGAACTTGAGCAGCAAGGCGCCGATCAGCGTCATCCGCCGCAGCACCTCGGCTTTGGCGAACGCTTCCGACACCCCCTTGCGCTCGCGCAGCGCCAGGTAATGCGTCCATAGCTCGCGATAGCGCGGATCGGATGCGGGATTGACCAGTTCGAAGTCCCGCTCGACCTCCATCCGCAGGCCGAAGCGCTCGATGTTGTGGTTGATCACTTCCGGGCGGCCGATCAGAACCGGCCGCGCGATGCCCTCGTCGAGCACGGTCTGCACCGCGCGCAGCACGCGCTCGTCCTCGCCCTCGGCGAAGATGATTCGCTTGGGATACTGCTTGGCGGCCGTGAATACCGGCTTCATGATCAGGCCCGACTGCCAGACGAAGCTGTTCAACTGGTGCTCGTAGGCATCCCAATCGGAGATCGGCCGTGTGGCCACGCCGGAGGCGATCGCCGCCCGGGCGACCGCCGGGGCGATCTTGACGATCAGCCGCGGATCGAACGGCTTGGGAATCAGGTATTCCGGGCCGAAGCTCGAGGGCATCTCGCCATAGGCCGCGTGAACCACTTCGGATTGCTCGACCCGCGCCAGATCGGCAATCGCCATCACCGCCGCCAGCTTCATCTCCTCGGTGATGGTGGTGGCACCGACATCGAGCGCGCCGCGGAAGATGAACGGAAAGCACAGCACGTTGTTGCACTGGTTGGGGTAGTCGGAGCGCCCGGTGGCAATGACTGCATCATTGCGGACGGACTTCACTTCCTCAGGCATGATTTCCGGCGTCGGATTGGCCAGGGCAAGCACCAGCGGGCGCGGCGCCATTTTCGCCACCATCTCCTTCTTCAGCACGCCCCCGGCCGACAGCCCGAGGAAAATGTCCGCCGCCGCAATCACCTCGTCGAGCGTGCGTGCCGAGGTCGGCTGGGCATAGCGTTCCTTGAGCGGGTCCATCTCATCGGTGCGGCCCTTGAACACCACGCCCTTGATGTCGGTCACCCAGATGTTCTCGACCGGCAGGCCGAGCAGCACCAGCAGGTCGATACAGGCGAGCGCCGCTGCGCCGGCGCCGGAGGCGACAAGCTTGACCTCCTTGATGTTCTTGCCGACCACCTTGAGTCCGTTGAGCACGGCGGCGCCGACCACGATCGCGGTGCCATGCTGGTCGTCGTGGAACACCGGAATCTTCATCCGGCCGCGCAGTTGCTTCTCGATGTAGAAGCATTCGGGCGCCTTGATGTCTTCGAGGTTGATGCCGCCGAAGGTCGGTTCGAGCGCGGCAATGATGTCGCACAGCTTGTCCGGATCGCGCTCCTCGATCTCGATATCGAATACATCGATATTGGCGAACTTCTTGAACAGCACGCCCTTGCCTTCCATCACCGGCTTGGCCGCCAGCGGACCGATCGGTCCCAGGCCGAGTACCGCCGTACCGTTGGTCACCACGCCGATCAGGTTGCCGCGCGCCGTGTAGTCGCGCGCGGTTGCCGGATCGGTGACGATTTCTTCGCAGGCTGCGGCCACGCCCGGGGAATAGGCCAGCGACAGATCCTGCTGGTTGGTCATCGCCTTGGTCGGCTGGATGGAAATCTTGCCCGGCCTGGGCAGGCGGTGATAGTCGAGCGCGGCAGTGCGGAAACTCTTGTCCATTCTTGTCTTCTCTCTCTGTGGGTTGTGCTGCAAGGCGGCGATCGTAACTCTCGTGGGCAGACTCCACTATTGTGGAATCCCGCGTCGCCATAGCTGCGCGGCCGCCGACCGTCTCCCTTCTTGCAAGGTTGCCTGGAGACCGCATGGAATGGCGCTCTGCAGGCACCCTGTCCCGGGAAGCGCATGGATGTTGGGCCCTGGCGATGCCCGCCCTGTGAGCCTTGCTCCATGCGGTCCGCAGCGGCCCCGGCAGCCGACCCCCAAGGCGGATTAGACTGTACGAAACCTGCAACCGGCCCGCCATGAAACCGCAGCCACCCGATCCGCAACGCCTTGCAGCGCGCATGGCGGACATCGCGCCATTCCATGTCATGGAACTGCTGCAGCGTGCCCGCGCCCTGCAAGCCAGTGGTCGCTCGATCATTGCGCTATGCGTCGGCGAACCGGACTTCCCCACGCCGCAGCCGATGCTCGATGCGGCAATCGCTTTCCTGCGCGGCGGCGATGTGCATTACACGCCGGCACTCGGCCTGCCGCAATTGCGTGAAGCAATCGCGGGCTACTACGCCTCGCGTTTCGGGCTGGACATTCCGGCCTCGCGCATTGTCGTCACCGCGGGTGCATCCGCGGCAATGCTGCTGGTGCTGGGCGTGTTGACCAACCCGGGCGACCGCTGGCTGCTGCCCGACCCCGGTTATCCATGCAATCGCCATTTCGTCCGCCTGCTCGACGGCGTGCCGGCAGCACTTGAGGTAGACGAAGCGTCGGACTTTCAAGCCACGGCGGCGCGGGTCGCCGCGGCCTGGGATGAGGCCACCCGCGGCCTGATCGTCGCCACGCCTTCCAATCCGACCGGCACGGTGCTCGATCCGCCGGCCCTGGGCGAACTGTGCCGCACCGTCGCCGGTCTCGGCGGCCACCTGGTCGTCGACGAGATCTACCAGGGACTCAACTACGGCTGCGCGGCGCATACCGCGCTGGCGCTCGACGCCGGGGCCTTTGTCATCAACAGCTTTTCCAAGTACTTCGGCATGACCGGCTGGCGCCTCGGCTGGCTGGTGGCGCCGCCGGCGTATATCAGGGCGATCGAGAAGCTGGCGCAAAACCTCTACATCTGCGCGCCGACGCCGGCTCAGCATGCGGCGCTGGCGGCCTTTCGGCCGGACACGCTGCGACTGCTCGAACAGCGGCGCGTCGAGTTCGCCGCGCGCCGCGATTTTCTGCGTCCGGCGTTGCAGTCGCTCGGCTTCGGGCTGCCCGGCAATCCGCGCGGCGCGTTCTATCTGTATGCCGACGTATCGGCGCTGTGCGACGACAGCTACGCCTTTGCGCACGACCTGCTTGAGCACTGCGGCGTCGCGGTCACGCCCGGACTGGACTTCGGCGCCAACTCATGCCGCCGCTTCGTGCGCCTGGCCTATTCGCGCGATATCGATCAGCTAGAACAGGCGGTGCAGCGGATGGCCGCGTTCATCGCGCATTCGCGCTAGCAGAAAGCGCAGAAGCCGCCCGCAGGCGGCTTCCCCGGGATTGCACAGTTCGGGCTAGTCGGCAAGCGTGGCGGGTGTACCGGCCTCCGCCAGTGTCGCGGCGTGGCGCGCTTCCTGCAGCAAGGTCGGCAAGCGCGGCGCCGCTGCCGTCGGCGCCACCTGAGGCGCAGGAGAAGGCACGCTGGCCGGTGTCGCGACGCGCATCGGCGCATTCGCCGGCGGAATCGGACGCCGCTTGGCGGCAGCTTCGAGCCGCTGCTTCTCGGCCAGCACCTTGCTGGCATACATCGCGCCTACCGCGTCGTTGGTCGCACCGTTGTAAACCTGCAGGGCGTGCTCCATCGACCCGGTGCGGACCAGATACTCCTTGAGCACCCGCGCGCCGACGACGATATTGGTTTGCGGATCGAGCAGCGAAGCATCGCTGCCCTGGTCGACCAGCTTTTCCTGGTGGAAGCGCGGAATGACCTGCATCAGCCCCTGCGCGCCCATCGCGCTCTCGGCAATCGGATTGAAGCTGGATTCGACAGCCATAATGGCAACCAGCAGCAACGGGTCGAGGCCGACCTGCTTGCCCACATCTTCGGCAGACGCAACCATCGGCTGGACGCCGGCGCTCGACACATGGTAGCGGCGCGACAGATAGTCGACGACGCGCTTCATCTGCGGCGACAAAGTCGGCATCTGGGCGGCCGAATCCGCCGCCAGATTGTCTTCGCCGGCCAAAGCCACAGCCTCAGTGGGAGCGCTCGAGCGGAACATCCCGGTAAGCCAGGGGCCGTTCAGACCATATTGATTGACGCCCAGCGCGACATAGCCGACCACCAGAAGCCCCGCGACAACGATGCCACCGTGCGCAAAGTGCAAGACAAGCGAAGCGGCATTGACACACCACTTCCGAAGTACTTGAAGAAACGACATGCTTCCTCCTTTCCTGTGGCCCAACCGCTCGTCCGGAAACACGCACGCAAAGAAACGCGCGTTCCCGCCTGAGATTCCGAACTTCCGAATTCAGACGCGCACCGGACCTGCCGGATGCGCGCGAGGTATTAGGGCAGCAAAAAGACTGGCAAAAACAGCCCCCGGCCGCGTTGCCGGGAGAGTGGGGACTCACGACACGACGAATTATGCGATTCGCATTATCGGAGCAAGGGTGTTGCGACGCAACAGGCCCGCAGTCTATTGATTCAGAGGCAGAATGTCAAGCTCTTGCGAAGAACGCGCGACACGCCGACTTTATGACGATTGAGCGGCAGATCGGCCGTGCCGGAGTCGCTTCATTGGATGCCATGGGGATCGCCCGACGGCATGGGCGCAAACATCGAATCGGAACGAATCGCAAAAAACTGCGAGCAGGCGATGCGCCCGTGGAACGAGGGCATCGCCTGCCGCGCAGGGGAAACGGATCCGCTCAGGAGGGACGCGAACCTGTCGGGAACGGCCATGCGGCAGCCGGATTCAGCGACGATTTGAGGCCGGGCGTGGCCGCAGTGGAAGGAGCGGAGGCAGCCGGCGCCGCTGCCGGTGCAGCAGCTTTCGCAGGCGCAGCCTTCTTGGCAGCCGGTTTCTTGGCAGCAGCAGCCTTCTTCGCCGATGCGGCCTTCTTGGCGGCCGGCTTCTTGGCAGCAGGCTTCTTCACCGGTGCAGCCTTCTTGGCGGCCGGTGCCTTCTTGGCAGCAGGCTTCTTCGCCGGTGCAGCCTTCTTGGCGGCCGGTGCCTTCTTGGCAGCAGGCTTCTTCGCCGGTGCGGCCTTCTTGGCGGCCGGTGCCTTCTTGGCAGCAGGCTTCTTCGCCGGTGCGGCCTTCTTGGCGGCCGGTGCCTTCTTGGCAGCAGGCTTCTTCGCCGGTGCGGCCTTCTTGGCGGCCGGTGCCTTCTTGGCAGCAGGCTTCTTCGCCGGTGCGGCCTTCTTGGCGGCCGGTGCCTTCT
>WBZP01002926.1_pt1 | contig 19169 bp, 15 predicted proteins | sample 5204301 | NCBI WGS metagenome assembly WBZP01 (sample SAMN12412401, study PRJNA552823) | activated sludge metagenome | isolation source: activated sludge from nitrification reactor of wastewater treatment plant... | place: USA: Pennsylvania | collected 2017 | reverse complement strand
CGGCGGGTCCTGGAAAAGGGCGTCGAGATGGACCTTCGGGTAAATGCCGATTCGGCAGGGCGAACCGTGTTCGACGCCGTGAACACTTTCTACGCGCGTGGCCGCTACGGCGCTGCCGAGGCCAGTGCGCTCCCGAGTCCCGCCGTGACCGCGACCGCCGTCACCGAGTGGACCATGCCGGCTCACGGCCGCTGGCGCTACGGTCGCCTTTCCGGCGACATCAATCCGCTGCACCTGAGCAGCGCCTACGCGCGCCGCGCCGGCTACGCGCAGGCCTTCGCCCATCCGCAGCGCGCCGTCGGCCAGTGCCTGGGGCACCTCGACGCGCTGCGCCAGGCCCCGATGCAGCTTGAAACCTGGATCAAGGGCCCCGTGTTCTATGGCGCCCGGGTCAGCCTGCGCAGCGACGCAAGGGCGGCGGAACGGGTTTTCGCACTTCATGTGGAAGGCGATCCGCGGCCCGCCGTTGTCGGCCGCTGCGTAACGCCGGACGCCCAGAAAGAGATTTCAAGATGAGTACCTTCAAGCACTGGAAACTCGAACGCGAATCCGGCGGCGACCATGCCGGCGTGGCCTGGGCCATCCTCGACACCGCGGACTCCTCGACCAACACGCTGGGCGCCGCGGTGATGAACGAGCTGGGCCTGATCCTCGACGAATGCGCGAAGAATCCTCCCAGGGCCCTGATCTTCAAATCGGCCAAGAAGGCCGGCTTCATCGCCGGCGCGAACATCGAGGAATTCACCGCGGCCGATACCCCGGAAAAGGCCCGCGTCATCATTCAGCGCGGCTGGGACACCTACAACCGCCTCGCCGCGGCCGAATATCCGACACTGGCGCTGGTGCGCGGCCACTGCATGGGCGGCGGCACCGAACTGGCGCTGGCCTGCCGCTACCGGATCGCGGTCGATGAACCGGGCACCCGCTTCGCACTGCCGGAAGTCATGCTCGGCATCGTGCCGGGCTGGGGCGGCATGCTGCGCCTGCCGCAAATAGTTGGACCGGCCGCGGCGCTGGACATGATGCTGACCGGCAAGGGCATAGACGCCAGGCGTGCGAAGAAGATGGGGCTGGCCGACGAATGCGTGCCGCCGCGCGTGATGGACAATGCCGCACGCATGCTGGTGCTTTCGGCCCGGCCGCCGCGCCGGCAGCGCCTGCCCGTGCTGCAGAAGCTGATGAACGGGCCGCTGAAGGGCATGGTGGCGAGCGGCGCGCGGAAACAGGTGGCGAAGCGCGCGCGTCAGGAACACTACCCCGCACCCTACGCGATCATCGACCAGTGGCAGAACTACGGCGGCAACACGCTGGCCGTGCCGGCCGACAGGCCGACCTCGCTCGATGCGCTGGTAAGCCACCCGACCACGCGCAGCCTGATCCGCGTCTTCTTCCTGCAGGACCGGCTCAAGGCTTTCGGCAAGGATGCGCCCGGTTTCGCCCCACGCCACGTGCATGTCGTCGGCGCCGGCGTGATGGGCGGCGACATCGCCGCCTGGTGCGTGCTGCGCGGCATGACCGTGACCTTGCAGGACCAGTCGGTCGAGCGCATCGCGCCGGCCGTCGGGCGCGCCGCGAAGTCCTTCGAGAAGAAGCTGCGCGACAGGAAGCTGGCGCGCTTCGCGCTCGACCGGCTCATTGCCGACCCGAAGGGCGACGGCGTGCGCCATGCCGACGTGATCATCGAGGCGATCTTCGAAAACCTCGAAGCCAAGCAGGCGCTGTTCGCCGACATCGAGGCGCGCGCCAGGGCCGACGCGCTGCTGGCCTCCAACACCTCGTCGCTGAAGCTCGCCGACATCGCCGCGAAGTTCCGGAATCCTTCGCGGCTGGTCGGCATCCACTTCTTCAACCCGGTGGCGATGATGCCGCTGGTCGAGGTGGTGGCCGGCGCCGGCACTGCGCCGGAGGTGGCGCAAAGGGCTGCGGCCTTCGTGCGCAAGATCGACAAGCTGCCGCTGCCGGTCAAGGACGCGCCGGGCTTCCTGGTCAATGCCGTGCTCGCGCCGTACATGCACGAAGCCATGCGCTGCATCGATGAAGGCATCGCGCCGGAAGCCGTCGATGCCGCGATGCTCGCCTTCGGCATGCCGATGGGCCCCATCGAACTGGCCGACACCGTGGGCCTGGATGTAGCGGTCGCGGCCGGCCGGCAACTGGTCGGCGCGGCCGTTCCGCCGCAAAGGCTGGTGGAACTGGTCGCTGCCAACCATCTGGGCAAGAAGTCGGGACGCGGTTTCTACAGCTATGTCGATGGCAAGGCGCAGAAGCGCGGCGCAGCCATGGCGCCCGCCGGCCTCGCGCAACGCTTGATCAAACCCTTGCTCGACGCCACCCAAAGACTGGTCGGCGAAGGCGTCGTCGCGGATGCCGAGCTGGCCGACGCCGGCGTGATCTTCGGCACCGGCTTCGCGCCCCATACCGGCGGCCCGATGAATTACCTGCAGAACAGGTAATCCCGCCGGACGAATCAGGTCAGTTGAACGATCTGGTTCAGCAGGGCGAGTACTTCGGCAAACGGTGCGTCGGCGAGTCGCTTCAGCGGGTGCGGCTCTGCCTCGCGCATCCGCCAGTCGAAGGACTTCGGTTGGTGGCAGAGCACATGGCTGGTCGTTCCCGCTTTCGCGCCCCGTGCCTTGCCGACAGCCACGGCAAACGGATTGTCGGCGTTGTACGCCGCAGTGGTCACGGGCAGGCCAATGACCAGCGAGGTCCGCTCATTGAAGCCGCGCGGCGACAACACCAGGAAAGCGTGACGGTCGCGCATCTCGCGCCCGGCCTGCGGATTGCAGTCGATCCAGATGACGTTCTGCCGCTCGGGAGCCCATGCCTTGCGTGGGCGCGCGGCTACCAACGTTCAGCCCCCAACGCCGTCGTCCGCATCGCCTCGCCGCCGTGGCGCGCCGGGTCGAAACGCGCCAATCGTTGTTCCAGCGTTAGCCGAAGGTTTTCAACCGGGGTGATGATCACCCGGTCCTGATCGACTTCGATCCTTACCCGCTGATCGACACGAAGATGGGCGGCGCGCGCCACGGCTGCCGGCAGGCGAACCCCAAGGTTGTTTCCCCATTGCTTGATGTCGAGAATCGCCTCTGCCATCACAGTGCTCCTCAATGTTTATACAATGTATAAACTATAGGGACTTCGAGGCGATAAGTCAAAGTGCGTGGCGCGAATCCGGTGCGAATGCGGGGTCTCGGTTGACCCGCCGCGGAAGCCCGCTTTGGAACGGAGTGCCGAGACCCTGTTTGGGATTGTTGATAATGCGGACGCATGGAGATTGCCTGCTGTTCCCGACCGAACGCTGCTCCATGTGGCATGCGGCTTGGTGTCTGCTTCGTGCCCGAGGACTAAACCGCTCGCGCGGTAACGCGTAACGAGCGTCTGGAGTCGGCTGGAAGAATTGTGGTGTGCCCAGGTTGGGTAAATGCGATGTTGGAGATGAGGCAATCCGCCTCTTCTCTGACAGGAGCAGAACCATGGACACATCAACGCCTGCTGTATCGCCGCTGCGCCAGCGCATGCTGGACGACATGCGGATGCGCAAGTTTGGCGACAAGACCCAAAGCGACTACCAGCGCGCCGTGCGCAACTTTGCGAAGTACCTCGGGCGCTCGCCCGATACCGCCACCGTGGAGGATCTGCGGCGGTACCAACTCCACCTGGTAGATCACGGCATCTCGCCGGCATCGCTGAACGCCGCCATCAGCGGGTTGAAGTTCTTCTTCGACGTCACGCTGGATCGCGGGGAAGTCATGGCCAAGATGCAGCCAGTGCATCTGCCACGCAAGCTGCCGGTGATCCTGAGTCGCGAGGAAGTCGGACGGCTGATTGCCGCCGCCGGCAACCTCAAACACCAGACCGCGCTCGCGCTTGCCTACGGCACCGGGCTGCGCGTGAATGAAGTCGTATCCTTGAAGGTCGGCGACATCGACAGCCAGCGCATGACATTGCGGGTCGAGCGAGGCAAAGGACAGAAGGATCGCTATGCGATGCTGTCCCCGATCCTGCTGGAACGCCTGCGGGTGTGGTGGCGCGTGGCCCGCGCGCAAGGCAAGATGCTCGACGGCGGTTGGCTGTTCCCCGGCCTGAACCCGATCGAACCCCTGAGCGCCCGGCAACTGAACCGCGCGATTCATCTCGCCGCCGAGCAGGCGGGGATCGAGAAGCGGGTATCCATGCATTCCTTGCGCCACGCCTTTGCCACGCATCTGCTGGAGCAGAAAGTCGACATCCGCCTGATCCAGGTCCTGCTCGGGCACAAGAAGCTCGAAACGACGGCGCTCTATGCCCAGGTGGCGACCGAGATCTTGCGCCAGATCATCAGCCCGCTGGAGACATTGAACCCCAGGTAAGCCGGCCATGGGGCGACCCGCCCTGGAGGTCGCGGACATCTTCCGCGCCCATGGGCCGGCGTGGCGAAAGGCGCAGGCGGGACACCTGAGCCTGGGGCAACTCAAGGTCATGTCGGCCGTTGAACAGTGCCGCACGGCGGCGCTGGGAGGGCATGTGCTTCGCTGTGATGCCTGCGACACAGTTGAGGTCAGCTACAACTCCTGCCGCAACCGGCATTGCCCCAAGTGTCAGGCCAAGGCCGCACGGCGCTGGCTCGACGCCCGGCAAACCGATCTCCTGCCGGTGGAGTATTACCACGTCGTCTTCACCCTGCCGGCGACGATAAGCGCACTGGCCTATACCAACAAGGCCGTGATCTACCGCCTGCTGTTTGACGTGGCGGCCCAGACGCTGGCCACCATTGCCGCCGATCCGAAACACCTGGGAGCGCAGATTGGCATCACCCTGGTGCTGCATACCTGGGGCTCGGCGATGACCCATCATCCGCACGTGCATGGCATCGTTCCGGGTGGCGGGCTCTCACCGGATGGAAAGCGCTGGATAGCCTGCCGGCCAGGATTCTTCCTGTCCGTCCGCGTGCTCTCGCGCTTGTTCCGGCGGCGCTTTCTCGAAGAACTGGAGAAGTTGCATCGGGCCGGCCAGTTGCGCTGCTTCGGTGAGTACGAGGATCTGGCTGACGTCGCGGCCTTCGCCCGCTGGCTGGCACCGCTGCGCAAATGTGAATGGGTGGTGTATGCCAAGCGCCCCTTCGCCGGTCCCGAGGCGGTACTGGCCTACCTGTCGCGGTATACCCACCGCGTGGCGATCTCGAACCGGCGTCTGGTCTCCCTCGACGACCAGGGGGTGACGTTCCGCTGGAAGGATTACCGGGCCAGGGGCCGCACGCGCCACAAGACGATGACGCTGGCGGCCGACGAGTTCATGCGACGGTTTCTGTTGCATGTGCTGCCCGTCGGATTCCACCGCATCCGTCACTACGGATTGATCGCCAATGCCCAGCGCCGGGAGCATCTGGCCAAGGTGCGCGCGCTGCTCAACGCACCACCGCCCGAGATCGCCGTCACAAGCACTGACGACCCCGCACTGCCAAGCTTCGTCTGTCGGTGCTGCGGCGCGGCGATGCGCGTCATCGAGACGTTCTTGCGCGGACAACCCATTCGCGCGCCGCCAGGAGGCGCCACGTGACGTCGTCCCATCGCTACTGCAGAATGCCTCCGTCGGCTCTTGAGATCCTTGAGCCGATAGCGGACCGTTTCGTCCTGCCTACCACCGGCTGTGTTTCCTGGTGCAAGAGATATCGACTTCGGGCATCCGTTCCGGCCTACCTTCGCGATTTGGAGAATGCTTGGCATCACCCATCGTCGGCTCCCACTACCGTCCGCGATTCGGCAACCATCAAATCGCCATAGTCAGTCTCTCGTCGTGACCGCTCTGCCGCGTGCCGCGGTTTCCTCCTTCGAGGTTTATTCGACGTCTGCCCACGGGCGTCTGTGCATCCTCCCTGCGTCATCGCCTTCAGGGCAGACGTCCAACAAACCTTAACCATTCCTGCCCGATGACATTTGGAAGCGCTATGGCAGCTTTATCGTAGTCAAGCTGCCTGTCGTATTTTCCGTCTGGCCGTCTCGACCTCGCCCAGTACGGCAATTCGAGGCTTGTTCATCAGCGGGTTGCTCCCATTGGGCTCGATTCGAAGGTTTATGGTACACATACCATGCGCCGGATTGAGGCGACGCCGATCGGCCAAGTCATGGTCTACGAAACGCTACGTTCCGGTCAATCTGCGATACCCCAATTGACATCGCCAGCGTCATGGTCAGCCGCATCAATATCAGGCAAACTTAATGCTTACCGGCCAGATCGAGGTACCCAATGCAAGCACTATTCGAACTCACCGAAGGCAAAAAACGACTTGCGGCAATTATCAGCACCTTCCCGACTGATAGCCAGCATTGGAACGAAGCTCAAAACCGTTTTCAGTTCATTGATCGACTGATAGTCGAATGCCTCGGATGGGAACGTCGCGACATGGAGGTAGAAAGCTCTGATGAGCTCGGCGGCCGTGCCGATTATCTTTTGGGACGCCCATCAAAAGCAGTATTGGAGGCAAAACGCGAAGCAAATATTTTTGATATTCCTCCAACGGGCAGTCCAGCGCTAGCACGCAAGCTTCAGCCACTGATACGCGCGTCAAAATCGCTTGAACAAGCAATTCATCAAGTCATACCGTATTGCGCAATTCACGGTGCCCAAGTTGCAATCGTATGTAATGGCCCCCAAACCGTAATTTTTCAGGCGCTAACTCCTGGTCAATCGCCACTTGAAGGCGAATGCTATTTTTTTAACGGCTTCGATTCTTACCTTGAACACTTCCCGGTGCTATGGAAGCTACTGTCACCGGAAGGAATTACAGAAAATCGAGCGTATAGAGAATTGGCGCTTCATCGCAATCCTCGCATTCCACCAAAGGCGTCTACCTATATTCCTGAACCCCATAAATATCGTTACCGAAATGAGTTCCAGGAGAATCTCCGCTCCCTCTCATCCCTTCTTCTAGAGGAAATTGAAGATAACCCGAAACTCAAATCATCATTTTATGCAGAGTGCTATGTTCCGATTGAAGCAAACAATCGGCACTTGCTCTTGAGCAAGAACATTATCGCCTCGCGATACAAACGTGTTGGGGAAGACGGAATATCGCCCTCCGCCTTAGAAACGGTTACGGTAGTCGACGGGTCCGGCGAAATGAAGATCACCGATCCGTTGGTTATTGGAATGGCGGGATCGCGTCCTATAGTCGTTATAGGTGACGTTGGGGTTGGCAAGACCTCTTTTTTCGAGAATCTGTTCGAAACGCTGGAGAGCACGGAAAAGGCCAATACATATTTCATACACATTAATCTCGGCATCAAGGCCAACCTCTCACAAGACATTAAGTCCTTTGTCCTTTCAGAGATACCCAATGTCTTGAAAACGAAATATGGCGTGGATATTGACTCGTCTGCCTTTGCGAATGCCATTTATCACAGTGAGTTGCTGGATTTCGACAACAGCGTCAAAGGATTACTACGAGATATCGACGAACAGCAATACAAGCTGGAAAGAGTGGCATTTCTAATGGAAAAGATAAATCGTCGCGACATGCACCTTCAGGCATCACTAGGACATCTGGCGCACGGGCGCAACAAGCAAATTATTCTTGTCCTCGACAATGCTGACCAGCGAACATTTTCAGTCCAGCAGGAAACTTTTTTGATAGCTCAGGAGCTCGCGGCGACCCGCAATCTGATCGTCTTTGTCGCGTTGCGCCCAAGCACGTTCTACATATCTAAGACAACCGGCGCGCTTTCGGCCTATCAAAATAAAATACTTACTATTGCACCACCCCCAGCTGATGACGTTATTCAGAAACGTCTGATTTTTGCTGCGCGTGTTGCTGAAGGGAAAGTAGCGCCCGCCGCGTTATCTGGGATTCGGCTGCATCTTGGTAGCGTCGTGTCATTTATAAACGCCATGCTCAGATCAATTCGGACGAATGACCGTATTAGGCAGTTTCTAAGCAATATTACAGGTGGCAATACCCGTGCTGTAATCGAGTTGATTACTGGCTTCTTCGGCAGCCCGAATGTCGACTCACGAAAGATTGTTCGTTATGAAGAGGACGGCGGAACGTACAAGATCCCGCTTCATGAGTTTACGAAGCATGCCCTTCTCGGGGAATACGCCTATTTCAATTCACAATCGTCATTTGTGGCTTGCAACATATTTGACGTGAGCGCCGCTGATCCTAGAGAACATTTTTTGGCGAGCCTTATCGCCTCATTCTTGGCGTCCAATAATCACGCCACTCATCACAACGACGGCTTTTTGACGGGCCAAGAGATCAGAACTGAAATGATGCGTCACGGGTTCGTAGACGAACAAATACGCCAATCGCTAAAGACTTTGGCAACGAAAAAGCTCATCGAGACACCGCACGCGCACTATCGTGAAATCCAAGTAGACGATAGAGATCCTGCCGAACTATTTCACTATCGCGCGACATCTGTCGGCATATATCACATACGATTTTGGTCTGGCTCTTTTGCGTTTCTAGACGCCGTCTCAACAGATACGCCAATTTTTGATGAACAAGCGCGCGCACAAATTTCAAGATTTGCAGCCTCTTTTGAAATAGGAGACCGTTATCAAAAAGCTGATTGCTTTAGAAGGTATCTTGAAACCCAATGGCATCTTTCGAATTTCGTGACCAATTATTATGACTTTGCGGCCCTAGTCCAGAGTCAGGATGACAGCTTCGTTTCAGTAAAGAATGTTGCTGACAGAAATTCGAACGGTTCCAACTTTGGGCGCAATTAGGCCTGAATGACCGTACGGCGTAGCTAAATCGTAGCTGCTTAGTGCCGAAACAGGTCCGCAAGTTGTCTTCACACATAGGGTGAGTAGCGATCTTCGATAACTGGCCGTTCGGATTTTTCACTTGAGGACATTTCGCCAGAGCTGCTCGACCGGCAGCAATGCGATATCCGGTGCGCGTTCAAGCATCAGCCATCAATGACCTTTCTGGCAAGCAGTGCCGACCGGCGGGTTCCGGATCAGTTAGCCGCCGGTCGTGCAAGGCGCTTTCTTGCTACCACTACGTCTCTTGATGGCCGATTGCTGCCTGCTATCCGCATAGCTCGCCGGCGAACCTGCCCACGGAAGCTCCGGCTTGGGTTGATCCGCTTTTCGAACTGGCGCCTGCGGCGCAACAGCGATTTCAGATAAGTGCCCTTGGCGTCCTCACCGAGTGGCGCAGCGACGAACTATTCCCGGGCGATATCACGACGGCCCATTACCCAGGCACGCAGCGCCAGCTTCCGCTCGGCGCTCCAGCGATAAGTGCCGCTCTCGCCGTTTTCGCGTATGACGCGGTGGCAGGGGACCAGATAGGCGATGACGTTCGCCGCCGGCGCCGGGCCGACAGCGCGCTGTGCCCTGAGGTTGCCGGCGCACGCCGCAAGCTGGCTGTAGCAGACGAGCGCTGCCGATGGCAAAGCGAGCAGCGCTTCCCGGACCTTGATCCGGGAATTCGGATCGCGCCACCCGATTCTTGCTCGCCTGAAGAATTCGGCACCGGCTTTGCGCCCTATACTGGCGGCCCGATGAATTGCGCGCAACCTGGAGAAGGTCGATGAGCCACGAGGGTTTCAAGATTCCCGGCGTCGAGCCGGTGCTGCGGGTGATGCCGATGCCGCGCGACATGAACGGCAACGGCGACATTTTCGGCGGCTGGGTGATGGCCCAGGCCGACGTCGCCGGCGCGATCCCGGCGATGCGCCGCGCCCGCGGCCGGATCGCCACGGTGGCGGTAAATTCCTTTCTCTTCAAGCAGCCGATCTCGGTCGGCGACATCGTCAGCTTTTATGCCGAAATAGTGAAAGTGGGCCGGACCTCGATCACTGTCGACGTGCAGGTCTATGCCGAGCGCAATCCGACCGAACCGGTGGCGGTCAAGGTCACCGAGGCGCAACTGACCTACGTCGCGCTCAACGAGGACGGCAGCAAGCGGGAGTTACCCCAAGCCGGCGCCGGCGCTGCGTCAGGCGCGTCGCCGTAGCGCCTCATTGACAACCAGCGCACCCAGCACCAGTGCGCCGCCCGCCAGCGTGCTGCCGGCGGGAACCTCGCCGGCCCCGAGCCAGGCGAGCAGCACGCCGAAGACCACTTCCAGCAGCGCCAGCAGCGCGATCTCCGGCGCCGGCAATTCGCGGGTCAGGCGCACCACCAGCAGGCAGGGGATCGCCAGTTGCACGACACCGAGCATCGCGAGCAGCGCGATGTCGTGGGCCGAAGCCTGCAACGGCCAGGCCAGCGGCAGGGTGACCGCCGCCGAGATCAGGGCGCCGAGCAGCACCGCCTGAGGCATGTCCTCCCGCGTGCCGCCTTCCCTGGCGGCGCCGGCGCGCTGTTGCAACAACGTCCAGTTCAGCGACGCCGCGAGTGGTACGGCGAGCGCCACCAGGCTGCCGGCCAGCGCCGCGCCGCGCGCGGCGTCCGCACCGAACATCCAGCCGATGCCGCAAGTGGCCACCGCGATCGCGACCCAGGTGCGCGCAGGCAGGCGATGGCCGAGAAACAGACGCGCGAAGAGCGCCGTCAGCAGCGGGCCGACCGCCATGGTCACCAGCACGTTGGCGACGCTGGTCAGCGTCAGCCCGATCATGAAGGCGCTGTACATCACGCTCCAGCACAGGCCCGACATCCAGATCGCGCGATTGCCGGCGAGGATTCCGCGCCAGGCGTCGCCGTCGCGCGGCACGCCGAGGGCGATGATCAGCGCCAGCGCATTGAAGCCGCTGCGCCAGAAGGTCAACTCGAAACTGCGTACCGCGTCGAGGTGGCGCGTGACCACGCCGGCGATGCTCCATAGCAGCGTGACCAGCACCATCAGGGCGACCGCCCGCGCGCGCGACATGGTCCGCTTCCCTATCCCGCCGCACCGTCGGCGCCGACTTCGAGAGGCACGCTCATCACCGGCTCCCTTTCCTTATGGCGGACCGGTTCGCGGGCGCACCCGACCGCTTGGAGCGCGGCCGAGGAGTCGCCACGAATTGCGATGGCGCTTGTTGGAGCTGAAGATTTCGATCTGATCGGCAGGCCTCGGAACGAATGGCTGGCCAAGCACTCAGCGGTGGCGCTGGCCGCTGTGATGGCTCGCCGGCTTGGCGCGGCCTCCCGCCGGACGCGGCGGACGCGGGGCGCCGCTGCGCTCGGCCGTGCCGCTGCGCCCTCGGGCCGGGGCCGGCTTGTGCGCCGGCGGGCGGCCGGCGGCCGGACGCGGCACGGCGTGGGTATGCCGTGGCTCGAAGCCGGGCAGCACCGAGGCGTCGATCTCGCGCTTCAGCAGGCGTTCGATGTCGCGCAACTGGATGCGCTCGTCGCTGCTGACCAGCGACAGCGCTTCGCCGCTGGCGCCGGCGCGGCCGGTGCGGCCAATGCGGTGGATGTAGTCCTCCGGGACGTTGGGCAGCTCGAAATTGACCACCCGCGGCAGCGAATCGATGTCCAGGCCGCGCGCGGCGATGTCGGTGGCCACCAGCGCGGCGAGTTTGCCGGCCTTGAAGTCGGCCAGGGCACGGGTGCGGGCGTTCTGCGACTTGTTGCCGTGCAGGGCCGCCGAGCGCACGCCGGACTGGTCGAGGCGCTTGGCCAGGGCATCGGCGCCGTGCTTGGTGCGGCAGAAGACCAGTACCTGATGCCAGCCATGGGCCGCGAACAGGTGCAGCAGCATGTCGCGTTTCTGGTCCTGGTCCACGCGGATCACGGCATGGGACACCAGGTCCGCCGGGGCATTGCGCGGCGCGACCTCGACCAGCGCGGGATTTCTCAGCACGGCGTGGGCGAGTTCGCGAACTTCAGCGGCGAAGGTCGCCGAGAACATCAGGTTCTGGCGTTCCCTGGGCAGGCGCTCGATGATGCGGCGGATGTCGCGAATGAAGCCCATGTCGAACATGCGATCGGCTTCGTCGAGCACCAGGGTCTGCACTTTCGACAAGTCGACGGTGCGCTGGCCGAGGTGGTCGAGCAGCCGTCCGGGCGTGGCGACCAGGATGTCGATGCCGCGACGCATGGTCTGGATCTGCGGGTTGATGCCGACGCCGCCGTATACCGCGAGGCTGCGCAAGCCGGTGTGGGCGCCATAGACGCGAACGCTTTCGAGCACCTGGGCGGCGAGTTCGCGGGTCGGCACCAACACCAGCACGCGCGGCGCCGTGTGGTTTATGCGTTGCAGCGGACTGCCGGTTTGGCCATTGAGCGGATGGGTCAGGCGTTGCAGGATCGGCAGCACGAAGGCGGCGGTCTTGCCGGTGCCGGTCTGCGCCAGGGCTTCGAGATCGCGGCCGGCGAGAATGTGCGGGATGGCCTGGAGCTGGACCGGGGTGGGCGTGGTATAGCCCTGCTCGCCAATGGCGCGCAGGAGCTCGGCCGACAGGCCGAGTTCGGTGAACTGCATATGAATTACCTCTGAAGCCGACCCCCGCAATTGCGCGGGCCAATCTGGGCGGAAACTTCCATGGGGTGTAACCTTTGAGGCGACTTGGTGTCGCCATTCAGGCACGAGCGGCAGACTGGGGCGCGATCGTTGGGGGATGTGAAGCGGGGCGGACTGTAACACAGCCGGTCGCAAAGCCCCGACTTCTTTACTGGGCTCGGCGCTCGCCGAGGTCCGCGAGTCAGCGGTGGCAGGATGCGGGCATACGTACGCAGCCGTTACGGCGAGACTTTCAGCACCCGACCCCAGCAAGGCGGCAAGGGCACCGTGCATTGGCCGCCGGCAACCCGGAATTCCTCGCCCGGGTTCAGCACGTCAACCAACCGAACACCGTCCTTCAGCGCAAGCCGCAGTGTCACCGGCGCCGCTCGGCTGTCGCCATTGACCGCCACCACGAGGCTGCCTGCGTCGTCTTTGCGCTCGAAGGCGAGTTGCAGGGATGCGACGTGCAACTGACGGTAGCCGCCGCGGCGCAGAGGCGAATGTTCGCGGCGCAAGGCGGTCAGGCGGCGCAACGCGGCGAACAGGCCGGGCTCGGGCGCATTCGCGCGCATCGTCGCGAGGCTAAGCGCCGGTCTCAGGCCGGCGTCGGAATCTCGCGTGCGGCGGCCGCGGGTGCCCCATTCACTGCCGTAGTAGATTGAGGGAACCCCCGGTATCGTGAATAGCAGCAGATACAGGGCGTAAAGTTGCGCGGGGTCCTTTAGCGAGCTGGCGACCCGGTCCACGTCGTGATTGTCGGCGAAGTTGTAGAGCCCCAGTTCGCGGTAGCAGCCGTCGGGGCCGAACTGGCGGTTCAGGGCATAGGCGACCTCGAAATAGTTGCTGTCGTTGTGGCTGGACCACAGGCCTTTGTAGAGCTCGTAGTTGGTGGTCGCGTCGAGTCCGCCGGGATTTGCCCACTGCCGGTAGTCGCCATGGACCACCTCGCCCATCAGCCAGAAATCCGGCTTGCGGGCACGGCAATGCGCGGCCAGTTCGCGCTGGAACGCGCGGTCCAGCGAATCGGCGGCGTCAAGGCGCAGCCCGTCGATTTCGTAGCGATCGATCCACGAGGAGACGGCTTGCAACAAGTGTTCGCGAACCTCCGGATTGCCCACCCTGAGTTTGGCCAGGTCGTAATTGCCGGCCCAGCCTTCGTAAGCAAACGGATCGCCATACGGGCTGCGGCGATTCTGATCGAGAAAATACCAGGAGGCGTAAGGCGAGGCCGGCCCGTTATCCAGCACATCGCGGAAGGCCGGGAAATCGCGCCCGGTGTGATGAAAAACCCCATCGAGCACCAGCCGCATGCCACGGCCGTGGAGCGCGCGGGAGAGGTCCACCAGGTCTTCGTCCGACCCCAGGCGCCGGTCCACCCGACAATAGTCGATGGTGTCGTAGCCGTGGCTGGTCGATTCGAACACGGGGCCAAGATGGAGGGTATTGACCCCGAGCTCCTCCAGATAGTCGAGCCAGCCAAGAAGTTCGCGAAGGCGGGGAACAGGCGGGCCGGCCAGAGGATTCCTTGCCGGAGCGTCCAGGCAGCCCAGGGGATAGATGTGGTAGACGATGGCGTCTTGAGTCCAGGAGTTCAGTTTTGACATTTGATTATACGTACCGGTCGGTATAGTTTAGCGAGAAAAAAATGGGTGGAGTCAGGAGTAGATCCCGTAGCTGAACTGGTGCACGATCTCATGCCGAACTGAATCGGTGATAACCATCTGCTCATCCAGTTGCAGCGCGATGTAGCTGTTGATGTGGCCCAGCAGGGACACCGCGTAGCGCCGCTCGCGGCCGCGCATATTGCCGTGGTTGGCCGCCGCTGAGCGAAAAACCTCCTCGATCGCCGCGTGACGCCGCGTGTAATGGGTGGCCGCGAGACGGTGCGGGTCGCTATCCCGGGCGGCCACGTAGGCGGCCAGCTCGAATCGGTAATAGACCGGCTGCTGGACGGAAAACCCCAAGTAAGCGCCAACAATTTGATCCAGGGTCTGCGGCAGGTCAGCGCGGTAATCGGCGGCAGTCACGACTGCCTCGTCCAGCGTCCGCCCGTACTCGTCGAAAAGCGCCTGCAGCAGGCCCAGTTTGCTGCCGAAGAAGTGGTACAGCGTGGGCTTGGTGACGCTGGTCATCGCGGCGATTTCCTGCACGCCCACCGCTTCGTAACCGCGGGCGGCGAACAGAACCAGGGCGGCGTCGAGTAGTCCGGTACGGTTGTCCATGGAGACTTTATATACCTATCGGTACACAAAGTCAAGCGCAAGCTCTGCAATCCAGGAGGCGATTTGGACCTCCCAGGCCGGTTCAGCGGCTGGGCCAACCAGCCGGTTTCGCGGGTCGAGAGCGAAAGCTCGGGAGTGCCATCGTCACCAATGGCGCCGAACCGGCGTCGTCAGAAGCTTGACGATCTGCTGAAGATCGGACGCAATCCCGGCCAGGGAAGACTCGGCCATTCAACGGCATCGAGCATGTTCTTGACCCGCAAGCCCAGCTCGGTATCGCCCTCGATCGTCAGCGTGCGATTGAAGAACAGGGTGTCCGGGTCTTCCTGCCGACTGACCAACTGCAAGAACGCCGACAGGGGCGCTGCAAACTGCAGGTCGGGCCTGTTGAAGGAGCGAAAGATCGGCCGAAAGGCGCCGCCGTTGTAGGCGAAGTCCACGACCATGCCGGTATCCAACACCGTCACGCGGAAGTAGCGGCCCTCCAGTTCCTCCAGACCGTACTCCGGCAGAACGCCCAGCTTGCGCGCCGCGTTCAGCGCCAGCACCAGGTTTACCGAGTGCGGCCATTGCGGCAGCCGCGCGCCCAGCCGGGCGACCAGCGGCGGCAGGGTAAAGGCCGGTATGGCCGGCAATCCAAAACGACTGTTCATCGCATATCCTTAAGTTGGGGTCCGCCAAGCGTCACGCCGGCGGCACCTGAGCCTCGGACGATCCTTCGCCTCAGGCCGCTTCACGCGCGGCGCCGGCGCCGCCGAACCAGAAACCATTGACCAATCCGGCCGCAGCCCAGTCAGCCTGGTCCGTCGCCGGGAGTCCCCGGCGGGCCCGATCGAAGGCCTCGAGCACCTCGAAAGTATGCGCCGGTTGCGGGCTGACGCGCACCGCGTCGATGCCAATTGCCAGCAATTGCGGCATCTGCGCCAGCACACTGTGCGTTCCCGCCGACATCGTCTGGATGCCGTTGAGCGTCAGAAATGCCTGTCCTTCGCGGGTATTCACCAGCATGCCCTCCGGGTGGTCGAGACACTTGAACTGACAGTCGTCCTTGTTCAGTCCATAGTGGCGCGCGGTGAAGCAGCGCGCCGAAAATGCCAGCGGCAATTTGCCGAAGGCGAACACCTCCGTTTCCATGCCGGCTGGCCGGGTTCGATGCAAGTCCTCGATCACGCCGCCGGAAACCTCCAGTGGCGGCAGCCAGCGCCTGGCGCCCTGCGCGGCGAAGAAGGCCAGAGTCCGTTCATTGTAGATGTTCAGGTGCGGGCCGGCGACAAAGGCCAGGCCGTGGTCGCAGGCGATCTTGACCGCGCCCAGATCGTTCGCCTCGATGATGCCCCCGGCGTCGGCGATCAGGCGGCGCAAGGCCTTCAGGTCGCTCTCGGATTCGAGCAGCGCCTGGGCTGCCAGCACGACTTCCTTGCCCGCATCGCGCAGGTCCTTCGCCAGCCCGATCCAGTCCGCCGTGCGCAGTTGCTGGCGACGAGAACACACCGCTTCGCCCAGATAGATTCGATCGATCGCCGGATGCTGCGCCGCCTGCGCGTAGAACTCCAAGACCTCGGCTTTCGGCCAGAAATACAGCAGCGGGCCCAGGGTAATCTGCATCGTCGGCACCGTTAACGCCACGGCCGGTTATAGGCGCCGAGGGTCACCTGCGAACCTTCCGAGACCTTGCCGAGCTCCGCCGCCCAGGCCGGTTTGACGGTGAACCGGTCCGCCGCGGCGAGCACCGAATCGATCGCCTGACGCAGGTTGCGGGTGACCTGCGCGACGTAGGTCGGGCTGCGCTGGCGGCCCTCGACCTTGATCGCGGCGACGCCGATCCTGACGATCTCCGGCAGCATTTCCAGCACATTGAGGCTGGCCGGCTCTTCCATCGCGTAGTAGGTCTCGCCCGCCACCTCGAAGCGACCCTTGCAGATCGTCGGATAGCCGGCGTTTTCATCGTTGCCGTAGCGGTCGATCAGGATTCCGTTCAGGCGCACGTCCATTTCGTCCGGCTTCTTTTCCCATTGCACGAATTTCGCCGGCGAGCAGGCGCCGACCGTGTTGGGCGACTCGCCGGTGGCATAGGACGACAGCCAGCAGCGGCCCTCGTTCATCACGCAGAGACTGCCGAAGCCGAAGACCTCGATTTCCACCTCGGTATTGCGGATGACATTCTCGACCTGCGCCAGCGTAAGGACGCGTGGCAGCACGGCGCGCCGGATGCCGAATTTCTCGCGGCAGAAATTGATCGCTTCATAACTGGTCGCCGAAGCCTGCACGGAAAGATGGCGGCGCAGCGCGGGGTGCTCTTGCGCCGCGTAGTCGAGCACCGCCGGATCGGCGATGATTACGGCATCGATGCCCAGCGCCGCGGCGCGGTCCACCGAGCGCGTCCAGTCGTCAAAACGCCCGGCCTGGGCATAGGTGTTGATCGCCGCCAGCACCTTGCGGCCACGCTGATGCGCGTAACGGATGCCCTCTGCCAGGCTCTTGTCGTCGAAATTCAGGCCGGCGAAATTGCGCGCGTTGGTGTCGTTGCGAAAGCCGAGATAGACCTCGTCGGCCCCATTGTCGACCGCCGCCTTGAGTGCCGGCAGGCTGCCGGCAGGACATACCAGTTGAGGTTTGGCCACCTATGTCACCCTTGAACGAGGGTGGAAGTGTAGACGAAACCCCTGAAAAATCAGTTGATCGGGGTCAATCAAGTCGGGATCAACGAGGTCGGACGCGAGCGAGGCGCGCGGCGTCCCGCTCGCACCGACTTTCGGGATCAGCGCAGATCAGAGGCCAGCGAGGCCCGAACCGCTTCCGGCAGCGCGCCGCTATTCGCGGTATAGGCCGGGTGATCGACGCCGACCGAGAGCGCGGCGCCGGACTTGGCGGCGGCGACCATCCCGGTGGACAACTCGAAACGCAGGAAATGCACCGACGAGGTCTTCTCCGCGTTCTCGCGTTCGAGGTCTTCGTCGGCGATGGCGAAGACCGGGTCAAAGCCGTCGACGCGCACCCAAACGCGATCCTCGACGCCCTTCAGCTTCGCCAGCATGACGCGGCGCTGGGCTTCGTCCGGGTACTCGATCTGCAGCGTCACCTTGAAATTGCTGCCGTCCGGTACCAGCGACGCATAGGACTGCATTTCGTGCACGATGCCGTCTTCCTCGAAGATCTTTTCGACACGCAGCATCTCCTGGATCTGGTAGCGGATCAGCAGTTCGTTCTCGAATATCAGCAGCAGATGCTCGCCCAGCGCGACGCGACGCAGCTTCTTCTGGGCCATGACTTCGGCCCGCATCGCGGGGCGTACCTTGGCATAGGCTTCGAGGGTCATCAGGGATTCACGGGTGATCATTGGGTGCTCCGTCAGCGTATTCAGTATTTCAAGACCAAAATTCAGCCACGGATGACACAGAGAAAGGCGAGGGCTCAAGAGCCTTTCCTCGGTAAACCCTGTGTCCTCTGTGGCAGACAGGTCCTGCCTTAATCCAGCCCATACGCAATGCGCAAAAGGGTCAGCGGATGCTGCTTCTCTTTCCGGCCGGCGGCGCCCGCTTCGTTCATGCCTTGCAGGATGTGGCGCCCGGCAATCGCGCAGTCGGAGCTGACGTAGTCCGGTTCGTCCTTGGCCATCGCCTTGAACACCGGCTTGCCGATTTTCATCGACAGTTCGTAGTACTCCTCCTTGACGCCCCAGGTGCCGTCATGGCCGGCGCAGCGCTCCACCGTATTCACCTTCGCGCCGGTCATCTTGAGCATTTCCTCGGTCTTGCGGCCGACGTTCTGCACACGGGAATGACAGGGTATGTGATACGAAATCTTGCCCAGTTCGACCTTGAAATCCGTTTTCAGCATGCCGTCCTTGTTGCGCAGCACGAAGTATTCGAAGGGATCGTACATCGCGTCCGCGACCACCTTGCAGCGGGCATCGTCGGCAAACAGCAGCGGAATTTCAGCCTTGAACATCAAGGTGCAGGAAGGTACCGGCGTAACGATCGCGTAGCCGGCTTGCGCCAGATCGTGCATCAGCGGGATGTTGCGCTCCTTGTACCTTTCCACCGTTGCCAGGTCGCCCAGCTCCAGTTTGGGCATGCCGCAGCAGGTTTCTCCCTGCACCAACACGTAGGGAATTTCGTTGTGATCCAACAGCTTGAGCAGGTCGTGGCCGATCCCCGGCTCGTTGTAATTGACGTAACAGGTCGAAAACACGGCGACCTTGCCGGGGCTCTTGGCGCCATCCTTCACCGGATAGTTGTAGCTCGCGGTGGCGTTGGCGCGGAAATTGGCGCTGTCGAATTCGGGAAGCTGGCGCTCCTTCTGCACACCGAGCACCTTCTGCAGCACGGCGCGGGCCGGGCCGAGCTTGTTCGCGGCATTCACGGCATGAACGACCACCGGAATCGAGGACAGGGTACCGACCAGTTCCGTCGAGGTCAGCAGCTTGTCACGGAATTTCATCCTGCCGGTCTTGTACTGGATCGCCTTGGCGCGCAGCATCGTGTGCGGAAAATCGAGGTTCCACTCGTGCGGCGGCACATAGGGGCACTTGGTCATGTAGCAGACGTCGCACAGGTAGCACTGGTCGACGACTTTCC
>WBZP01002925.1_pt1 | contig 19170 bp, 9 predicted proteins | sample 5204301 | NCBI WGS metagenome assembly WBZP01 (sample SAMN12412401, study PRJNA552823) | activated sludge metagenome | isolation source: activated sludge from nitrification reactor of wastewater treatment plant... | place: USA: Pennsylvania | collected 2017 | reverse complement strand
GCCGATACCTTCGCGGCCGGCTACCATTGCCATATCAAATCCTTTTCCGTTATCCTCGATGGTAGCCGCCAGGCCGTCGGCATCCCTGATCAGGGAAATATCGAGGGTGTTGGCGCCGGAATGTTTGATTACGTTGTTCACGCATTCCTGGATCACCCGGTACAGTACGGTTTCAACATCATTGTCCAGGCGCTGTCCCAGTCCTTCTGTATACAGATTCACCTTCAGCACACTGTGATCGATCTTGCTGATAAATTCTTTCACCGCATTGGAAAGTCCGTTTTTGAGGAGGGCGTTCGGCATCATGTTATGACTGACACTGCGTACTTCCCGGCAGCTTTCATCCACCAGGGCGATGATATTGCCGAAAGCGTGACGGTCCTGCTCGTTATCAAAATGCAGGCGGCTTTCAAAGCCGGACAGGTTCATTTTGGCCGCGCTCATCATCTGTCCCACCCCGTCGTGCAGATCGCTGGCAATCCTGCGCCGCTCATTTTCTTCCGCCTCAATCACAGCCTTTGTGGCCAGGTCCTGCTGCCGCATGATGGCTTCCTGCATCTTCTTCTCCTGCTGCAGGCGGTTCCGTTTGTAGAAAGAAACCGCCAGCAGGGTGCCGAGCAGGAGCAAGGCAGCGATACCGCCTATCCAGAAATTCTTTTTCACCAGTTCAAACCGCTGCTGCTGAATAATCTGTTCTTTCCGGGTGGTTTCATATTTTGTCTGCAGCTCTGCAAAGCGGCTTTTCAGGTCATCGGTATATAAAGAATCGTGCAGATCGGCGTAGGTACGCTGCATTTTGAGGGCAGCCGCCAGGTCACCTTTTGCTTCAAACAATACAGACAACTGCCTGTAAATTTTGGGCAACTCAGGCCTGCAGGCAATATTACTGTCTGCCATTGCCATCGCGCGGCTGAGTACTGCCTGCGCACTGTCATACTGTTTCAGCCGGGTATAGATCTCTCCCAGGTTGGCCATGCAACTCACTTTCCCCTTATGATCGCCGAGGGTATCCCGGATGGCATAGGATTCTTTTACGCAGGCCAACGCCTTTTCAAACTGACCGGCTTTAATATAGAAACTACCGAAATTATTGAGGGCATTGGACAGGTATTCGCGGTCGCCCAGTTGCCGGGTAATTTTTTCAGCCTTGCTGTAATAGGATTCCGCTTTGGGAAAATCATTCCGGATCAGCCATATATTTCCTACGTTTACATACGATCCGGCCAGTCCGAACCGGTCGCCGATTTTTTCCTTAATGGCAATGGACCGTTCCTGGTAACGGAGCGCCTCCTCGTAATTGCCCATATTCTGGTGCACGATGCCGATATTATTGAGGGAATAGGAAATCCCCATCTCGTACCCGGCCTTCTCAAAGAGAGTGAGTGCCTGCTGCTGTTCAGCCAGGGCCTTGTCGAAGTCTCCCGTTTTCTGGTAGATAATACCAATCTTATTATGCAGGGCAGCCATGCCGCGTACATCCTTATGCTGCTGCCGGATCGTGTAGGCTTTCCAGTAAGCATCCACCGCTTTATCAAAATCTTCCTGGTCGTAGTAAATAATACCCATATCATTATACGCCTGGGCAACCCCCTTCGCATAGCCGGTCCTGTTACCCAGGTCAAGGGCACGCTGTCCGTATTCCAGCGCTTTTTCCCGGTTAATATTCCTGTATTCCCAGGTCAGTTCGTTCCAGGTATGTACCAGGGCCGAATCTTTTTGTGAACGGGCAACTTTTTCCAGACTGTCAATAACGGGATTGACCTGTGCAGGCAGGCTGCCAAGAGCCAGGAGAAGGAAGCAGGTAAAAAGTGGTTTCATATACATAGATGCCGGGTTTGCAGCCGCAATGTAATATTTGCCGGCGAAGCTGCAATACCCGGCGGCGGGTAGAATGATGGAGCAGGGTTCCCCTGAATAATAGCCATAAAAAAACCCCGGAAGACCGGGGTTTATATAAAGAAGATGGAAAGCGGATTAATGACCAGCGGCTTCTTTAGCTTTTTCTACCACTGTACCGGCGGCGGCTTTGGCAGAATCAACTACTGCACCAGCAGCAGATTTAGCGGAGTCAACTACTGCACCAGCAGCAGAATCAACAGCAGCAGCAACAGGAGCAGCTACTTCAGCAGCTTTGTTAGCAGCAGAATCAACGGTGGCAGATGCGTCACCAGAATTGTTGCAGGAAGCGAGGATACCGGCAACCGCGAAGATGGCAAGGAATTTTTTCATTTTGTTTTTTTTGGTTTTTATGCGGTGCAAAGCTATGGCTTTTACCGGGATATGCAAGTTTTTCTGGATATTTTTCTTCAGGAGTTCTCTTCCACCATTTCGCGCGCATTCTGCAGGGTGGTGGGAGTAGGTTGTTCACCTCCCATCATCCGGGCAATGACCTCCACCTGTTCTTCGCGGCTGAGTAAACGCACCGCTGTTTGTACCCGTCCCTGCTGTTCGAGTTTGTACACATAATAATGGTTACGGGCCCGGGCGGCAATCTGTGGCTGATGGGTGATGGTGATTACCTGGTGACCAGCAGCGAGTTGCTGCAATACAACCCCTACCTGCCGCGCTGCCTCCCCGCTGATCCCCGTATCAATTTCATCAAAAATGAGGGTAGGCATCTGCAGCTGGGCGGCCACCAGGGATTTGATACAGAGCATCAGCCGGCTGCGCTCTCCGCCGCTGGCCACTTTCTGGAGTGATTCAAACCGGCCGGTTTTATTCGCATCAAATAAAAAATCAACTGTATCGCAACCGGTTTCACCGGGCGGTTGATCCTGCAGGCTTACTTTCAAAGCGGCACCCGGCATGCCCACCTGTGCGAGCAGCCTGTTTACTTCTTTGGTAAGCCAAACGCCGGCTGATTTTCGCCCGGCGGTTAATTTTTTACCCCACCCGATACAGGCATCCCATTCCCGGCGGGCGGCTGCCTCGAGACTGGTAATTCTCTCACCCAACTGGAGCAGTTGACCCAGTTCCCCTTCCAGCCGGTCGCGGATGGCGATTAACTCAGCGGTGGTTTGAACACCATGCTTTTTGAGCAGCCTGTATCCGGCTGCCATCCGGTCGCTGAGTTCCTGTATCCGGGCCGGATCATGCCGCACGGCATCATCCGCCCTGCGCAGATCATCCGCGATATCCTGCAATTCCACCTGCGCGGCATGAAGCCGCTTGGCCGCCTCTTCCAGCGAGGGCTGGAAAGTGCTGAGGGCCTGCAGGCGCTGCCCCAGTTGCCGGAGTTGCGCAACCAGCGGGGTATCTGCCTCTTCCAGTGTAAACAGGATGGCGCCCAGTTCTTTCTTCAATTCTTCGGCATGACTCAGCAGTTTGTATTCCGCCTCTGCAGATTCAAGGCTGTTTTCCTGCAACCCGGCGGCATACAGCTCATCAAACAGGAACTGGTTATAATCCTGCTGCCGGTTGGCTTCCTGCTGTTGCTGCATCAGCGCAGCAGTTTCCCGGTGCAGCGACTGGTAATTACGGTAATGAACGGCATACTGTTCCCTGACCGGCAGGTTGCCGGCCACCGCATCCAGCACTTCCTGCTGAAACCTGCTGTCGCCCAGCTCCAGGGTATCAAATTGCTGGTGCAGGTCGGCCAGCTGCGTACTCAGCTGCCGCAATAAGGCAAGGGTAACCGGCGTATCATTGATAAAGGCGCGGGATTTACCACCCGGCGCGATCTCCCGGCGGATGACGAGTTCGCCGGACTCATCCAGTTCATTGCTGGCCAGGAAAGCACGGACCGATTCATTTTGTTCCACACCAAAGAGTCCTTCCACCACGCATTTACGCTGGCTGTCAGACAATACAGCCGCATCCGCCCGGTCGCCCAGGATCAGGCCCAGGGCACCCAGCAGAATACTTTTCCCGGCACCGGTTTCGCCGGTAATAATATTGAGGCCGGCGCCGAAATGCACTTCCAGCCGGTCGATAATAGCATAATTGGTAATGGAGATTGTACGCAGCATTCCGTGGGCAAATTAGCTAATTTTAAACGTGCATCCTCAAATGTAAATACATAAAAAAAGAGCACCACTCGGATACTCTTTTATTATTTCACCAGGGAGGGTGGATCACTTGAGATCCACGCTGTCGTTGAGATCGGTATCTACCAGTATACGTCCGCAGTTTTCGCAAACGATTACTTTTTTCCGGAGCTTGATTTCGCTCTGGCGCTGGGGCGGGATAGCATGGAAGCATCCTCCGCAACTGTCTCTTTCCACCGGCACAACGGCGAGGCCGTTACGGTAGCTTTTACGGATGCGGTCATAACTGGTCAGCAGGCGCTCATCCACATGTGAGCGGGCATTATCAGCCAGTTTAGCAAAGTCCTGTTCTTCCTTCTCGGTTTCAGAAATAATTTTCTCCAGCTCAGCTTTTTTTCCACTGAGATTACCCTCTTTTGCCGCTACTGCTTTCTTGGCGGAATCGAGCTGACGGGCTTTTTCCGCGATTTCTTCTGTAGCATCCTTGATATGCTTTTCGCAGAGTTTCACCTCCAGCGTCTGCATTTCAATTTCCTTATTAATGGCTTCAAACTCGCGGTTATTCTTTACGTTCTCGCTTTGCTTCTCGTATTTTTTGATCAACGCTTCGGCTTCCTTGATCGCTTCCTTTTTCTGGGCGATAAACTCCTGCATGCCGTTGATTTCCTCTTCCACCCTGAGCTGGCGGGCATGTAATCCTTCGATTTCGTCTTCCAGGTCTTTTACTTCCATCGGAAGTTCACCTTTGAGAATCTGGATTTCATCCAGTTTGCCGTCGATTTTCTGCAGACGTACGAGTGATTTTAATTTGTCTTCTACTGAAAATTCTTTTACTGAGGCCATAACGGTGATTTATTTGTATGGAGTGACCGGAGAATTAAACTGAATACCAATCGGTTGGAAGGTTATCAGTAAAAATAGTACACGGGGTTCGTCCGGGTATCCGTTTTCAGGACGGCGAAGGTAGGATATTTTTCTTTTAAAACATCAAAAATCAGGTCGATGGTAAACTGCTCGCTTTCGTAATGTCCGATATCTGCGAGCAGGAGCCGGTTTTCCGCATCGAAAAATTCGTGGTATTTCAAATCTGCGGTAACAAAGGCATCTGCCCCCGCACGGAGGGCGTTTCCGGTCAGGAAGCTACCGGCGCCGCCGCAAACGGCCACCTTCCGGATCGGTTGGTTGCGGAGCAGGGTATGCCGCACCAGGGGTAGAGAGAAGGTGGTTTTGAGCAGCTGCAGAAAATCAGTTTCGGCCAGTGGTGCAGGCAGTTCACCGATCAAACCGCTGCCGGCTTCCTGCAGCCGGTTGTTCAGGGGATATATTTCGTAGGCTACCTCCTCATAGGGATGTGCCCGGAAAAGGGCCTCAAGAATGGCGGACTCTTTCCAGTACTGAAAGATCATTTCAATCCGGGTTTCTTCGCCCGAATGCCGGATTCCCTGCTGCCCGGTAAAGGGTTGGGTACCCGGCCCCGGCAGGAAGGTACCGGTTCCGTTGCTGTTAAAACTGCATTCCCGGTAGGCGCCCACCTGCCCAGCCCCTGCTGAAAAGACTGCATCCCGGACTGCATCTGCATGATCAGCGGGCACATAAAAACAGAGTTTCCGCAGGGCCCCCTGCAAAGGGAGCAGCGGAGCGGTATTCAGCAGACCGAGTTGCCGGGCGATGCGGCCGTTGACTCCCTGCATAACATTATCCAGGTTGGTATGAATGGCATACAGGGCAATATGATGGCGGATGGCCGCAATCACGGTCCGCTCCACACTGCTTTTCCCCGTAAGGCTTTTTAAGCCCTTGAATATAACCGGGTGATGTGCGATCACCAGGTTGCATCGTTTGGCAACGGCTTCTTCCACCACGGCCTCTGTCACATCCAGGCAAACCAGTACCCCGGTACAGGAATCCGCCGCATGCCCGGTAAGCAGCCCGGCGTTATCGTACGGTTCCTGCAACACAGGAGGAGCTATCTCTTCCAGCAATTGTATCACTGACCTGATCGTCATAACATGTCTGTTTATAGCAGCGGTGTACATCCTGCATGCCGCAAAAATGGAGGTTGCACCACAATTTTCCTCCGTAAAAAACGTTCCCCTGAACCGGGTTTCCGTTCTGTAAGGACATCCGGGATTGTATTTCAAAGATCATGCTTTCAAATCAAATTCGGCGTACATTTGAGGCAATGCCTGCTGTAATCCTCCACCACCGGCTGGTGATCGCCCTGTTGTCAGCACTGCTGCTACTGCTCAGCGGCTGTAAAAAAACCATCGAACAGATCTCCCAGGGTACTGTACAGGAATATTTTGAACAGAATATCCTGAATAAGGAATTTGTTGTGGAGCTGGCCAAAGACGGCGACCTGAACAAAACGGCTGAATTTGAAGGCTACCGGTTTATACTGACTAAAACCACCTCTTTTTATGATGGCCCGATGACGGGCACGAAAGACGGCATTACTTACAGCGGCACCTGGACGAGCAATGAAGACTACGGAAAACTGGTCATTCAGCTCAACAGCCCCGCTCCTCCTGCCAGTTTTTCCTTCCTCAACCGGTCCTGGCGCTTTACCCGTAAATCTTTGCCCATCATGGAACTGGCTCCCTGGGGTAGTACGGCCCCCCTGGTTCTTCACATGCGCCGCTTATAATCCATCATTTACGGCCGTCAATCTGACGGCTGCTCCCTTGAAGAAGCCAACTTGACAAGTTGGTTTCCCGGATACCAACACAATATTTCAGCCATTTTGGAGTTATTGTACTGTTGACGTGTAATCCAAACGCTCGTCTGCAAAACAATCAATAAAAACAAAAGCCAACTATCCATGAAAGCTGGAACCTTTCTCAGGGCATCATTTGTGTTAACAATGTGCCTTCTATTCAGTAGCGGGTTAATCCAGGCGCAAATCACAGCCAACTTCAGTGCAACACCCCTGAGTGGATGTTCACCGCTGGTCGTCCGATTTTCCGACCTCAGTACAGGATCGCCCACGCAGTGGCGCTGGGATCTCGGCAACGGGACTATTTCCGTTTTGCAGAACCCATCAGCCACGTACTTCTCCCCCGGTAAATACACGGTTAAGCTGGTAGCCCGGAATGCTACCGGTATTGACTCTGTTGTAAGAACGGATTACATTGAAGTATTCGCCAACCCCACGGTTGATTTCAGTGCTTCCACCACTTCCGGATGCTACCCGCTGCCGGTACAGTTCACAGACCGATCCAACCCCGGCAGCGGAACGATCAGTTCCTGGCTCTGGGATTTCGGCAATGGAAATACTTCCACTGAACAGCATCCGCTGCAGGTATATACTTCTGCCAGAAATTTCAGTGTAACCCTTCAGGTTAGAAACTCTTCGGGATGTATGGCCACCCTCACCAAACCCAACCTGATTGATATCAGTTCAGGTGTGATGGCACAGTTCACGAACGACAACCCGGCAACCTGCACCACTCCTATTACCATCAATTTCATCAACCAGTCTATAGGTACCGGCGTTCTCAATTATCAATGGGACTTCGGTGATGGCGGCACTTCGGGACAAATGAGTCCCTCGTATACCTATACCAACAACGGCTCCTTCACAGTAAAACTCATTGTTACCAACGGCACAGGCTGTTCCGACACACTGATCAGACCGAACGCAGTAGCAGCAGGATCCGTAAATGCTGATTTTCAGGATCCGGGACAGGTTTGCCAGGGAACCGCTGTTAATTTCAGCAACCTGTCGGATCCCACACCGGCTTCCGTAACCTGGTATTTTGGAGACGGCAGCACCAGCACAGAACTCAACCCGGTAAAAACCTACAGCAATGCAGGCAGTTTTACGGTGAAGATGGTGGCCAATTTTGGCGCCTGCACCGATTCCATGACACGCACGGTGACGGTGAAGCCCAAACCCAGGGCTGCTTTTACCACCACCGACACTTCCAGTTGTAAAGTACCGTATACGGCTGCCTTTACGAGTCAGTCGGTGGGTGCGCAGCAGTACCTGTGGAATTTCGGTGACAACAACAGTTCAACACTTGAAAATCCATCCAACACCTATAACAATCCCGGCACTTACAGTGTCAGCCTTGTTGTTACCGCAGCAAATGGCTGTACCGACAGTGTACGGCGGGTATCGCTGATCCGCATTGCCCGGCCCAGTGTGAGCATTCAGGGCGTTCCTGACAGCAGCTGTACTCCGTTCAGTAAATCTTTCCGGGCCAATGTGGTGGTTTCAGAACCCGTTACCAGTTATCTCTGGAATTTCGGGGATGGCAATACATCCACGGTTGCAGCACCCGTAAACCTCTATACCACGGAAGGGATCTTCAATGTTTCCTTAACCATTAGCACTGCGAGTGGCTGTACCGGCACAGCCGTCATCAACCGGGCTATTGTTACAAACAGTAAGCCTTTGGTGGATTTCACGGCCGATCCGCTGAATACCTGTGCAAGCAGCAGTATCACTTTCACCGATCTTACGCCTGGCACCAACCGTCGCTGGCTCTGGGATTTTGGTGACAGTACCACCTCCACCCAGCGCAACCCGGTAAAACTATACCAGGATACCGGTTATTTTAATATCAAACTGAAAGTATGGAACGGAGGCTGTATGGATTCGCTGGTTAAACCCCTCTTTGTGCGTATTAACCCCCCGATAGCCAAATTCACCGTGCGCACAAACTGCCGCAGACCGTTTGAAAGAACTTTCACCGATAATTCAATCGGTGCAGATCAGTGGTTCTGGAATTTTGGCGACGGAAACAGCAGTACGACCCGCAACCCGGTGCATACTTACGCCGCAACAGGGAATTATACAGTAACCTTACGAGTGGTGAACCTCAGCAGCGGTTGCGAATATACCACCACCCGCCAGTTGCAGATCATAAACCTGCGTGCCCAGTTCACCGCATCTGACACGGCGGTTTGTAAAGGCAGCAGCGTGGTGTTTACCAGCGGGCTGAGTGCGGCTGATATGAGCCGTTCACTCTGGAATTACGGCGATGGCACCCCGACGCTGAATATCCCGAACCCCAGTCCGGTAACGCATACATATACAAGACCAGGAAGCTATTCAGTGCAGCTGGTTGTAACCGACAAAAACGGCTGTAACGACACGTTATTCAAAGCACGGTACATAAAAGTATCCGGCCCTGTTGCTGCATTCGTCCCTGCCAGCGCAGGAGTGTGCCTGAACAGCGTGGTGAACTTCAATGACAACTCAACCGCCGACAGTGCATATCCTATCACCCAGTGGCAATGGAATTACGGAAACGGTGTAACAGAAGTACTGAATGCTCCACCCTTCAGTCATCTGTATACCACACCCGGATCTTACTTCGTAAGTCTGAAAGTTACCGACAGCAAAGGCTGCAGTGACAGCATCCGGATGAGAACCCCGGTTACCATCTCTAATCCCAAAGCCGATTTCAGCACAGTGGATACATTCACCTGCCCGGGTAAACCCGTTCGGTTTATCAGTCAGAGCAGCGGCACCAACCTGCAGTACCGCTGGGATTTCGGGGATGGCAACAGTTCCACCTCCAGCAATCCCGTTCATACTTACAGTGCTAACGGTACGTATACGGTTAAACTCTTCATTGCTGATCCGAATGCCTGTTCAGATTCGATTACGAAGACTGCCTATATCACGATTACCAGTCCGCAGTCACGTTTCATCATGAGTGACTCAATCGGCTTCTGCCCTCCGCTGGTGGTTCATTTCACCAACCAGTCGGTAAATGCCCTGAGTACCAGCTGGGATTTTGGCGACAGCACTTATTCCTCAGAGCCCAATCCGGTGCACTTCTTCAACTTCCCGGGTATTTATACCGTTAAACTTACCGTAAGCGGCATTGGGGGATGTACAGATGTATTTACCAGAACTGTTACAGTAAAAGGTCCGGAAGGCAGCTTCACCTATGCACCCCAAAGTGGCTGCAACCCGGTAACGGTTAACTTCGTGGGACATACCAACAGCCGGAATACATTTATCTGGGATTTCAATGATGGAAATACCTTCAGCACGAACGATTCCATTTTAACCCATACCTATTCTTACCCCGGTAATTATATTCCCAAACTGATCCTGGTGGATCCGGCCGGATGCCAGGTACCTATCCTGGGAAGAGACACGATCGTGGTGGGGGATATTACCGCCAACTTCAGTTTCAGCACCGCGTTGCTCTGCGACTCCGGCACTGTACGTTTCACCGGCACACCGGTGGTACAGAATGATCAGATTTCCGGCTATCAATGGAATTTCGGTGATGGCCAGACGTCAACCCTCAGCAACCCAGAACATACATACAGCAGCCGGGGTACTTTCTACCCCACCCTCACGGTTGTAACGGCCAAAGGCTGTACAGACAGCCTGCGGTCAACCACTGCCGTCAGGATTGTACAATCACCTGATGTTGATATGGTGTTCAGTGGTAACGGATGTGCGCCGCTGACGGCCACCTTCAGCAGCAGGCTCAACACGCCGGATACCTCAGCCATCAGCTGGCAATGGGATTTCGCGAACGGCAATACATCAACCGATGCAACTCCCGCTGCACAGCAGTTTACCACGGGGTTATATGCTGTCCGGCTCAGCGGCACCAACAGCAGCGGCTGCACGGGTACCATCACCCGCCAGGTAGAGGCGTATGCTATCCCTTCTGTAAATGCCGGTTCTGACCTGATACTCTGTAAAGGAAGCACCCGTGTGCTGCAGGCCAGCGGAGCGGACAGCTACAGCTGGTCACCTGCAAACGGACTGGACTGCACGAACTGTGCAAACCCGTCAACCAGTACCGATAATAATATCACCTACGTAGTTACCGGCACCACAGTGAATGGATGCACGGGAAGCGATAGTGTAACCGTTACCGTTAAGGAAAAATTCAGGCTCACCTACAGTGCAGGCGACAGTGTATGCCGTGGCAGTTCCCGCAAAATGTCAGCCGCAGGTGCAGACAGTTATGCCTGGACGCCCACGACGGGACTGGACAATCCCTCAATTGCTGAGCCCACTGCCACTCCTGCCACCACCACCACCTACCAGGTAGTCGGTTCCGACAATGTAGGTTGTTTCAAGGATACCGGTTACATCAATATCCGTGTGAGCCCGATCCCCACAGTGGATGCGGGTCCGGATAAAACAGTGAACGTGGGCAGCACGCTGGATCTGGTACCGGTTATTTCCCCGGATGTAACGGAAGTAATCTGGCAGCCGACCACCGGCCTCTTCAGGAACGAATATCCCGGTATCACGGTGAAGCCCACTGAAAATACCGAGTATACGGTAGAAGTAAAAAACAGGGGTGGATGCCGCGCCAAGGATCATGTAACCGTGTTTGTAGTGTGCAATGGTTCAAACATTTTTGTACCCAATACCTTCTCACCCAACAACGACGGCACCAATGATGTCTTCTTCCCGAGGGGTACAGGGGTATTCAAAATCCGCAGCCTGCGCATCTTCACCCGCTGGGGTGAGCTGATCTGGGACCGGAGCAATTTCGACGCCAACAACCCGGCGTTCGGATGGAACGGTACCAACAAAGGCATGCAGCTGAACCCTGATGTATTCATATACACCCTTGAAATCATGTGCGACAACGGCAGTGTGATCACCCACCGCGGCAATGTTGCCCTCGTGAAATAAACGCGCTTTTGTTTTTATTACCTCAAAAGAAGCCGGCCTGAGTGCCGGCTCTTTTTATTTCACCGGCAGCCCAGCGGAAAATACCCTGTAAAGGGCAACGTTGACGCATAAACGACTGTAAATCAGACCGAAGTAAATCATGGAATTAAACGGTATTTTTCTTATATTGCATTGTATTCATGGTCCCCTTGAAAATCGATATCAGGCTTCGCTTGAGCGTACTGTTTGCTGCCATCACTTTTCTGGGAGTACAGGCAGTATATTGCCAGCCTGTTGCCGGATTTTCAGCCACTCCCCTTTCCGGTTGCTCGCCGCTGGTTGTGCAGTTTACTGATCAATCCGCCGGCAATCCCACTTCCTGGAATTGGGATCTGGGAAACGGCACCCATTCCACCCAGCGCAATCCGGCCACCACTTATATTATTCCCGGCATTTATACAGTAACCCTCACTGCAGCTAACGCATCAGGAAGCCAAACTGTTACCAAAACCGGTTACATAAAAGTATATGACCGGCCGACCGTAAAATTTTCGGTTTCAGAATTTTCTGGATGCATCCCCTTTACCACCAGTTTCAGCGATCAGAGCACTTCTGATTTCGGCACCATTAATTCCTGGAAATGGGACTTTGACGATGGAAGCACTTCCGCTGAGCGCAATCCTCGTCATGTCTATAACCAGCCTGGCAATTATAACATAACCCTTACCGTTACCAACGAAGGCGGTTGCAGTGGCAGCCTGAGTAAACTTTCTTATATACGGGCATTTGATTCAGTCCGGACCCAGTTCAGTTTCAGCCAGCCGGTAAAATGCAAACCCCCTGAAACCATCCGCTTTATCAATAACAGTACGGGGCCCGGGACCCTCAGTTACCGGTGGGATTTCGGAGACGGCGGCAGTTCGGCCAGCCATTCCCCTGCCTACACCTACCAGAACGCCGGCGCTTATAATATAAGTCTCATTGTCACCAGCAGCACAGGTTGCAGGGACACATTATCCCTGCCCGGAGCCGTTGTGATCCGGCAGGTGCAGCCCCAGATAAACGGTCCCGATACCGTATGTGCCGGAAAACGAATCACCCTGCAGAATATCACACAGCCGGCACCGCTCAGTACGATCTGGAAATACAATGACGGACTTTCCACCTTTGGAAACAATACGGCACGGAGCTGGAATACAACAGGTGAATACCAGCTCACCATGATCAGTAATTTCAGTACCTGCTCTGACACGCTTATAAAAAACATCACAGTTCTGGGCAATCCCACTGTTCAGTTCAGGGCCAGCGACTCAGCCACCTGCCGGCCGCCGCTGACGGTGATATTCAGTGAGCAAACCGATAATGGAGTCCGTTGGCTCTGGAATTTTGGTGACGGCTACACGTCAACGGAAGAAAACCCGGCACATACATATACGGAAGAAGGTGACTACGCTGTTAGTCTGCAGGTTATCAATGCGGGAGGCTGTACCACTACCCTGCACAAAAACCAGTTTATTAAAATCAGGAAACCAGTGGTGCAGTTTGACAAGGCAGATGGAGGCGGTTGCATCCCCTATACATTCCAACCCTTACCACAAGTGAATGCGGTTGACAGTGTAACCGGTTATCTCTGGGATTTCGGAAACGGCAGCACTTCAACTGACCCATTGCCCTCCACCCTGTATGCGGACAGCGGCACGTATACCGTAAAACTTTTTGTAACCACCAGCGATGGCTGTATTGATTCATCGGTGGTACCGGCTGCGGTTAGAACCGGAACACCTCCCAGGGTTGATTTTGATGCAACACCCCTTACCGTATGCCCGGGATCTCCTGTGCAGTTTACCGATTACTCTTTCCCGGCCGATCAGTGGCTCTGGAATTTTGCAGGTGGCACTTCTACAGATCAAAACCCTTCGTATACCTATTTTGAAGAGGGCATATACAGTGTCAAACTCTATGCATGGAACAACGGGTGTAAAGATTCGCTTATACGGCCCCGTTACATAACGGTATTGCCGGGTCTTGCCCGTTTCAGGCCAGTCTATAACTGCAGCAACAAACTGGAGGTTCAGTTCAGGGACAGTTCCATCCGGCCGGAGAGCTGGAGCTGGAATTTTGGCGATGGCAATTCATCTTCAGCCCAGAACCCCCTGCATACTTTCAGCAGTTACCGCTCCTATAATGTTTCACTGACCACCACCAGCGGCACATGCACCAATACCCGCCAGTTTACCATCACCCCCCTGAATGTGGTACCAGCCTTCAATATTGAAAAAAGAACGATCTGCAGGAATGAAGCGGTTGCTTTTTATGCCTACGGATTCAACCAGGGCCAGGTGCGTCGGATGATCTGGGACTTTGGCGACGGCACCACCGATAGTTTGTCCAGAACAGACACTGTGCTGCATACCTATACACAACCCGGGGTGTACAGCATTTCCCTGACCCTCGAAGATAATTACGGTTGCCGCGAAACGGTTACCCGCGATACGCTTCTGCAGGTAAAGGGACCCCGGGCCGCATTCATCCTCAGCAGCCCGGATGGGTGTATCAACACACCGCTCCGGTTTATTGACAGCTCCCGCACAGCTGACAGTATCCCTGATCTGATCTCCCGGACCTGGGATTTCGGCGATGGCAACCGGCAAACGATCCGCGAGCCAGCTGCCGTTTCCGTAACACATACCTACCCGGCAGCCGGCAGTTACTATCCTTCCCTGATCATAGAGGATGCCGCTGGCTGCACCGACAGTATATCGAGCCAGATACCGGTGACGATTCACCAGCCGGCTGCCGGATTTCTGATCAGCAATGTGAATACCTGCATGGCAGATACCCTGTTCATACGGAACCTCTCTTCGCCCGGCCGCCTGCAATACAGATGGGATTTCGGCGATGGTACCATTTCCGCAGATTCAGTTCCATTCAAACAATATGCTGCCAACGGTGATTATACGGTGCGGCTGCGGGTAACCGATAACTGGGGTTGCAGTGATTCGCTGACCCGGAATAATTACATCCGGGTGCGTACCGTTACGGCAGCCTTCAGTCAGACAGACACCATCGGAATCTGCACACCCTTTAAAATGAAATTCACCAACCGCTCGCTGAATGCCACTTCCCAGGTATGGCAATTCGGGGATGGTGGATTTTCATCTACTGCCCAACCGGAATATTTTTACATGCAGCCGGGAAATTTCACCATCCGGCTCACTGCCCGCCGCTCTGCCAACTGCTTCAGTACCGACTCAGCAAAGGTGCGGATCATCGCTCCCGCCGCAGTGCTGCAATATACTCCGGTGGAGGGATGTGCCCCGCTGCAAATCACCCTCCGTGCCATCAGCAATGACCAGGTAAGTTACCTCTGGGATATGAATGACGGCACTTCCACTTTTAACAATAACCCGGTGATGCAGCATACGTATACACAGCCCGGTGCATTTCTTCCCACTCTGCTGGTGAAAGACAGCAACGGCTGTATCGTTCCGGTGAACGGGCGCGACAGTATCCGGGTGTACAGCAGCCGGGTGCACTTTGGAGCAGTACCTCCTGTTGCCTGCGGAAGCAAGCCGGTGCAGTTTATTGATTCCACCTTTTCAGGTGGCATCATCCGTGATTACCGCTGGGAATTCGGAGACGGCACCTTTTCCACTGCAGCCAACCCGGTGCACAGCTACAGTAATACCGGAATTTACTCTGTCTCTCTTACCGTAACCACCACGCGTGGCTGCACAGACAGCATGCGTTACCGCGATCTTGTAAAAGTGGTGCAGCCACCCGAAGTCTTCATCAGCAATCACCCTGCAGCCTTCTGCCGAGAAGCCCGTGTCAGTTTCGAAGGCGGTCTCATCAACCCGGACACTTCATCCATTCAGTGGTACTGGCTATTCGGGAATGGCATGAGCAGTACGGAGCAGTTGCCACCCGCGCAGCTCTATACCCAGGCGGGCAATTACCAGATAACCCTTACCGTTACCAACAGCAGCCTGTGCAGTGACAGCACCTTCACTTCGCTGGTGGTTCACCCCCTGCCACCTGTAAATGCCGGCAATGATACTGCCATCTGCCGGGGCACCCCTGTGCAACTGCATGCAACCGGGGCTGATACATTCACCTGGGAATCCGGCACCCCGCTGAGCTGTACCGCCTGTGCAGATCCGCTGGGCTCCCCCCCGGTATCGCAACTGTATGTGGTTACCGGGGTAAGCAGTTTTGGCTGCAGGCAAAACGACAGTATTTCAGTGGAAGTGAAACAACCGGTTACTGTAACGGGTATACCCTCTGAAACTGCCATCTGTTCCGGCAGCTCAACCGTACTGGAAGCCGGTGGTGCAGAAACTTACCGCTGGATACCGGCCCAGGGTATCAGCCACCCGGATGCAGGTACCGTAATCGCTTCACCCGAATCCACCACCCTGTATCAATTGGTGGGATCTGACAGCCTTGCCTGCTTTTCAGATACTTTCAGCATACTGATAACCGTACATCCCAACCCGGTGGTGGAAGCCGTTGACAGCCTGCATATCTCCAGCGGGCAATCGGTGGTGCTGCGGCCCCGGTATTCGGCTGATGCCATCAGCTGGCAATGGCAACCCCCGCAGGGCCTCAATTGCCGCAATTGCGCAAACCCGGCTGCGGCACCGGAAACGACCACCCTGTACCATGTGGCCGCCTATAACCGGTTTGGTTGCAGCAGCCGCGACAGTATTGCGGTAAAAGTGCGCTGCGACCAAAACAGCATCTATCTTCCCAATGCCTTTACCCCGGGCAATGACGGGCTGAACGATGTTTTCTATCCCCGCTGTTTCGGAAAAGCCACCATCACCAGTTTTAAAATTTTCAACCGGAACGGGGAACTGATTTTCCAGCAGGCACATTTCAGTCCGAACGACCGAAGCAAGGGGTGGGATGGCCTGGCTAAAGGTGTACATGCTGATCCCGGCAACTATCCTTATGTAATTGAATATATCTGCGGCAATAAGGAATCGGCAGGTTTTACCGGAAATATTCTCCTCCTCAGATAATAATATTCCCCCCCTGCCGTTTATATTCTGACTACGGTCATAATCCGAACACTCAGAAAACAAAATCCTATCGTATGAAAACAATCCAACACAGGATACTGTGTGCGGCCATTCTAGCGGCTGCCATATCCGGTGCTCACGCCCAGGATCTCCATTTTTCCCAATTCAATGAAGCCCCCCTGCTGAGAAACCCCGCACTGGCCGGTATCTTCACAGGTGATTTCAGAATACAGGCGGTATACCGCACCCAGTGGCAAAGCGTTACGGTACCGTACCAAACCACTTCCTTAAACGGTGAATTCAAGCTGCCGGTTGGCCGCGGAGAGGATTTCCTCACGATCGGTGGCCAGATACTGCATGACCGGGCAGGCTCTATTGCCATGACCTCCACTCATGTACTGCCCGCACTGAACTATCATAAATCCCTCAGCGATGAGCGCAATATGTACCTTTCACTGGGTTTTATGGGCGGGATGGTGCAACGCAGGCTCGACCGGAGCAAAATCACCACCAACAGCCAGTTCGACGGCAACACCTATAACCCGGGATTATCTGACGGTGAAAATTTCGACCGTACTTCCTATTCCTTCTTTGACGGAACGGTAGGTATGAGTTTCAATGCACAGCTGAATGACAATGTTGACAACAACGTATTCGCAGGTGTAGCGTACCATCACTTCACGAAGCCTTCCAACATCGCCTTCTACAGCAATACCCGTGCGGAAATGACGCCCAAATGGGTATACTCAGGCGGCCTCCGGCTGGCCACTTCAGAACAGGCCTATGTAACGGTTCACGCAGATTTAACCAAACAGGGATCCTATACCGAAACCATCGGCGGTGCCATCTACACACATAAACTCGACGACATCAGCAATCCGAAATATCTGATACATGCGGGTGGTTTCATGCGGCTGAATGACGCGATCATCCCGGTAGCTAAAATAGAAATGCGCCCCCTGGCCATATCCGTGAGTTACGATGTAAATATCTCCAAACTCAGTTCAGCCACCCGCGGCCGCGGCGGATTTGAAATGGCCCTTTCCTACCAGACATTTCTTGAACGCGACAATACCAGCCGGAATGCGGTCCGTTGTCCCAGATTTTAATACCAGTTTTTCCTGACATCCTTTCTTCAAAAGTCGTAGCCTGACCCAACAAGAGCTTTTGTTTTTATGGATTGTTTGGATAACAAAAAGCCCCCTTCAGGGGGCTTTTTTGTTGTACTCGTTTCTTACTGCTTTTCCAGGCTGATTATACGTTAAACCGGAAATGCATCACATCTCCGTCCTGCACCACATATTCTTTTCCTTCAATCCGAAGCTTGCCGTTTTCCCGGCAGGCTGCCTCTGATTTATACTGGAGGAAATCTTCATAGGCAATGACTTCTGCCTTGATAAATCCTTTTTCAAAGTCGGTGTGGATCACACTGGCAGCCTGCGGGGCTTTCCACCCTTTGTGAATCGTCCAGGCACGCACTTCCTGTACGCCGGCAGTAAAATAGGTTGACAGGTTCAGCAGTTTATACGTAGAATGAATGAGCCTGTCAAGAGCAGGTTCTGTCATTTTATATTCCTCCATGAACATGGCCTTGTCATCCGGATTTTCAAACTCGGCAATCTGTGCCTCGATGGCATTGGTCATCACAATCACTTCGTTTCCTTCATTCTTTACGGCTTCTTTCAGCGCCTCACTGTAACGGTTACCCGTGTGCATGCTAGCTTCATCCACATTAGCCACATAAAGCACCGGTTTATCGGTAAGCAGAAAAAGATCTGCTACCGCCGGTTTCTGTTCTTTGGTGAGCCCTAGTGAAATGATGTTCTTCCCGGTTTCTAGATGCTCTTTACAGCGGATCAATATATCGAGTTCCGCTTTCGCTTTCGGATCATTCCGGGCAATTTTTTCAGTCCGCTGGATTTTTTTCTCTACACTCTCCAGGTCTTTCAGCTGCAGTTCGGTCTCAATAATTTCCTTATCACCTACGGGGTTGATCGGACCTTCTTCGCGCAGGATATTATCATCTTCAAAACAACGGATCACCTGAATGATGGCATCCACCTCCCGGATATTTGCCAGGAATTTATTACCCAGGCCCTCTCCTTTACTGGCACCCCGCACCAGGCCGGCAATGTCCACAATTTCAATCTGGGTGGGTACCACCCGGTCGGGCTGCACCAGCTCCGCGAGTTTGCTGAGCCGTGGATCGGGCACATTCACGAGCCCCACATTGGGTTCAATGGTACAAAAACGGTAGTTGCTGGCCTGCGCTTTGGCGCTGTTGCTCACCGCGTTGAATAAGGTGGATTTTCCCACGTTGGGCAATCCCACAATGCCTGCCTGTAATGCCATATCCGGATTTTAATGGTTATCTGGTTGAGATGCTGAGCGGGTATGGAAACCAAAAAGTGCCATATACCCCTTTGAAAAAACGGTGCAAAGGTAAGGGTTGTAAAGGAATGCACATTTTGAACTGAAAACTGTACCTTAACGCCGCAGCCTGCAGATGAAAAACAGGCGCCGCCCAACCACCCTCTATGGCTTT